>Ga0208546_1000032_pt1 | contig 67930 bp, 62 predicted proteins | sample DEB19_08_DNA_4_FD_184528 | JGI IMG/M metagenome (GOLD analysis project Ga0208546, IMG submission 184528) | Aqueous microbial communities from the Delaware River and Bay under freshwater to marine salinity gradient to study organic matter... | ecosystem: Environmental > Aquatic > Marine > Coastal...
CGCGATCACGCATATCTCGGCGAACTCACCGCAATACTCGACCCAGAACTTGCACGCGAAGTAGAAAAAAGATCGCGCGTCCTGGATTTACTCCTGAACGCGCGATTAGTTGGTAGCGGAGGCGGGATTTGAACCCACGACACAGCGATTATGAGCCGCTTGCTCTACCAGGCTGAGCTACCCCGCCAAGCTTCACAAATATTCGAGCCCCCCATCGGAATCGAACCGATGACCTTTTCCTTACCATGGAAACGCTCTACCGACTGAGCTAGGGGGGCAATAGAAAAGCGAAGCGAAGAATACCTGATTTTACGCGCTGCTACTCCGCCGGATTGAGCACGATCTTGCCAACAGTCTTTCGCGCCAACATGGCTTGATGCGCTTCGACTGCGCGCGATAACGGATATGTAGCGCCAACAACTGGCTTCAATTTTCCAGCAATAATCAATCCAAATAACTCAATAAAAACATCCTGCATCATTTCTTTCTTACCTAAACAATTCACTAACCAAAATCCCGAAATTGATTTTGATTTACCCATCAACGTTGCTGGATGAACTGGAGCCGGCATAGTGCGCGATGCCATTCCGTAAATCACGATTCGCCCAAACATCGCAAGCGCTTCAAGTGATTGATCGAATGTCTTTCCGCCCACCATCTCCAAAACCAAATCAACGCTCTTGCCGCCATTTGCTGCACGAAGCGCGGCATTCATATCTTCGACGTTCGCATCGACCACGACATCAGCACCGAGTTCTTTACACAACTTCTTCTTCTCATCTGAAGACGTTACTGCGATGACAAATCCACCCCACAACTTCGCAAGTTGTATTGCAAGCGAACCAACCCCACCGGCGCCTGCATGGACCACAACACTCTCGCCCGCTTTGAAATGTCCGACTGTTTTCAAGATGTGATACGCAGTAATTCCTTGCACCATCATCGATAAAGCCGCACCGTCTGAGACTTGGTCGGGCAATGGAATAACTTGCTTGGGATTCACTAAAGTTTTCTGGCAATACCCGCCGCCTGCGGCAAGCGCTAATACGCGTTGGCCATTCGGTAACGTGCCTACTACTTCCATTCCTGGAATTAACGGCAAAGTCTGTTTGGACAGATACGAATCCTCAGTCTGGTGAGTGTCGGCGTAGTTAATTCCAATCGCCGTCACATCCATCACGACATCCTCGCCCGACGCCACAGGGTCTGGCAGATCCACATACTTCATCACTTCTGGACCACCGAATTGCGTTATTTGAATTGCTTTCATACGTGGAACACTAGCCCTTTCGTCCTAGATTCTTTCGAGCCCTGTTCCGAACCCTTTTCTGAGATGTTAAATCTTTTACGAGCGTCTTCGAGTTCTTAGCAGTCTTCATACGGCCGCGATTTGCGGCCTGAATAGCCCGACGTGTCTTTGCATTAGGTCGTGGCATATCGAATGGAAGTGCTTCGTCCTCAATAACGCGCAACAGGAATAGGCGAACAGCGCTCGATGCAGTCAAACCTGAGGCTTCAAGAATTCTCGAAGCCTTAACTTTGATCTCTTCCTCAATTCGAACATTGAGGGTCGTGTTCGTAGCCATATTCCTCCTGTGCGCACATTGTATATACACTACTTCTTATTGGCAAGTAGGCACACGCTAAACGCACACCACGACAAAAAGTCATGGGCGATATGGAACTTGTGGAAAAGAATTAACCCTTTGTCGAACCGAGAGTAAGTCCGGATACGAACTGGCGCTTCAAGATGAAGAAGATAATCAACGTAGGCAACGCCGCCATGATCGCACCAGCTGCCAACAAGTTGAAGTCAGTTACATATTCACCTTGGAGACGTCCCAGCGCCGAAGTAATCGGACGCTTGTTATCGCTCTTAATCATGACGATCGCCCAGAAAAACTCGTTATAAATCCACGTCACCATCAACACCGAAAGCGCCGCCAAAGGTGGGCGTAACAAAGGCAGAATCACATTCCAGTAATGCCTAAATACCGAAGCTCCGTCCACCATCGCCGACTCGGAAATCTCCTTCGGAATCGTCTTCATATACGACGACATCACGAAAGTAGCGAAGCCAACCTGTAGAGCCACATGCACCAGAATCAAACCCAGATAGCTGTCATAAAGAATGTTGCGATTTCCAACTAAATCTCCGAACCAGATATACATCTTGAATAACGGCGCATACACAAGCTGGACAGGAAGCAAATTGCCGGCTGTAAACAAAAGCAATAAATAAAGATTGAATCTAAACGAATACCGCGTGACCACGAAGGCCAACAACGATCCAAAGAACAACGTCAGAACCACAGCAGGAATCGCGACAAGGAACGAGTTCTTCAAATATCCCCAGATCTCCATCTGACGATATGCCTCTGCATAGTTACCCAAATTCAAAGTATCAGGACGTGAGAAGACGCCTTTTTCGATAATGTCTTGATACGGACGAAGTGAAGTCCAGAAAGTCCACAAAATCGGAACCATCCACACAAATGCGAAGATTCCGATAAAGAGCGAAATGAATCGATCTTTAATCTTCTGACGGTTGCGATACTTCTTATCTTGAACGATTCCACTCATGAGGCCACATCATCTCTAAAGACGGTCCTCAAGTAGAAGACGATCGGAATGATGCTCAATAAGAACAAAATCACCGCAAAAGCCGCACCTAACATCGAAGCCGCCTGGCCATAGATATTAGTAAAGACGAGCATGCCGAGAATTGGCCACCCCGTCGACGTTCCATAAATAATGTAAATCAGATCGAATGCTCGAAGCGACTCGATCACCGTAATAACAATGATGATGGTGTTCACGGGCTTCATCGCAGGCAGCACGATCTTCCTAAAAGTCTGCCACTCCGTCGCGCCATCAATCGCCGCCGCTTCACGAAGCGATGGATCCACCGACTTCAACCCCGCTAAATAAAGAAGCATGATGTAACCAATATGGCGCCATGAAGCGATCGTGAGAATCACATACGTATTAATTGAATAATTACCAAAGATCGGAATCGCATCCTCGATCCCGGGATGGCCCAACAAAACCTGCACTAAACCAGCCGGCCCGAGCATGAAGCGCCAGATAATTCCAATCACAGCAAGGGAGAGAACGACGGGAATGTAATAAACGCTCTCGTAAATCTTATGTCCGCGGATTTTGCGGTCGATTTGGTAAGCCAGTAATACCCCAAGCGGCGTCGCGAGAAAGGTAAACCACATCAACCAATAAAAGTTATTTCGTAACGCGTGATAAAACTGGGGCGATGCAGTAAAGATCGTGTTGTAGTTAGCTAGACCAGCCCACTGGATATCTGAAAGCCGAACGCCATTCCAATAAGTAAATGAAAGTCCGATAGTGGCGATTGCGGGAATCCACACCCACACAATATGCAAGAAAGATGGAATACCAACAAATAAACCTAAAGTAAGTCGATCACCCTTAGTAAATGCTCGACGGCGGCGAGCTTTTTTGCTCACCGCCGTCGTAGTCATACAACCAGCCTATCTTTTTAGGATAGTGGAGGCAATGCGTCCCAAGCTGCTTGCATATCTTCTGTAATCTTGTTGACATCCTTTGGATTCTTCAAGAAGTTCTGAATTGAAGGTCCAACGATTGTTCCAGCAAAGTCGTTACGGCAATCGCGATCAAGGAAGTTCATAACGTTCTTCGCTTCGCCAATAACAGCAAGCTTCTGCTTGTTGAATGCGTCGTATCCTGAAGTATCAAGACGTGTATTTGCATAGAGAGAAGTATCTCCAGCAGCTTGCGCAGCCTTCATACCGTTCTCACTTGCACACCATTCAGCAAACTGTGCTCCACCTTCTGGGTTAGCAGCATTTGCAGGAACCGACATACCATCAACTGGAGCGTCGATTGAATCACGTGCGAATTCAGGATTGATTTCTGGGAATGGAACGATCCATAGGTCGTCATAGTCTTCTTGTGACTTAGCCTTGAAATCGTTAGCCCACCATGAGCCCATCATGATCGCTCCGCACTTCTTCTGTAGTAGAAGATCGCGCATACCATCCCATGAAATATCAAGAACGTTCTTGTTCATGTAAGGAATGAGCATTGCGAATTGATTGAATACGTCGATTGTCTTCTGATCGGTCCACTTTGCGCGACCATTCAAAAGATCGATGTGGTAGGTGTAACCATTCATACGGACGTTAAGGATGGAGAATGTACCCATCGCTTCCCATCCACCCTTGTCACCAAGTGCGTAGCCGATAAGGCCCTTCTTCTTGGTTCCATCGAGCATCTTCATGAAATCATCCCAGTTTGCAATGTTCTCTGGATCCATTCCGAGTTCTTGCATTGTGGACTTGCGATAGTGAAGTCCCCATGGATACCAGGTTGTTGGGATGATGTACTGCTTGCCATCAGTTGGGTTTGTTGCGCCACTGATGAATCCTTCTGGCATTTGATCGCCAAGGTTCTTGATGTTGTCTGAAACATCAAATAGCAATCCTTGATCAGCGCGGAAATTGGTACGGAATCCGGCCATCCACTGGAATGCATCGTCAGGTGTTCCTTGGAGCCACTGCGAAATTCCATCCTGGAATGCATTGGTATCTCCGGAGCCCTGCATCGTTACATCAATACCTGTTTCTGCTTTGTAACCATCTGCAAGTGCTTGCGCAATCTTCAGACCAGTTTCATCGTTCGTACGAGCTGTGAACTTAACTGGGCCGTCGGCTTTTTTGCTACCGCAACTTGAAAGCAGAGTTGATCCGCCAACAAGACCGATACCACCGACCGCTGCGCCTTTGAGAACTGTGCGTCGCGATACGCCGTTCTCTTTGACTTCGTTCGACATCGAACTTCCTATTCTCTGAACCCCCCGATGGGGCTCAGACAGGGCGAACCTACGCCCGCATCACCCCTAAAGCGAGCATCCCTTGGTAACAAATTGGCAAAGGATGATGAAAAACCTGTGTTTGAGGTCAACCTGACCGTTCTTGCCCGCGGCTCGCGGGGAATAAGACCTCATTTCAGACTTGAGGACTATCTCTATCTACTCAGGTGGGAACCTAGACTCATTGATAGCAATTTTCGCCATCGTCGCTTCATAGATATCTAAGCCCAGGACATCTGCTAATCGAACCAAATAGATTGCGACATCGGCAATCTCCATTTCAACATCACGTAATTTTTCCGCAGCCAATTTTGTGCTTTCTTCTGGCGTCAGCCATTGAAATTCTGCAAGTAGTTCACCCGCTTCACCTGCGATAGCCATTGAGAGGTTTTTTGGCGTGTGGAACTGGTTCCAGTTTCTAGTGTCCGCAAATGTTCGCAGACGATCCCTTATGGCCGTTAAGTCAGACATTATTTATCCTTTCGGTAATGCATTAACTGCATTTCTAAAGTACTCCCGAGTTTTTTTATCCACTGCATAGATATAGCACCCCTTCATTCCCCTACTCATCAAAGTTCGATAAGTGTTTCGTATCAGTTCATCTGCTTTTGCTTCGGCGATGATTGGTTCGCTCGCGAGTTGTTTCTTGAAGCCTTTGAGCGACTGATCTGTCTTCGCCCGTTTTGCTGGATCCGTAATTAGTTGACCGCCTTCAAAACGCAAATCTTCGCCAATTATTACACCGACATAATCCACTTCTAAACCTTGGCAAGTGTGAATACAACCTACTTCGTTAATGGAATCTTTATCAATAATCCAATTATTCCCATATTCTGATAAGTTCCATCTTGCTTTGTAATTGTCATTCGGAATCTGAATATCGAATAGTCTTGGATCTTTCTTGCTGATCCAATTCCAACAATATCCAGCGACGACTCGCGACTTATTGTTGACTTCATTCCTTTTCCTGATTTCCGCATGTAAATCTGAGGCATTGTCGAAAACTCTGAAATCGAATGACTTTAGACTAAACAACTGGTTTGAAGTCTTGATACCAAGCATGGAATCAACCCATTCCAAGTAGTCATCCGATCCTCCACAACGGAATTGTGAAACCAGCTCATATTCTTGAATATCTGCATTGACATCGGTTGCAAATCTCTTTATCTCCTCAATTTCTCCAATATCTGACCACGTCACTTTTTGCTCTTCGTCAATAAAAAAGACTGATGTCTTTGATGAATTGATGATCTCCTTAATCTGATTTTCTCCCTCATTCTTGTAAAAACCAGATTTCTCCGAGAGTCGATGAGCTTCATCAACAATCAAGACTTCGAACGCATCTTTCTCGACCTTGTGAAAAGCGCCTGATCCCGTAAACATATGACGAAATGCGTCCCCTGTTATTCGATTCTTCAACTTACTTTCGTAAACTGCGCGGGGTGCACCATTTGGAGTTACATAACGTGCGTTAAGACGTCTTTTTGTGAGCTCTGCCAGAGCATTCATTGAAATTACTGACTTTCCCGTTCCGGGCCCACCCTTAATGATGAGAACTTGCTTTTTTCCTTTTAAACCCGCCAAGCTCGCCTTGATTATCTTTTCGTACACAGTTCTTTGCTCGTCAAGGAGAATAAATTCTTCTTGACCTTCAAGCATTTTTCCCACTGCGTCCGCCAATTGTTTGGAAGGGCGGATTGGAGATTTTTCAATATTTTCAATTATGTTGGTTCCGATTCCAGAATATATTCGGTCTTTTACCAATTGACGTAATTTTGTGTGATCACCTTTGATAAAGACCGGTGATTTTGATAGTAATTCCTCATATCGAGAACTGCTGACGACCTTATTTTCGGTGCAATTATGCAGATACGAGCATGAATTGATTTCTACCTGATTTGTGTAGATAAATTCGTTGTAAAGCTCCAGGTGACTTTGATAACTCCAAGCCTGGTATGAGGGATGTCTTTCTTCTCTCATAGCTCCACCCAGAAAAGTAATCACATGATTAGGTGTGTCACTTAATTGGATTTCTGTCCATTGTTTAAGTTCCACAATTACTACTTGTGGATTCCCAGATCTATCGTTCCCGGTGATCATGAAGTCGATTCGAAACCTTCGACCATTCAATCGATATTCGACCGCGATTCCGGCATCGTCATGGATTTCAGGATCATTCATCACGTGGAACATTGCATTGCCGAGGGAGTTTCTCCATGCCTCGTATTCGCTCTCACCAACCTTAAGATTTAGATGTCTAAAAACAGCATCTCTCACTAAATCTTCTATTTGAGGAGCGTCGGCGAGAAACTCTCGCTTGGTTGCTAAATAGGCCAACATGCATAGAGGCTACTGCGCGTCAATGACAAAGTGCGTTAGTTGGTCAGACATATCATCTGCTTATGGAACTGTTTCGCAACATACTTCTTCTATTTCATCTCGCAGGTATGGCCGGAATCCTCGTCTCACTTCTCCGTTCCCGCACCACAATCGCAACCGGTCTTGTCCATTCTGCCCTTACCGCCACCGTCGCCGGCATCGCCCTCGTCGGTATCCGCTACCCCCTGCACGACTCCGACCCCATGAAATGGCCGTTGCCCGATAACGCAAAGATCGGCATGAAGCTGCTCTTTGTCCTCGTCATCTTGGCTCTCGCCTTCACCAACCGCAAAAAAGAAACCATCTCCTCCAACGTCTGGTCCTTTATCGGTGCCCTGACGATTGGAAACATCATTATTGCTGTGGTTTGGTGATGAAGATTTCTCCACATTCATTTCGTGTCGCTTGATCTCATCAGTACTTATCTCTAGCATTCGCGACTGGAGGTTAAATTGACTAAGAAATTCAAAGAGCCAAGCAATCCGGTTGGAACAGTCGCAGAGCTATTTGCTGGAGTTGGTGGTTTTCGTATAGGGCTTGCTCGCGCTGGATTGCGAACTGTCTTCTCAAATCAATGGGAGCCTTCTACAAAGATTCAACATGCATCGAATGTGTACATCGCTAATTTTGGTGAAGAGGGTCATAGTTCAATAGATATTGCGTTGGTAGATGAAATACCAACCCGTTTTGATGTTCTAGTTGGTGGTTTCCCTTGTCAAGATTATTCAGTGGCGAAGACTTTACGAAGCGCCAAAGGTTTGCGCGGAAAGAAAGGTGTACTTTGGTGGGAAATACTTCGGTTAGTTGAATTACATAAACCAACTTTTGTATTTCTGGAAAATGTCGATCGGCTACTGAAATCACCATCTAGTCAACGTGGACGTGACTTTGCTGTAATGCTGCGAACCCTCGCCGATGCCGGATACATCGTGGAGTGGAGAGTAGTTAATGCGGCGGAGTACGGCTTCCCTCAACGAAGAATTCGTGTTTTCATAATAGCGCGAAAAGGTAAAGCACTTGATAAATCTGTAAAACCTTTTGACTACATTACGAAAATAGGAGTTTTGGCTCGGGCTCTTCCAGTTATTTCAACGCAACTTGATTGCACGGAAATTGAAATAGAGGAAGATTGGGGTCGCGTAAGTAGATACTTCAACAAGAAGTCATTCGAAAAATCTCCATTCTTCAATTCAGGGGTATTTGTGAAAGGTATTGCTTACACTTTAAAAACTGAGGCGGCTGTCAAAACAAAGCGCTTCTCGACCCTAGGAGATGTCCTCCAAAAGGATTCAGAAGTTGATGAATCATTCTTCATCTCTAATGACCAGTTGAAAACTTGGCAATTTCTCAAAGGTGCAAAAAGTATTGAACGAATTCATAAAGATAGTGGCACCAAATACAAATATGCAGAGGGCGCAATGGCATTCCCAGACCTTGAGAGTAATCCAAGTAGAACAATCCTCACCGGTGAAGGCGGTACAACGCCTTCACGATTCAAACACATAATAAAAACCAAATCAGGTCGATATCGAAGGCTTACACCTATCGAACTTGAAAGACTGAATGGATTTCCTGACGATTGGACAAAGTTTGATGCGAATGGCGTACAAGTAGCAGATGCTAAACGAGCGTTTTTTATGGGTAATGCCCTAGTAATTGGTTTAATTGAAAAAGTTGGAAAAGTGATTGCAGAAGAATTGAAATCTAAACCCAAACAAAAACGCTAAATTCTAGATTTTCTCCACAACATTAGCAATGTAACTTTTATTGAGCCAAAAACATTTTTTCACAACTAAGTCTCCCTGTGGAGTCAATTCTTTATCGTCTCCATCTCTCGCTTTTGGACGAACATGAGCAACGTGGCTATCAGTAGATTTCGGCAAATTCTTCGCATCAATAGCAGCCAGTCTCTTTGTTTCCTCCCAGACTCTCTTGGCTTCCATCCGATCGGCGTAAGGCATATTCCAATAGGAAACTTTGTACAAGAACTCATTTTCATGTTCGTCCATTCGAAAAACCACCAGCAAAAATTTCCTCTCAAGCTTCTCTGCAAAAACAGAGTCGTCCCAATTTTGGTTTACAATCTCAGATGTTCTAAAGCCTGGAAATGACATGGCCTCTCTAGGTTGACCATTAGCCTTCAATCGGATTGTCTTTATCTCTATTCCGGCTTTTTCCACTTCTATAACTGACTCATTACCCGCAGATAGAATTCTATTTGCAAGTAGGCGATGAAAAGCTTTTTGCTTTGAATTCTTTTTATGGAAGTTCATAGCGACGGAAATTTCATTTACTGATTTGCCGATGTAAGGTTCAAATCGTAACGCTGTAGCTGATTCAAAATTTAGAGACTTGGTAATCCCGAGAGTTGCCTCTCCCTCCAAATGACTAGTCAATAGCTGATTCACATAACTCTGCTTAAAGGAAAAAGCCCTCGATTTAGCGGGCTCTTTTGAGAAAGGTTGTTTTTGAAGTTTTTCGTCTTCACCACCGGATCCCTTACGGCATGCTCCCAAATAGAAGGTGTCTCCCTCGGAAAGCTCATGAGCCCTACCGTCCAGCACTTTTTGATGAATGATTTCCCAATCACGCTTTATCACTATTTCATCATGCTTTGGCATGCTGTAAATGAGTGGATTCAAGACAAACTTTCTATCCTGGACAGGTATGTCCTTATTAAAAAGATAGAAAAGAATCAACATCAATCTACACTTTTTTAGGAAGTAAGAATCTTCCCATTTTTCATGTGCAATGACTTCATAATTGATCATGGTAAGCACTAATCGTTCTTTAGCCCTGAATCTCCCCGATTTGTCACGCACGAGACCAGTCGTCTTGAGCTCCAATTTCGCATCTGGAAAGTCAGGTCCGAGATTTGTTGGAGGCACATGCTCGAAATAGTATTTCTCCACCAAGGTGCCCAAATCCCCTCTATTGCGTTTGTTTGCGACTCCTTCGGGCAAGGAAACCATTTGGCTCAAACTTCTGCCCGTTAATCTCATGGCGAATTCGAAAATTGATTGAACAGAACTCTTATCGTATGAGGCTTGCTTCATTGCAGATTTCCGTTGATTGCCTTTCCGACTAAAGATTTTTCATTCAGGGCATAGACGTGTAGAAATGTCCTTGCCCTTGAAGAAGCAACGTATGAGAGTTCTCTACTGTTGCCTGAATCAGAGTCCAAAAAAATGAATACAAATGGGGCTTCTAAACCTTTGAAATTGAATACGGTATCCACAGTCAATGTATTTAATGCCCTATTTTTTGCTGGAGAGTTAAAGATTATTGCTGCTTTTAATGATTGTTGAAGCTTACGTACAAAGTCTTTGTTGTCGGACAGAATAGCCATCGCCGAATAATCGACTACTTCCTCTTCATTTAACTTTTTCAATTCAGTACAAATGCCAACAATTGCAGAGTCGATATCACTTACAATGGTGAGTCTCGGTTCCATTCCCTCAGGGCCACATACGGAAGTTAAGGGTCCTGAATAAAGGTTGTTGATTACCTTACCTATTTTTTGCGTGTTTCGTAGATTTACTCTCATTGTAATCCGTTTAGCTCTGAGCCGAGTTTCTAAGTCGGCGGCAATTCGATAAATTGCTTGATTAGAGTCCATAAAACAAACTAACTTTGATTTATCACTTAAAAGTTTCCCTTCAATTTTAGCCCAATGAGACCAATCAACATCTTGGCTTTCGTCAATAATGATCAAATCGAATCTACTTTTGTGTTGAACAAGTTCATCAATACTTATGATATGTAAGTTTGGATTACTCTCTCCTAGTCTAATTTTAAAATCTGTAAGAAGCGCATCTGACACAGTGCTTAACGCAACGTTAAGTGATGAGCTATTCGACCTTGACGCTAATTCACATGCAACGACAGTCTTGCCAGTCCCAGCCCCACCTTCGACGACAAGTCGATTTTCAATTTCTATTTCGGCAAGAGTTTGTAGTTGAATACCTGTAAGGAGTTGATTCATTGCATTTATGTCTGCCGCAGAAAACCGCGAGAGTGTTGTTCGTAATTTTAAAGGCGTTGCTAAAACTTCATATATAGCCTCTATACCCTCGTTACCGGGACCACCCTCGTTTTTATCGCGATGATTCCTTAATCGACCTTCAATCCAGCTCAGAAAGTTTCTCTCAAAATTCTTGGCAAAACAGAATATTTCAGTTTCATATCCACCAATCACTTTGACACCAGGATCTACAGTGTCTACGAAAACTACGCCGTGATGCGCTAGTACCCGAGTATTTGGCCATTTTTTTGACTTCTGAAATTTCCTCATGAGTTCGTGTTTGCACGCGACGGCTTGTTGAACAGGGCTCTTCCTAAAATTGTGAGTTATTCCATGTCGATCGGTACTCGCCCATTGATCTTTTCTTTCGTCGTAAGAGATTTGTCCACCCTTAACTTCAATAAAAAGTACGCCCAACTCGGGATGTGCCAAAACAAAGTCAGCCTCACCGTCTTTTTCTCCCCCTTGGGCATTAAGGCCCCACCAAGGACGACTATAAAAAACATGCCAATCATCCGATAACTCCTTGGCGCACTTTTCATAAACCTTTATTTCGGTCGACCGGCGCTCTTCTTGGAGAACCCAATTTGGCAACTCAGTAGGGATGCATTTAGCCATCAATACCCTCAGAAAAGAACCCTATAGTTGAATCTTCTGGAGTTCCAACAAGCAATGCTCTATCAAGAAACTTATTAAAAAACTCACAGGATGTCTCAGAAGTGAGCAAGCATGAATGACAACTTGCGCCTGAATGCATTTCTCTGGGAGACATGCTCCCTTCAATGCAAATTGGGTCTGAAGAGCACCAACTAGAAGATTTAATCGCACCTTCTAAGGTGTTTTGAAACAATTTTTCTTCTGCTCGAGCTTGCAAACCACCTAGAGTTCCATCCGAGTCAGCTGTTCCCGTGTAGATGAGTATGCCATTCATTCCATTCACTTCGTCGTCTACATATAAACGTTCCCGAAGTGATGCCGATGAATAGCCGCACTCAAGTGTTAATTGCCTCATGACGATGTGAGAAAGGCTGTGTAGAAGAAGTTTCTTGGAAGACAATTTCGGTAAGTCAATAATTTCTGGATATCTTCTCTTGAAGTCTTCGTGATATTCCTTCTCTAATAATTCACATCGCGAAGTTACGCTCACACGAGAACTCCATTCCTTTAAGGAATTTGGATTCAGCGAAAAGAAAATTCCCTCTCCGCGAATTTCTATAGCAGGTAACCAGTCTTTTGGACCAATAGAAATAGGTGAAAGCTGAACATCTTGAGACTCCTGTGGAGGCCTGATTCGCGTAAAGCCTTTCAGCACACGAACTTCACGTAATCGAGAAACTCTCGTGAGAGTCTCCACTTTAACCTTAAGTTTTCCGGATGGAGCACTTGGGTAAGCCTCGAATTCCCTATGGCACGTCGGCACTCTTCCATTAAAAACGCGATATTCGTCAAGTCTTATGTCGTCTTGTGATGATGAAGCGGCTTGATTTTGCATTTTTTCAAAGGTTTCCACGATATCTTCCGCAGTAAATCCCGCCCGGGCGGCCGCGTCCATGATTGACTGCGTCATCTTCACCCACATAAGCCTTTGAGCTTTGTCGGGAATATTCAACAAGTCATCCCAGCGATCATTGAGTAAGTTTTGTATCGGCTCCGTCCAAGGTGGAATATCGAGAGCTGATTCAAAACTTGGATAGAAAAGATTAGAGGCGCCTCTTTGAAGCGCTCTATAATCACCATTTTCACTGTTGCAGGAACAATTCTCATCATCTTTATCGAGCCATGGTCTTCGACCTTCGCAATGTAAGCCCTTTAGAGCAGTCTTATTGAAAGCACTCTCCATAGATCTTTCTGCATTGCACTTTAAACACTTTAGATGAAACCCTCCTAATCCCGTGCCTTTTGAATAGAGCTTGAGTTCAGCTAATTTGCGATCGCAAGTTGCTTTATGTTTTACCCACCAGTGCCAAGGAAAATCATCCAAATGTCCTTTGATGCAAGCGGCTACTAATCGAACAGGAGCGACAAAAATCTTTTTCTTGCCGGGGCTGTTAGCTGTGCATGAAGAACAGAATCTATAAGCTTGGCCTGGATCCGTAGACCACTTTGTTGCCGGTTTGATTAGAGAGCACTTTGGGCATTGAAGCCAGTTTGGAAATCGGCGAAGCAAGAGCGAAGGACCCGCTCCAATTTTGTTCTCTCTGAAAAAATCATCTCGAAGTACTACTGGTGGTAACCGAAAATATCTTTTCTTTAATCTAGAAAGCAGTCTTCTCTCATATATTTTTTGATTTTCCAGATCCCCGACTAAAGGCGCCTCCGAATCCCATGCTTCTAAGCCTGCATGTATTCCTGAGACTGCTGCGCTTCCCGCACGCGCGTCAACAAGCGCTCCGGGACCGCTAGTTGTAACTGCATTACTTCGTCTCAAATCATTTACTTTATTGAAGCTCACTAGATTTGCCTCCAAGGGTGTATTTCCTCACCTTTGCCATCCTCATTCAAGTCTTCATCAGGACCATTTTTCTTTACTTCTAAGTTCCTACGCTCTTTGAGTCGAAAAGGTGTTGACGGTTCAACGCTTCTCATTGCATTCATAACGGGCCAGGCATATCCCGGCAATACTCCTACAGCGATTTTCTGTGCAAATCTCTCTGCCCCTTGAAGCAGTGATCTCCTAATTCCTTTTGGCGATTCGTCGAGATATTTATCTACATCACGCCCAATCCATTCATCAAGAATTGTCTTAACCTCTTCTAATACATCGTTGGCAACATTCGGGTCAATGGCCTGCACACGCCTTTGTATCTCTTGAACTATTTCCTTTATGACATCAGGATTCGCATTACTCAATTTAGGAGTATTGAGCATTTTGGAATCCCCATGTCGAACCATAGAAGCGATAAGGGTTTTCAATGTTCTGTCACGACTCCTAGACGCAAAAGGCGTGACACTCGTCGCCTCAACATCTCGATAAAGTCGTCTATGCCATGACGTAAAAGTTTCGAAATGAGAACGGTCTCGCGCTCTTAGAATATTGTGAGTAACAATTACTAGTCCTGGAAACTCTGAACGACCAACGCGACTTGTTGACTGTATGTATTCTGAACGCGTTTTTGGTTGACCATTTACTTGCATTAAGCCTAATCGAGGCACATCGACCCCAACGCTTACCATGTTTGTGGCAAGTACTACATCTACTTTCTCTTTGCTATCACAAGGCTTGGCTAAGTCACCTAGTATTTCGAGAATTTCAGTTTGAGAACGTGTAGAGGTCAATTCCTTGGGCGCGTCAAGATTTCTTGGAAGCTCATTTCTTCTGGTGGCGTACAACAGAATCGAATCAGGGACGTCGTCTAAAACTTGAACAATTGCTCCACCTAGCTCCCGAAGATTATTGAAGTACATAAGAAGCGTCGAGTACCCATCTCTCGATTTAACATCACCCAATTCCTCTAAACCTCCGGATTGAAGCAATGAGGCCGCCACAGCTTGGAGTGTAAATTTTGCTGATCTACCCGCATTCGAGAGACCCACATACATTCGACCAGGTCTTTCGTTATCAATAACGGCAAAGCCTGAGTCTTTATACGTGAGTCCTGGAGGGGGGAACTGACAACTTTGACGATCAAACAAAGCTCTTACTTGGCTCTCAGCTTTTCTAATTGTCGCCGTTGAGCCAATCACCTTTGGTCTCAATCCATTTATAGATAAAAGCCAATCAATGGCCAGTTCGTAGGCTCCAACAATTGTTCCAAGGGGGCCCGAAATTAAATGTAATTCATCTTGAATTATGAGTTCAGTTGAATTTTTTGACTTAAATCCAAAAAGAGATTTCATTTCCTCTCGTCGAGGTAATTGGGCAAACTTATCCACTGTTCCAATGAGTAATGTTGGGCGAATACGGTAGATATCTTCATCTACAGTTGAAATGGGCCAAGCACCAAGTTGAGGTCCAAGATCACAAGTTGCTTCAGTACAAGTTGGTCGAACTTCCCGCGATTTATCAGAGTAAATCCACTTAAGTTTCTTTCCACATTTGAAGCATTTAACTATTTGTTCCGCCGAGGCCCCGAAATCATCACCCCTTTGGGACTTCGCATCATCATAGGAATTTGGAGTCGCATCACTTCCAACCCATAAACCTATCGAAAAGGGCGTGTTGCCCAGATCCTCGCCGGCTATAGCTTTTTCAAAACCTTTTCTAACCCGTTCTAGCGCTAAAATCAAAGCGCTAGCTCTTTCAAATTGTTGCGCAGTTAGTAATCGAAGTGTGTAGCGCATGACGGCGAAATTTCCAAAGACACCATCTGCGCCTTTATGTTTTAAACGTTGAAAAGTAGCGCCAAAAGCAATAATTGCAAGATATGCCTCAGTCTTTCCACCTCCCGTTGGAAACCAGAGCAAGTCCAAGACTTCTCGTTCTTTGCTAGCGGGATTTGATACCGATTCTATTGTTAACAAAATAAATGCCATTTGAAATGGCCGCCAAATTAGGCTCCGTCTGGAATCATTTTCATCGAATTTCCAAGAATGTTGTATAGCCATGGCTAGGTTTGCAATACGAAAAGCTTTTAATGCTTCTGGGCTGGACTCCAAGAAACTGATTCCTTGATTGATGCGGTTGCTAACTTGCCTGCAATTCTGAAGATGTCGCTCAGCAGTTGCTGTGAGACTAGATGGTAACTTTGAAATTTGAATTTCTTGTTCAATAATCCATGATTTGTAGCGCTCTGACAAAAGTCGTAATGTAACGAAAATCTCTTCACTCTTCTGGTTAGCGACAGTTCTTGCATCAAGCCCACCTGACTCAATTAGCTCTTTGAATACCTGATGCCCAGATTGGCTAAACATTGGGACATTTTCTGTTGGTAGCCAGTCCGTCTCTAGCACTGCTAGTTCTTCCTTATTTACTGACCAAGTAGCGGCACACTGATGTCCTACTGCAAATGAATGCTCATCCCAATATAGGAGTCTCGCAGACTCCTCGTCCTCATCTATAGGCAAACGCTCATCGGGCAATCCCATAAAGTCAGAATTTTTGCCTTTTCTCACCGAAAGATGAGTTTGAAATATTGACTTTGAGTTTCCATCAATTTTCGATTCGTCACTTAATTTGCTCGCATTTATTAGGGTTACTGTGACAAGACGAAGATTATTCAATCTCTTATTCCTAATATTGATTTTTATTTTTAAAGGCAAATCATGTGTGGGTAAATCAAAATACTGATTTGAATCATCCTCTAAAACAACTTCAATCGTCCCTTTGATTTGTTTTCGCTTCCATGTCTCTACATTGGTAGATTCGGCGTGCTCACTCTCGGCAAGGACATAGACCCCAAATGAGTAATCGACCTCGAAGAACGATTGCGGATTAGGAGTGAATGCAAATGAAATCCCCATTGTGCTTGGCTTCATCTGGCCAAATACCGAAACTTGCCCACCCTGCTGATCGTCGTCCTCGTCAATTGGTCCACCATCGTCTTCGGCCGCATCGACAGTGGATTCCAAGGGCCACAGAATTCCAGAGAGATAAATGTCTAAGGGTCTCCCTGCCAAGGTTTCATCGTCCGTAAATGGCCCAATCAAATCCTCCCGTAACCTTTGAATGACGCTTGCGCGAGTATCTAATGCACTCATCTTCTAAAGTCCACCGTAACTACGAAGATAGATATCCGGATATCCAACCAAAATCGGAGCAAGCATAAAGCCAGAGTGACTCCAAGGTTCGAAAAGTAAATCTCGAGTCGGATCATCCGTCGAAAGAACCATTGACCTCGCTCCCAACGAATAGAAGTGCCTAAATTTACTTGGCGGTTTAAGTTTTTGACCCATAATTTTGCCAGCAAGGAACAGGTCTGAATTAACGGTTTGATCTAAGCAAAACAATTTGTCTTCGAATCGTTTATCCGCGAGCATATCCTGATATCTGGAGTCCGTATATTGATAATCGATGGATACGTGGTACATGTAATTCGTCGCTTTCGAAGCATTCGCTTGAAGTGGCGTTGAAACTTCTTTTCTATTCCACAACGCTTTCTGTGCCAAAATTGCCTCAGCTTCACTCTCAAAATTCCGATTGCCTACTAATCCTTCAGCCTTTACGTCACCTTTTCTTCCGATTTCAATCGCACATTGCTTTGTCTTCGTATTCTTAATGGTATACGCCCTCTTACTATTGTTCATATTTCCACTTCTTCTAAAGTGTCCTCCGCTCTTACTGTCACTTATAACCAAAGTCTGTCTTGATCGAGTTGCGCCAACGAAAAGAATTCTCGCTTCCTCCAATACCTCCTCAAATCTTCTTTCTTCTTCAATCTTCCGATAATGCGGCTCATTTGGTACGAATAGCCAAACGTTGTCCGTCTCTCTCCCTTTAGATGCATGAATCGTTCCTAATATTGGGCCTCCTACTCCGTAATCTGGAGACGAAAAACAGCTTGGAACGCTTGGCCTCGATAGCAGATTACTCAATTTTCTGATACTTATGCGGTGAGCGTCAGTCCCAACTTCCCGATGCAAATCACGCCATCTCTTTTCTATTTCTACCTGATCTGTTTCACCCGTTCGCTTCGCATAAAGTTCTTCAAAATCTGATTCTGTAATTCGTTCGTCTGTAAAGTCCCAAAAACACCTTGCAATCCAAGGATCAATTACAATTGGAAAACCTGAGAGCCGTAAACGATAAGCGATGGTTCCCATGTAATGTGAACCTTGGAGTGCATCACTCCTTCGCCGGAACAGAAGAAAATCGTTGGAACTCAATTCTTGTGATTTCCCGTCTTTGACGAGAATTTCAAAGGCGGTACCAACTTTTTTATGATGTGATTCAATTACCAATTTCCGCACGTCTTCATAAATTTTGTCTATTTCGATGTCCTGCTCGTCAAGAAGCATTCTTCTTCCTTCAAAGAAAAGCGTCTTTAGTTTTTCATCACTTGTACGATGGACTTCCTTCAAATCTACATATGTAAAGTTCCTGCTCAATTCAGTGCGTCCTCGAATTTCTTTCGGAAGAGTATTGCCGAAATATTCGGGGGTTTCGTCTTCGCTAAATCCATAGATAGCTTGGGCTTCGTCAGAGAAAATCGATACTCCACAATCTTTACTGAGGTTGTCAATTATGCTTAGTACTAGTGTTGCTCTAGGACCAGTTATGTCTTGAGCTTCGTCGACTATGAAATGTTCGATTCCATTCAAATATTCTTTTGCATTTTCATCAATTGCCAATAGGTCTACAGCTTGCTCAATGTTTTCTACAAAGCCTTTTAGTTCAAGATCGCCATTATTGAATCCAGCTCTCAAACTCCAAGAAAAGCTATCTAGAGTGGAAATCTTTATTCCATTAGCCATTTCAGGTTGAGACAAAAAGGATCCTATCCGAGCAGATATCTCGTGAATTGCCGCATTAGTAAAACTCGTCATGAGTATGTGATTCGGTTGAATTGCCTGGTTTTCAATTAGCCATGCAACTCGCGCACAAGCTGTTGACGTTTTTCCAGTGCCGGGTCCTGCATCAACCAAAATTCTGCTTTTAGCATCCGCCTCTATTGCTTGGCGCTGTGAAGCTGTCCACTTAAATCGTTTTGAATTATTCATTCAGAGTTCCTTTTTACCCAGTCCGACAGCCGAAGCAACAATTCTTGTTTCTCTTTCATGTTGCCTCTAAATGATTGTAAATTTACGGTCCAGCCCAAAAACTGCTGTCCGGTCCCCGATTCTCCCATGTGAAGGGTAGAAGTTAGATTTCTTCCACTGCACTTGTAATTAATCAATGCCGATGGTTTCCAATGCACATTGTGTGCAAATTGAAGAGTTTCGAAAACTGTCCGTCCATTGAATATTACCGTTTTGATTGTTGATGACTGCAATTGCTTTTCTAGAGTACGTCTAAAATTAGTAACCAGCATAAATTTATCGGAGTTATCTAGTTTGCTATATACATCTTTTGTGGCAAGTGGAGCGAGATCGAGATGACATGCAACATCGGTCTTGTATGAAGCCCCTATTGAAACGAGCAGTTGCTCCAAAATATCGAACCATCCCCAGTATGGGTTTTTGTTATCTCGAAAATATGCCTGACATCCTGCCCAAATTTCCTTTGTTTTGTTGCGCGACAACGAAAAGTCTGTTGGCGCAAGTTCAAGCGATTCAAGATCAACTAATCTTTTTTCTGAGGCACTTAAAATGTGGCCACGACGGTTTATAAATTCGAGGGGACTTGGATTAATGCCTAATGTTGCGATAGAGGACTTTGTAAAATCTCCAAAAGAAATTACGGGCGTGGAACCCTCGAGAATTAAACGGTTTAAACCCCATGAAATCTCATAAACTTCCTCAAACAATTCATCAATCACCATATTGTTCGGGACCTTTCCTCGCCGTCTCTGGTCTAGTTGACCTTGCCAAAGAGTCCTCGATTCGATGCATCGTTGACCAAACCTCAGATAGAGCACTAGCAAAGCCCTTGCCTCTGGCTAGCGCAACAGCAGATTTGAAATTGTTATAGTCGATTGCCCTTGCCTGAAAATCAAGCCATTCGGCAAACTGGTCATGACCAACCACTGCCCGATACGGGTAGTCAGCTACTGGCGTGTGCTCAATTTCAACCTTGAAAGTTTTGGCTAATCCCTTAAGGGAAGCTTTGTCGCGGGATCGAACTTTCAGAGTGCCGTCAGAGTTACTGACGGCACTGATGAATCCGGAAGTTGTGAAGATCCACATATCTACTCCTTACGCGCTCTTGGGAAGTTCGCTTGATGGTTGATTGATGAAAGCTTCACCACTGGTCATCAACCAATTGACGTAATGCTCGTTGAATAGTGCAATGTCAGCGCGGTTTTTACGGATTGTGCGGATTGCATCTTCGGGAGACATTCCGTTTTTAATGAGAATGAGAGCGGTCACAAGGCCGGAGCGATTGAGACCTGCTTGGCAACGAACGAGGACCCGGTCGCCTTTCTTCCATTGTTTGTATCCCCAGTTGACTGCTTGGCGAAGCCGTGACAAATCCATGTCACTGATTCGCGCATCTGGAACTCCGTATCGATATTCCTGAACTTTCCAGTCAGCGGGTCGTGCCCATGCATACATCGTGACAATTGAATCGAATGGGAGATCGTTACGACGTGTGTAGGGATTTGCAGGGAGGTGGATAACGTCGTTGTCATCCGTACCTCCCATGAAAAGGTTTTCGAGAATCTCTGAGTACAGAGATGTTGGTTCATATGGCATGGTGCTTTCTCCTTAGTTGAGGTAATCGGGATGGATTTTTGACGTGTCGACCTGCTGGTCACGGAAATTGCGTGAACGAGTCATGCGTGAATACGACTCATTCATGCGCTTTGCTGAGTGAAGTTGATCTTCGGTTTCAGCGATTTCGGCAAGACGTTCCATTTCTTCAGCTTCGGACTTAATGATTTCAAGTGATTCAGCGCTGCGTTCATCGGTCACTGGAATCAAGGAAGCTTCGCGACGGAGTTTTTCGGCGGTGCCTTTCAAACGCTTGGTGGCATTTGTTGGTTTTCCAGCGCGAATTTCATCGGTAGCAGCTGCTTTTTCCGACTGTGCTTCGACGATAAGACGTTGGGCGCGGACAATTGGATCTGGAACTCGACCCGCAGCGATATCAACAGGAACAACGTTGACTTGAACTGGCATCGTGACTGAAATTTCAGTCATTTCTGCGAGGTTCAGATATTCCACAACGATGTCTGCGACTTTGGTGAGTCCAAGTGCAGCAATTCCGGGAACTTCTAGACCGATGATGAATCGACGATTCTCGCCAGCATAGAGATCTCCAAGTTGGACTACATAATCTTCGCCGTCTTTCCAGAAAGGAAGGCGTTGCAGAACTTGGATTTGCGGAGCTTGGGTTAAACCAGCGACTGGTTTAACTCGGAGCACTGCGTTGACTGCACTCTTATCAAGTAAGTCATTTACTTCAGCTGCAATTGCGCCAACTGCTTCATCGATGGTGCTTGCGAAACGGTGAGCTCCGCCGCCACCTGTTGCGAGGGCTTCAAGAATGATTTCGTCATAACCATTGCCTAGACCGATGGTTGAAGTAGTGATTCTCTGAGTCGCATGTTTTGAGGCAATTGATTGGAGAACCTTTGGATCTTTTTCTCCCGCGTTTGCATGTCCATCTGAAATCAGAAGGAGGGTTGAGGCGCCTGCGGTAGAGACGCGCGATAGTTCGCGAAGTCCCATTAAGTAGCCAGCCGAGATATCAGTGGAACCGCCAGTATTGAGTTGGCGAATAGCTTGGCGAAGTGATGGAACATGATGATCTTGAACTTGACGCATTGGAACAACGACCAGGGCTTGATCATCAAAAGCGACGAGGCCGAAATAATCTTGCGGCGCAAGTCGATCAACGAGTTTGAGTAGTGAACCCTTGGCGCTTTCTAGGGGTTCGCCATTCATCGAGCCTGAGCGATCCAGAACAACCTGGATGGCTTGGGCAGCTCGATTCTTCGCCTTATCGGTAATCGGGGCGGTTAGGTCGAGCATGAGGGTGAGCTGATCGGCTGCTTCTAAGGCAACGAGATCAACGTCGAGGTGTGCTTTAACGTGCATGTGGTTCCTTTCCTGGAGGGGGTTGTCGGTGAATTTCCCTCTACCCCTAAGACAAAATTGGGAGGCAAAAGTCAATGAACTTTTTTGAGGTTTTTTGCGGACCACCGAGAAGGGGTCTTGGGGGGCATGCGAGGGCGCCGAGTAACGGGCCGAGTTACGCGTTAGATTGCAGTAGGTGCTTTCTTCATTGTGCTTGGAAAGATATCAGGGGCCACTGACATCACTTCGGATTGGGACTAGCCCAAGTCAATCGACTTCTTGATCTCCTGCCGGATTTGCTTGATACGGGTGGCTACGACTTTAGCGCTGGCATAGCCAAGCTCGTCAGCGATTTCCGCTGTTGTAAAGCCAGCAGCGTCAAGGATCAGCATTTCTCTTTGTTTCTGGCCAAGCTCGTCAAGAATTTGGCCAACAAGCTCAGCATCCGTTATTTGTGAACTCATAGATCTCTTGTTCGGACCTATAGCAATTGCCTCTAATTGTTCAGGCTCAAGGCCTCTCATCGTTGGAGCCCGCATCTTCACCTTATTTGCTCTATTTATAAGCATGTTGGTTATGACCAGCTTTAACCAAGCTTCTGGATTTGGAACTTTTTCATCTTCCATTTTGAGTAATTTTTCGAAAGCGGAGGATACGTAATCCTCAATTCCTAAAGAGTTCTGACCGAATTTACCTGCATGCATCATACAAATGTGCCAGAGTCGCTTGAATTCCTCATCGGAGAGCTTCATAGGTGTCAATATTAATGAAACGAAACGATGAAAGATAGTCTAATCCAACACGGAGATCCAACTACTTGTGGATAATTTGGTTACAAAAAATTTTCTCACCTTGCGCTCCGCGATAGTAGAGACAGATACTTATCCCCTTAATTCATGTCAGTGACGCTTGTTATCGTTTTCGAAGGAGGAAAAATGCGAATTTTGCATACTTCGGATTGGCATGTCGGAAAAAGACTTGGACAGCATGACCTTGATAAAGAACAACAAGACTTCTTCACGCATCTTTTTCGTGTTGTGGACGAGTCATCAATTGACGCCGTATTGGTCTCGGGAGATATTTACGATCGCGCTACTCCCTCACTAGAAGCAGTGGACTTGCTCAATCATGTTTTAGTTGAATTGAGTAACAAAACCAAAGTAATAATTACAAGTGGCAACCATGATGGAGCAATTCGATTGGGGTTTGCAGGACAACTTCTAGAAAAAGCGAATGTTTTCTTTCGGACAAACATTCAAGATATGACAAGACCGGTAGTTCTTGAAAATGACAAGCAGAAATTACTCGTTTATGGAGTCCCTTATCTCGATCCATTTTTATCATCAAGCAAGTTGTTTCTAGAGCCAGAAGAGGTTGCAAAGGCAAAAAGAAGTCATGATCTAGTACTTGGGAAAGCCCTCTCAAACATTCGCGAACACAAAAACAGTATTAAGCATGACTTTTCGGTCGTTATGTCTCACGCCTGGTTCACGGGAGCTGACCCGGAAGGTTCTGAAATAGATATAACGGTTGGCGGAATTGGTTACGCGTCCACCGAACACCTTAAGGGTTTTGATTACGCCGCATTGGGCCATATCCATAGACCGAAGGTAATAGAAGAAAATATTCGTTACAGCGGAAGTGCACTTCCTTATTCTTTTGGAGAAGAAAAATCACCAAAGCGAACAACAATTGTTGACTTCTCTGGCAAGAAACCGAAATATGAAGAGGTTCTTAATGAGAATTCTCCACGACTCCACGAACTTTCGGCATCTCTCGATGATCTTATGGAGAGCCCCCAATATAAGGAGTATGAAGATTGTTATTTGAAGATTAACTTGTCAGATAAGCCTGAGCCCAATGGGGCAGGCAAAACGCTCCGGCAAAGATTTCCAAAACTGGTGGACCTCAAGACTTTCGTGGCTGAAGGTGTTGCTGCTGACTGGCATCGCGTTGATGAGCTTAATGAGCTCGATTTATGTTGTGAATTCATCGAAAAAACAAGGCAAGTCGGTGTCGATGATTGGGAGAAGCAGCAAATCCAGGTTGCAATCGAACTAGTCAGAAATGGCAGTGTGAAAGTTGGAGAATTTGAATTAGAGGATGAGGAATAGATGAGACCTCATAAACTAACTATTTCAGGATTTCTTGCCTACGGAGGCGTTGCCGAAATTGATTTCGACAAACTTTATGAAAGTGGACTGTTTCTTGTTTACGGTGAAACGGGTGCAGGTAAGACCAGTATTTTTGATGCGATGGCATTTGCGCTTTATGGAAAAGTACCTGGAAGTAGATCGGCGGACAAGAATGAAACTTACCGCTCACTTCACGCATCACCTGAAACCCCAACATTCGTAGAGCTTGATGCCACTGTAGGTGGCAAACGTCTACTTATAAGAAGGAATCCCGAATACACCCGACCCAAGAAGAAAGGTGAAGGTGTCGCAAAGGAATCAGCTAAAACCCAAGTTATGGTTTGGAAGAACGACTCTTGGCAACCACTGGAATCTCAGCACGGCAGCGCGGAAGCAGAAATTCAAAACTGGATTCGACTCAAGCCGGACCAATTTTTCAAACTAGTTCTATTGCCTCAAGGAGATTTTGCTGCTTTCTTGAAATCAAAAGGAAAAGAACGCAGCGAAATATTGATGAACCTCTTTGATGTCAAAACCTATCTAGGGATACAGACATGGTTTAAAGATCAAGCTGCTGAATTAAACAAGTTAGTAAAAGTTGCAGAAATCGAAATTGAAAAGGTAATTTCAAAGATTTCACAGGTAATTCAGGATGATTCTGTGAATTACTCAAATACTGATGAGCTAAATTCAGTAAAGGAAGCATTTGCTAATGCGATTCCCGTTCTTGAACAAGAGGTTACATCTCTCAAAACTGCATCAGATAAAGCAAATGATGCATTTCTACTTGCGGAGGAAAAAAAGAAAGAACAGAAGCAGCTCCTTGATGCGCGAGAAGCCAAAAATGAGTCTGAGAAAAAGTGGGGTTTGCTTCGTGGCGGAATCGGTGACCTAGTCCCTGCTAAAACTCCTGACAATAAAGTTAAAGAGTTGGTGAGTGCACAACGAGACACTATCTATGGTGAACTTAAGACCCTTGAATCCCGAGTTCAAGATATCGACACTTTAGATAATAGGCGCAAAAAACTAGAGAAGGATCGCGAGACTCTTAACACGTCTCAAACCGAAGTTTCAGAAAATGAATCCAAGATAAATCTCAAGAAGATTGAATTGCCAGCACTTGAATCCTCCAGACAAAAAATGTCCGACGCTGCAAGTAGTTTTGAAAAAGCAAAGAATGAACTTACAAAAACTAAAGAATTGACTACCTTCTTTACGAAGATAGATGAAGCTCATCGCAATATTGTTGCAATTCAGACAAAGCTTGATGCAGCTAGAACTGCTGAAAGTTCCGCTGATGAGGAACTCTCGAATGCTTACAAAACACAAATAGCATTACAGGCTTCCGAACTTGCGAAAGCTCTTCTTCCAGGTCAAGCATGTCCTGTTTGTGGATCAGTTGATCATCCAGCTCCAACAACCCCCGATCAAAATATCGAAAGACCTGATATCCCGAAGATCGAAAAGAAACGAAATACAGCTCAAGCAAATCGTGCAAGTATCGAATCTGAGCTGACTAAACCGCAAGCTGAATTAATTGCAGCCCAGAAGGCAATCCAGGAATCAGGCATTAATGGCATCGAAGACGTTGATTCGTTGATTCAGTCAAAACAGGATGCCGTTGATCAGGCATCAGGTGCGCTCTCTGATGCTCAAACTGCGCAAAAAACTTTTGAAGGGCTCACATCAGAAATTGGTGTCCTTGAAAACAAAGTTGCTGCCAAAAAGGGGCAGATTGGTGAGCTAGAGAAATCCATTCCAGAAACTGAGACTGAGATTGCGGAACTTGAAGAAAAATTGAAAATCAAGACTGGAGAAATAATCGTCAAGCCTGATCTTTCCGTGTTGGAGGGTGAATTAGGTAAATTTGACTCGCTCTCTGCGGAAATAGATTCGCACTTGAATGATTTAATAGCCAAATCGGCAGTTTTAGAAAAATTAGAGAAAAATTTCTCTGGGAACTTAGAAGAAGTTATTGACCTTGACGTCCTAAAGAAGAGTAAGGAGACTTCCTATGAGGAATGGAGCTCGAAAAATCAGGAGCTAGTAGATATCAAATCAAAGGTTTCAGACCTGACCAAACTTGAAAGAGAATTGCAGAAAGAAGAGAAGAATCTGAAAGGTCGAAAAGATGCGCTTGATTGTCATCTTAAGATTTCCATGTATATGACTGGAGACAAATCTCCACGTGTTCCACTGATCAACTATTATTTATCCGCGAAATTGCAACAGGTATTGCAGCAAGCGAACGTCCGACTTAGAGAGATAACGAGTAACAGATACACCCTCTATAACAAGCCAAACAAGGAAGGTCGTGGGCAGCAATCGCTTTCTGTTGAAGTGCATGACTCATGGAATGGCGAAAGGCGCAGTACAGACTCTCTATCCGGTGGTGAAATGTTTGTTTGTTCCCTCGCCTTAGCGCTTGGTTTAGCAGATTCAACTAACCAAGGCGCAATGCTGGAATCTCTTTTCATTGACGAGGGATTCGGGACGCTTGATCAGAATTACCTTAATAATGTTATGGATTCACTTGACCGGCTACGAAGCAGCCAAGGACGCCTCGTAGGGCTAGTAAGTCACGTGACCGAACTTCGATCACGCATACCGACAAGAGTTTATGTAAAGAAAGGTGAGCGTTCAGGTTCAACCATTATTGCCGAGTACTAATTAATGATTAATAAACAAATAGGGAATTAACATTTTTGCGTTGAGTCTACATAAATCACCGCTTCAAGCTCACACGATCAAGCGCTAATACATGTTCTTTATTGAAATAGATACTTTCGTTATCTCCTAACAGTTCCACATTGATGTACAAATCTTTAGTGCTTCGCGATGTATCTTCGCTTATCAATGCACATAATCTTGAAATCTCGGTCTTTAAACGGAAATCTGCAAAGTCTGGAGATCTAAAGTTCTTCACTTTTGCGCTGCAAATAGGGCACAATGCCACACAATTGAATGGGGATTCTTTTTCGACTTTCAAGAAGAAAGCCACGGTTTCAAAATAATCCCATCTATTACCGTCGTCATCTTCATAACTATATTTAAATGGCATTTTCCTTCGACACAACTGACATAAAACTTCTCCATCTTGTCCATATATATCACGCAAATACGACCTTCGTTCTTTTTGCTTTACTCGATAACTAGGTCGTGCGCGAATTTCTTCGATCGCTACTTCTAGTTCTGGAGACGAAGCTTCCTCGCTTTCTAGTTGGTCAAGCAAATTTAAAAGATCCTCTAGTGGCTCTTTATCACGCAAGACTTCTCTTTTGCCTTTACTAATTAATGCTTCTATTTCCTCTTTGCTGTAAAGTTCAAGGAGTTCTTGGGCTGCATTTACTTCGTCAAATGAATTAAATCCGAGTTTTACCGCGAGAGCTTGATTCTCTTCGGATTGTAAAAGACGCCTTTTTTGTTCACCGCCAAAATCTGCAATTACTAGAAAATTAGAAGTTCTAGGAACAATAAATTTTGGATGGATTTCTTTCTCAGAGACATTTGTGATTACATCGAATTTTCCATTTTTCATGGGAACCCAAGGCACACTTGTGACTGAAGTCAATAATTGAGTGGGTTGATAACCAATAGAAGTACGAATCTCAAAGAATTCACTTCCAAAAGTATCTTTGACGAGTATGTCCCATAGTAACTGCGCAACTTCTATATCCCTTGAATTTAATATTTGATTGAGAGCTGGCAATGTCACGCCCAAACCTGTTCCGATAATCCCTAAATTCGAGCGTACGCCGATCGCTTTAGTGAATTCTTCAAAACCATCTAGTTTGTAATAACACTCATGAACAAATTTTGGCCAGTCGGAAACATTTGAGATTTCGCCACTCTCTAACCATTCAACGATTGATCGATTGGCAAACTCAAAGTTCACGAATAAGTTATTCGTAGCAACCCATTCAGTTTGCGACTTACCAGTGACTAACCGTGTTTGTCCCATCAATTTCATGTTGTTCCCAATGATGGATTTGAGACGCTTTGGATCTTGACGAAAAAGTACTAGAAGACCTCTAATCCGTTCCAATTCGTTATCAATATTAAACTGGTGGTATCGCCATTCCTTTATCTCTTTCTCCAAGTCAATCCAAGTATCATGCTCTCGAATTCCTATCTGTGCGAAGAAATCTCTTAGTTTACTTGATTCTTCATCTTCTGATTGAGTCAAATAGGCGTTGAAAATTTCATGCACTAGGACATTCTGCGATTTATCGCTCAAGGATCCGGCTAGTAGTGTTTTTGTCGAAACATTATATTCGACTTTACTATGCGCGGTATATGTAGGGAAAATAGGGAGCGAAGAAATTGACACTTTTTCGGAAAAGTCAAACATCAAAATATACAGAGATCGTAATGCACTATTTGAGAGACTATTTAGCCATTTCAAGAAAAGTGATGTTTCCGAATGGCGATTCCCAATGTTGACTTGCAAGAAAGCGTTTATCTTCCTAATTCCCTCGAAGAAATAGCTTTCATTGATTCTTAAAACTCCAACGGTTGCCAAATAAGTATTTATTCTCGGAATACCAAAAGGCGGAATAAATACTTTCCTGACTTCCAAGTCCGCATTCTGTGCTGTGCTCTTAAAAGATTCGACTATCTGAAAGAAATCAAGGAGATTGAGCGATGGGTTTCTTTCTATAAACCTACTTGAATCTAAGAATACTTCCTGAGCTTTATAAGTAACGCCTTTTGGGTCAGCGATTAGAGGCCTATGGATCAAAGATTCCTTTACTTTTTCATCAAGATACTTCAGATATTCAGGAACTCGGTCTTCTGCTAACGGCATCAAAGCCAGTATTTCAAGGCTCGAATTCTTGGAAATCAGTTCCTCAGCAACTTGACCTAATAGGATGGAAATCTCCTGAAGAAGTCGCTTATTTTCTTGTTTTTGTAAAACAGTGCTTTCTCGAAAATTGCTTCGCTCAGGATTGATCGAAAATGGGGCGTTAATATGGAATTTTAGATTTGATACTTGATCAGTTAATGGAAAAAAGGTAAATATCTTTCCTTCGATTGGCTCAAGTACTCCGTATTTTGGGTCACCTTGATTCAATTTTATTGCGATGGACACCAAAGACTGTCGTTCTTGACGAATTTCCCCAATTCCATCAAATAAGTTGGATATTGTTGGGGTAGAAAATACTTGCCATTGACTTGATAATTCTTTATTTCCTTTCTTCTTGGATATTAGGACTTTTTTGTCTTGCATACTCTTTGCAATAAGTATCTCTTCTTTTAAGCCAATAACTTTGATACTACACACATTATTCAAAAAAAGAATTTCGTTTTCAGATAATCTCTCTAGCATTTCTGAAGTCTCCAAAAATGCTTTTTCTTTTATAGTGGGGACAAAAGGAATTGAGAATACCGTTTTATAATTACTATCTTCTATATTATGTTTATCATCTATATTGTATACATTTACAAAATCTTCTAGGCAAAAGTGATAATCTCCGGAATGGATTTCAGCACTATTCGCATAATTAAAGATTGACTTAAAACCAATTCCAAATTGTCCAATTTTCTTACTATCATCTTGTGTTTTATTGGAATTAGCTACTCTGCTAATTGCCATTGCATCGGCTAAGGAAAAAGTTTTTTCAGCATTATGTCTGAAAACAATAAGTTCTGAACTTAGATCGTATACAACTTCCGTGGCACCTGCATCATCTGCGTTCTGGAGAAGCTCTAGAATATATTGTGCTGGTCTATCGGCTCGGAGAGCCAGCTTAATGTCAATCACATCTCTTTTTTTGTTTAACTTGTACAGATCCTGAAGGTCTTGACAAAATGCATTCCACTCAGCTTTATCCTCTTTTGTTAACATATTTGTGCAACCGTTGCCTTCCGAATAATTAATTCCATCACTGAGTATTTACCGAAATCCGTGTAAGCGGTAGCGAGGTCGGATTCTTGTTTTCTGACTAAGGAATTTTGTAGCGGGATCCTTAGTCATATCTGGTCAGAATTCATAAATAGAGGGTGGATTTGCGCCCCACGCTTTTTCCTGAATTCGAACACCTGTACTAATGTACTCCCTCCCCCCGAAGGGAGACAAATGGCATCTAACGAAGGACCCGATGAGCGAGAGCTGTGGAGTTCCCTGCCTCATCTTGAAGGAATTGAAAAGGCGCACGCTTACTACAAACTTAGCGGCATCGCTTTTGAAAATGGTCAGTACACGAAATCTTTAACTCTTGCGGAAGAAGCAAAAGATACTTTTCACAATGTTCCAGACGATTTTGGATATGCACTTTCAGTGGCAACTGTGGCTTTCTGTTTGAAATCACTCGATCGTATACAGGACGCGATGAGCGAACTGATGAAGGCAGTCTTGTTATTCGCGAAGCTCGGGACGCGAGAGGAGTGGGAATATCGCCACCACTTAGCAACTTGGTTTAAGGAAACTGATGACTACGAAGCAGCCTCGGGTCAATACAAACTCTGTCTTGAAAATTGCAGCTATGAAGGTGATTATTTTGGAGCGGCATGCGATCAAGTCAATATTGGACTAATCGAGTGTGAATTGAGCAAATGTGTGGATGCGATTGAAAACTTTAAGCAGGCGCGAGTCGTTTTCAAGAAGAACAAAGATTTGAAGCGTGTGGCAGATATGGACCTCTTCATCGCTCGTTGTTACAACCATCTTAAGGACGGAGTGAATGCAGAGGCGTTTGCCATTAAGGCGGTTAGTGTTTTTGATTCTCTCTGCATTCGAGATAAGCGCGCCCAGTCTTATTCACAACTTGGTAGGGCAAAAAATCATCAAGGCGAGTTCCAAGAGGCACTTGTAAACTTTGAGAATGCACACGAATTTGTAGTGGCAAGTGGTAATGTCAATTTCTATGCCTTGTATCAAATCCAACGTGGCAAAGCGAAAGCTTTGAGAGGATTGGGCATGATCAAAGAGGCTAAAGAGCTTGAGGCTCGAAATGCCGTTATCAATGAAACTCTTGAGTGGGATAGGGCAGAAATTGAAAGCTAGATACTTCTTTCCGGGGCTTGCTGGATTGATAGCGGTAGCGGCCGTTCTCGTGGCTAACCAACAAGATGAAGTGCGAATTGGCACCGCCGATTATGAAGCGGTTGAGGAAGATTCTTCCCAACAAGAAATTGATCCTCAAGATGCTTGGATGTACAAGATTGTTGAGCCAAATTCAGATATTGATCCTCAGAATATCTACTCTTTTGCGTGCGAAATTCGAACAAAGAGACCAGAGACGCTTACAACGGTCTGCGCTGATTTTGGATCGGCCCTCTGGGAAATCAAGTGGGGTAAATGGGATGCCTTTGGTGGTCGCGGGGAAGGTATCTACCGAGAAAATGATTGTGAGCCGAGCTGCGCCGAAGGAACGATTTCGTCGAGACCAGCCACAGTCCTTTTGAATGATCTGACTTTTGACGGAACCCGGTATTTCTTAAATACGGCCAAGATCCGATTCAAAGATGTTGATTATGCGAAGGATGAGTACGAATTCATCTGGGACATTGCAAGTTTTTATCGCGAAGTTCCCGATATGCGTTCAGAGAAAATCTATGAAGACTAATTTTGAATTTGTCACCTGTCCGAGATAACTTACGTCTAGGTCAAAGACGTCGAACGCTCTAGCCCTTTAGCTAGTTCGACACCAACCGCGCACCGCGCACGGTGGTCCTAAAGGAAGACCCGCCGGAATCGAAAATCGATTCCTGGAAGAGCGGATCTCCGGCAAATGCATTGGGGTCCAGTTAGGACCAGTTATGTCTATTGGCTATCAGAAAGTTCAAGTATCAAAGGAAAAGCTCTCAAGATTAAAGCTTGAGATGGATAAAGCGCCAAGGTCGCAAAAATACGGTCGATACAAAGCGTGGCTTCATTATGCGAATTTAGATCGGTGGCAAAGGCAGGGTCATCACTTTCACTATCTGACTGAAGTTGGCCAAGAGCGCAAGCAACTCATTTGTACCTGCGGTCTTTACTTGGTTGAAGGTGATGAGCTTGAGGATTTAATAATTGAAAAATCTATAGCGCTGAGAGTTGGTGAGCTACTTCTTGATCGGCTACAAACAGTAAAAGGGCATCGAAGCCTTGATGATTTCAAGACCCCTACCTGCGCTCTGATTGTTGATTATGTATGGAAATCTGAAATAGGTGATTACTTATGGACGGCCTACTGCCAAGAGTGCGGTGAGTTAGTTGTGGAGCAACGGAATGAATTGGCAAAGAGTTTTGTTTATGCCCACAACGCAAAGTGCATGGTGCGTCATGAGTAATACAGATTTACGCCATGCCAATCTGGTGTGCGAAACCGAGTGGGCTTACTTCCAGGCGTACTGTGCCTGCGGATGGAGTTCGACGATTTCGTACTTCGAGGAAGTTGATTTGCTTCGGGCTATGCATGCCCATGCGGTTACGACCTTTAAGGGCTACGCATGAGCGACCGGACATGGCTATTGCCTTATCGAACAGATGTACTAATGTACGGCCTCCCCCAGAGACCATGTCGGTGGTCTTGTTTAAGGTGGTGGTGAATCGATTGAAAGGAGAACCTATAAACAATCGGGAAACCGAAGATCAACAATTGTGGAAGCAACTTCCACAAACTGAAGGTGAAGAACGAGCCGAATTATTAATCGAGCTCGCGCAACAAGCGATCTATCGATCGTCAGGGAGTGAGGCTCTTGCGTTAGCAGAGGAAGCGCATGAGATTTATAAAGCGATGGGTGCACGAGCATCAAGTATCGCAATGGCAAACGCGATAACAGGAATTGGTTATTCGCTTAAAGAACTAAATAGAGTTGATGAAGCAACAAAAGCGTTAGATGGCGCGATTGATTTGCTTCGCGAAAGTGGACACCCGTTTATGGTGGACACCCTTCGCACTAAAGCCTCATGGCACGGCGAACAAGGAAATTGGAATGCAGCGCTCGAGTGTTACTCAGAGGCTGCGCGAATTAATGAGGTTGATGGGTGTCGTGATTTCTTGGCACGAGATCTCTTCAACATCGCTAATTGCAATCACCACCTTGGAAATTGGGAGCAAGTAATCACTTTTGCTCTCCGCGCTCGAGAAATCTTCAAAGAAGAGAAGATGGTTTTCGAGATTAGTTGGTGCGATTTGAATATTGCTGATTCGCATGCAGAACTTGGAGATGGCGAGGCCGCCATTTTGTGGGGACGTAGAGCGAATGACATTGGAACGCTTCGCAAAGATCACGAGATGATGTGCAAGTCTTCTTATGTGATGGCTCGGGGACACATACTCCTCGGAAAATATGAAGAAGCAGAACGTCTATTAAATGATGCACAAGGTTTGGTCGCCGGTTCCAGCGATTGGACTCAAGTGAAAAAGGTCGAGAAAGCACTAATAAGTGTGTATCGATCTACTGGCCGAGATTCTGATGCTGATGAAGCCGAAAGGAGGCTCGGAACTCTGCAGGAGATTGTGGAGTAGGGAATCGGATTGATTCTCAATAAGTTTGACCCCTTCTCGCGTTGTTCCTATCCCTCGCGAGAAGGGGTCAATACCCCGAGATTTGAGGAGATATTTTGAAGCTAAGCACTAAGCCCAGCGAACCGCATCGTTCAACGCTTTCGCCTTCTTCGTTTTACAACATTCGTTGCCCGCGTTGTTTATGGCTTGAGTATTGGCATGGGATTAAGTTGCCGGCGAATTTGGCTCTGCAACTTCTTTTGTCTCGCTTGCAAGAGGCCGCTTATGACGGAGTAACTTCCAAAGTTATCAGTCACGAAATTCCTCTTGGGAAAGTTTCACGTTACAAGAAACGATTCACGAGCATGCCGGTTAAGGTTAATGGCGAAGAAACACGATGGAAGATCTATGGTGAAATCGATTTACTTGTTGACCATCAGGATGGAACTTTCTCTATTGTCGATGGCAAGGTATCGATGAAGAAAGATGCGGAAGCGCTTATTGAGAGCTATTGGACTCAGCTAGAAGCGTATGTTTATGCCTTTGAGAATCCCCTCGAAGGTGATGTGATGCCAATTAAGTCAATCGGTCTACTTCAGTGGCGCATAGATGACTCATTGCACTTGGATGACAATATGCGAGGATTCTCAGTGGATCATCGTTACATTCCAATTCCTCGACAGGTGGATAGATTCCAAGATTTCTTAGCCAAATTCATTGGGATTATTGAAGGTGATTTCCCTGAGTCTGGGGATGACTGCGAAACTTGTAAATATTTGGAGAAGATTGGGTATCAATATTGAAAATCATTAAGTTATTTGGTCGCGCAATTGGCATTGCGTTCTCGGTATTCATCTTTTTCATTGCATTCCTACAACTGCAAGATGGTTTTGTGGGATATGGGTATACGTCTTTTTTCCTTGGTTTGATTTCCGCATTTCTCGTTTATAGGTCTTTTCGTAATGCTCGCTAAGAGACGGAAGTATGTGCGATTAGCGGCCGCTTCGTGCCCTTCATGTCGAGAAAAAGGCGGGATCAAAAAGATAGTTTTCGGAATGCCGGGTGCAGATTTTGATTTTAAAAATCACATCGTCGGTGGATGCTGTGTGACTGACGATGATCCAGAAATTGGGTGCTCTAAATGTGGTTGGGAGGGTATGCGTGGGGAATGTAGCTAATCGACAATGCCCTATGTGTAGGAGTACTGATATCGATCAGAAGTGGAATTTTTCGAATTATTACTTTCAGTGCAATAAGTGCGGGGAACGATTCAAGGATTAAACAAGTCATCCGGAGTCTTAGCTTTCTTGACTTGACGCAGCTCTCTCCGGGTGTTTACCTCCGCGGCGAGTTGTTTAATCCATTTAGGAAAAGGTGGAGTTTCACGTTTACTCAACATGAAAAGCGGAATGAGGCACCAGAACTTTATGAAGTAGGCGTAGAGAGCCCAGCGATAGGGATTGCGGCCGAAGATGAATGCGGTTGAGGCAACAATGGGAATGGCCAGGAGGGTGATGAGTAGGTCAGTTATGTCCATGGTCAGAACGATAGAGATGGGGACTGACAGTCTGCGGGCTTAACTTTTCACGGGATTAGAGCTTGTTGATTCAATAGCCAGCACAGGTTTCTCGGTGGCTAGTTGCTGAATCTCATTCTTTATTGTTTTGACGGTTGCAGGGATTCCATTTTCGTAGGCGTATAGCGCCATGGCGAAGATGCGGGAGAAGAATTGGGCATCGGAGGGTGAGAAGCGAAGGCCTGATGTTTTCTTGCGGTTGGAGACGCCGATGAGGAAGTCGTCGCCAGTTTCGGTTTTCGCTACCGAGAGAATTTTGGAGAATGCCCATTCGGTAGTTTCAAGAGATCCCGCGAAGATGAGGCGTTGATTAGTGAGTTTTACGAAGCCTTGATCTTTATCCATTTGCATTGCGTCGCCGGGAACGAGGGTGCCGCGTTGTTGGCCGACGCGGACGCGAATGCCGGCGCCGATAGGGACGGAGAAACCAGTGGAGCCGCCGACGTAACGTGATGGTGTGCGGCCGGCTTCGTGGAAGACGGCGTTACCGGTCCAGATAACAAACTCGCCATCTTTTTGGACGAGTGATTGGTCGTCGGGTTCTTTTCCTTCAGCGGCGCTGGTGAATATTTCAAGTGCGTGGGTGAGGATTTCGTTCTCTTGTTGCCATTGAGTGAGCTCTAGTTCGTACTTTTTTTGGGCTTTCTTGGCCGCGCGTTTGGCTTTCAGGTTTTCTAGGAAACGCATGGGTGGATTATGGCGTGACTATTTTTATTTGTAGAGGTTATTGGTGGTCAAAAAGGTAAGGGCCCCGAATAACGGGGCCCTTGCGGTGTCATTACGACACTCACCTCACCAGACTTGAGTGCCACAAATATACACCGACTGCGAGAGCGGACAACGGGATTCGAACCCGCAATTCAAGTCTGGTGAGAACATGCGTGTTACCAATTAGCACCATGTCCGCATCGCACGCGAATCATGGAGTTCTTAAATGTTTTGCAATGAGAGCTTTTGCTGAATTGTGGAAACTAATTTGTTGTGTATAGGAGTATCCTCAGGGGCGTTATGAAAAGAATTATGGGCCTGACGCGATACGCGGTATTTGTGCCTGCGATTGCTTCGATTATCGGAGCTTTATTGCTTATGGCTCAAGGTTCATGGGCAATGTTGATGGCAGTTATTGATTCAGTTTCTAATGGGTATGGATTGAAAGAAACGATTGTTGAAGTGCTCACGGCCGTGGATGCGATCTTGTTGGGCACGGTCTTATTGGTTATTGGATATGGACTTTACGAGTTATTTATTGATGCGGATTTAGATGTGCCCCAATGGTTGCGGGTGTATGACTTGGATGATTTGAAGTCGAAGTTGATTGGCGTTGTAGTGGCGATTGTTGCGGTGGTCTTTGTGGGTGTATTTGTGGATTCAAACCGCGCTTCTGATGTGATTTCGTATGGAGTAGGTGCGGGGGCTTTGGTTGTGGGGCTCGCGATTTTTGCTTTTGCGACGAAGAAAGAGAAGTAAGGGTTACTTACCTTCTTCTAGCAAGCGCTCCATCTCGGCGACTTTTTTCTTGAGTTGCCGTAGTTCTTCGTTCGAAATCTTTCCATCCACTGTCATGGATTCGACATCGTCGACGATTTCAGAGAGTTGATTCATGCGGATGGTGCGTTGGCGGTTTTCTTCGCGGGCTTCATCCATGGCGTTTAAGACAACACCGATGAGGACGTTGAGAACGGTGAAGACGACTACGAAGACGTAAGAGAGGAAATAAGGAAGCGCCCAAGGGCTGATGGCAACGCCGGCTTCGAGGTAATTCGGGAAGTTTTCTAGCGTGAGAAGAATGAAGAGGCTCGTCATTGCGCGAGTGATGCTGCCCCAGTTTTCCGCGTCATCTGGGCCAAATAAGTAGTGGCCGAGCATTCCGTACATAAAGAGTGCAACAAAGATGAGTACCGCGAGGCTCATCAGTGGTGGGAGTGAGCGAATGATGGATGTGGTGAGTACGCGAACTTCGGGGAGGAAGCGGAAGATGCGAACGAGGCGGAGAAGTCTGAGGAGACGAAGGACTGCGGTTTGGCCAGAAAGTAGTGGTGAAGCTGCGATGACAATGAAATCGAAGATGTTCCATCCTTGTTTGAAAAACATCCAAGGTTTCTTACCGTAGGAAAGAATTCGGAGAACTAATTCGGCTCCGTAAATTGCGAAGCAGATGAGATCGATTTGTTCGCATGCGTCACGGACTTGTGGATCGAGATCTGGCATCGTGAGGATGGCAAGAGATGTTGCGTTGATGAGAATGACAAAAGCGATGAGCAATTCAAAGGGTTGGGAATAGACGAGCTTTGTGAGAGAACTGATTCTCCAGGGCGCAATTTCCATCGGGGAGCTCGATTGCATTGGGGAAGATTAGGAGAAGTTGAGAAGGATTTCCTGTTGGGGATAAGAGGTTCGTGCGTATAAGTATGGTCAATTGCTGGGAATTGTCAGAGTGCCCTGTCACAATTTCTTTATGAGAAAACTTCCTCGCTCCTTTTCAACACTCATTGTTTCCTTGCTTGCCATTTTTGGGCTACTTGGATCAACGGCGCCAGCACAGTCACTAGATCTTGGACCTTCGTCTAACTATCTCGTTCGCGTGACTCCCGAGGCTAAAGCTGCGGTTGAAAAGACTCTCGGTGCATATGGCGGAAAGATTGATACTCGATATCAATATGTATTTGATGGATTTTTGGTGAAGTTACCTGATGTGGCTGTTACTGCATTAAAGAGGTTGAGCACCATTTTGGTGATTGAAAAAGATGCACCAGTTGAAATGTCGGCGATTCAAAATGTTCAAAGTCCGACGCCTTCATGGGGATTAGATCGCATTGATCAGCGCGAAAAAGTTGGGGCAACGTCGGCATACGGGTATAGAAGTGCTGGTGCTGGGACGACGGTTTATGTCGTTGATACGGGTGTAGCTCCGCATAATGATTTTGGTTCGCGTTTGTCTACGAGCGGATTTTCTGCCATTAGTGATGGCGGTGGCCCGGTTGACTGTAATGGCCACGGAACGCACGTTGCGGGAACGATTGCAGGAACTAATTATGGAATTGCGAAGAACGCAAAGATTGTTCCGGTCCGAGTACTTGCTTGCGGCGGTAGCGGAACTTATTCACAAGTTATTTCGGGTATGGAATGGATTCTCTCGCCTGAGAATCCCAACTCGAAGACTCAAGCAGTTGTAAATATGTCTTTGGGTGGCGGCGCCTCAGCCATTATTGATGCAGCAGTAACTAAGTTAACGAATTCGGGAATTGTTGTTGTAGTTGCTGCAGGGAACTCAAATGCGGATGCATGTACGGCATCACCGGCTCGCGCGCCATCTGCAATTACCGTGGGAGCTACTTCCAATGTTGATGCAAAAGCATCGTTCTCAAATCATGGGCCTTGCGTTGATATTCATGCTCCCGGAGTCTCAATTACCTCCGCCTGGATCGGCTCTCCCACCGCAGAAAAGAGCATTAGCGGTACTTCTATGGCCTCTCCTCATGTTGCTGGTGGAGCCGCCGTTTATCTTGGTTTGAATCCTTCAGCATCAGTTGCACAGGTGACGCAATTTTTGGATGCCCAAGCAACGCGTGATGCACTAACAGGATTGGCTGCTAATACGGTCAATGAGTTGCTTTATGTGTCTCCCACTGATGGTTTGCCACCAGTCGTCGCACCAACAGTTGCGCTGCGAACGTTGGATGCAATCACGCATGTATCAGCTGATCTGACTATTGACGTCAATCCCGGAAATGCTCCGACTGATTTAAGTCTTCAGATTGCTACTGAAGCAACTTTTGCTAACCCTGTAAGTGTGCCATTGAGTCCTGCTCAAGTAGATGGCGGAAATATGGTTCAGTCGGTAGGAAAGATTACTAATCTTCTACCCTCAACCACGTATTACTTTAAGATCATCGGAAAGAATGAATCCGGAATTACTCAAGCGCCAATTGGAAACTTCAAGACTCTGGCGCCGCCAAAAGTAAAACCAACACCAATTGCAATTACGCCCACAAGTATTACTGCCTATAGCGCGACTCTCCAAGGGTCAGTCAACCCAGGTAACGACTCAACTCAAGTTTCTTTTGTTTACGGAACGGATCCTGCATTCAAAGAGAACACCAAGACGGGCTTAGCTATCCCAGCCACCGTATCTGGTGGGAATCCCATTGCTGTTTCTTTACCAATATCGTTCCTTGATGGTGGGCTCAATTATTACGTAAAAATAGTTTCTAGTAATTCTTCCGGAAGCGTCTCATCCGAAGTCATTACTTTTGTTACTCCAGTGTCACCTGGTAAGCCGCCGATTGTTACAACGAAACCGAATGGATATTTGTTCTCAACTTCAAAACCAAACCCGGTTACAGGAACACTCAATCCTCAGGGCCAAACCACTGTGGTTACGTTGGTTTATGGTCCTGAGAACTCACTGACTTCAGGCGCAAAAACAATAAATGTAGGCACTTTTACGGGTGAGAGTGAGATTGCACTGACTGCAGAATTTCCAGCAGCAAGTCCACCGGGTGGCCGAGTTTGGTTCCGATTCGATGCCGCTAATGCTTCGGGCATAACAAAGAGCATTGTGCAGACAAATGGAATTGAACGTTTGACGCCTTTCATCATCACACAACGTGTGGATAATTCCAAAGCCGGCCAAGCGACATTGCTGGTAACTGGTGATGCGCAGGGCAGTAATACACGATGGTCATTTATTTATGGAAAGAGTCCAACGCTGTATACCTTGTCTTCCAGCGGTGCTTTGACCTTGGCTCCGGGAGCTATTGAAGTGAAGGCGAATCCTGAAGCCAGAGCGGTTGCGGGCACATTTGCGACATCGGCAGTCATCACTGGATTAGAAAATAGTGCAACGTATTACTACGTTGTAAAAATCATTTCTCTTGGATATGCCGATCCATCACCTTTGGTACTTGGAACTGTTGGCACTTGGAGCACTTTGAATGTTGCACCAACTCCAACTCCTAGCCCAACTCCTAGCCCAACTCCAATCACTTCGCCATCACCGACTCCATCGCCAACTCCAACTCCGGCGCCAACACCTGGAGTCAAAGCACCTCAAACAATTACATTCCCCGCTCTAGCGACGCGTTTTAGTAATGATGTTGGAACGCCATTACTTGCAACGTCCTCCTCAAAGTTGCCAGTTACATACACAAATAATTCCCCTGCAGCATGTCAGTTGTTGGACCTCGGAGGCGGACGTTTCTCAATTCAACCGAAATATCCATTTCCAGTTGCGGATGGTTTGACTTGCACTTTCACTGCAAATCAAGCAGGAAATGATCAATTCCTTGCCGCAACACCGGTATCGCAAAGCATTTCATTCTTGAGACAAGCCACTCGCGTTAACGTGATTGCGCCAAACGCAGTGCCTGTATCAGGAGCGTTTTTACTCGCGAATGTGAGCTCTACTGAAGGACGAACATCAACGTGGTTAAAGGGAATCTCGTTTACTACTTCGACTCCAAATGTGTGCACAGTCTCCGAGTTCACTGAGGAAGATTCTCGAGGACCTCGAGTGACGGTAAGGCCAAAGGGCGACGGACTTTGCTCCGTTGCGATTACATTTGCAGGAACAGGCGACTTGAAGCCATCCAGTTCAAGTTGGAGTTTCAATTTCACTGGGTTGAATTCTCCAGCTCCGGGTTCAAATACTGCACAGACAATCGACTTCCCTGCCTTGGCGCAGAGAGATCTTGGACGTTCTCAGCCATTACTTGCTAAAGCTTCATCAGGATTACAAATTACCTATATATCAATGACGCCTGCGGTGTGTTTAATTTTGTATCCATCTTCAGGTCCTTCAGTACAGACGGTTACGGGTGTTGCAGATGCAACAGAGTGGACCTGCACGATCCGAGCTATTCAACCAGGTGACGATCGTTACGCACCCGCGATTCCGGTCGAAAGAACTTTCAAATATGTGAAAGCTGCGATGGTCTTACAAGTCGAGAATGGAACTAATCTCATCGGCGCGGGGCCACACGCAATCATCACTCGTGTACGGCTTGTTGATAATGCAGCAATGAGTGGGCTCACAAGTTTGGGACATTTACTTACAGCTCAATCATTAACTCCATCCGTGTGCAAAATTGATTCACATGGAACGTGGGATCGAACAGCAGGAATAGTGAATCGCACTTATGTTTCGGGATTAGCTAATGGAACATGTTCTCTGAAGTTTGATTTTGCTGGAACTAAAGATCGTGCTCCTGCGACTTTGACTTGGAACGCATCCGTTAGTTCTGTCGCCATTCCAACGGCATCTGTTATTGGACTTCAAACCATTCAAGGAAATATTGTGAATGGAAAGGAAGTTGTTGGCTTGATGACTTCTAATCCGCCAACAATGTTCTTAGGCGGTATGGATAAAGGACGAGTGCAGTTCAATGTGAAAATCACTCCCGCAAATCCTGCCGCGACCGTTGGAGTTGGCTCAAGTGGAAGTTACGAATCAATTCCCGCGGATTCGCTCAAGGCAACGATTTTGACTCCCACAACCTGCGTTTTCGAAAATTCACCAAAGTTGACTTCGATGAGCGTACTTTCTGGGCGGGTATATCTGCTGCCAATCGCACTTGGTACATGTGGAATTCGATTCGACTTTGCAGGAATTCCCGGTTGGAAAGTTGAAGCTTCGTCAAATACGTGGGTTGCAACTGTTAATAAGTAATCTTTAACAGTCAGTATTCACTCACAAGGCGATGCGCAAACTTTCGCCGTGAAGTAGTTCTTGTTTCGGAAGACCTTGCAGTACATGCACTTTTGATTCGCCTTCGACGATCCAGTGTTCTTCGCCGGATCTTTGTACCAGCGCAGTAAGTTCATCGATTCCGAGAAGAATTGTGTTATCGGGAGCGTGCATGAGAACTTTTGCGGCGCTATCGGGGATCCATCTGAAGAACTTGTCGAAGTGAGGGATCACGCGGATATTGGGCAGAAGGTTGAGGCCCGCCGTGGGTTCGCGTTTGGTGAATCGGAAGTTGGGAATGTGAGAGCTCAGAACCATGGCGCCGGCGCTGCAGCCGGCGAGTGAGGCGCCAGTCTGCCAGTTTTTGTAGATGGCGTTCCATACCGGAGTATCAATTAATGAATTAGCAAGGTAGTGGGGGTCGCCGCCTGACATATACATCAGCGCTGAGTTCTCGATTTGTTTTACGAATTCTGGATTATGTGCATCCTCTCGGGTGAAGATGGGGAGAAAGTGTGGCGTTACTTGTAGAAGTTCTGCTTGTTTATTACCGAGCTGCTCCCAGTATTTGAGGCGTTCGGGGCTTTCTTGTCCTGCTGCGGTCGGGATTTGAACATAGGTTGGTTGTTTATTGTTTTTCACGCCATCGTTGATAAGTGATTTTTCTAAGTCGGCCATAATAGGAAGAAATTCGCCAGAACCAACAAGGGCGATTGAGCCACGCATATTGAGAGTCTAGATTGTTTTCTTAGAGAGTTATACGCAGAGTATTCGATTAGTATCTTGGAGAGACTCTTCGCTAAGGAGTCTCTCCAAGTTTTTCTGCCCCAAATCGGCCTCGATCCGATAACCTCCCACTTAGCGGGTGGGCGCTCTATCCATTGAGCTATCGAGGCAGTTTGCGAAACTTAATTACGCAAACTGCCTCAAATATTTTGGATTTATTATTTGTGGAGAACTGTTGGCTGTTAAAGAAATAGGACGAGCGTTGTGATTCCAAGAGCAATCAGAATGATGGCTGTGGCTATCGAGCCTTTCGTACCAAGTTTTTGTGGCAATCCGTTTATGCCGCTGACGTGATCTTCTTTCATATCTTTGATGACATTGATGAAATGCGCTGCCATTCCAAAAATCGCTCCCCCGAGCCACATCCAGGTCGGTGGAGTTATTTCTTTGGAAATCGCGATTGATGATGGGAGTGCGGCAAATGCGATCGCGTATGGAAGTGGTGAAAGAGGCGAGAATTTAAAGTAGAAGTTATATGCAACGCCGCATGCGATTCCGAGCATATAAACAAGGCCGCCCTTTATTCCGAGTGGGCCAGCGATATTTGCAATGAATGAGAAGGGCACCATAAAGCGGAGCCATTTTTGTAAGAATTCTTTAGTGATGAGTCCGGCTACGAGTGGTTTATTGGTGCGATTGTGTCGTTGGTCGTCTTCGTAATCGATGAGATCGTTGCTCCAACCCACGACAAGTTGTCCGGTAAATACGCCGAATGCAATGACATAAGCCGGGCCTTCCCACCAATAATGAAGGGCGAAGGCACAAGAGATTGAGGTGACAATCAATGTTGGTCCAAAGTGTGAGGCCTTGAGAAGTCCTTTGAACTTGGTCACGCTTCCAATGTAACCTAGATACCTAATTACTTCATCGAATAAAATCGAGAAATGGAAGTTCTGTGGCACATCTATTTGATCCACTAACGCTTCGTGGTGTGACTTTCAAAAATCGCGTCTGGGTTTCGCCGATGTGCCAATACAGCGCTAATGACGGACTGATTAGCCAATGGCATCGTGGGCATTTGATGGCATTTGCGACGGGCGCACCGGGATTGGTGATGGCGGAAGCTTCGGGAGTTGTACCGGAGGGCAGAATTTCGATTGGGTGTCCGTCGCTTGAAACGGATGCGAAAGTAGATGCGTTTCGCGAGATAAATGATTTTGCACATTCGTTAAATGTGAAGATGGGAATCCAGCTTGCACATGCTGGTCGTAAAGCATCAACGATGAGGCCTTGGGATGATCATAAATTCGCTTCAGCCGAAGAAGGTGGCTGGACTCCCGTATCAGCGTCTGCCTTGCCGTACCACGGGATGTTGGAGCCGCATGCGTTGACGGTTCCGGAGATTAAGGAATTGGTTTCGCAATTTGCAGCGGCAGCAAAGCGATGTGTTCAAGCTGGTTTTGATGTGGTGGAGATCCATGCCGCGCATGGATACTTATTTCACCAGTTCTATTCGCCTTTAAGTAATGAGCGGACCGATGAATACGGTGGGTCATTCGAGAACCGAGTGCGGTTCTTACTTGAGACTGTAGTTGAAGTTCGTAATGCGATTCCAGATTCAATGCCGTTATTTGTGCGCATCAGCGCGAGTGATTGGGTCCCGGAAGGTTGGACGATTGAAAATTCGATTGAGTTATCAAAAAAGATGAAGGAATTAGGCGTCGATATCGTCGATGTTTCCAGTGGCGGAAATCTTCATAACGCGCCAATAAAGGCGGCGCCGGGGTTCCAAGTTCCATTTGCTGAGGCAATACGTGCCAAAGCCGGGATTCCAACCACGGCGGTGGGGATGATTACAGAGGCGAAACAAGCTGATGAGATCGTTTCATCCGGAAAAGCAGATGCGGTTTTCTTAGCGCGAGCAATGATTCGTAATCCGCGGTGGGCGATGGCTGCGGCAGAAGAGTTAGGTGTGAAAATTGATTGGCCGTTGCAGTTTGATCGCGGAAGAACCTTGAATTAGTTTTGTACATTTCTATATACATTCTGTACACTCATGTGTATGAAGACTTTTTCTGTCAGTGAGGCTCGTAATAATCTCCCATTGCTTGTTAATTTAGCCAAAAGGGAGCCCATCATGATCGAACGTCACGAAAAAGAAGAAGCCGTCTTGATTAGCGTCGAGCAATTTGAGAAATTTGTTGAAGCCCAAGAAGAGTTAGAAGATATTCAATCGGCTGAAGAATCTATGCGTGACCCAAGTCCGAATATTCCGTGGGAGAAGGTGAAGAAAGAGCTAGGTCTCAATTGAAACCGCTCGACATTGAATTCCGCCCAAAGGCACAAAAAGCGCTAAAAAAGATTGTCGCGGCGGATCGCCAGCGAATTAATGCCGCAATTGAATTATTGCGCTTTGATCCCATTCCACCTACGGCCAAGAGACTGACTGGGCGAAGTGATTACCGAATCAGAGTCGGAAAATATCGAGTGATTTACGCTTTTGAAGGAAAAAAGTTAGTAATCGTCATAATCGATATTGGACACCGCCGAGAAATATATCGAAAGAAATAGAGCTACTGACTTACTTTTTTTGTGGCTACTCTGCGTATAACACTTGTTTTTAAGCCTTGCCATTGATTCTTTCCCACACGGGTTAGATTGATTCAATGCTGTGGAAACAACGATCGTTCTGTCTCAGGAAAAATATAAGTTCTAAATGTGTCTTCACAATGGAAAATAGTCATGTATCGAGATGAGTCCGGTTTCTCTCCTTTCTTAAACTGGCTACATAACGATGAGAGCCCAGAGGTGATAGCCGTTGTCTATAAATACCTCAACTTTCTTGTTCGGAAAAGAGGTACTGGCATTATTGGTTCCAAATACTTGAAGCCTCTTGGGGATCATCTCTTTCAGTTAAGAATCAAGGAATACGCGGACGACCAACAAATCAAGTTCTTAATCCGGATATACCTCTGCTTTGACTTTGCTCACCGGGTTCACATTCTCAGCGGATATAACAAAGAACTGGACGACGGTCGCGAAAGGCAATCCCAAGAAATTGAAAAGGCTCGACAACTACTATGGAAATGGATGGAGTCCAATGAAGCACTTTGAAATCAAAGATTCTGAGGGTACCGATCTGCTTGAACACTTTGCGAAGATTCGCGAGGGATTTTCTCCAGAAGAATTAACGCGCTACAACGTCGCCGGGGAAATTCTCATGACTACTTCTTCCATAGTAATGAGACGAAACTATCTTGGACTAACTCAAGAGGAGCTTGCTGCCCGATGCGGATACACAATAAGGACAATTAGCGCTATCGAGAATAACGAGATGACGCCTTCATTTCATCGCGTAGTTCGCGTTCTCTACGAATTAGGTTACGAATTCGAGCTTAAGGAACGTGACCAAAACTAACTGCGTTTACACCGTTCCGAGCAGTACTTCACTCGCTCCCAATCGCGGGCCCACTTCTTGCGCCATTCGAATTCGCGGCCACAATACACACATACTTTTGGCGGAAAACCGTTCTTAGTTTTGGCTTTCATAGATAAAGACTATTATGCGATTCATGAAAGCGCTCTTTATTGAACATGATTATGTCTCCCTCGGCGGACCAATCTGGCGCGCATTCGAGAAACGCGGATATGAAGTTCATCGTTTTCTTATTGTTCCGCAAGAGAAATATCACGAACCAAATGTCATAGTCGAATTTCCAAACTTTGCTGACTATGACGTGATTGTTCCGATGGGAGCGCCGTATGCCGCATACGATGATGCGCGGATTGGGAATTGGTTGTTACCGGAACTACAGAAGTTACGAGATGCACATAATTCGGGAATTCCGATTTTGGGAATTTGTTTTGGCGGCCAGGCAATGGCTCGCGCGCTCGGTGGATCTGTCGCACGTGCTCCGCGCGCCGAACTTGGTTGGTACACCATTGAAACTGATGATCCCGCATTGATTCCTTCTGGTCCTTGGTTTGAATATCACTGGGATCGGTGGCAGAACCCGCCTGGTGCGCGTGAAATCGCTCGAACTGAGATTGCCACCCAAGCTTTCGTCATGGGTAGAACTTTGGGACTTCAATTCCATCCCGAAATTGATCCTGAAGTTCTCGAAGAATGGCTTGCGATGGATGGTGGATGCGCCGAAGTCGAATCCGAAGGCGTGGATGTTGAAGAATTGCGTGCACGTACTCGCGCTGAAGCAACCCGAGCAGAAGAGCGAGCAAATGATCTGGTTGAGGTCTTCTTAAAGAAGATCGCAACCGCGCCGATAGTTACCTCCGCTTAATTATCAAGCGGAGTTACATACGCTCCAGAAATTCCACCATCAACTAAGAAGTTCGATGCAGTGATGAAGCTCGAATCATCGCTCGCAAGGAATGCGACTGCTGCGGCGATTTCGCTGGCATCGGCAAATCGACCCATAGGAATATGAACCAATCGACGAGCAGCGCGCTCTTTATCTTTGGCAAAGAGTTCTTGAAGAAGTGGTGTGTTCACAGGTCCAGGTGAGAGCGCATTAATACGAATTCCTTCGCGTGCGAATTGCACACCAAGTTCGCGGCTCATTGAAAGCACTCCGCCTTTTGATGCGGTGTATGCAATCTGAGAAGTTGCAGCGCCCATCGTCGCAACGAAAGATGCAGTGTTGATGATTGAACCTTTACCTTGTTTTTGCATGTAAGGAATGACTGCTTTACAGCAGAGAAATACTGATGTGGTGTTGACGCGAAGTACTCGCTCCCATGCATCGATACCGGTGATCAAGATTGAATCGTCATCAGGTGGTGAAATCCCAGCGTTATTGAAAGCGATATCAATACGTCCATATGTATCGAATGCGACCTTATACATATTTGCAACATCAGCTTCACTTGTGACATCAGCCTTGACGAAGATTCCGCCACAATCAGCGGCGATCTTCTTTCCGGTCTCCTCATTTGTGTCGACTGCGACAACTTTTGCACCTTCAGCCGCAAGGCGACGAGCGGTGGCCAAGCCGATTCCGCTTCCTGCGCCGGTGATAACTGCGACTCTGCCTGCAAGACGTTCTGACATGGTTGCCTTTCCTTTAGTTATCCGTGTTGATAAATACGTTCTTTACTTCGGTAAATGAATCCAACGCATCAGGTCCAAGTTCGCGACCGAGTCCAGATTGTTTGTAGCCACCAAAGGGAGTCCAATAACGAACTGAAGAATTTGAATTGACTGAGAGATTTCCGCTTTCGACAGCGCGTGAAACACGGATTGCTTTCGCAGAATTATTTGTCCAGATCGAACCTGATAATCCAAACTCAGTGTCATTGGCTTTTGCGATTGCATCGGCTTCATCATCAAAAGGCATGATGCTCACAACAGGTCCAAATATCTCTTCTCGCCAAGCGCGACTTGAGGTGGATTTTGGTTGTAAAACAGTGGGGGCCATCCAGAAACCTTTTCCTGATGGCGCGCTTCCTGTGAATGCGATTGGTTCGTCAAGGAAAGTTTGAACGCTCTCCCATTGCTTCTTGCTGATGAGTGGTCCCATTTCAGCGGTCGCAAGTTTTGGATCTTCCACACGGAATTTCTTTACCGCAGTTTCAAAATAACTCATGAATGAATCGAAAACTTTTTTCTCAACCAATATACGTGAGCGCGCACAACAATCTTGTCCTGCATTGTCGAATACCGCTCCAGGTGCTGCAGCGGCAGCTCGTTCAAGATCACTATCTGCGAAGATGATGTTGGCGCTCTTGCCACCTAATTCGAGCGTTACACGTTTTACTTGGTCAGCGCATCCTGCCATGATTGATTTACCGACTTCGGTTGAACCAGTGAAAACAATTTTGCGTACCTTTGGATGAGTCACAAATCTATTTCCAACAATGGATCCTTTGCCAGGAATGACTGTGAAGACGCCTTCGGGAATTCCCGATTTGAGAGCGATTTCCGCTAATTTCATTGCAGTAAGCGGGGTGTATTCCGCTGGTTTGAGAACAACGGTATTTCCTGCAGCTAACGCAGGAGCAAAACCCCACCCAGCGATAGGCATCGGGAAGTTCCAAGGAACGATGACGCCAACAACGCCGAGCGGTTCTTTGAAAGTGATATCGATTCCGTTCGGGACTGGGATTTGTTTTCCGAATAGGCGTTCTGGTGCTGCGGAGTAATAGTTGAGAACATTTGCGACGTTATCTGCTTCCCATAACGCATTACCCAGAGTGTGACCGGAGTTAATAATTTCGAGTTGGGCTAATTCCTCACGATGGTTTGTGACATGTTGTGCAAAGGCTCGCAATAACTTGGCGCGTTCTCCTGGAGCAATCGCACGCCATGAATGAAATGCTCGGTGGGCGTTTTCAATCGCCTCATCCGTGCGAGCAAGATCTGCCAGCGAAACGTCGGTAACTAGTTCTTCTGTGGCAGGGTTAATTACTTGGTACGTGGATGACACGATTCTTTAGAACCTCTCGAAGTTGCGGAAGAGTTCCCAATCCGTGACTGCTTTTCCATACGCCGCAATTTCTACATCTGCAAAATTGGTGTAGTGATCTTGTACTTCTTTGCCAAATACTTCGCGAACCCATGAGCTTTCGGCCCAGAGATTGCGGGCTTCAAGCATTGAACTTGGGACACGTGGTGAGTCAGAAACGTATGCGTTGCCCTCAAAAATAGATTCGAGTTTCATCTTCTTGTTGATTCCATCAAGACCTGCGGCGATGATTCCAGACACAGCAAGATATGGATTTACATCTCCACCAGGAACTCGATTCTCAAGACGAAGGCTCTTGCCATGTCCAACTAAACGATATGCGCAGGTTCGATTATCGCGTCCCCAACGAATTGCAGTTGGGGCAAATGAGCCTGGGACAAAGCGCTTATAGGAGTTGATATTTGGCGCAAACATCAGAGTTAATTCGCGAGAGTGTGCGAGTTGGCCCGCGATAAATTGCTTGCCGATCTCAGAAAGACCGTTGGGGTCTTTGTCATCGGCCATTACGAGTTCGTCTTTGAGGCCGCGGAACGATAGATGGATGTGTGAAGAGTTTCCTTCGCGTTCGTTGTATTTCGCCATAAAAGTAAGTGCATAACCCATATCTGAGGCGATTTCCTTCGCGCCATTCTTATAGACCACGGTGTTATCGCACGTTGTGACTGCATCGTCATAACGGAATGCGATTTCATGTTGCCCGTAATTACATTCACCTTTAACCGACTCAACGTTCATGCCGGCGCCCGACATATGAAGTCGGATTGCGCGCAAGAGCGGTTCGAGACGTGATCCACCAAGGATTGAGTAATCAACGTTATAGAGATTTGATGGAGTTAATCCTTTATAACCTTTTTGCCAAGCTTCTTCATAAGTATCGTTAAAGACAATGAATTCCAATTCAGTACCAACTAGCGCTTTCATTCCGGCTTTCTCGAGTGCAGCGACTTGGCGTTTGAGAATTTGTCGTGGTGAGGCAACAACATCTGTGCCATCTAGCCATTGGACATCTGCGGTAACCATTGCTGCACCTGGTTGCCAAGGAATGCGGCGCAGCGTTGAAAAATCTGGGACGAGAGCAAAATCTGAATAACCTTTATCCCACGAAGACATGTCATAACCTGGGACTGTGTTCATGTCGACATCGACAGCAAGAAGATAGTTACAACCTTCAGTTCCGTGGTGCGCGATTTCATCAATGAAGAATGATCCGTGAATTCTCTTGCCAACCAATCGGCCCTGCATATCGGTCATGACGACAATGACAGTATCGATTTCACCGGACTTCACACATCGGGTGAGTTCGTCTAACGAGAGTGGGGCGCTCATGTGGTTATCTTTCCAAAGAAGTCAGGTAATCCACAATCCCCGCGTACATCACATTCTTACACGTTCATTTTGAGGGTCATAGAGGGAATGTCGCGATATTCGCCCGGGAACCCACGTTCCGAAGAACTCCACTTCTATCAAATCTCCATCAATCGCTATTTCTGTGGGGAGATAGGCATATCCGATGGCTTTATTAATTGTGAAACCTTGTCCGCCACTTTTGATCTGGCCAACAATGCGTTCATTCTTTCGGATTGGTTCTTTACCAAATGGAACACGTGTGATGTCATCAAAAGTTAGCGCGACTAGCGTTCGACGTGGCTCACTTTTTTCTACGAGAGATTTCTTTCCTATGAAGTCTGGTTTAGTTAATGAGACCGCAAAACCAAGTCCTGCTTCAAAAGGTGTGGTTTCTGTTGAAATCTCAACGCCCCAAGCTCGATAACCTTTTTCAAGTCGAAGTGTTTCAATGGCGCGATATCCACATGCGATAGCGCCATGGGTCTTACCAGCATTAATAATCGACTCCCAGACTTTCATAGGTACACCAGGAACTTTTGTCGGTATGTAAATCTCCCAACCTAGTTCTCCCACATATGTAATTCGGGTCATTCGAACGTCGACTCCTGCAATCTTTGCAGGAAGTGATCGAGCAAAAGGAAATGCTTTATGCGATAGATCGATATCGCAAATCGTGGACATTATTTCTCGAGCTTTCGGTCCCCAAATTCCAAAGACGGCAAATTCTTGTGTGACATCATCAATGAGGAGATTCGTGAATTTCTTTTCGGCCGCGATTTTGCGTAACCAAGTCAAGTCATGTCGCGCAGATGCAGTTCCAGTAATGAGCAAGTAAGTATCGGGCGCAATCGAGGTAATCGTGACATCGGCTTCAATTCCACCGCGAGAATTAAGTAGTTGTGTGTAGACGGCGCGATTCTCGCCACGAACTACATCGTTAGCAGCAACATAGTTGAGGAATTCGCCGGCGCGAGAGCCATGAATTTGAATCTTGGCAAAACTAGATTCATCAAAGATGCCTGCGGCCGAGCGAGTGGTGTGATGTTCTACAACAACATTCGGATTCCAATGATGGCCAGCCCAATCTTGTGGGCGGAGCGATTCATTTTCATCACTTCGTTGATAATAATTCACGCGCTCCCAAGCAAATTTCTCACCAAAAACCGCTCCGTGAGCTTTATGCCATTCATAAATGGGTGATGTGTTGTGTGGACGCATAGTCTCGCGTTCTTCACCCGGATAATGAATGTCGTAATAGGCCTCGTAATTTTCTTTGATTCTTGCCAAAGTGAATTTTGGCGATTCATATGCTTGGGCAAAACGCCGGATATCCATGTGCCATAAGTCCATCGTTGGTTCACCCGCAACGATCCACTCCGCCATTACTTTGCCAATTCCGCCAGCGCCTGCGATGCCATGCGCACAAAAACCTGCGGCGACATAAAAACCACTAACTTCAGTTTCACCGAGACAGAATTCGTTATCAGGTGTGAAGCCTTCTGGGCCATTGATAAAGTTCTTAAAACCTAACTCGCCCATAATCGGGATTCTTTTGCTGGCATTTTCAGCAATCTCTTCAAACCGATCCCAATCTTCTGGAAGTAATTTTCCATTGAAGTCTGCAGGAATTGCATCGTAATTCTCAGAACTTGCGCTCCACTCTTGAGAACGTCGCTCATATCCGCCCATAACAAGTCCCGCGACTTCTTGCCGGAAATAGATCAAGTTATCTGGATCGCGAAGTGAAGGAAGCATGGGCTGGCTTTGATCAAGGAAATTCTCAGTTATTAAATACTGATGGCTCATCGGAACGATCGGAACTCGAACTCCAACCATGCGCGCAATCTCGGCGGCGAACATTCCGCCACAATTAACCACGATCTCACATTCAATCTCACTCTTATCCGTTACTACTTTCGAGATGCGATTATCTTTCGTTTCTATCGATAACACTCGAGTATGAGTCTGGATCTTCACACCCAAAGCACGAGCACCTGATGCGAGTGCCAGAGCGAGTTGGGATGGGTCTACTTGCCCATCAGATTTCATAATGCATGCGCCAAGCACGCCATCTAAGTCAATGAGAGGAAATTTTTCTTTCAATTCATTGAGTGATATTTCATGGAGATCAAGACCAAAATTCTTCGCCCAACCTATTTGACGTCGTATTTCTTGCATACGTTCTGGGGTCGATGCGATTTTAATGCTGCCGCATTCTTTCCAGCTCGGCGGCGAATCGCTCTTTTCAAGTCTTCGGTACAGATCTACTGAATGCATATTCATCTTCGTCAAAGTAGGGTCGGCGCGTAATTGACCGACAAGGCCTGCAGAATGAAAAGTTGATCCACTCGTCAGATCGCTTCGATCGAGCAGGATGACATCTCTTTCACCAAGTTCGGCAAGATGAAATGCAACCGAAGTACCGCCAACTCCGCCACCAATAATGACAATCTTTGCGCGTGAGGGGAGGCTGTTATCGGCCATAAGTGAAATGTATCCTAGAAGCGTGCCAACTGAGAATGAGAATCTGGAAAGACTTTTTGGTGCACTTCTTAATGAAGTACAAGTATTACAAAATCGCACCAGTATTCGGGAATTATCTGGTGGTCTCACCAATCGAAATCTCTTTGTTGAATCTTCATCGGGCAAATTTGTCGCCCGAATTTCAAGTAATTCGTCTGAGCTACTCTCAATTGATCGGGATTCGGAATTCAACAACTCACGACTTGCTGCGGAAGTAGGCATTGGAGCAGAAGTATTCGACTATTTGCGGGGACGGGGCTTATTAGTTATTTCTTTTATTGACGGCAAGACTTATAACAGCGCAGATGTGGGCCACAACCTCCATCGCATCGCTTCAAGCGTTCGTACATTACATTCGGCACAACGATTCGATCGTGATTTCAACATGTTTGAAATTCAACAGCGTTATCTCTCTATTGTGCAAGAAAGAGGATTCCGACTCCCTACGGGATATCTCGAGCTTTCCAAAGTTTTTGATGATGTTAAACGCGCATTTGCGGTAAATAATGATGGAACCGTGCCGTGCAACAACGATTTACTTCCGGCGAATTTTATTGATGACGGCGAAAAGGTATGGCTAATTGATTATGAGTACTCCGGAAACAATGATGCCTGCTTTGAACTTGGAAATATCTGGTCAGAAGCGGATCTTCCTTTTGATGCTCTCGAGGTTTTGGTGAATGAGTATTACCAAGCTTCTCGTCCCGATAAATTAGCTCGTGCCTGGCTCTTTTGTCAGCTCGCAAAATATGGTTGGACGCTCTGGGCTTCCATTCAAAATTCGATATCAGAACTTGATTTCGACTTCTGGGAATGGGGAATGTTGAAATATGACTCGATGCGAGAGGCGTTGGAGTCCCCCGATTTCTCCCGCATGATGGAGCTAGTTACGCGAAAAAAATAGTGCTTTTTCCAATTATGTGCTTCACATTGCCTTTAAGCAGTAGCACCATTGCGTATTAACTGAGGCCCTCACCTCGGATTCATCGAAATGGAGGACATGTGAGTTCAACAAATCAACACGATGACGAGAAACGTCTGGCAGCGCTGGGTTATAAACAAGAGCTGTCTCGTACCTGGAGTTCATTCTCGAACTTCGCGATCTCGTTCTCGATCATCTCAATCCTGGCTGGATGTTTCACAACATTCGCCCAGGCATGGAATAACGGCGGACCTGTAGCGATCTCAATTGGCTGGCCGTTGATTTCATTCTTCATCCTCATCATCGGTTTTTGTATGTCGGAATTAGCTTCCGCGTATCCAACATCAGGCGGTATTTACTGGTGGGCGTCGCGGCTAGGTGGACCGAAGGCTGGTTTCTATACCGGTTGGCTTAATCTCATCGGTCTCGTTTCTGTTACAGCATCAGTCGGATATGGCGCGGCCAGCTTCCTTAATATTCTTCTTGGTGGCCTCTTTGATGGTTACGGCACTTCATTTATGAGTGGCGATTACATCAAACAGCAATTCGCGCTATTTATCATGATCATGATTCTTGTGACGTTGATAAATATTTTCTCGAGCCACTTATTGGCCGTAGTCAACAACATCTCAGTCTGGTGGCATGTCTTTGGTGCCGCCATTGTTATCGGAATCTTGTTGATTGTCCCCGAGAAACATCAATCACTTAATTGGATGTTCACCGAACAGATCAATAATTCTGGATTCTCTAATTACTGGTTCTATGTCTTGCCTCTTGGCTTCCTCTTGACCCAGTACACGATCACTGGATTCGATGCATCAGCGCACTTGTCAGAAGAGACAAAGGGTGCTCATATGTCTGCAGCACGAGGCATTTGGCAATCCATCTTCTACTCTGCAGTTGGTGGATACATATTGCTCCTTGCATTCCTCTATGCCGCAACGAACACGGATGTCATCAACTCATTTGATCCCGCAGTAAATCCATACGGTGGCGGATCGGTTATCGCAGTTCTTTACACATCACTTGGTGGCGGATTTGCCTTCAAATTAGTGATGTTGATTTCAACTGCTGGCCAGCTCTTCTGTGTAACTGCATGTTTAACCTCATGTTCGCGCATGATGTTCGCATTCTCACGCGATGGCGCTGTTCCAAAATCTGCTTCATGGCGAAAGGTCAACGCCAAGGGAACACCAGTAAATGCTGTTCTTGTATCTGCAGTTCTCGGAGTTATCCTCACTCTTCCTGCGCTATGGAAGAGCCCAACTGGCGCTCCTACTGCTTTCTACGCCGTAGTTTCAGTCTGCGTCATCAGTCTCTATCTCGCCTTCATGATTCCGATCTACCTCCGTTGGAAAGCTGGCGATAGTTTCACTGCTGGTGAATGGACTAATGGCAAGAAGTACAAGTGGATGAATGCAATTGCAGTTGCTGAAATTGCAATCATCTCGGTCTACTTCATTCTCCCCTTCGCACCCGCGGGAACTCCAGGTAATAAAGACTTCACCTGGACTGCCGTGAACTATGCACCAATCGTCACAGGTGGCGCACTAATCCTGCTCTGGATCTGGTGGCATCTATCTGTGAAGAAATGGTTCACAGGTCCAAAGAAGACCATCTAAAACGCTTCACTGAAAGCGCCCTGGTGAGAATCGGGGCGCTTTCTCATTTCTACGAAAAAGTTAGAGATAAGATTCGCATCTCAAAGAATGGAGCTCATCATCTGTCGTTTACTTGGTTACACATCTCTTGCCTCAACAACCTTTGATCATGTTGTAGGTAAGGATTTTGATGGCTTTGTGAAATTAGCAAACGAACATGGCGATGGATGGGGTCTGGCAACGTCGGCCGAGATATATAAAGAGCCCGTTGCTGCCACAAAGAGCTCTCATTTTTCTCAAGAGATTTCGCGTCACTCTTCAACCGGCGCTCTTTTACATTTCCGCTGGGCCACGCCCGGTCTTGCAATCAACCAAGAAAATACCCATCCCTTCACTCGTGACGGCATCTCTTTCATTCACAATGGCGCTTTATTGCCTGGCGATCAATTAGATCCTGTCATTGATCCTTCTTTATTAAAGAGCGTCCAAGGCACTACAGATTCTGAGCGCTACTTCCTCTACCTCGTCACCGAAATCAAAAAACACGGCTTTGTCGATGGAGTCACAAGCGCGCTTCGTTATATGACTTCACACGTAAATTACTCTTCAATCAACTGCATGGTGATGAACGAGCAGTACTTCATTGCCGCTTGTATCTATAACCCCGATCGAATTCCTGACCACTTTAAGGATCAACTCGATTACTATTTCCTAAAATTCATCAAGCGCGACGGAGAAGTTATTGTTGGCTCAAGTGGATGGAATCAAGAGGGTTGGAGTGACATCCCAAATGGTTCAATTCTTATTGTCGATAGAGCCACGCAGAATTACACTTTGCAGAAGATCTAATAAGGAGTACATGTGTCGAACGAAATGCCCGAAATGATTGAAGCTACCCCACAACCTCTAGCTTCTGTTCAAGCGCGACTTGGCTCATTCATGCTAGATCTTGGTTTGATGCTAGTAACCCTCTTTGTTGGCTGGGTAATTTGGAATCTTTATACCTGGAAGACGGGCCAGACTCCTGCAAAGCGGTTATTGAAGCAGGTTGTTGTCGATGCAAAGACTGGCGAAGTTTTTTCGTGGTCGCGTATGGCGCTTCGTGAGTTTGCCGTGAAAGGTGCGGCTGGAAATATTGCTGGCGGCGCATCCAATGGAATCACTTTTGTGATTGATAGTTTGTTTGTGTTTCGTGAAGATCGTCGCACAGTGCACGACTTAATCGTCGGCAGCAAAGTTATCCAGCTGTAGTTACGCGGTGGGAGCTTCGGCGAGATCTTCTGGGGTATCCGGAAGAGTTTCGCGTGCCATACCTTTGAAGGTGAAGGTTTCTTTTCCTTCTTCGCCTTCAACATCAATCAGAATTATCTGACCGCTCTTTACTTCACCGAAGAGAATCTTTTCCGATAGCGCGTCTTCGATCTCGCGTTGGATGGTGCGACGAAGTGGTCGTGCACCAAGCACGGGGTCATAACCGCGGGTTGCGAGAACTGATTTCGCTTTCGAGGTGAGTTCGATTCCCATGTCTTTTGCTTTCAAGCGAGTTTCAAGATTTGCGACCATGAGATCAACAATTTGAATAATCTCGTTTTCGGAGAGCTGGTGGAAGACGATGGTGTCATCGATACGGTTCAAGAACTCAGGACGGAAATGATTCTTCAATTCATCCTGGACTTTGTTCTTCATGCGCTCGTAATTTCCAAGAGCATCATTGACGTTGGTGAAACCAAGTGAGAGTGACTTAGAGATATCGCGAGTTCCAAGGTTTGTGGTCATGATGATGACAGTGTTCTTGAAATCAACTTGGCGACCTTGTGCGTCAGTGAGACGTCCTTCTTCAAGCACTTGTAGAAGAGAATTGAAGATATCTGGGTGCGCTTTTTCGATTTCATCGAAAAGCACAACGGAGAATGGACGGCGACGTACTTTTTCAGTGAGCTGTCCGCCCTCGTCATAACCGACATATCCGGGAGGAGCGCCGAAAAGACGTGATGCGGTGTGCTTCTCGGAGTACTCCGACATATCAAGTTGGATTAACGCATCATCATCGCCGAAGAGGAATTGGGCGAGAGTTCGTGAAAGTTCGGTCTTACCAACACCAGATGGTCCAGCGAAGATAAATGATCCGCCAGGACGCTTCGGATCTTTAAGTCCTGCGCGAGTACGACGGATGGCTTGGGAAAGAGCCTTGATTGCTTGCTCTTGTCCGATAACGCGCTTGTGAAGTTCATCTTCCATACGTAGTAGACGTGAAGTTTCGGCTTCGGTGAGTTTGAAGACTGGGATTCCCGTTGCAGTCGAAAGAACTTCAGCAATGAGTTCTTCATCTACGACAGCGACAACATCAAGATCTCCGGCTTTCCAGGATTTTTCCCGCTCTGACTTCTCAGCCATGAGTTGCTTTTCCTTGTCGCGAAGCGACGCCGCTTTTTCGAAATCTTGTCCGTCAATTGCTGATTCTTTTTCTTTGCGAACATCAGCGATCTTGTCATCAAATGCGCGTAATTCTGGGGGAGCTGTCATACGACGAATGCGTAGACGTGAGCCGGCCTCATCAAGCAGATCGATTGCTTTATCTGGAAGGAAGCGATCTGAGATGTATCGATCTGCAAGAGTTGCAGCAGCAACAATTGCATCGTCATTGATGGAAACTTTGTGGTGGGATTCGTAACGATCGCGAAGACCTTTGAGGATTTCGATGGTGTGAGTCAATGATGGCTCAGCAACTTGAATTGGTTGGAAACGACGCTCAAGAGCCGCATCTTTTTCGAGATGCTTGCGATACTCATCAAGAGTTGTGGCACCGATTGTCTGGAGCTCACCGCGAGCGAGCATTGGCTTCAAGATGCTTGCGGCATCAATCGCGCCTTCAGCCGCACCAGCACCGACGAGAGTATGGATTTCGTCGATGAAAAGAATGATGTCGCCACGAGTGCGGATTTCTTTTAGGACTTTCTTCAAGCGCTCTTCGAAATCTCCGCGGTAACGTGAACCAGCAACAAGTGCGCCGAGATCGAGTGAGTACAGCTGTTTATCTTTCAAAGTTTCTGGGACATCGCCTTTGATGATTGCTTGGGCGAGACCTTCGACGACTGCGGTCTTACCAACGCCGGGTTCACCAATCAGAACTGGGTTATTTTTCGTGCGACGCGAGAGAACCTGCATGACGCGTTCAATTTCTTTTTCGCGGCCAATAACGGGATCGAGTTTTCCTTCGCGCGCAGCGGAAGTGAGATTGCGACCGAATTGATCAAGAACGAGTGAGGTAGATGGAGTTCCTTCTGCAGGACCAGAAGCAACTGCTTCTTTTCCTTGGTAGCCAGAGAGAAGTTGGATAACTTGTTGGCGGACGCGATTGAGATCTGCGCCGAGTTTTACAAGAACTTGTGCTGCAACTCCTTCGCCTTCGCGGATAAGTCCAAGAAGAATATGTTCGGTGCCAATGTAGTTATGGCCGAGTTGAAGGGCTTCACGAAGTGATAGCTCAAGAACTTTCTTGGCGCGAGGTGTAAATGGAATGTGGCCCGACGGTGCTTGCTGTCCTTGGCCGATAATTTCTTCAACTTGAGAGCGAACGCCTTCTAGAGAAATTCCGAGCGATTCCAAACCTTTAGCGGCGACGCCTTCGCCTTCATGAATAAGCCCGAGGAGGATGTGTTCAGTTCCGATGTAATTGTGATTGAGCATGCGAGCTTCTTCTTGCGCGAGGACAACAACGCGGCGGGCTCGATCGGTAAAGCGCTCAAACATCGGCAATGCTCCTTTTATCTCTTACGGGCTAGCGTATAAGAAGGCCCCAAACGGTGCGACATCAATTTCTTGCCCGAAACAGACTCAATATGTGGGAATCTGTGAGGGCTATAACCTCAACATTTGGGTTTTTATGCCCGATTGAGATTAGAGAATCTTGAGCATGCGGGTATTGCCCAGGGTATTGGGCTTGACGCTCTCAAGATCCAAGAACTCGGCAATACCTTCGTCGTACGATCGCAATAATTGTTGATAGACCTCAGGTTCTACGGGTGCGCCTTGAATTTCCTTAAATCCATGTTTTCCAAAAAATTCCGTTTCGAATGTGAGACAGAAGAGACGTTTCAAACCTAACGATTGTGCGCGTTCGATAATTGCGTTCATGATTTGGTGGCCGATTTTCTGGCCCCGGAAATCTTCGATTACTGCAACGGTGCGAACTTCACCAAGGTCTTCCCATAAAACGTGGAGCGCTCCACAACCGATGATGGTCTTATCTTTTTCAGCGACAAAGAACTCCTGTACATCTTCGTACAACATGACAGTCTCTTTCGACAGCAGTCGACGCTGGAGGGAATATGTGTCGATGATGGTACGAATTGCTTTGATATCGCTGGTCTTAGCAGCGCGGATTTCTACTGACATTTAATTCTCTTCAGGTTTGACGAGCGGAAAGAGAATAGTTTCGCGAATACCAAGTCCAGTAAGCGCCATAAGCAATCGATCTATTCCCATTCCAACGCCGCCCATCGGAGGCATTCCATGTTCCATAGCGCGCAAGAAATCTTCATCAACTTGCATGGCTTCTAAATCACCCTTAGCACCAAGTTGTGCTTGTTCGACTAAACGTGCGCGTTGAATTACGGGATCGATAAGTTCGGAGTATCCGGTTGCTAATTCGAAACCATCGACATAGAGATCCCATTTCTCAACAATTCCAGGCGTATCGCGATGCTCACGGACAAGTGGTGAGGTATCAACGGGATAACCCATGACAAAGGTTGGGGCGTGGAGATGTTCTTTATAGACATGTTCGAAAATCTCTTCTGCGAGCTTGCCATGAATCCATTTCGGATCGATCTTTAGACCAATGTTGTGGGCAATTTTCTTTAAGTCATCGAAGGAAGATTGCGGAGTGACGTTCTCTCCTACTTTTTCTGTGATTGCATCGTAAAAGTTAATTTCGCGCCACTGTCCACCGAGATCGCTGACGCGACCATCGTGATGAGTGACTTTATGTGAACCCGCGACTGCCATTGCAGCGTTCTGGATGAGTTCCTGGGTGAGCGCTTTCATGTCACGCCAATCGGCATATGCCCAATACATCTCGAGCATCGCAAATTCCGGAGAGTGGCTGGAATCAGCGCCTTCATTACGGAAATTGCGATTGATTTCAAATACTTTTTCCAAGCCACCAACTACACATCTCTTGAGGAAAAGTTCGGGCGCAATACGCAAGAAAAGATCAATGTCGTAAGCGTTGCTGAATGTCTTGAAAGGTCGTGCGGCTGCGCCACCATGCATGACTTGGAGCATCGGAGTCTCGACTTCGATGAAATCTTGCTTATCAAATGTGTCGCGGAGTGATTTCAAAACTTTAGGTCGGATTCGCGCGGTATCTCGCGCTTCTGGTCGGACAATCAAATCTACATATCGTTGGCGAACTCGCGTTTCTTCACTCAGTGGATTATGTTCGTTAGGAAGTGGTCGAAGCGCTTTTGAAGCAAGATTGTAGGTATTAGCAAGAATTGAAAGTTCGCCACGCTTGGAGGTAATGATTTCTCCGGTAACGCTGACAATATCTCCCAGATCAATATCGGATTTCCAATTTTCTAGAAGCGCTTCCCCGACTTTATCGAGCGAGAACATTGCTTGTAATTCTGTGCCGTCGCCTTCACGTAACGTTGCGAAACATAACTTTCCAGTATCGCGCTTAAAGATGATGCGACCAGTAACGCTTTCGACAATGCCTGATGACTTATCAATCTCTAAATCTTTAAACCGAGCGCGGATTTCCTTTAACGTCGAAGTCCGAGGAACGCTGACGGGATATGGAGCTAGGCCACGACCAAGAAGTGATTCGCGTTTCTCGCGACGAATCCGTAATTGTTCGGGTAGGTCATTTTCCGCCATAGTGACGGCAGTCTATCCATTCCGCTCGTGCACAAGACGTAGGCCGATAAGTGTGAGATCTGGTTCGTGATAATCAATCGTCTCGGAAATTCCAAGAACGAGTGGCGCTAATCCGCCAGTGGCAATCACAGAAATTTTCTGGTTATCTGGATAGAGCGCGTCCAATTCATCGCTAATGCGATTAACCAAACCATCAACTTGGCCTGCAAAACCATAGATAGTGCCTGATTGCAGCGCTTCTACAGTGTTCTTCCCGATGACCGATTTTGGTTTCACTAACTCGACTTTGCGCAATTGTGCGGCGCGAGAAGCAAGAGCTTCGACAGAAATTTCAATTCCGGGAGCTAAAGCGCCACCAAGGAATTCACCTTTGGGTGAGACAACATCAAGATTGGTCGATGTTCCGAAATCTACAACGATACAAGCGCCTTCGTTATAGAGAGTATGGGCAGCAAGGGTATTAACGATGCGATCTGCGCCGATTTCTTTCGGATTATCAACAAGAAGTGGGACTCCAGTTTTTACACCTGGTTCGATAATCGTGGTCCGAATATCCTGGAAGTATCGAGTGATCATGCTTCGTGCTTCACGTAAAACGGATGGAACTGTAGAACAAACAGAAAGTCCGGAGACGGTGTATCCCGTAATCAGGGATCGATATTGCAACCACAATTCATCTGCTGTGTCGCGAGCGTCCGTCTTTACCCGCCACGAATCGATCATCTCTTCACCATCAAAGATTCCAAGTACGGTATTTGTGTTTCCAATGTCAATAGTGAGTAACATTAAAAATCCAATCCAATATCAAGTACTGGCGCAGAGTGGGTCAATGCACCAACAGCTAAGTAATCAACGCCCGTTGAGGCGTATGCGCGAGCGTTTTCGATTTTCAAACCACCAGATGATTCCAATTCCGTTGGCGAATTCTTTGTTAATTCCACAGCGGCTTTTGTCTCTTCAATGCTCATGTTGTCGAGCAAGACAATATCTACACCAACGTGAAGAGCTTCTTTAAGTTGCTCCAAGTTATCGACTTCCACTTCAATTTCTACGCCAGGGAATTCTTTCTTCACCCGCGATATTGCTCCCGTTACTGAACCGGCCGCAGCTATGTGGTTATCTTTGATGAGCGCGCCATGACTTAACGTCATCCGATGATTGATGCCGCCACCCATGCGAACTGCATATTTTTCAAGTTCACGGAGCCCAGGAGTAGTTTTTCGAGTATCTCTGATTTTGGTTTCAGTTCCAGATACTTCTCTTACCCAAGCTGACGTTAGAGTGGAGATACCTGAAAGATGAGAGAGAAAATTAAGCGCAGTACGTTCTGCTAAAAGTATCGCTTGAGTATTTCCTTCAACGGTGATCAGCGTTGTGCCAGCTTCCACGGCCGATCCATCACTTACTTTAATTTCATAATGCGTTAGGCCGCACTCTTCTAATACCGCAGCTGCAATAATCGTCCCAGCAATCGTTCCGCTTTTGCGGGCGTTGAAAGATGCGCGACTCACAAGATTTGCGTCAATCGTCGCTTTGCTTGTGAGATCACCACCATGTGCGTCTTCGGCAAGTGCTTGGGCAACGCGTTGTTCGACCAGAGCGATATCAAGACCCGCACCTTCGATTCTTTTACCGAGCGACGGAGAGATCATTGAATACCTCCTCAGTCGACGAACGCCAATCTCCAGTATTGGAAAGACTTTGATGAATTCGTTTGGTCCATGCGCCTGAAGTTTCTGAGTAATCTTCCCGCCAATGCGAGCCACGCGATTCTGTACGTTCGAGAGCGGAACGAACGATGGCTGTGGCAAGCAGATAAAGGTTGGTGGTTTCCCACGCATCGAGATTTGCGTAAATTGTTGATGCGCTCTTGAGTTTCTCTAAAGTCTGAAGTGTTTCTCGTAATGATTTTTCAGAACGCACGACTGATGCGCCTTTGGACATCGCTCTTTGTAATTCACCGCGGATTGATGGAGAAAGAAGGAAATCAAAAGCATCTTGCGCTGCAGCTTCTTCAAATTCGGGTAGGTTCGCTGCAATATCTTCTGCAATCCGCGCTCCAAATACCAAACCTTCGAGAAGTGAATTAGAAGCCAAGCGATTGGCGCCATGCGCTCCGGTGCATGCGGTCTCGCCGACGGCATAGAGTCCTGGGACTGAAGAATGTCCATTCAAATCAGTACGTACGCCGCCCGAGGCGTAGTGCGATGCAGGTGCGACGGGAATCAAATCAGTAGCTGGATCAATACCAATCTCTTTACATGACGCGAAAATATTTGGAAAACGTTCAGAAAAATCTTTAATGGTTCGTGCATCAAGCCAGACGTGATGAGAACCCGTTAGTTGCATCTGTCGTGAAATTTCTTTCGCGACAATATCGCGCGGAGCGAGATCCGCTAATGGATGCACGCCACGCATAAAACGTTCACCGCGATCGTTTACTAAAATAGCGCCTTCTCCCCGCACTGCTTCTGAAATAAGTGGTTGTTGTCCCCGTGATCCCTCACCCATATACAAAACTGTGGGATGGAATTGGATGAACTCAACATCTGCAACATCAGCTCCGGCTCTTAATGCAAGTGCTACACCATCGCCAGTAGAAACCGATGGATTTGTGGTTTGGGAATAAACCTGACCAAGACCGCCAGTAGCCAGAACCACGGCGCGAGCAAGAACTTGTCCCACTCCATCACGAGTTCCTTCACCAATCACGTGAATTGTTACACCACATACTCGTCCCGCTTTTGTTTTAAGCGCATCAAGCACCAGAGCATGTTCGATGACTTCAATACCTGGGTCATTGGAAACCGCTGCTAATAGCGCGCGAGAAACTTCAGCGCCTGTTGCATCGCCACCTGCATGAAGTATTCGATTTCGTAGATGTCCGCCTTCGCGAGTTAAAGCAATTTCGCCAGTTTCTGATTTATCAAAAACAGCTCCGCGAGCGATTAATTTACGGACTGCTTCGGGACCTTCGCTCACGAGAACTTTTACTGCTGGAAGATCGCACAAACCGGCGCCAGCAACCAAAGTATCTTTTTCATGTTGATCCGGTGAATCACCTGGGCCTAGTGCTGCAGCAATTCCACCTTGGGCCCACTTAGTAGAACCAGCGTCAATGAATGACTTCGTGACCAATAGGACTGAGAGATTATGTGCGCGGATTTGGAGCGCAGTAGTGAGTCCAGCAACTCCAGAACCAATAACGACGACATCAGCTTTTGCGGTCCAACCAGGAAGCGGCGCTCGTAATCTCATGCTCTCACCAACGCGCTCTTCATGGCCATATTGTCAATCAATCTAACGCCATCAATCCAGCCCGCAATAATTGCGCGCCTCTTAGTTGTCTCATCAGAAGCGATCTCGAATGTTTCTTCATCGATGATTTCCGCGTAATCAAGACTAAAAAGCGGTGCATCATTAATTTGATTAAGTTGGCGTTGAGCCGAATCCAAAGAGTCTTGTGCCGCCGCATTGCGTAGAACTTTTGAGATTACATCAGCGGCGTTTCGCGCATCAGGAGTGAGCCGAACGTTTCGTGACGACATTGCAAGTCCGCTGGTTTCGCGAATCGTAGGTGCGGCAATGATTTCTACTTCGGGATGAAGTTGAGCTGCCATTTGCGTTATCAAAAAGAGTTGTTGAAAATCCTTCTCCCCGAAGACCGCGTAACGAGGTTTTACTAAATCAAAGAGGCGATGCACGACTGTGAGAACGCCATCAAAATGTCCAGGGCGGTGCCGGCCTTCGAATTTACTTCCTAACTCTCCCGAATCAAGTCGAGTGGCATCATGGGGATAAATAGTTTCGTATTCTGGTCTCCATAGAATGGTCGCACCAGCTTCGCGGGCAAGTTCGAGATCGCGTTTCGGAGTCCGGGGATATTTTTCTAAGTCTTCTTTATCTTCAAACTGCAGCGGATTAATGAAAACCGAAACAACAACGTCATCACAAACTTCGCGAGCTTTCGAAATAAGAGATTGATGGCCAGCATGCAGCGCGCCCATTGTTGGGACAAATGCGCATGGACGATTTAGGTCCGTCAGGACTTTCATTTCTCTCACTTGTATAGCTCCAGTCCGTTAGTGGTACCAGGCAGAGCGAAGTCTACTGCGCTACTTCAAGGCAGCCAAAAGCTCCTTTACCGAGCCAAAACCAGGTAATTGAGCAGATGGATCAATCTCCAACCACGGTTCGAGAACAAAAGTACGTTCATATGCTCGGGGATGAGGCAGAGTCAATTCTTCACTCTCTAAATAGAAACCTTCGTAATCAACGATATCAAGATCGATGGTGCGTGCAGCTTTAGGAAATGCTCGTTGACGACCAAGTTTTGTTTCGACCGTCAATAAGCGCTTCATCAAATCTTTCGGTTGTAATTCGGTGTCACCGATTAGTACCGCGTTGATGTAATTGGGTTGATTATCGTGAACTTTAAAGGGAGCAGTTTCATAAAGTTTAGAAACTTTTTCTACTTTAACAAAATCCCGAATCTCATCGATGGCAAGGGAAATCTGTTTTCGTGGGTCACCCAGGTTTGCACCCAAAGCGATGACTACGTTCATCGCTTCCGTTTAATAGTCACAGAAATTCCACCAAAGGCTACTGATATAGGTGCACGGGGTTTATGGACGGTGGTTTTGATTTCTTCGACAGTTGGATATGTTTTAAGAATCTTGGCGGAAATATTCTCGGCTAAAGCTTCAATGAGTGTTACTGGCGGTCCGATAATCTCATTATGAATCAAGATTGCTACGTCGTTGTAGTCGATACTGTCATTCAAGTTATCGGACTTTCCTGCTTTTTCTAGATCCATCTTCAATTCGACATCAACAATGAATGGTTGGCCGTTCTGGCGTTCAACATCGAATAGTCCGTGATAACCCAGCGCTTCAATGCCGGTGACGCGCATAGTGTCGCTCATATCGCCACTTTACTCCTGCTTGAACTTGGCAAAAGCGGCCACAGTCGCAATCGCATCACGATGTGGCTTCACCGAATGAGTTCGAACTCCCCACACATTCTGTTTCGCGACCATTGCGGTGATCGCAATCGATGCCGCTTCTCGCTCATCAGGGTTTGTTGCTCCGGTTAACTCCCCCAAAAAGCGCTTGCGGGACGCTCCTATCAAGATCGGATAACCCAGTAGCGCTAACCGATCAATATTGCGCAGTAACTCCCAATTATGTTCTCTAAGTTTTGAAAATCCGATTCCTGGATCGATAATAATTTGTTCCGGATTGACTCCCGCCTCAATCGCTGAATTTATCCGTTCCTCTAACTCTTCTTTTACTTCCTTCACAACATTTGTGTACGTCGCATGCTCCTGCATCGTTTTGGAATGTGCACGCCAATGCATAATGATGTATTGAATTTTTGGATGCTTAGCAATGAGTGCATACATCGCCGGATCAGCTAAACCACCGCTCACATCGTTAACGTACGTTGCTCCACCTTTAATCGCTTTGTCAGCAATCGTTGCGCGAGTAGTATCGATTGATAACGGTATTTCTCTTTTCGCTAATGCGGTGATGACTGGCATAACTCGAGCTTCTTCTTCCGCTTCCGAAATACGATCCGAACCTGGTTTTGTAGATTCACCACCGATATCAATGATGTCCACACCTTCAGAGATCATGACGTCAGCTCTTTTCAAAGCATCATCAATAGAGAAATGTCGACCGCCATCAGCAAAAGAATCGGGGGTTATATTCAGTATCCCCATCACCAGCGTTTTCATTAGCGAGTGATAAGAGACATCGCCTCAGCGCGCGTTGCTGGATCGCGGAGCATTCCTCGCACTGCGCTTGTGACAGTACGTGCCTCGGACTTACGAACTCCACGCATCGACATACATAAATGTTCACAATCAATAATCACAATTACGCCACCGGGTTGAAGAATATCCACCATCGCATCTGCGATTTGTGTGGTCAAACGTTCCTGAACTTGTGGTCGTCTGGCATAAAGATCCACAAGTCGCGCTAATTTCGAAAGTCCTGTGACTTTTCCTGAGGGGCCAGGAATGTAACCAATATGGGCAACTCCATGAAAAGGCGTTAAATGATGCTCACAATGTGAGTAAACCTCAATATCTTTAACTATCACCAGCTCTTCATGGCCGATATCAAAAGTTGTGGTTAAAACATCCTTAGGTTCTTGATACAAACCTTGAAAGTTTTCTTGAAGCGCGCGAGCAACTCGCTTGGGAGTATCACGCAAACCTTCACGTGAAGGATCTTCGCCAATCGCGTGCAGTAACTCAGTTATCGCTCGTTCTGCGCGCTCGTGGTCGAAGTGCTTACTCATCTTTTGCAGCAGCCTTCTTTTTGCGCTTTGGTTTCTCTTCAACGCCATGGTTCTGGTTATTCCGTGGTTTCAGCGCTACTGGAGGAATTCGTGAAGGTTGACGTTGAGATGAACCAGTCCAGGCCGGGCGTTTCGGACGAGAGGCGACATGTTTAAAGATAACTTCAATCTCTTCTTTATGGAGCGTTTCTTTCTCCAAGAGTTCTTCTACAAGCGCATCAAGAATGGAGCGGTTCTCAACCAAGATTTCATACGCCTCTTGATGTGCGCCTTCGATCATCGACTTAATTTCTTGATCAACAGCTGAGGCAATATCTTCTGAGTAATCACGTTGATGTCCATAATCGCGACCAAGGAATGGAGCCGCATCGCTGGTGCCAAGTTTGATTGCGCCAAGTCGCTCCGTCATTCCGTACTGAGTCACCATTGCGCGTGCCAGAGCAGTTGCTTTTTCAATGTCATTTGAGGCGCCCGTAGTTG
>Ga0208546_1000033_pt1 | contig 66288 bp, 63 predicted proteins | sample DEB19_08_DNA_4_FD_184528 | JGI IMG/M metagenome (GOLD analysis project Ga0208546, IMG submission 184528) | Aqueous microbial communities from the Delaware River and Bay under freshwater to marine salinity gradient to study organic matter... | ecosystem: Environmental > Aquatic > Marine > Coastal...
AGGTCTGCGCCGACATCAGCAGCTTTTGTAAAGATACCTCCACCAACGCGCATGAACATCGCAAGCATCGCAGCGCCAAATCCAAATCCTTCAAGAACTGCAGGAGCATCGGAGTGATAGATAGCAACCACAAGTGATGCGCCGAAAAGTCCAAGGCCAACAGTCAACATACCTACAACGCCACCGGTGCGGAATGCGATTTGGACTGCATTCACAGCAGAACCTTGACGAGCAGCCTCAGCTACGCGGACATTGGCGCGAACCGCCAACCACATTCCTTGGTAACCAACAATCGCCGAGAAAGCAGCGCCGACGATGAAGAAGATCGAGCGACCAATCTTTACATCCATGTCACCAGGAAGTGCAAAGAGAAGAACAAAGACAATCACAACAAAGTAGGAGAGAGTCTTAAATTGACGCGCAAGATATGCGGCAGCTCCTTCTTGAACTGCAGCTGCGATTTCTTGCATCTTCGCAGTTCCATCAGATGCAGCGAGCACCTGTGAGCGAAGCGCCCATGCGATCGCAAGAGCTACAAGCGAGACGCCGAGAACGAGATAGACAAGGTTGAGATTGGTACCCGTAACTTGCACGAGTGAGTTGGCCGCTGAAAGGGCTCTCATATTTGCTCCGTTGGAAGGCTCAGGTCAGCGCCACCTGTGTCGGCGCTGAGCACAATGGGCCAAAGTTTAAGCGCAGACCCCCCTTCCCGCCCTAATCTGAGCGTGAATGGGGACTAATAAATAAGGAATAGCCCGAAAATCGCCTTAAGGTGGAGCCGTGAATCCCTTAGATGCCCACGACATCGTCACAACTTTGGGGACAATCGGAGTTCTCGCTGCACTCTTCATCGAGACGGGACTACTTGTCGGCCTGTTCCTGCCGGGCGATTCACTTCTCTTCGTGGCTGGTCTTGCCGCTTCTGGAACTGCGCGCGAGATTTTTGGAGATCAACTTAGTTACACCCAATTGATGATCTGGGCTCCGATATTCGCAACCGCAGGTTCGCAGTTCGGACATTGGTTAGGTGCAAAATTCGGAAGACCGTTCTTTGATCGTCCCGATTCACGGTTCTTCAATCAAGAACGAGTTCAACAAACTGAACGATGGTTGATGAAATATGGTTTAGGTAAAGCGCTCATTCTTTCTCACTTCATTCCATTTGTACGAACAATTCTCAATCCGCTCTGTGGAATTATCGGGATTCCCGCAAAGAAATTCTTCTTTTGGAATGTAATTGGTAGTTATATTTGGACGGTTGGAATCATCAGTGCTGGATACTTGTTAGGTGAGAAACTAGAAGGCTCAGTTGATAAGTATTTATTGCCCGCCATTTCGATTATCGTAATACTCAGTTTAGTCCCAATACTCCTAGAATACTTACGTTCCATGAAACGGCAATAATTAGATATTTTTATCAATTATTGTCGCTAAACGTTGAAAATCTAATGATAAAATTCGTTCTCTTTGGCTATCTGTAATCTTAAATTCTTCAGAGCGGACCCAATCTACGGCTCTAGAAATTGACTCGATGTTAGGTTCTATAAATAGCTGTTCGGGCAAATTGATTAGCTCGAAGATGGACTTTACAAATCCAGTATTTGTACAAATTGGCACAATTCCTGCGGCAATTGCCTCCAGGAGTGGCATTGGACCCCCTTCGATGCGACTTGTCATTAGATAGATATCGCATCCATCGAATTTCTCACTGTCCATTGGTCCATCAAGTTCGACAATCTCTAAGTTGGCTGTACTCTGAATTCTTTTCGAATAAGGACTAGATAACCAATGGTGACCAAAAAGTTTGAATTTCTGCCTTGATGAATTTTCAACAAAATCAAGAAAAAGTTTAGGTCTTTTTCGTTCCACCGAAGTTCCCACCCATGCGATGCAATTACCTCTCTTTGCGCGACGAGGGAATCTATTTGAATCTATAGCTGCCAACATTTCAACTTTTTTTGTTGAGGTGATCTCATTTATTTTCTTCCACTCGAAAGTTGAGTGAGTGAAAATCACTGAAGCACTTTGTAGTGAATCTCTCTCTGAACGACTGAAATCGCCGTCTTTATGTGTATACCAGAGGCCGGTGCGTTGTTTTTTTTTCTTAAAAGGGAACCTCTCATAATTCTCCAACGGAGTAAGTGATGAAAACAAAATGCGATTAAATTTCCTTATTTTTAGACATTGAATGAACCAATTAAACATGTCCATCGCTGAGTTTGGGGCTGGTAGGTATATAGGATTTTCGGTAAACAAATTTGAGTTTCGACGTAAATCTCTGAATACGCCACCCTGCACCCAAAATTCGTGAGAGGTATCGAGGACTTGTTGAATTTTTCCTATGCCTTCACTTGATGGCATGTTCATTACGTCCAACCTCATTTAAAATAGCGACGGTGTCTAGATCTGAACTCGTAAGAAAAAAATCGATACCAGCGGCTTCTGCCGCCATTCTGTCCGTATCTCTGTCACCAATAAAGCAGATTTCTTCTCTGTTAACTTTGAAATCAGACATGCTTTGAAGAATCAATCCTGGTTTTGGCTTCCTGCAATTACACCTGTCATTAATGGTATGAGGGCACACATAAAAGTGAATCCTATTTCCGCCCGCAGAAAGCACTTTATTAGCGATTTTTGAATGGATAATCTCGAGTTCGCTACTTGATAGTAATCCCTTTCCCACACATTGCTGGTTAGTTACGCAAGCTACATTTTTTATTTTTGATACATGCGCGATTGCTGTAATGACATTACCAAACAGAACTAATTCTTGCTCATGGAGGACATAGTCTCCCTCAATTGGACTTTGATTTATTACGCCATCTCTATCCAAAAGAATCAGTAAGTAATTAGACATAACTTTGCTCAATTAGTTCTGCGAGGAGATGACCCCAAAATAAATGCACCTCTTGGATTCGTGAAGTAGTTTTAGATTGAGCCTTCCAGACTTCCATCGCATTGCACGGGTTTAAAGAGATATCGTAGGCTTCTCCTGTCCACAGAATTGTATAGATGCCGCGTGAGGTAGCATCCTTGACTAATTTTTGCACGTTTTTTGATTTTCCAGATGTAGATAGTGCAATCAATAAATCTTTTTCATCCATCAAGGCTTGTGATTGCCTAAGCAAAATATCGTCAAAACCAAAATCATTCCCAATAGCAGTTATTGATGTTGTTGACTCATTGAGACAAATCGCTCGCCAAGGTCGATGATCCACGAGGCACTTACCGATGAATTCTGCCGCGAGATGACTTGCCTCTGCGGCACTCCCGCCATTCCCCGCAAAAGCAATTTTGTTTCCTTTTTCTAGAACTTCAATTGTGCGTTCTACTAATCGTATCAATCTCACTTTATCAACACTCGTGCCCATTGACCAGAGTTTTTCAATCTCACGTAGTGAGGAGTTTAAGTATTCCTGAAGTTTTAGAGTCAAGATAATTTCCTAAATCCCTTTTGATCAAGTTTTACACTTAAGACCGAGATGTTGCTGGGAAGTTCTTGTAGCAAATCTTTCGGTATTCCAGATGGGAAAAAACAAAACATATGCCCGCCTCCCCCCGCGCCTGAAACTTTGATTCCGCGGGCACCTTTTGCACGCAGTTTCAACTCTATATCATCAATATATTCATTTGTGATAAGAGGTGAGAATTTCTTTTTTTGCAGATAGGAATTTTCGACTAAATCCATAACATCATCAATTTTCCCGTCTCTTAATGCCCCAAGGAGCGCAGTGGATGTTTGTAGCTGTTCTAGCAGCGCGTTTTGAGTCTCCGATTTATGAATCGATGCCCTTTCGATTTGATCCTTAACCACTTGTTGACTGTTGCGCTTGATTCCTAGTTCAAAAGCAAAAATGGATTCCTCAAGAAACATTCTGACTTTCTCATTCATTTCAACTGGAGTAATAGTCCATTGATCTCTTTTTGAATACTTGATGCTATTTAACCCTCCATAAACAGCAGGAAAGTAGTCTTGAAAGCCACCGAGGATTCTCATTTCGTTTCGTTCAATTCTTATAGCTTCTGAAACTAATTCAAGCAAGTTCGAATCTCTGTCAAAGTAATCATCTAACGCCTTTAATGTGGAAACAATCATACTAGATGAAGTTCCCAGACCCGAACTTGGCTTCACGGGATTCAATACCTCAATGTCAATTGCCCTTTCTGGAGCAAAGCTTTGGTTTAACGAACGTTCGAGTCTCTTGACAAATAAATCTCTGGCCTGTGTTTGATTTTGATGATTTCTCAACGTTAGTTTTACAGGCGTATCACTATCTTTTTGCGCTGGCTTAATTGAAATTTTTACATATTTCTGAATTGCAAAATTTATTACATGTGAACCAAATTCTTCACAAAAAGGAGGGACGTCGGTTCCACCTCCCGCAAGGCTTAAACGCAATGGAGCAATATATGAATTCAATTAAAAAGCTCTTCCGCTGTGTAAGCACTTCGATATTCAATTTTTGAGGACAAGATTGTCGTCGCCGCTCCACGTTCAACGATAACTGCAATGCCGACAACAATTGCGCCCGCTTCCTTCAAAGCCTCTACGGCCGTCAAAACAGAACCACCTGTGGTGGATGTGTCCTCAACGACTAGAACTTTTCGCCCCTTTACATCTGGTCCTTCGATGCGACGTTGGAGACCGTGTGCTTTTTCGGCTTTTCGAACCACAAAAGCATCGATTTTTCGACCTTTTTGGGCCGCCACGTGCATCATCGCAGTCGCAACGGGATCTGCACCGAGCGTCAATCCCCCGACTGCGTCGTAATCAAGATCTTTGGTGAGATCTAGCATGACTTCACCAACAAGAGGTGCGGCTGTTGCATCAAGGGTAACGCGTCGCAAGTCAACGTAGTAATCCGCTTCTTTACCTGAAGAGAGAATGACTTTGCCGTGCACCACAGCCTTTTTCCGGATTTCTGCTTTGAGATTCTCGCGTGAGCTCATGGAGTGAAACCTAAAGGCTCTTCCTTGAATTGTAAACAATCACATCAGTGCGTCGACGAGCAACGAGAGCTTTCTCAGGATTGGCTTCCAAAAGCGCATCTACTTCAATTCGAAGTTTTGCAATCTCAATCGCCATATTTGACATCGCTGATTCCAATTCGATGATGCGTTTTATCCCAGCGAGATTGATACCTTCATTCACCATCCGGGAAACATTGCGAAGGAGTGCAATGTCGCGAAGTGAATATCGGCGACCGCGACCTTGAGCGCGGGAAGGTGAGACTAAACCTAAGCGATCATATTGACGAAGAGTTTGAGGGTGAAGTCCAGAAAGTTCTGCGGCTACTGAAATAACGTAGAGAGCTAACTCCTCATCACGTTCGGGATTTGTCATGCTCGCGCTCTTTGCATGAACTCAGAACGCAGATCTTCACTCTTGGTTGCTGCAGCGAAATCTTCCAGCGCTTTCTTGGCTTTTCCATCGACTCGTTGTGGAACTTGTACTTCGATAGTTACAAGAAGATCGCCAGCATTAATCCCCTTCTTCGCGCCGCGACCTTTTACGCGAAGCGTTTTGCCATTCTGCGTGCCAGGTGCGATACGAACCTTTACTTCATCTCCTTCGATGGTTGGGACCGAAATATCAGCGCCCAGCGCTGCTTCTGTGAAGGAAACAGGCACGGTGATAATTAAGTTCTCGCCCTTGCGTGTAAATACCGGATGTGGAATGACGCTTACCAAAACATAAAGATCACCAGGTCCTGCCTCGCCAGGAGCGCCGCGACCTTTAACTCGTACTTTCGCTCCATCATTAACACCGGCTGGAATGCGAACAGTGATTGTGTGTGGAGCGTTTCCTTGTCCAGCTAAACGTAAATCAACTTCTTTGCCAAAGAGCGCATCTCTAAATGAAATAGAAACTTCAGTTTGAATATCTTGACCTTTGCGAGGACCGCGGCGACCGCCAAAAAGTTGAGAGAAGATATCTCCACCATTTCCAAAGAGATCGCTGAAATCTCCAGAGAATTGTTGTCCTCCGCCACCGCGGAACGCTCCTGATTGAAACATCTCGCGCGCTTGGTCATATTCGGCGCGTTTCTTATCGTCGCTAAGAATCTCGTACGCTTCCGACACCTCTTTAAAGCGATCTTCTAATTTCTTATCGCCCTTGGTTTTATCTGGATGCAACTCGCGCGCTAAGGATCGATACGTTTTCTTAATTGTTGCAGCATCGGCTTTCTTATCAACACCAAGAATGGCGTAGTAATCCTTTTCGTAAAGATCTTTGGCAGCCATGATTATTGAGGGTCGGTAACGATAACTCGTGCTGGCCTGAGAATTCTTTCCTTGTATTTGTATCCAGGTTGCAGAATCTTCGTCACGGTGGTTTCTGAAACATCAGCCGAAGTCTCATGCATCAGCGCATCATGGATATTGGGATCAAAAACCGACGGTGCATCACCGAACTTCTCAAGACCGAGTTTTAAGGTAGTGGCGATAACTTGATCGGCCACTGCTTTGAATCCACCCGATAGTTCGTTATGTGCTGCAGCTCGATCGAGGTCATCCAAGATGGCCAAAAACTCAAGTAGGACGCTGGAAATCGCGACTTCTGCTGAATGTGCTCGGTCACGCTCGACGCGCTTGCGGTAATTAGCGTATTCAGCTTGGAGTCGCTGAAGATCGTCAGTCAAAGCAGCAACTGGATCTACTGACTCAGTTGCTGCTTCTTCTGTTACTACTTCAGTTGTGATTTCCTCGCTCATTACTTGCTTTCATCAATGATCTCAGCATCTTCGACTCCGTCATCTTTTGGAGTCTCTGTTGATGCTTGAGCAGTATTTGCGGCATAGAGAGCGGCGCCAAGTTGTTGGCTTACTTCTGCAAGCTTCTCTGTTGCGCTCTTGATGCCGGCATAGTCCGCACCTTCAAGAAGTTTCTTCAGATCTGACATTGCAGTTTCAACTTCAGCTTTCTTTGCTGCAGCTTCACCTTCATTTAACTTATCTGCATTGTCCTTAAGGAATTTCTCAGTCTGGTAGACGAGTGAGTCACCGGTGTTGCGAGTTTCTGCTTCTTCCTTACGCTTCTTATCTTCATCAGCGTGGGATTCAGCATCGCGCATCATGCGCTCAATCTCATCTTTAGGAAGTGCAGAACCACCTGAGATGGTCATGCTCTGTGCTTTTCCAGTTCCAAGATCTTTTGCGGACACATGGACGATTCCGTTTGCATCGATATCGAATGTGACTTCGATCTGTGGAATGCCGCGTGGGGCTGGAGCGATTCCGGTGAGTTCGAACATTCCAAGTCGCTTGTTGTAAGCGGCCATCTCACGCTCACCCTGGAAGACTTGAATCTGCACTGCAGGCTGATTGTCATCTGCGGTCGTAAAGATTTCAGAGCGCTTAGTTGGGATGGTGGTATTTCGCTCGATCAACTTAGTCATGATTCCGCCCTTGGTTTCGATACCAAGTGACAGTGGGGTCACATCAAGAAGGAGAACGTCTTTAACTTCACCCTTGATTACGCCGGCCTGGAGGCTCGCGCCAACAGCAACAACTTCATCGGGATTTACGCCCTTATTTGGCTCTTTTCCACCAGTGAGTTCTTTAACGAGATCCACAACAGCCGGCATACGAGTTGAACCACCAACAAGAACAACATGGTCGATATCAGAAATTGGGATCCCGGCATCTTTGAGAACTGCCTGGAATGGACGACGGCAACGATCGAGAAGATCTGCTGTCATCGCCTGGAACTGTGCACGAGTGATTGTTTCATCGAGGAACAATGGATTCTTCTCTGCATCAACAGTGATGTAAGGAAGATTAATTGATGTTTGCTGTGATGATGAGAGTTCAATCTTTGCTTTTTCGGCAGCTTCGCGGACGCGTTGCATTGCCATCTTGTCTTTAGCAAGATCAACACCATTCTTCGCGGCAAAAGTCTTCACTAGGAAATCAACGAGTGATTGATCCCAGTCATCTCCACCAAGATTGTTGTCGCCATTGGTTGCTTTTACTTCGACAACACCGTCGCCAATTTCAAGAAGTGAAACGTCAAATGTTCCTCCGCCGAGGTCGAAGACAAGGATGGTTTGTTCTTTATCGCCCTTATCTAGACCGTATGCAAGCGCGGCTGATGTTGGCTCGTTAATGATACGAAGAACATTGAGTCCGGCGATTTCGCCCGCTTCTTTTGTGGCTTGACGTTGTGCGTCATTGAAATACGCAGGAACAGTGATGACTGCATCTGTGACTGTGTCACCGAGATACGCCTCGGCATCTCGCTTGAGTTTCTGCAAGATACGGGCTGAAATTTCTTGTGCGGTGTATTTCTTGCCATCAATATCTGTGGTCCAGTTCGTGCCCATATGGCGCTTGACTGAACGGATGGTGCGATCAACGTTGGTGACCGACTGACGCTTAGCGACTTCACCAACGAGTACCTCGCCATTCTTTGCGAATGCAACGATCGAGGGAGTGGTGCGGGCACCCTCCGCGTTTGCGATAACGGTGGGCTCGCCACCTTCTAATACGGATACGCAGCTATTCGTGGTACCCAAGTCGATTCCGACGGCTCTTGCCATTTCTTTATACTCCTTAGAAGTTTCGTCTCTTTTGAGGGGGATACCCCTCAATATTGAGTCCCGTACGGTCAAAAGATTGAGTCGAACTGGCTCAAGATTGCTACTGGCCACAACCCACTTGCCCGCCGTTCTATTCCCACAGACTCAAAGAAGTCTTGGCAAAGCAAAAAGCCACTACTGCAGCTTTGCCTTTCGGCTCCTTTGAGCCTGATCGGGATTCGCCCCCGCAGCACAGGGGCTTCTCAGGAAGTTCTAAAGTGGCCCCTGTTCTATCGGGGGCGAGGTGATTCATATGAGTACAGCCCTAATCCAGAAAGAGCCGTCGATGACTAAAGAGAATGAAGTTAAGGTCCAAAAGGTCCTTGTCGTTGATGATGAGAAAAGTATTAGTGAACTAATTACAACAAGTTTGCGCTTTGTTGGTTTCGAAGTGCGGACTGCAGCAACGGGAGCCGAAGCGCTCCGAGTAGCTGAGGAGTTCAAGCCACATGCGTTGATTCTTGATGTGATGTTGCCTGATCTTGATGGTTTTGAAGTATGCCGCCAACTCCGTGCTGATGGCCAGGATGTTGGTGTTCTGTTCTTGACTGCAAAAGATACAACGGAAGACAAGATCAAAGGATTAACTCTTGGTGGCGATGATTATGTAACGAAGCCATTTAGTTTGGAAGAGTTGGTTGCGCGTCTTCGTGCGCTTCTTCGCCGAACTGGTGTTGTGGAATCTTCCATTAATGAGGAAGTAATTCGCTTCGCTGATTTGGAATTAAACGAAGCGACACATGAAGTTCGTCGCGCTGGAAATTTGATTGACCTCTCCCCGACTGAATTCATCTTGCTTCGTTATCTCATGATTAATGCTGACCGCGTGGTTTCGAAATCACAGATTCTTGATCATGTCTGGCAATACGACTTCCGTGGAGATGCAGGAATTGTGGAGACTTATATTTCTTATCTTCGTAAGAAGATTGATCAATTTGAGCCGCCGCTGATTCATACCGTGCGCGGTGTTGGTTACCGCTTAAGGCTGCCGGCTAAGAATTAATTCATGAATCAACCGTTTCGCAAATACAAACCGGCTCCTGGCCAGTGGAGTTTGCGAAATCGGTTGGTTGTGGGAGTTGTGATTCTTGGTGCGCTTGGAATCGCAGCATCGGATTTCGCAGCACAGACCGCATTTAGAACATTTCTTATTGCACAGGTTGATGCCCAGCTAGAAAGTGTTGCTGGAGGCTCACTTTTGAGGCTGGATCGGGCCGGTATATATAACGAAGAAAATGATTCGAATAAAGAGGATGAGCCGATTTTTCGTCCCTTTGAACCTTTACGGGATGTGCCTTCGGACATCAGCATAACTTTGCTTGATTCAAAGGGAAACATTCTAGGAACTGTAGGGGATTCGCAGAGCCCACAACGTATCCAGACATTGGTTACGGGATTTACTCCTGATGACGTACGTAAAAATAAAGACCGTCCTTTTACTTTAGATTCAGAAGGAAGTAGTTCTGATTATCGGGTTCTGGCTCGCTTGCTTCCATCGAGTGCGGGAAGTGTGATAACTGCGGTTTCACTCGGCGGAGTTGAAAAAGCAATGAACCAATTACGGTTCTTGTTTCTTGCGGTTGGTTTCTTAGTTTTGATTTTGTTAGCTTTAATTGCGCGACGAATCATTGGTATTTCTTTGAAGCCGTTGACGTCGGTAGAGGAGACTGCGGAAGCATTTGCGCGTGGAGATTTTTCGGCGCGTTTACCTGAGGCTCGGGGAGATACTGAAGTTGGACGATTGACATCGGCTTTGAACCAGATGTTGACACGAATTGAAGAGTCATTCTCGGTGCGAGTAGCAAGTGAAGAGAAGTTGCGTCGCTTTGTGGCTGATGCATCTCATGAACTTCGCACGCCGCTGACTGCGATTAGGGGTTTTGCGGAATTACACCGTCAAGGCGCAATTCAGGGAGAAGAGAAAACAGCTGAGTTGGTACGACGGATTGAACAAGAATCAATTCGCATGTCATCTCTGGTGGAGGATTTGCTGTTATTGGCACGTCTTGATCAATCACGTGAGATGGCGATGGAGCCCGTTGATGTGTCGACCGTGATTAAGGAAGCGGTGGCTTCTGCTCGTGCAGCGGGACCAGAACACGAAATCTCAATGGAATTGCCGCCGGAGGATTTGTTTGTGTTGGGTGATTCACTGCGGGTTCATCAAGTAATAGCGAATTTATTGGCTAATGCTCGGGTCCATACACCTGCGGGTACGAAGATTTCGGTGAGCGCCCGACAGGATGATTCGGGTACCTATATTTCAGTCGCTGATAATGGTCCGGGGTTATCGAAAGAGGCGCAGGAAAAGATATTCGAACGCTTCTATCGTGCCGATCCTTCTCGCGTGCGTAATGGAGTAGAAGGAACTGGATTGGGTTTATCGATTGTGGATGCAGTTATGAACGCACATGGTGGCAGTGTGACCGTGACATCAGAACTTGGTAAGGGTTCGACCTTTACGCTCTTCTTCCCGATTACTGAGTTGTAAGAAATATAGGATTCGCGGAATGCGTAGCTCGCCAGAGATTCTCGAAGCTTTGGAGAATGAGTCTATTGAGATTATTCGTGAGACCGCAGCCGCGTTTCGTAATCCAGTCTTTTTGTATTCGATCGGCAAAGATTCATCGGTACTTCTTCATTTAATACGGAAAGCTTTTTATCCTGCACCTGTTCCATTTCCAATGTTGCATATTGACACAACATGGAAATTCAAAGAGATGCTTACTTTCCGAGATGAGATGGCTAGCAAGTATGGAATTAAATTATTAGTACATACCAACGCCGATGGAGTTCGAGATGGCGTGACGCCATTTACTACCAATGCATCGGAATACACGAGAGTTATGAAAACGGTAGCGCTTCGACAAGCGCTCGATGCGAATGGTTTTGATGCAGCGATTGGCGGATCAAGGCGCGATGAAGAACGCAGTCGCGCGAAAGAACGCTTGTTTAGTGTTCGTGAATCAGGACACCGTTGGGATCCACGTCAACAGCGTCCTGAGTTGTGGCGAACCTATAACCCGCGGATTCGACCTGATCAGACAATGAGAGTTTTCCCGATTTCAGATTGGACTGAATTGGATATTTGGAGCTACATCCATCTCCACAATATCCAGGTAAATCCACTTTATTTTGCGAAAGAACGTCCGGTGGTATGGAGGGGCGAACAACTCATTATGGTTGATGATGAGCGATATCCGCTCCGTGAGGGTGAAATTCCAGAACCTCGAAAGATTCGATTTAGAACCTTGGGTTGCTATCCATTAACAGCGGGCGTGGAATCAAACGCAGTGACTTTAGAAGAGGTTGTGGAAGAAGTAATGCAGGTCAAATTAAGTGAACGCGCGACGCGATTAATCGATGGCGATAAAGAAGATTCCATGGAGAAGAAGAAAAAGGAGGGTTACTTCTAATGAAGACCCGTCCAATCATTCGACTCCTTACATGTGGCAGCGTTGATGATGGAAAGAGCACGCTCATTGGAAGGCTCTTGGTAGAGACTGACTCTGTTCCACACGACACTGTTTCATCAGCGCGAAGCGTTCGACGCGCTGGTTCGATTATCCCTGCTGGAGAAATTGACTTTAGTTTATTGACTGATGGACTAGAAGCCGAACGTGAACAAGGAATTACTATCGATGTTGCTTACCGTTCTATGTCTTTGCTTGATGATCGTCGATTGATTATCGCTGATGCTCCAGGACATGAGCAGTACACAAGAAATATGGCGGTAGCGGCATCGCGTGCAGATATCGCTTTGGTTCTTGTGGATGCGACGCGAGGAATTCGACCACAAACATTGCGTCACTTAACGATTTGTTCATTGATGGGCGTAGAGAAGATTATGCTTGTTATAAATAAATTAGATGCGATGGGCTTTAATAAAAAAGTGTATGACTCACTTATCGATGAATTGAAGCCCACGGTTGATAGATTGGGTATCAAAGAAATTACTTATATTCCTGTGAGCGCTCTTGAGGGCGACAATGTTGTGTATAAGACCGAGAGAGTCTCCTGGTATTCCGGTGGTTCGCTATTGGATGAAATCCAAGGTTGGCGGGAAAAACCCAACACATCAGGGCATTCTCGAATGGGTGTTCAGTTAATTTCTCGAGCTGAAAACTTCCGTGGGCTCTCTGGGACTGTATCTCAAGGTGAATTTGTGATTGGCGATGACGTAGTCGTTCTTCCTAGCCAACGGAAGGCGAAGGTCTCCAAACTTGTGACATTTGATGGGGACATTTCATCTGCAGCGACTGGAAAGTCGGTGACGATGGTTTTGGAACCAGATATCGATGCAACGCGTGGTGATTTCATCGAGAAGGCGGAAGATTTCACGGTTCCAGCTGATCGATTTAGCGCACATATGGTCTGGTTGGGTGAAGATGAACTAATTCATTCTCGTTCGTATTACCTAGTAAATGGTTCATCAATGGTCCCTGCGACCATCACGACCATTCGTCATCGTCTTGATATTCATAGCGGTGAACATGAATCGGCCCGTACTTTGGAAATGAATGAGATTGGCTTAGTGGAGATTGCTACCGATTCGCCCATTCCGCTAACTAAATATTCCGATAATCGAAATTCTGGGAATTTTGTTTTAGTAGATCGGGTAACTCTCAATACTGTGGGTGCAGGCATGGTGGTACATGCGCTTCGTCGTTCAACAAATATCACTCGCCACGATTATGAGATCAATAAAGAAGTTCGTTCAGCGCAAAAAGGACAACGTGCTCGTTTGATTTGGATGACTGGATTATCAGGATCTGGAAAGTCGACGATCGCAAATGCGCTGGAGAAAAAATTACATGGAATGGGAATCCACAGTTACGTACTTGATGGTGACAACTTACGCCTTGGTTTAAATAAAGACTTGGGATTCACTAAGGAAGATCGTGCGGAGAATGTTCGGCGAGTAGCGGAAGTTGGAAAATTGATGGTTGATGCTGGACTCGTGGTAATTGTGGCTTTGGTGAGTCCATTCAAAGTCGATCGCGATCACGCACGCGAGATTTTTGATTCTGGAGAGTTTGTTGAAGTCTGGGTGAAGACTCCTGCGGAAGTTTGTGCGCAACGTGATCCCAAAGGTCTGTATAAAAAGGCGAGAGAAGGTACTTTGCCGAATCTCACAGGTGTTGGTCAGGAGTATGAACCACCAACGGACGCAGAATTGGTTCTCGATGGCACCGAAGATATCGGAGCTAACGTCGAACGTTTATTGAAAGAACTTCTGTGAACTGGCTTTTCTTCGCCCTTGCTGGATCAATCGCCCAACTTATTGATGGTTCGCTGGGCATGGGATTTGGATTAACTAGCTCTACTTTACTTCTTACTTTAGGAACTTCTGCCGCTGTTGCATCAGCTGCGGTACATGCCGCTGAAATTGGAACGACCCTGGCGTCGGGAGTTTCGCATTGGCACCGGGAAAATGTTGATTATGAAATCTTGAAACGCCTTGCAATCCCAGGCGGAATTGGTGCCTTTGCTGGGGCGACATTCTTATCGTCAATCGATTTAAGTGGTGGAAAGATATTTATCTCAACGATTCTCTTGCTGCTTGGTTTTGTACTTCTTTATCGCAATGTTTTTCAGACCAATATCAAAGCAAATATGGCCGAGATTGATAATCCGAGATATCTAACATTCTTGGGTGCTACAGGAGGATTTGTTGATGCATCTGGAGGTGGCGGCTGGGGACCGATAGTGACTCCAACATTGCTTGCAACAACTGAGCATGAACCTCGGAAGATTATCGGCACAGTGAGCGCAGCCGAATTTATTGTTGCGGTGTGTGCCAGTGTAGGTTTCTTAGTAAATATCGCGCGACTTGATATTGATTGGTCAGCTGTTGGTGGTTTGGCGCTGGGTGGAATGCTTATGGCTCCGATTGCAGCAAAGTTAGTGTCAGTTATTCCGCGCAGACCTCTAGGAATTACAGTCGCGACTGCGATTATTCTGATTAACGGGATTCGTTTAGTTACTGCTTGAGGGATTCGCTTCCATCGCGCGTAGAACCGCAATTCTTTCTTGAATCGGCGGGTGGGTAGCGAAGAGTTTTGAAGCGACTGATGCATCGAGTGGCGACTCGATATACATATGAGCAACAGCGTTAGAACGCGCTTGAACCACGGTGGTATCTCTAGCTAAAACTTCCAATGCGGAGCGAAGTCCTGCGGGATTTCTTGTGAATGAAACTGCGGTCGCGTCAGCCAATGATTCTCGTCTGCGTGAGACTGCAGCTTTAAGAAGCGTTGCTGCTATCGGCGCAAGAATTAAAGGGATGATCGCAAGGAAGATTGGCATTTGCTGTCCGTTGTGATCGCGATTACGTGAACCGCCGAACCACAACATGCGCATCAAGATGTCAGAGATAAGAGCGATGACACCTGCGGTTGTTGCCGCTACAGATGAAACAAGAGTGTCACGGTTGGCAACGTGTGACATCTCGTGTGCGACAACGCCTTGAAGTTCGTCACGATCCATGGAATCAAGAAGTCCGGTGGTGAAAGCAATGAGTGCGTGATTGGGATCGCGACCGGTCGCAAATGCATTAGGGGCTGGATCATTGACAATTGCAACTTTTGGCATGGGTAAACCTGAGGCAATTACAACTTCGTGAATAACATTAAAGAGATTGGGGTTATCTGCTTCAGTGATGAGTTGGGCCCGTGTCATCTTTAGGACTAGTTTGTCCGAAGCAAAGTATGAGCCCCAGACTGAGACAAGAGTGATGAGAACTGCGAGTGGAATTACGCCAGCACCGGTGCCACCGAATGCAGCGATCGCGACATAGGCAATAAACCATACAAGCACGCCCATAAAGAAGAGCAGGGCAAAAGTTTTCCGCTTATTCGCGGACTGCATCGCACGAAAGTCGGTCATATGTTTATTTGAAACTTAACCCGATCAAAATTTAATCCGATCAAAATTTAACATTGGGGGCGTTGCGAATTGTTGGGTCTTCGACCTCGTAGAACTCTCGCTCGCCGACTTTGGCAAGACCAACAAAAAAGCTAGTGGGGATGGTTTTTACGGCCGTATTGAGGTTACGAACGCTGTCGTTATAGAACTGGCGAGAGAAAGAGACTTTGTTTTCGGTGGTGGCAAGTTCTTCTTGGAGTTGAAGGAAGTTTGTGGACGCCTTCAGATCAGGATACGCCTCAGCTACTGCAAGTAATCCACGAAGTGCGTTGGTGAGCGCTCCATCGGCGGCCGCAACAGCAGGAAGTGTTGAGGCGGTAGTAGAAGCAGCGCGGGCTTGGACAACTTTTTCTAACGCTTCACGTTCGTGTGATGCGTAGCCTTTTACCGTCTCAACAAGATTAGGAATCAAGTCAGCGCGACGTTTGAGTTGAACTTCAATTTGAGCAAATGCTTCATCAACACTGATGTTGAGTCGAATGAGTTTGTTGTATTGCAAGATTGCATACACAACGAAGAGCGCTACGGCGATGAGAATGATTGCGGAGATATCCATGCGGACCAATCTACTTGAAACTACTGGATCTGGGTTTTGTGGAAATTCAACCAAGACTTACTTGGCGTGGGGCCGCGTTGACCTTGGTAACGCGAACCATAAACAGCCGAGCCGTAAGGATGCTCAGCGGCGGATGAGAGTTTGATGAGACAGAGTTGGCCGATTTTCATGCCTGGATATAACTTGACTGGAAGATTTGCGACATTAGAGAGCTCAAGGGTGATGTGGCCGCTGAATCCTGGGTCGATAAAACCAGCGGTGGAGTGTGTAAGTAATCCAAGACGACCGAGTGATGATTTACCTTCCAGGCGACCTGCGATGTCATCGGGAAGTGTGATGACTTCATAAGTAGAGGCAAGGACGAATTCACCTGGGTGAAGAATGAAGAAGTCATCGGATGCGACAGCGACTTCACGAGTGAGATCGGGTTGTTCGATTGATGGATCGATTACTTCATAACGGTGGTTTTCAAAGACGCGGAAGAAACGATCGAGTCGAACATCAACCGAGGAGGGTTGGATCATTTTTGGTTCGAAGGGCTCAACCTGGACTCGGCCAGCCTTGATTTCGGCGGCGATATCGCGGTCGCTGAGCAACATAGGGGCGACCTTACACGCTGGGCGCGCTCGCCTTGCGTAAGTTACTCACCAGTAGCATTCTTGGCTTATGGGCCATTACATAGCGAATCTGCGCGATATCGAATTCTGTCTCTTCGACCTCCTCGATCGTGAGTCGATCCTCGGCAAAGGAATGTATGCCGACGTTGATCGCGCGACCGCGATGGGAATGTTGGAAGAAGTAAAGAGATTGTGCGAGAACGATTTAGCTGCATCATTCATTGAAGGTGATCGCGTCGGAACAGATTTCAATAAAGCAACTGGCGATGTAAAGGTTCCCGAAAGTTTTAAGAAGTCCTATCGCGCATATGTCGATGGTGGCTGGGGAATGATTGATGTTCCTGCTGCATTAGGTGGTACGGAAATTCCTCCATCCGTTCGTTGGGCGATTGCAGAAATGGTTTTAGGTTCAAACCCAGCAGTGCATATCTATGCATCTGGTTTTGCTTTCTCACATGTAGCGCATGCTCTCGGTGATGACCGTCAGAAGAAAATAGCAAAGCTCATGGTGGATAAACAATGGGGCGCAACGATGATGTTGACTGAACCTGATGCAGGTTCGGATGTCGGCGCTGGTCGATCCAAAGCTGTGAAGCAAGCAGATGGAACATGGCATATCACTGGAACGAAGCGATTCATTACTTCAGGTGATGCAGATTTGTTTGAGAACATCGTGCACTTTGTTTTGGCGCGTCCAGAAGGACATGGTCCAGGAACAAAAGGTTTGTCGTTGTTCTTGATTCCAAAATTCATGTTTGATTTTGAGACCGGTGCGCTTGGAAAACGTAATGGCGTGTTTGTCACCAATGTTGAACACAAGATGGGCCTTAATGTTTCATCTACATGTGAAATGAACTTGGGTGAGAAGGAACCAGCTGTTGGTTACTTACTTGGTGAGGTTCATGACGGAATCGCGCAGATGTTTAAAATCATCGAATTTGCACGCATGATGGTGGGAACAAAGGCAATTTCAACGCTTTCGGCTGGATACCAGCAGGCGCTTTCCTATGCGAAAACCCGCGTCCAGGGTGGAGATATGAAAGATATGGCGAATAAGGCCAGCCCTCGCGTCACAATCATCAATCACCCGGATGTGCGACGTTCGTTAATGACCCAGAAAGCGTATGCCGAAGGTATGCGCGCACTCGTTCTTTACACCGCGTCGATTCAAGATGAAGTGCTCTTAGCAAAAGCAGCTGGCAAGTCAGAAGATGAGATTAAAGATCTTGAGCACTTAAATGATTTATTGCTTCCAATCGTGAAGGGTTATGGTTCTGAACGGGCATGGACTTTGCTTGGTACTGAATCTTTACAGACTTTTGGTGGTTCTGGTTTCACACAAGATTGGCCACTAGAACAGTATGTGCGTGATGCAAAGATTGACACTTTGTATGAAGGCACAACCGCAATTCAAGGTTTGGATTTCTTCTTCCGCAAGATCATTAAAGATAATGGTCGTGCGTTAACGAAGTTAGCGAAAGAGATTGGAAAAGTCGCCGCAAGTGGCGGGAACAACGCAACTGAGAAGGCAGCTTTAGCTAAAGCACTTGAAGATATGCAAGGCATCATCGGACAACTCGTAACACATGCAATGGCGAGCCAAGAAAATCCTTCTGAGATTTACAAGTGTGGACTTAACACTTCGCGTTTGTTAATGGCGGTTGGGGATGTCATTATTTCTTGGTTGTTGTTGCGCCAAGCAGATATCGCTGCCACCAAGATTGATAGCGCAAGCGGTAAAGATAAAGATTTCTATGAAGGAAAGATTGCGGCATCGCGATACTTCATTCATAACTTCTTGCCTTTAATTGCAGCTACCCGTGCGATTGTGGAGCGCGAAGATGGCGAGATTATGAAAGTCTCTGAAGCCGCCTTCTAGGCCTGTACAGTACGCGGGATGCTCACAAAGTTCCGCGGCGAGATCTACCTCTTCTTTGGGGCTTTTCTCTTTGCTTTTAACGGCATCATCTCCAAGATAGTTCTTATTGATGGGCTTTCGGCGTGGAGGCTTACCCAAGTTCGATGTGGCGGGGCTTTCCTTATTCTCTTCGCCATTTACTTCACTTTCCGGAGAAACGAGTTAAAGGCGACGCGAGCTGAAATACCGTGGTTGATTGCTTTTGGCGCTGTCGGTGTGACTTTTGTGCAGGCTTTTTATTTTGTCGCGATAGAGCGGATGTATGTAGGTGTTGCACTATTAATTGAATTTACAGCGCCGATTTGGATTCTAATTTTCTTAAAGTTTGTATTGAAGAAACATGTGCCAACCGGGCTCTGGTATGCGATCTTGTTGGCATTCGGTGGTTTACTCATGATCACCCAGATTTGGAATGGGCTGACACTTGATCAGATCGGATTGATTGCAGCCTTTATTGATGCTTTTGCTTTGGCTGGGTATTTCTTGATTGGCGATCGTCTTGGAAAAACAAAGTCGAGCGCTTCGATTACGACCTGGGGATTTGGGATTGCATCGCTCATCTTGTTATTTGTCTTGCCAATCTGGAATTTCCCGACTGACGTTTTCTCAAAAGAGATGGAGTTATTGGGTCGCTTTAGTGCTTACACCTTGCCGGGGTGGAGTTTGATTCTCTGGATTGTTGTGATGGGAACAATTGCGCCGTATATCTTCGTAGTGAGTGGCCTCAAGATTCTTTCTGCGTCGACTGCGAGCGTCTTTGGAATGATTGAACCTGTCATGGCAGGAATGTTTGCCTGGTGGTGGCTTAGTGAGAGCCTTAATGGAATCCAGCTCATCGGGTGCATAATCGTGATTGTCGGTATCTTTATCGCTGATCGAACTCGAGCAAAGGCGGGTGCACATTGAGCGCAGAATTTGATGCGATCTTCACAGCGAATCGGGCCTATGCAGATGCTTATAAATCAAGCGAATTAACTGGCCGCGCTGCTCAAGGCTTAGCGATTGTTACATGTATGGATTCCCGAATTGATCCATTGCGCGTGGTGGGGATGAAGCCCGGAGATGTGAAGATTCTTCGTAACGCTGGCGCACGTGTTACGGATGACGTATTGCGTACCTTGATTCTGGCAACGTACTTGCTTAGTGTGGAACGAGTTTTAGTTATGCCTCATACAGATTGTCGAATGGCAAGTGGAACTGAAGAGCAAGTTCATAAAGCGATCTTTGATGCATCGGGTGTGGATACCCGCTCGATTGAAATTAGAACCGTAACCGATCAAAAGGCTGCGCTAGAAACCGATGTCATGCGAATCAAAACTTATCCGTTGTTACCGAAAGATTTAGAAGTTGTGGGAGCGATTTTTGATGTGAAGAGTGGGAAACTAGAGAAAATCGTTTAGTTAATCCAGATTAATTGTCTTTAACGAATTTTTCAGGGGCTGAGAACTTCGGAGCGATATCTCCGAACTTCGCGAAATGGAGAAGTGAAGCAACAGTAATAGTTCGAGTAGGACCGTTACGGTGTTTAGCAACAATTAAGTCTGCTTCGCCAGACCGATTCTGGGAATCATAAAGATCATCGCGGTGTAACAAGATAACGACGTCAGCGTCTTGTTCGATAGAACCTGATTCACGAAGGTCTGAGAGCATTGGCTTTTTATCTGAACGTTGTTCGGGAGAACGGTTTAACTGTGAGATTGCGACGACAGGAACATTGAGTTCCTTGGCAAGGAGTTTTAACTGGCGTGAGAATTCGGAGACTTCTTGTTGGCGGTTTTCGACGCGCTTTCCAGAAGTCATGAGCTGGAGATAATCGATCACAACAAGCTTCAAGTCATGGCGCTGTTTCAAGCGGCGGGCCTTAGCGCGAATTTCCATCATCGAAAGATTGGGGGAATCATCAATAAATAAAGGCGCTTCGCTGATTTCGCCCATGCGACGGGCCAAGCGGCCCCATTCTTCATCGCTCAGGGTTCCGGATCGGATGTTATTTAAAGCAACGCGCGCTTCGGCAGAGAGCATACGCATAGTGATTTCAGAGCGACTCATTTCAAGAGAGAAGATGACGGAGCAATCACCGTTATGGATTGAGGCATTGCGAGCAATATCTAAACCAAGAGTTGATTTACCGACGGCTGGACGAGCGGCGATAACAATCATGTTCCCAGGATGGAATCCATTTGTGAGAACATCAAGATCTTTAAATCCGGTTTTAATTCCTTCAGCAAGATCGCCGGCTTGCATCTTTTCAATCTGGTCGAGAGCTGCGGGAATTAAAGTATTGAGTTGGACAAAGTCTTCACCAGCGCGACGTTCGGTTACTTGGTAGACCTCTTGTTCTGCCATATCAACGATGCCATCAACATCACCTTCGGCGGCGTAACCAAGTTGGACAATCTTTGTGCCAGCTTCTACAAGACGACGAGCGATTGCGCGTTCACGAACAATCTTTGCGTAGTAACTTGCATTAGCGGCAGTAGGAACGGCAGAAATTAAAGTGTGTAGATATGGTGCGCCACCAGCACGCGCGATTTCACCACGTTTTGTGAGTTCGGCAGAAACGGTGACAGCATCAGCAGGTTCGCCACGTCCGTATAAATCAACAATGACATCGAAAATTAATTCGTGTGCGGGACGGTAGAAGTCGCGATGACGGATGATTTCAACGACTTCACCAATCGCATCTTTCGATAACAACATTCCACCGAGAACAGATTGTTCTGCAACTAAATCTTGAGGAGGTGTGCGATCAAAGTCTGGGGTACGACGATCGTCGTAATTCGGGACCTCTGCCAGATTCATGTGCGTATCTTCTGGGTCAGCACTGACATGGACTAATTGAGCAGATTTCGCTGTGCGCAGGGCTGTGGGTAGGGGGGCTAAATCTGTGGGTAAGTAGCTCTTTTCCTGTGTGGAGAGTGTGGATGAAGTGTGGGTAACTCTGTGAATCTCGCAAAAAGCGCAGGTGAGTGAGGTGTGAGGGTGTGGGTAAAAACGTTATTTTTGATTCTCAATTAGTGAGATTTTTTTCTGCGTTGAAGGCAGTAAAAACGGCCCGCGTTTATGGCGCGAGCCGTTTTATTTAGAGATGTAGTTACTCAGTCACTCAATTACTCCGTGACGCTGATGGTGATGTTTGCGGCAACACCAGTCATAAGTGAAACCTTTGCGGAGTGCTTGCCAAGGTTCTTTACATGCTTCACGAGTTTGATCTTGTGGCGATCGATATCAAGACCAGTAGCGCTCTTGATGACGAGTGCGATGTCTTTTTCAGTTACTGAACCGAAGAGACGACCAGTCGAGCCAACTTTTGCTTTCACAACAAGGTCTGCTGCTTCTAGAGTTGTCTTGATTTCGTTTGCGTGATCCTTGTCGCGGATATCGCGAGCTTGACGCGCGCGACGGATTCCGGCGATCTGGGTTTCTCCGCCTTTCGACCATGTGATTGCAGAACCGCGTGGAAGAAGGAAATTGCGTGCGTAACCATCTTTGACGGTAACAACATCGCCAGCATGGCCGAGACCTGCTACTTCACGAGTGAGAATAAGTTTCATTGTCTATTCTCCTTATCGCGCTGTTGATGTGTAAGGAAGAAGCGCAACTTCGCGGCTGTTCTTCACGGCATCAGCAATTTGGCGTTGGTGTTGTGTGCATGCGCCAGTCACACGACGAGCGCGGATCTTGCCGCGATCAGAGATGTACTTGCGAAGTGTCGCGATGTCTTTGTAGTCAATGTATGTGACTTTGTCGCGGCAGAAGCTGCATGGCTTCTTCTTGAACTTCTTATTGAGCGCTGGAGAAACTTTTGGTTTCTGCTTCAGCGTCCGGTTGGAACGTGCTCCCATTGTGGTGCTCCTTGTTCTGGGCCCGCGTTTTTAGCGCGGAATGGTCTGTTTTTAGGGGTTTTAAAAGGGTGGTTGGTCGTCTGCAGTGGTGGATGTCCATCCGCCGCCGCTGACGTTTGCGGGTGATGACCATGGGTCATCAGTGCTTTCGGTTGGTGCGGAGAAGCCACCAGTGTTTCCACCTTGACGTGTTGTCTTGGTGACCTTTGCGGTTGCGTTACGAAGTGAAGGACCGACTTCATCAACTTCTACTTCAAAGACGGTGCGCTTTTCGCCCTCTTTGGTTTCGTATGAACGCTGCTTCAAACGACCAGAAACAATCACGCGCATTCCACGAGTGAGTGATTCAGCGACGTTCTCGGCTGCTTGGCGCCAAATTTGGCAGTTAAGAAAGAGGGTGTCTCCGTCTTTCCATTCATTAGTTTGGCGGTCCATGTAACGCGGTGTTGATGCAACGGTGAACTTTGCGACTGCAGCACCCGAGGGTGTGAAGCGAAGTTCTGGATCGTTCGTTAGATTCCCAACGAGAGTGATTTGTGTATCTCCGGCTGCCATTTTTATCCTCTATCTACTTTATGTGGTCTCTACTTATGTGCGGATTTATTCGGGACGTACAACTTTTGTACGAAGGACTGCTTCGTTCAAGTTAAGTTGACGGTCCAACTCTTTGATTGCGGCTGGTTCACAGTGCATATCAACAACGGCGTAAATACCTTCGCTCTTCTTTTGGATTTCGAAAGCCATTCGACGTTTGCCCCAGATATCGAGTTTGTCGACTCGACCACCGGATTCTTTGATGATCTTGAGGTATGTCTCAAGACTTGGTGCGACTGTGCGTTCTTCTAGATCGGGATCTAGGATCACCATTAATTCATAGCGACGCATGCGTTAACCCCACCTCCTCTGGACTAATGCGGCTACGGTCTTTCCGTAGCAGGAGGGTCATTGCGTATTCACTCAAAAATCCCCGTAGATGGGGCTTCGTGTGAAGGAGAGAAAGCCTAGCCGTGGGTACTGTCAGGGAGAAATTCGAGCGGGTTTCCCTGTGCACGACGCGTGGTTGTGGAGCGTGCCCCAAGGGCGGTGTGAACGAGGGTGCGGGAGAACCACGCCAATCCTGCGATGCGAATGAGGATAGTGATGGCGTAGAAAGTTTCAGTCATCCCAAATTTCGCGCCGGTGTAGCTAGCTAAGTATTGCCAAATCGCAAAGTGATACAGCGCTTCGGTTCCTTGCCAAACCCAGAATGCGGATCGTTCTTTTCTTGATGTCATAGCTAAAACAGCAAGTGGTGTTAGCCAGAGAATGTATTGGGGTGAATAAACCTTGCTGATTGTTACGAATGCTGCAACGGTAAGAAAGGCAACAGTCGCGAAATTGGTGAAATCATCGCGAGATTCTGCAACCATCGTATAAAAAAGTGCGATTGCGGTGAGCGCGATAAGGAAGATGACAATCGTAAGATTATTGATGTTTCCACTAGGGAGTTTCAAAAGGGCGATTGCGTACCAGATTGAACCAAGATCGCTATCGCGTTCAATATTAAGTTTAAAGAATCGAAACCAGCCTTCATAATTGTTTATCGCAACAGGCAGATTGATTGCCAACCAAGACGCGATGGATATAACGAGATAGCGAACAAGTTTTGTAATTAATCTCTGATTCCAGAATATGAGTGCGATACCGAAAAGCATTACTCCGGGATAGAACTTGGTTGAAATCGCGATTCCCATAAAGAGAGCGGAAAGATCTAATTTCTTATTATGGAAGAAATATAAAGCCAGAAGCGCAAAGAAGACTGCGTAGATATCCCAGTTGATGAAAAGCGAGCCAAATGCAGCGGGGGCAATCGGGAAAAGTGGCGTGAATTCAGGCTTAAGTCGCCACAAAACAAACACTGATACAAAGAGTAGAAGAATGATCAGGAGCGCGTTGAGATCAAAATATGTTTTGTATCCATCCGGATTATCGTTAAGTAATCCGGTGGCCCACATAACCATGCCGGTGAGAACGGGATATTCCACAGAGTTTTCGGATGATGCATATGGCCAGCGATCTGTATTGATTTCTCGGGCCCCATACAGGGCAGAAATATCGGAATAACACATATGTATATAGACATCGGGGCTGCCCCAACCTGAACCGCGGCAGTGATTGAACTTTGCAAAAGAAAGAATTGTTGCGATAAGAGTGACGACAAGGGTGATGCGAAGACTTTTGTTGATGATCATTATTTAGAGAGGTACTTCTTCAATGCTTTCTCGCAAAAATCTTTAAGGTCTTTATTGGTTCCTTCAAGGTCAGCAGTCTGACACCACGCAGCTGCAGTTGCAGGAGCGATTGTGGGCACCGGATCAGGAAGTGTTACGGGGTCAATTCCGCCAATATGTGATGGTGGAGTGAATTCAAGTTCTGGTTGTCCTTTTAACGCTGCTTTCATATATGCGTTCCAAATTCGAGCTGGGAAACTTCCGCCAGTAACGGAATTAAGTCCACCAATTCCATTAAGTGATTGCGTTGCATCATCGCGATAAAAGGCAATTGAAGTTGCAAGTTGTGGGGTGTATCCGGAGAACCATGCCGAAGCATTGGATTGGGATGTACCGGTTTTACCAGCTGCAGGTCTACCAAAATCACGGAGCGCTGATGATGCAGTTCCTGCGCGCACAACTTCACCAAGTGCATAATTCAAATCTGCCATCACGGCCTCATCGAAAACCTGTTCGGTTTCAACGCGGGCTTGATAGAGAACGCCTTTATTAGCGCCCAACACTTCTTTCACCATGAATGGTTTGGCGCGGACACCGTTAGCAGCGAAAGTAGCGAAGGAGTTAGCAACATCGATAACGCGCGGGCTGGCGACTCCAAGTACGACTGAGGGAGTAGAAACCATTGCAATGTTCTCAGGAATTCCAGCACGGCGCGCTGCATCAATGACTTTATCGGTTCCGACTTTCATTCCAAGAGGAACATAAATTGTGTTGATTGATGATGCAGTGGCTTTTAATAGCGAGAGATCACCGAACGATTTATCGCCGTAATTTGAAACTTCGTATGGCCGACCAATTCCATCATCAAAAATTTTTGGCCCATCGCCATTCCAGATTGAAGCCAGCGAAATACCTTGTTCAAGCGCTGCTATAAGCGCAAAAGGTTTGAAGGTGGAGCCGGCTTGAGTGATTCCTTGTGTGGCGTCATTAAGTTGGCGTTGCAAGTAATCCTTACCGCCATACATCGCAACAATTTCGCCGGTTCCGGGTCGAATCGAAACCATGCCGATATGAAGATTGTCTGGCGCTTTCTTCGGCGCTTGGCTGAATACCGCAGCTTCTGCTGCGACTTGAGCATCTTTATCGAGCGTGGTTTGGACAATCAATCCGCCAATCATTAATTGTTCATCAGGAAACCCGAGAGAGTTAAGTTCTTTACGAACAGCTTCGATTAAGTGGCCTTTATTTCCAGCAAGTTGTCCGGTGGAAAGTCGCGGACGAATTGCGGGCACTTTCTTGAAATAGCGCTGCGCATCGTCGTTGCTTAACCACTTTTCGTCAAGCATGTTATTGATGACGTATTTATAGCGGGCCTCAAGTCGCTCTTTATTTCCATCGCGATAATCTGGGTCGTAATAACCAGGAGAGCGCAAAATCGAAGCGAGAACTGCGGCTTGTGGGATAGTGAGTTGGTCAGCGCTTCGCCCAAAATAAACCTGGGCTCCGGTTTCAACGCCATAAGCGCCGCGGCCAAAATAAATGGTATTCAAATAATTTTCAAAAATCTGATCTTTACTTAATTGATTCTCTAATTTAATAGCGATGATCAATTCAATGATTTTACGTTGGATGGTGCGGTCCGGAGTTAAGAATGCGGTCTTGGCATATTGCTGTGTGATGGTGGATCCACCTTGAAGCCCACGACCCAGCGCAGTATTTATTGCGCCACGAAGAATAGCTATGGGATTGAAGGCGCCTTGCGAATAAAAGCCTTTATCTTCGGCCGCTAAAACTGCGTGCCGTAAATCGAGTGGAATTTTTGCTAACGGAATGATGGTGCGATTTTGTGCGCCGATCCTTCCAACTTCATCGCCGTTGGAATATTGAATGATGGTTGCTTGTGAGTTGACGTAATCATTGGGATCTGGGACATCGGTCGTGAAATAAGCGATTGCAAATGCTGTTGCGCCAATCAGAAAGAAAAACCCACCAATACGAATAAGGAATCTAGCGCCTCGCTTGCGGTGCCATTCCATGGCTTAAGAGTAACGAATTAGAGAGTTTTAACTTTACGCGGCGGCTTCCGTACGTTTCCATCGCCGAGAAGATATGAGGCTGTGAGGTGATTCCAGCCGCAACCTAAACAGACTTCAACAACATAGACACGAAATTCACCATATTCGGATTGCATTTCTTCGAGTTCTTCATTGGTCTTAATGCGACCTGAATATTGTCCGAGTTGGTCACCAAATGTGTATTGCAGTTCGTGAACTTTGTCTTTATGGCACATTGGGCAGTCACGATTGGTGAGTTCGCCGTGGTGTTTAGCTGCGCGACGAAGATATGGGTCAGCATCGCAAGCATCAGAAGTCGTGCTAAGGCCGCGATAGATGCTGGCGATTGTGGCGCGCTTCTTTAGAGCGAAATCAACATACGCGCGTTTGGACCACATGGGTTAAGGATAAAGGGAAAAACTTAACTACGCTTGGCCGGTGGGCAAGAGAAAGTTGATTGTTGTTAGTGGAATCTATCCTCCTGATAAGGGCGGTCCTGCTCAATTTGTCTCTCAATTTTCGATTTGGGCTGCACGTAAAGGGACACCAGTTAGAGTTGTTTCGCTAACCGACGCTGAACCAAAAAAATCTAGAGATGACTTAGTTGATCTTGAACTCATCACTCGTAATCAACATATTATCAAACGTATGCTAAAAACTATATTTTCGATTTCCCGTCCTTTAATGTCAAAGCGCACTGTCCTAGCCAATGGGGTGTTTCTAGAAGTTTTGATGACATCTTTTCTCCCCAACACAAAAATCATCTCGAAAGTTCCAGGGGACATTGTTTGGGAACGAGCAAGGAATAATGGCGAAACAAGTCTTGATATCGATCGTTATCAAGGTGCAGAATCCTTAAAAATGAAAGTCTTTCGATTCTTTTTTTCTCTTTCCCTTAAAAGGTCTGCCCATGTAATCGCACCTTCACGACACCTAGTTCAACTGATAGAAAGTTGGGGTATTCCCCGAGAGAAGATTGTCTTGATTCGTAATTCTGCCGATGTGTCAAAGTTCTCTCCTGCATCCAATAACGAATCATCGTACGATGTAATTACGGTGTGTCGGCTAGTATCTTGGAAAGGCGTGGATGAACTTATTAAAAACTGTGCGGAGTTAAACTTGAGTCTTGCTGTAGTTGGTGATGGGCCTGAGCGCAAGTATCTCGAAAGTCTGGCAACAAAACTCGGTGCGAAGGTCGCATTCCTTGGTGAGAAACCTGCCGATGAAGTGCCAGAATTGTTGCGCTCCGCTTCGACATTTGTGCTAAATAGCCAGTATGAAGGTAGTCCTCATGCGCTTATCGAGGCTATGTCTTCTGAGAAGTTGGTTATTGCTCGTCAGAGCACGGGAACCAGCGAAGTTATTGAGCATTTAGTCGACGGGATCCTTGTGAGTGAGGACTTCTCGTTAAAAACAGCCTTGCGGCTTTCGATGACTGATGAGAACGAAGTTATAAGGATGCGAAAAAAGTCTAGAGAGAAAGTCATCAATGAGTATGACCGCTCAAAACTATTCGAGCAGATGTATTTATTGGTTATGGGACCAGATAAATTATGAAACTCTTACTCCTCATCCCCAATATTGGCAATAATTCTTTTCAAGCAGAAGAAATAATGGAAAGACAGTCTCAATATATTCGTGCTGTTCACCAGAATATAAAAGGTAAGAAGGTCGAATGTTTAGTTTTGTATTCCGGAGCTCCAAGTGATCTTGAGAGGTTTGGGGTATCTGCGGAATGTCTATCGGTAAAGTCGACATCTATAATTGTTTTCGCTCTAAAAAGTCTTGTAATTCTTATGGTAAAGAGGTTTCGTCCAGATAGCATCGTTGCTGGAACTCCTTTTCAACCACTTGCAATAGCTCTTTTTATCAAATCTTTTTTTCTTAGAGCCAAAATTCATACTTCAATTCATGGTGAGATTTCCGCTCTTACAGAAAAAGGTGTTCTAAATAGAATTAAGTTATTGTTTCTTCGACTATTCGTAAGTAAAAGTGCGACTGTTAGATTTGTTTCTAATCTTCAAATGAAGCAGGCAATGCTCCAATTGAATCTTAAGAAGTCAATCTCATATGTAGCGCCGGTGCCAATATTCTCACAAGACTTAATTGCGTCTTCACATTCAGCTGATGTAATCGCTTTCGTTGGAAGAATGCAAAAAGAAAGAGGCGTCAAAGAATGGATTCAAATCGGCCAGCGATTTGATCAATTTCGTTTGCTTTTAATCGGCCAGGGACCTTTATCTGAAGTCTTTAGGGAATCGCTCCCCAATGCTCACTTTCTTGGTCCGTTATCCAACGCACAAGTACAAGAAATTTGGCCGAGAATCGGAGTTCTTTTATCAACTGCTCCCCACGAAAGCTATGGATTAACAATGAGAGAGGCTCTATTACATGGTGTCCCTGTTGTCTCGCGAAGAAATGTTGGATCTATCGAGTTGCACGCTGAGTTTCCAGAATTGATTTCGGTTTACTCAAGCGTAGATGAAGCTGAAGCTCAAATCAGAGAATTTTTGACCTCAAAGTCCAGTACCGCAATGGAAAGCGAATTTAAACGATTTAGAGAAGGCTTCTTTGAAAAACAAGATAAATATCTCGAGAAACTTGCTTTAGCTTGGTCAAATGAACTTTAGAAGTGCCATTTCTCTTCCAGTTGTGGGGCGTCTTCTGGCAGTGCGGTGGATGGGACAACTCACAGATGGAATATTTCAATCATCGCTCGCCTCTTTCTTGCTCTTCTCTCCTGAACGACAACCTGATGCACAATCTGCTGCAGTCGCATTTGCTGTCGTGTTACTTCCTTATTCTTTAGTGGGCCCATTCGTTGGGACGATTTTGGATCGGGTATCTCGACAACGAGTGATTCTCTTTTCTAATTTATTCCGAGCTTTCACACTTATCTTTATCGCCGGATTAATCCGCAATGGCGCAACAGGAGTTGAGCTCACGATATTTGTGTTAGTTGCATTTGGTGTGAACCGACTTATCTTGGCTGGTTTATCTGCTGGACTCCCGCTCTTGCTTGATACAACAGGTACCCAAGGTAGAAATATTCTGGTTTCCATTAACGCAACTGCAGTTACGGGAGGAACAGTCTTTGTAGTCCTTGGGGGCGGAATTGGAATTGGAATTCGCGGTCTGCTTGAAGGAAGCGTGGATGCCAACCAAGCTGACGGAATTTTGGTGACCATGAGCGCGGCCTGCTTCTTCATTGCCGGTTTATTAGCGCTACGCATCAAGAAAGATCAGTTAGGGCCACTTCCGCATGAAGTTAAGAAGCAGAGCGTGAAAGCGGCATATCAAGAGATGATTGAAGGATTCACATTCCTTCGAACGATTCGAGATTGCTTCTTAGGTATCAGCGCCACAGCAGTACAACGTGGTGGTTTGACTGCTTTAACGTTGATGGCGCTGTTGCTAAACCGCAACACTTTCAATAATCCCGCAGATCCAGAAGCTGGGTTAGCTGGTTTTGCTTTTGCAATAACGGTGGCGGGGATTGGAATCACCATCGGTGCAGTAATCGCACCTTTTGGAGTGAAACGATATGGAAGGCATACCTGGATTCGATATTCGCTTTATGCGAGTGCGGTATTACCTGTGTTCCTTGCACTTCAACAGAATGAATTCTTCCTTGTCGCAACCGGATTCTTTGCGGGGATGGCCGGACAAGGAGTGAAGGTTACAAATGATGCGTTAGTGCAATCCAAGATTGCTGATGAATTCCGTGGCCGTGTCTTCGCGGTTTACGACGTGATGGTGAACGCTGGAATTGTTTCAGGTGCGATCATCGCAGCATTTGTGTTACCGGCGGATGGAGTTTCATCGTTATTGCCGGCGCTTATTGCAATGGCTTATATTCTTGTGGCGCTTGTTGTTTTGCGGCCACAAAAATTCAATAGCGACTTCTAGTTCTGATTTTCATTCCACCATTTACGAAGTTCTGCTTCTGCGCGCTCCTCGCCAAGTGGGCCATGTTCAAGTCGGAGTTCAAGTAAGAAGTCATAAGCCTTACCAATCTTTGGGCCTGCGGGAATACCAAGTAGTTTCATAATTGCATGACCGTCAAGATCAGGACGGATTTTTAGTAACTCTTCCTGTTCCATTAATTGTGCAATGCGATTTTCTAGACCGTCGTAATGTGAGGCAAGTGTTTCGGCCTTTTTACGGTTGCGTGTGGTGCAATCCGCGCGAGTAAGGACGTGGAGATGAGTCAACAAATCACCTGCGTCGCGGACATAACGGCGGACTGCAGAATCTGTCCAGGCGCCATCGCCGTATCCATGGAAACGAAGGTGTAAGAAGACTAACTGCGATACATCTTCTACGACGTCGTGATCAAAGCGGAGCTTCTTTAGCCGCTCTTTTGTCATGCGGGCACCCACAACTTCATGGTGATGAAATGAGACTCCACCGCCATCAATCAGTGCGCGCGTCTTTGGCTTACCAACGTCATGCATTAAGGCTGCTAAACGAGCCACGAGATTGGGGCCGCCCAATCGCTCCTCTAGAGCAATTGATTGTTCAACAACAGTGAGTGTGTGTTCGTATACATCTTTGTGGTGGTGGTGTTCATCAATTTCAAGACGTAACTTTGGAATTTCTGGCAAGAATTTTTCGCAAAGACCGGTATCAACCAAGGTAGTAATTCCAGCTCGGGGATCGCTCGACATTACGGTCTTGATGAACTCATCTCGAATCCGTTCCGCAGAAATAATAGAAAGTCGATCAGCCATCGACTTCATCGCAACAAGAACTTCTTCGTCAATGGTGAATCCCAGTTGTGCTGCAAAACGAGCGGCGCGTAACATTCGAAGCGGGTCGTCAGAAAAAGAAAGTTCGGGAGAACTTGGCGTACGTAATACACGTTTCAAAAGATCTGTGACGCCGCTGTGAGGATCGATAAATTCTGGAGTGGATGTTGTTAATTCAATAGCCATCGCGTTGACCGTAAAGTCGCGACGCAATAAATCGCCTTCGATGGAATCACCAAAATTTACTTCTGGTTTTCGAGAATCACTTTCGTAGGAATCGGCTCGATATGTTGTGATTTCGTAAGTTACGTTATCTTTCTTTGCGCCAATCGTGCCGAACTTGATTCCAACATCCCATACATCAGTCGCCCATTTTTTCAATACTTTTTTTGTATCTTCGGGTCGCGCGTTAGTTGTGAAATCTAAATCATTTCCAAGTCGGCCAAGAAGTGAATCGCGGACTGGGCCGCCAACAAGTGCGAGACGAAAACCGGCAGCCTTAAATTGCGCCGCAAGATCAAATGCTTGTGGCGCTCGCTCACGCAGCGTTGTAATCGCAATCTCGCTCGCTGCAGTTAAAGGAGTTTCCATATCAGCCTAAGGCTACCGATGAGAGCCACCCGCTAGTCTTGCGCTATGACCCCGGCACCTGGTGCGGGCGGCGAAGAAGTTAAGAAGAAGCGGAAGCGCAGGCGCTCTCGTTCTAAATCTTCACAACGCTCACACTCGAATAATTCGCAACCACAAAATCGCCCAAAAAAGCAGTATGCCAAAAGAGTGGATGAAGTAAGTGCTGGTGGACTTGTTATTGATTCCACGAGAACTAAAGGGCTTTTGATTGGTCGCCTTGATGCCAAAGATTCAAAACGTGAACGACTCTTGTGGTCTTTACCTAAAGGACATATCGAAAGTGGCGAAACCCCTGAACAAGCAGCTATTCGTGAAGTTCGTGAAGAAACTGGAATTGAAAGCGCTATCGATAAATCTTTAGGTGTTATTGATTTCTGGTTTATGGCAGGCGGAAAAAGAATTCATAAAACCGTACATCACTTCTTATTTAAAGAAACTGGTGGAAAAATCGCACCGCAAGTTAGTGAAGTTGATGATGTGCGATGGTTCCCACTTAATGAAATTGTCGAGAAGTTGGCTTATCCTGATGAGAAGAAGCTTATTGCGCGATCACAAGAGTTGATTAAATGAAGAAAATTGCGCTCTTAATTTCTGGATTTCTTATTGCTTTTGCTTCTCCTTCCATATCTTCTGCTGAAACTCTCATCAATCTCAATAAACCTTCCACTCAGTTGGCTGACGGACGATTTATTAATAATGATCTAGCTCTTTCCGTAAGTCCTGGTGGTGATCTCGACGCCCTTTTATCGAAACCTGTTAGGGGTGCACGTACATGGGTAATTGACCCAGCACTTCTTGAGGAAATTGCATCACTGGGTGATGGATATACCTACCTTGATGGCGATGGGGAAGAAGTTATCGTCGGTGATTTTCCTATTGCCAATGAATGGTTAACTCTGTTGAGATTCTTAACCCGCAATGATCGCATCGTCGCCACCACATATGGATCGCCCTCAATTTCATATCTTTCTCGGATCGCTCCGGGGGAATTGGCAATCTACAACCAACTTTCCTTGATCCGGCTACAGGAACTGATGGGGCGCGATGTGATTGCACCGGACTCTAAAGACGCGGGTGAGCCCACAGCCGTTGCGCGTAATTCTTATAATCCAATGCGTAAAACCATACGGGTACTGAATTCTCTTGTTACAACAAGTGATGTGGAGACGCTTCGTCTAGGGCTAGCAAAAACTCTTAATCCGTCGTTGTCGCGTGCCAACGCAACGTTATTGACTCGGAGCTATCAAAGTGAAGTGAAGCGATTTGAGAAACGAATCAGAGTTTCATCGGGCAACTACACAATCACAGCATCACGTTATGAACTTCCATTAACTGTTATTAATGATTTTGATCAACAAGTAAGTGTTGACTTAGACATCACGACTACAAATAGTCGCGTTCTAGTAGATCAGATCCTACGAATCACGATTGATCCTCGATCACAATTGCAAATCAAGGTGCCCCTCAATGTCATTGCCTCGGGAGATACTTCGCTGCGAATCCAGATTCGAACCCCGAAAGGCAGCTCAATCGGGGAAGCAGAACGAATTCCGCTACGACTCGCGGTTATTTCGCCAGTCACGACCTGGTTCACAACTGGAATGGCGATAATTCTTTTACTCGCAGCAATAATCCAAAGCGTCCGACGAGTGAAGCGGAGGAAAAACCATGAGTGAAGACTCAGGTTTGATTCGTTCTTCCTCGTTGATGGGTTTAGGCACAATTCTTTCCCGAGCTACGGGGTTTATTAGAAATCTGCTTCTGGTCGCAGTTCTTGGGACTGGAATATTGGCAGATACTTATAACGTCGCAAACACTACCCCCAATATTCTTTATAACTTGCTGATTGGTGGCGCCCTTTCAGCGGTCTTTGTCCCACAAATTGTTAAGTCGTTCCGTGATGCAGATGGCGGAAGCGCTTATGTAAGTCGCCTGGTTTCGTTACTTACTAGCGCTCTTATTCTTATTACCGCTATCGCGATGGTTATTGCGCCGCTTTTCATATCGCTGTATGCCCCAAGTTTTTCCGGACGTCCACGAGATATAACAATCGCTTTCGCGCTTTATTGTCTACCGCAAATACTCTTTTATGGGTTATTCGGCATATTGGGCCAAGTCGCCAATGCTAAAGAGAAGTTTGGGCCGATGATGTGGGCTCCGATAGCTAACAATCTGGTGGTAATCGCGCTCTTCTCGTATTTCTTGAGAGTCACTGATGAGATTTCACTCCAAACAATTACTGATAGCCAGATTCGATTATTGGGAGTTGGAACCACTTTAGGAATCGTGTTGCAAGCTCTTATTTTGATCCCAACGATTGCGTCATCAGGACTGAAATTGCGATTCCGAACTGATTGGCGGGGTGTTGGTTTAGATAAAGCAATTCGTCTAGCAAGTTGGATGTTCTTGTTTGTATTGATCTCACAACTTGGTTTCTTAGTGACTGTCAATCTAGCGACACGTGCCGGCGTTGCGGCGGAAGCGGCTGGCGTCGCTTATGGTGTTGGTTACACGCCATACGCCAATGCTTATTTGATCTTACTTCTTCCACATTCGATTGTGACTATTTCGATTGTCACAGCGCTCTTGCCAAAACTTTCTAATTTCACCATTGATAAGAAATTAGATGAAGTGAAAAATTTACTTAATCTTGCAATGCGATTTGTCGGAATTGTTACCGTTCCTGCCTCTTTTTTCTTCTTGCTCTTCGGAGAGCGAGTTGCAGAAGCTCTTTTCTTTGGTATTTCAGAAGATAGTGCGGTTTATATTGGGCGACTTCTTTCGGCTATGGCATTAGGTCTTATACCGCTTTCAATTAATTTAATTTTTATTCGCGGGCTCAATGCCTTTGACAATACTAAATCTCAAGTTATCTCGAATATAGTTGTGAATGTCGTTGCGGTTGCGCTTTCAATAATTGCATATTTGACAATGGAGCCACGTTCGGTAACTGTTGGCTTGGCTTTAGCATTTACATTGAGTTATTGGTGCGGGGTTGTTGCAAGTTACTTGCTATTGAAACGCTATACCGGAACTTTGAATATCGCATCTCTTGCACTCTTTTACTTGAAGGTTGCTTTTGCCGCATCAATTGCTGTGATTACTATTGCTTTCCTTGCTGATCGATTAAGCCTTGATGGGAATTTTGTTGACCTTCTAGGCGTTCTGATTGCTACCTCGCTAATCTACATCTTTGTGGCCCGCGCCATGAAAATCGCAGAAGTGGGCCAGACGATTAAAGTTCTACTACGAAGGTAAGGTGCGCTCGTGAGCGTTGATTACTCGAAAATCCATGATGTAGTAATTGTTGGTTCTGGTCCTGCGGGATACACAGCGGGTGTTTATGCAGCCCGCGCCCAACTCGCTCCGGTTTTATATGAAGGTTCTGTGACCGCCGGTGGAGCATTGATGAATACAACAGAAGTCGAAAACTTTCCCGGGTTTGAACACGGAATCATGGGCCCTGATTTGATGGACCAAATGCGCAAACAAGCATCGCGTTTCGGCGCACAGCTTGTTACTGATGACATCACCGAGATGAAACTTGATGGAGAAATTAAGGCTCTTGTTGATGGATCGGGCAACACTCTTAAAGCAAGATCTGTGATTCTTGCGATGGGTTCGGCATATAAAGAAATCGGTTTAACAAACGAAAAACGTCTCTCTGGTCGCGGTGTTTCGTGGTGTGCAACGTGCGATGGATTTTTCTTCCGTGACCAGGTTATTGCCGTTGTTGGTGGTGGTGATTCAGCAATGGAAGAAGCGAATTTCTTAACAAAATTTGCCAGCAAAGTTGTCTTAATTCATCGTCGAGATTCTTTGCGCGCTTCGAAAATCATGGCTGAAAGAGCCAAAGCAAATCCAAAAATCGAATTTCTTTTTAATACCGAAGTCATCGATGTCTTAGGTGAAGATAAAGTCACTGCTCTGAAATTACGCAACACTGTTGATGGAAGTGAATCGACCCGAGATTTCACTGGCCTCTTTGTGGCAATTGGTCACCTGCCCCGAAGTGAGCTCGTCGTTGGGCAAATCACCACCAATAATGAGGGATATGTTGAAGTAGATGGACGGTCCACACGCACAAACCTTGCGGGAGTATTTGCGTGCGGTGATCTCGTCGATCACACCTACCGCCAAGCGATTACCGCGGCTGGATCTGGGTGCCAGGCTGCGCTCGATGCTGAGAGATTTTTACAAGGTCACTAGAGTTCGCGATACATATAGAGGAGAGAAGATGGCAACCGAGAAAGTAACTGCAGCTAATTTTGCTGATGTTGTTCTGAAGAGCAGCACCCCCGTATTGGTCGATTTCTGGGCCGAATGGTGCGGTCCATGTCGCGCAGTTGGCCCGATCTTGGAAGAGATCTCCAACGAACATGGCGCAAAGATCAAGATTGTGAAACTCAATACTGATGAAGAAGGATCGATTGCCATGAAATACGGCATCAATTCGATCCCAACTATGAATGTCTTTGTGGGTGGCCAGGTCGTTAAGAGCATCGTTGGTGCACGTCCTAAGCCTGCGCTTCTTAAAGAACTCTCTGAGTACATCAACTAACCATGATTAAGCCCGGCGATCGCGGGGATGTTGTAACAGCAGTTACAAACACCTTGCATCGCCTTGGGTTGATTTCTGTTCCCACCGATACATTTACTGAGGACGTTGCTAGCGCCGTCCGCGCATTTCAACAAGAACGTGGGTTACGTGTAACGGGCGAGATTGATCTTGGTACGCACGCCGCAATCGAGGAAGCTCGTTGGAAATTAGGGGATCGTTCACTCAAGGTTGATTCACCGCCGATGCGCGGTGATGATGTTGCCGCGCTTCAAAGCCGCTTAATTGATATGGGTTTCAATCCAGGGCGCGTTGATGGAATTTATGGCGTAATAACTGAAAGTGCAGTTAAAGAATTCCAAAAATCTGTCGGAGTCACCATTGATGGTATTTGTGGTCCTGGCACAGTCATGTCGTTAATGCGTTTAATGCGCACTGTCACAGGAGGTGCCCCGACCCAACTTCGTGACCAAGCGGTTCGTGAAAAACGTGGGCCGGCACTAGCCGATAAAGTAATTGTCCTTGACCCTAGTTCTCGAAGTGATATCGCAGAAACTGTTTATGACATCGCCCAGAAAATTGAAGGTCGCTTAATTGCACTAGGGGTTTCGGTTTTCTTAAGTCGTAGCGCTACCTCTAGTCCTAAGGAATCTGAGCGAATTCAATTAGCTAATTCCACCGACGCAGATTTGGTGGTCTCTTTAAGTATTGATAAATACAAGAATGCAAAAGCAGAAGGACTTTCTACATATTTTTACGGTAGTGAACTACATGGAATTCACTCCATTGTTGGTGAGAGATTTGCGACGATTGTGCAACGTGAACTTGTGGCAAGGACTGACTTACTTAATTCACGAACACATGCCAAGACTTGGGATTTGTTACGCCTCACAAAAGCTCCAACAGTTTTGTTAGAGCTTGGCTATAAAACCAATCCAAAAGATGCATCACGTCTTGCAGATTCACACTTTCGTGATGTGATTGCCGAAGGATTGGTGGTAGCGATTCAACGTCTTTATCTTTCAGTAGAAGAAGATGCAAAAACCGGAACATTGCGGATTGAAGATCTCAGACGAGCGGGGATTAGAAGGTAATAATCTGCACCGAGCGAAGTAATCTGTATGGCAGAATTACACAATGACTTCGCAAGGAACGTCTGACGGCGTCGAGCGTTATCGCACGCACGCACCAGAAAATCTTCAAGAGCGTTTTGCGCATCGGGCTGCTCATATGAAACCTAGCGAAATCCGCTCACTGTTTGCGGTTGCTTCGCGACCTGAGATTGTTTCACTTGCAGGCGGAATGCCTAATCTCACGGCAATCCCGATGGAAACAATGTCAGAAATTGTCGAGAAGTTGGTCCGCGAACACGGAATGGAAGCTTTGCAGTATGGAAGTGGACAAGGCCATCCACGTTTGCGTGAACAAATCTGTGATGTTATGGCTTTGGAAGGTATACGAGCTAATCCCGATGATGTGCTTGTTACGACGGGTTCACAACAAGCTCTTGACTTAATCTCCCGCATTTTTATCGATCCAGGCGATGTTGTCCTTGTGGAAGCACCTTCATATGTAGGCGCTCTTGGAACTTTCTCGCAATATGAAGCAGATGTGGTGCATGTCCAAATGGATAACGACGGCTTAATCCCCGACGCGTTGCGTGACGCCATCAAAACTCTTCGTTATCAGGGGCGGAAAATAAAGTTCTTATATTTGATTCCTAATTATCAAAATCCTGCTGGAGTTCTCTTGCCTGCAGATCGCCGTACCGAGATTTTGGATATCTGCCGCGAAGAGAAGATCTTTATCGTTGAAGATAACCCTTATGGGCTTCTTGGTTTTGATCGTCCTTCACCTAACGCCATGCGCTCACAGGATTCAGAAAATGTCATTTATTTGGGTTCGTTCTCGAAGACGATCGTGCCTGGGTTTCGAATCGGTTGGGCTCTTGTGCCCCAAGCTCTTCGTGAAAAGTTAGTTATTGCCTCCGAATCATCGATTTTATGTCCCTCGAACTTCTCCCAGATGGCGATTTCAAGCTACCTTGCTAATCAACCTTGGCGGGACCAAATCGCTTCATTCTGCAAGCTCTATAAAGAACGGCGAGATGCGATGCTCGAATCCCTTGATGCGCATTTTCCCAAGGCTGCGACATGGACAAAGCCTCAAGGTGGTTTCTATGTCTGGGTTACTTTGCCACCGGAAATTGATACTAAAGCAATGATGCCGCGTGCGATTGTTGCCAAAGTTGCATATGTTCCTGGAACTGCATTTTACGCCGATGGTTTTGGAAGTTGGTCGATGCGACTTTCATATTGCTATCCAACTCCAGATCGCATCCGCCAAGGAATCGCAGCGCTAGGAAAAGTTGTGGAACAAGAAATGGAACGCCGCGGAGTACCGCAGATTAACTAATTACCCCAACAATACGTTGGAGATCTTGTCCGTCAGCATATTCGATAACGATCTTTCCGCCGTTTTTACCAGATTGAATATGAACTCGAGTATCAAGCGCATTCTCTAGTTTCTCGACTAATTCTTGATATTTACCTGCGCTTCGGACTTTTGATTTCTTTGTTGAAACTTTCGTGCCAGCGCTTCCGAGCGCAATAAGTTCTTCTGTGGCTCGGACGCTTAAGCCTTCGTTGACAATCTTGTTTGCAAGGCGTTCCATCTCATCAGGATTGGCTAAACCAAGGAGCGCTCGAGCATGACCCGCGCTGAGAGTTCCGGCCGCCAATCTTTTCTGGACTGATGGTGGGAGATTAAGAAGCCGTAGCGTGTTTGTGATGACGGGGCGAGATTTGCCAAGTTTGCTTGCAAGTTCATCGTGAGTAAATCCAAAATCAGTCAGCATTTGATTATATGCAGCAGCTTCTTCCAGAGAATTGAGATTGCTACGGTGAATATTTTCAACCAGAGCCTCACGAAGAAGCTCGTTGTCATTCGTTTCGCGGATGATTACCGGGATTGTGGTGAGCCCAGCAAGTTTTGCAGCGCGATATCGCCGCTCTCCCATAATTAATTCGTACTTATTTTCACCGATTTTTCGAACTACTGGCGGTTGAAGAATTCCTATTTCTTTGATTGATGCTGCTAACTCATTGAGTGATTCGCTATCAAAGATGGTTCGTGGTTGTTTTGGATTGGGGGTAATTGAGGAGAGCGCAACTTCTCCGCGATCTGCAATAGGTGTAGATGTGCCAGCAAGTTTTATTGGCGTTGGAATAAGTGCATCAAGATTTCTTCCTAATCCACCTCTTTTGGTACTCATTACCCAACACCTACTTCAGAAATTGAAGAAATACTTGGCGCGCCACGACGTGCAATTTCACGAGCGACGAGCGCGTATGCCTCTGCTCCATTTGATGCTGGGTCGTACGTCATAACAGTCTGTCCATACGATGGCGCTTCTGAAACTCGGACAGCGCGTGGAATAGGAATATCAATAAGTTGATCTGGATAATGTTTACGGACTTCATCTGCAACATCATTTGCAAGTCGGGTACGTCCATCAAACATTGTTAAAACAATTGTTGATAATTTAATATTTGGATTTAGGTGTTCTTGTATTAAAGAAACAGTATGAAGTAAGAGTGTTAAACCTTCGAGTGAATAATATTCACACTGAATTGGAATAAGTAATTCGTCTGCCGCCACAAGAGCATTAATAGTTAATAATCCTAAACTTGGTGGGCAATCAATGATGACGTAATCAAATCGCTCTCCATTGTTTGCACATTCATTAAGGTAATGTGTTAGCGCTTTCTTCAATCGTAATTCGCGCGCAACCATCGGTACTAATTCCACTTCTGCATTTGCAAGTGATTGTGTTGCAGGAATTACTTCAAGATGTGGGTAGCCAGGAATTTTTAACGTTACATCATTTATCGGTACATCTTTTGTGATGACTTCATACATTCCATTGACTTCATCTCGCGGGATTCCAAATGCGGTGCTGGCATTGCCTTGAGGGTCGAGATCGATGATGAGGGTTCGTAAGCCCCCCATCGCCAGAGCGGCTCCAATGTTGACGGCGGAGGTGGTCTTGCCTACCCCGCCTTTCTGGTTGGCAACGGTGAAAATCCGGGTCGAAATGGGTTTGGGCATAGCTTCACGGAAACGCTTTGTGCCGACGATTCTGCGAGGTGCGGCGCCTTGATTTGTTTCACGTGAATCACTCACGCGGGATAGTTAACCAGCCTTGCTGATTGCCACCACGCGGGCAGGCGGTAAGTCATCAAGATTTATTTCTTTAAGCTCGAGTTTTGCGCCTTTGGGAAGGGAAAGGCCAGTGATTTCTGCTTCGACAGAGGCCCCTTTGATCGCAAGGAGAGATCCGCCGGGCTTCACAAGATGCCATGTCGTCTCGATTAATCGAGGTAGTGGAGCCACAGCCCTGGCTACAACATAGGTATACGCGCCTTTTATCGATTCGGATTTGGCGCGGATGACATCAACATTACTAAGCCCCAATGAATCAATGGCTTCATGGAGGAATTCGACCCGACGTTGCAGGGGTTCGATCAAACTAACCCGAAGTTGAGGGCGAGCTAAGGCAATGATGATTCCTGGCAGACCTGCGCCTGAGCCAATATCGGCAACGGTTGCGCCAGTGGCGGGGAGAAGGGAGGTGAGGGGAAGGCAGTTCTCGATATGCCGATCCCAGATCCGCTCCCCTTCTTTCGGGCCAATCAGACCGCGTTCAATTGCGGTTGTGGCAAGGAGTTCAGCAAAAGCTAGAGCCTCGCGCTGCTTTTCAGGGAAGTAGCGAGCGGCGCTCGTTTCACGTGAAACGGTCAGGCTGGCATCACCACAACACAGCGATCAGGATCTTCTCCTTCAGACTCACTGGTGAGACCGATTTTTTGAATGGTGTCGTGGACGATCTTTCGCTCGAAGGCGTTCATGGGGGCGAGTTTGATGGGCTTGCCGCTTGATTTGACCTCATCAGCCGTCTCTTCGGCGAGCTTGGCTAGGGCGCTCTTTTTATCTTGGCGGTAGCCATCGATATCGAGCATGAGGCGCGAACGTTCGCCGGTTGAGGTTTGAACCGCTAGGCGGGTGAGCTCTTGGATCGCATCAAGGACTTCCCCGTCCCGGCCCACGAGGTGGCCGAGATCGCCGCCTTCGATCACAAGTGATGCTCGTTCATTCTCAACACCGATCTCGATATCACCATCAAGGTCGGCGATGTCGAGAAGTCCTTCTAAATAGTCAGCAGCGATATCGCCTTCCTCTTCAAGGCGCTGAACTGCGGTTTTCTCTTCAGTCATCTCATCTCCTGTACTAATTGCCCCGATTTGAGGCTTTTAAACCTATTTGCGTTTCTTTTTCTTCTTCTTTGGTTGCTCGCGCTGCCCTGTGGGTTTGGGATCTTCGGTTGCTACAGACCCACCTTGCTCCTGGTTATCTGGGGTTGAACCGGCTTTTTTCGCCTTTTTGGCTTGGAGCTCCTCCCAAGCAGGTGAGCCAGGGGTTGGGTTCCTTTTAATGACGTAGAACTGTTGGCCCCAAGTCCAAAGGTTTGTAGTCGACCAATAAATCAAAACACCGATTGGAAAGTTAACTCCAGAGACAGCGAAAATTACTGGGAACAAATACAACATGACTTTTTGTTGTTGCAACATCATATTGTTTGAAGAATCAAGTTTTGGCATTCCTTTGACCATTAATTGACGTTGTGTTGTGAATGTTGTGAGTGACATCAACGCAATTAAAAGTACGGTCACGATTTTTACTGTTGAGTCGGCAGAGCCCAAAAATGTTTGTGAAATGCGCGCACCAAAGAATTCGGCTTGTGCTGCTTGTGCGGCAAGTTCTGTGGTGAGAACTCCGCGAGCTTGAGGCGGATTTTTTCCAATTCCGTTTAACACAGTGAAGAGAGCAAAGAAAATCGGGGCTTGGGCCAAGATTGGAAAACATGAAGCCATGGGATTGGTTTTATGTTCTTTGTACAACTTCATTAATTCTTCCGATTGCTTCTGGCGATCATCTTTGTATTTTTGTTGGATCTTCTTCATCTCTGGCGACAAAGCGGTGAGTGCGCGTTGAGATTTGATCTGCTTAACAAAGAGTGGAATGAGGAGTGTGCGGATTAAAATAACAAGACCAACAATTGATAGTGACCATGTGACGCCACTAGCTGCGCCAAAGACTGGGGAGAGTGCTTTGTGAATTACAACCATAACTCCTGAAACAATCCAATATAGTGGATCTAAAATAAAGCCCATTAACGCGCTCCTTCTGTTTTGCGATTTAACAGCGTAAAACGCTGGATTTTCAGGGTTTTTGGAACGTAGTCGACTCCCCCATGGCTAAATGGGTTACAACGAATTACGCGCCAAGCACCAAGAAAAATTCCGATGATGTTGTATTTCTTGATTGCTTCATATGTGTAGTGTGAACATGATGGGTAGTACTTGCACCGCGGAGCTAAACCTGGGGCGATAAATTTCTGCCAGACTTTAATTAAGCCCAAGAATGGCAACATAGGGATCTGGAGTAGTTTTTTCATTGTCGTCCAGCTTTTTCGTTTAGTGCGGTGAAAAGTTGTGGGATTTCATTATGGGGATTTTGTTCTTTTTTGGTCGCACGTACCACAACCATCGAACTCACCGGCAAGATATGAAGTGAGTTCTTCGAGGCGTGGCGAAGTTGGCGAGTAACACGATGTCGAGTAACTGATCCGCCAATTGCGCGCGAAACAACAAATCCGATTTTTGGTGACGTTAGTGCAGGTTCTTTCGATAGATAACCAACGAGAGTCCGAGTGGTTGATCTAATAGGTGATCGCGTAACGCGCGCGAAGTCTTCGCGAGAAGTTAGGCGGTTGATGGGTGCTAGCACGCCGCGTGGTGAAGCTTATGCGGAGATGCGAGCGCGACCCTTAGCGCGACGAGCAGATAGAACTGCGCGTCCACCACGGGTGGCCATACGAGCGCGGAAGCCATGCTTCTTCGCGCGCCGACGATTGTTCGGCTGGAAGGTGCGCTTCATGTTGTGGGTTACTCCTTAGAACAAGTCTGCAACTACAAAGTCTCAAGGTAATCGCGATTCTCGATTGGGGGCCTTAAGAGCAGGGGGCAACGGTAGCCGTAGGCGGTCATTTTTGAAAAATTTGTGGATAACCCCTTGCTTTTCGTAGGGTGAGGGCTTACTTTCCGCCTCTATCCACAGGCTCCCTCGCTTTTCGGGGGTTTTTGGGTCGAAACAAGGCTAAAGTCAAAGTTTAGACCACAGCCTGTGGATAACTTTGTGGATTTCTTACTGAAAGAGGAGATATGTCCTTAACTGATACAGGTGTGATTGAGGAAGATCTCCAAGCTTTGTGGAGTGGGGTCGTCAACTCCGTCTCGCACGACTCCCCACAAAATCGAGCCTTCCTCACCCTCACCAAACCACTGGGTTTATTGAAGGGAGAGGGTGGCTCAAACCTTTTGCTCGCCGCACCCAATCTCTTTGCGAAAGAAGTTTTAGAGAGTCGCCTTCGCTCCACTCTTAATGACGCACTCTCGGCAAAAATGGGCGAGAAGATCAATATTGCGGTCACTATTGATGAATCACTTGATATTCCCCAAGCAGATCCTGAAATTGTCGAGGTTGAATTTGAGGCTCCCCGCGCTGGCACAGGTCGCCAGGAAGCCCCAGTAAAGAGCGTTGAGCCCTCACAACTCAACCCACGTTACATCTTTGAGACTTTTGTTATTGGTGCCTCAAATCGATTTGCTCATGCCGCTGCCGTCGCAGTCGCAGAAGCGCCAGCCAAGGCATACAACCCACTTTTTATTTATGGTGAATCAGGTCTAGGTAAAACACATTTACTTCACGCGATTGGTGCTTACGCAAAAGAACTTTATGGAAGTGTTCGAGTTCGATATGTTTCATCAGAAGAATTCACAAATGATTTTATTAATTCAATCCGTGATGATAAATCTTCAAATTTCCAACGTAGATACCGTGATTTAGATGTGCTTCTTGTTGATGATATCCAGTTCTTGGAAAATAAAGAACGTACTCAAGAAGAATTCTTTCATACTTTTAATACTTTATATAACGCTAATAAACAGATTGTGATTTCTAGTGATCGTCCTCCAAAACAATTAACAACTCTTGAAGATCGTCTTCGTTCTCGATTTGAATGGGGATTAATCACAGATATCCAACCGCCAGAATTAGAAACACGTATTGCGATTCTTCGAAAGAAAGCGGCGCAAGACAAATTGAATGCGCCTGATGATGTTTTGGAATATATCGCTTCGAAAATTTCTACCAACATTCGCGAGTTAGAAGGTGCGTTAATTCGTGTAACTGCGTTCGCTTCGTTGAACCGCCAACCTGTTGATATGAATCTTGCTGAGATTGTGTTGAAAGATCTCATTCCAGATGATTCAGCTCCAGAAATCACCGCAAATTTGATTATGGCCCAGACTGCTGCTTACTTCAGTCTCACTCTTGATGATCTTTGTGGAACGTCTCGCTCGCGCGTGCTTGTAAACGCGCGACAGATCGCAATGTATTTGTGCCGTGAAATGACTGAATTGTCTCTTCCAAAAATTGGCCAAACTTTTGGCGGCCGCGATCACACAACTGTGATGCATGCTGATCGAAAGGTTCGCCAGTTAATGGCTGAGCGCAGATCTATCTTTAATCAGGTATCTGAGCTCACAAACCGGATAAAACTGCAGGCCAAGGCCTAAACCCTGTTATCGACAGTGGTTGGGGATAACCTGTGGATATCTGTGGATAATCTGTTGGTAAAGGACGGGGTAAACCAAACCTCTTTTTTTCACCAAAGGATCCCCACAGGAAACACACAACGTTACACACATAAAAAGGTGGTGGAAGTGGACAGAAACTCACGGTTGAACTGGGGTTTTCTTACTTCTCCACAATTACAACCTTTGGTTACTACGAATAGTTCTATAGATATACAACCAGGTGTGCGCGAACCGCGCGTTACTTCTGTAGTTCGAGACAAGTTAGGCTCATAGATATGAAGTTTGTTGTCGATAGCTCCACCCTTACAGACAGCGTTAATTGGGTTTCAAGGAGTCTTTCAACCCGACCCATAATGACCGCGCTACTAGGAATCGTTATTGATGTAAGTAACGATGTCACTCTAAGTGCATCTGATTTAGAAACTTCAGCCAAATCTTCTTTCACTGCTGACATAAAAGAAAAAGGGCGAGTTCTAGTTCCTGGTAGATTATTAGCAGAAATATCCAGAGCCCTTCCAAACAAACCGGTCTCTTTTAATCTTGACGGAAGCCGCGTGTTGGTAACTGCAGGAACAGCAAAATTCACACTCCCAACACTTCCTATCAATGAATATCCCAACCTCCCCACAATGCCGGAAACTTCAGGACAGATCGCAAGCGACCTATTCGCAACAGCAGTAAATCAAGTAGCCGTAGCCGCGGGACGTGACGACTCGCTACCAACACTGACCGGAATTCATGTCGACATCAACAAAGAAACAATTACGTTTGCTGCCACAGACCGCTACCGTCTAGCGGTTCGCGAAATTAATTGGACACCAAACAACCCAGAAGAAGCCACCACCGCTTTATTACGTGCTCGCACTTTAGCTGATGCCGCCAAAACAATTTCTTCAACCAAAAACATCTCATTTGCTGTAGCGCCCTCAACTTCCAACGAACGCCTCATCGGCTTCACAACCGAACAAAAATCAATGACTTCTCGCCAACTCGACGGCACATTCCCGCCATACCGCCATCTACTCCCTTCAGAAAGTATCGCTACCGCTGTTATCGAAGTCGCAGCACTTTTAGATTCTGTCCGTCGCGTTGCCTTAGTCACCGACAAAACAGTTCCGCTTCGATTGAAGTTTGCGAACAACACCCTACAACTCGAAGCTGGCACAGGTGATGACGCGCAAGCCACAGAAGAAATCCAAATTGCTTACACAGGCGAAGCTATAGATATCGCCTTCAATCCAACATTTCTTACCGATGGCTTAAATGCTCTCGGTACGTCATTTGTGAACATCGCATTTACTGGATCCAATAAACCCGCGGTGCTCTCAGGAAAAAACAAGGTAGATGGAGAGATCGATAGTTCATACCGATACCTCTTGATGCCTATGCGATACGCATCCTAAAAAAACATGCGCGTTACACATCTGTCTTTGACAGATTTTCGTTCCTACTCACATTTAAATCTTGAGTTCGCACCAGGCCAAAATATCTTTATTGGTGAAAATGGCGAAGGTAAGACCAACATCATCGAAGCACTTATGTATTTGGCCCTGCTTTCTTCCCATCGAATTAGCACTGACCAACCACTCGTTAAATTGGGCTCAGAACGCGCGTATATCCGAGCCAAAGTCGAATCGGACGAACGAAGCACTTTGCTTGAGCTTGAAATTAATGCCGCGAAAGCGAATCGAGCAAAAATAAACCAAAACCCAGCTCGCTCTCAAAAAGAATTGTTGGGAATTGTAAAAAGTATTTGTTTCTCCCCAGAAGATTTGGATCTGGTGCGCGGTGACCCAAGTGAGCGTCGTTCATTTATGGACCAGTTACTTATACAAAGAAGTCCTCGTCTCGCAGGGGTTATTACGGATTACGAAAGAGCGCTAAAACAGCGTAACTCGCTTCTTAAAAGCCGAGCACCGATAGCCGCACTTGAACCATGGAATGAACACCTAGCGAATTTTGGTAGCGAAGTCGTCGCGGGTCGACTCACACTCATCAATGAAATAGAGCCACTCTTTCAGAGCTCATATAAAAATCTTTCAGAGAAAAAGGAAGCATCTCTCGGTTATAAATCAAGCATCCCATCACCCTCAATCAATAAAGCGGAAAATAAAGAGAAAATACTGGCCGTTATCAATGAGTTAAATATTCAAGAACGAGAACGAGGTGTCTCTCTTGTGGGGCCACATCGGGACGATCTACTTTTAAATCTTGGCGATCATCCCGTGAAGGGCTACGCCAGCCACGGTGAATCATGGTCAATTGCACTTTCATTAAGACTGGCGAGTTATCAGTTGTTTATCAACGATGGCGATAAACCCATATTGATTTTAGACGATGTCTTCTCAGAATTAGATGAAGGACGACGAGAGAAACTGATAGCCATCTCAAGTACAGCCGAACAAACCTTTATAACTGTCGCAGTAGCAAGTGATTTACCCCCAGAAATCACAGGAACGCGATTTAAAGTGACATCTGGGAAAGTGGTCCAGATATGAAGCGAGATATAGCTAGAGAATTGTTCCGTAGTTACCGAAGTGGATTCCGCAAGAAAAAAGATTCACCGCACGAGGAACGCACTGAGCTCGGCGATCCCCAAAAAATAAGCTCTATTTTGAATGAGATTGTTGAGGCGCGCGATTGGCGAAAAGGAATTGCAGAAGGAAACCTTTTTAGTGAATGGCGTTCCATTGTGGGAAATGAAATCGCGGATCACTCAACACCAATCACAATGTATGAAGGTCGATTAACAATTCAAACCACATCAACAGCATGGAGTACGCAATTACGGTTAATGGAAGGCGATTTACTTCGCACCATCCAAAAAAGCGCCCCAGGCGCGGTTGTTGAATCTCTTTCCATCGTGGGACCTCATGCTCCTTCATGGAAACGAGGCTTACGGACGATCCGTGGCGCCCAAGGCCCGCGCGACACTTTTGGTTAATACCGACCCTCACCCACGCGCTAAAAAAGCGTCTTATCCACCACCAGCGCCTTTTTTGGGCTAACCAATATCTGATTTACCACTAGGATTTGAGGGTACCCAAGCCAAAATCGGGGCGAGGTTTGTCTCTGGCGGGTTTTACCTAGTGCTTAACGAGGGGATTTTAGTGGCGGAGAAGAAGGTTTCGAAGGCGTATGACGCCAGCGCCATCACCGTCCTAGAAGGACTTGAAGCGGTCCGTAAACGCCCTGGAATGTATATCGGTTCCACTGGTGAACGCGGTCTCCATCATCTGGTCTACGAAATCGTCGATAACGCCGTTGATGAAGCTCTCGCTGGTTACTGCACCGAGATCAATGTGGTGCTTCAAGCAAATGGTGGTGTTCAAGTCACCGACAACGGCCGCGGAATTCCAGTCGACATTCATCCTATTGAAAAAAAACCTGCGCTCGAAGTTGTATTGACTGTTCTTCACGCCGGCGGAAAATTTGGTGACGGTGGCTATTCAGTTTCTGGTGGATTGCACGGAGTTGGTGTTTCAGTTGTTAACGCGCTAAGTCGCGACCTTACTGTTGTTGTCCAGCGCGACGGTTTCTTTTGGGAACAAAGTTACAAACTTGGCGTCCCAACATCTCCAGTCGAAAAAGGCGTCGCAACTTCATCAACCGGCACAGAAGTTACATTCTGGCCCTCCGAAGAAATATTTGAAACCACAGATTTCTCATTTGAGGTTCTCTCAACTCGTTTTAGAGAAATGGCATTTTTAAATAAAGGCCTAACCATCACTCTTCGCGACGAACGCCCGAGCCATGTTGATGAAAAAGGCGAACCTCTCAACGTTAAATATTGCTACGAAGGCGGAATTGTAGACTTCGTGAAACACCTCAACACCACAAAAGGCGTCACCCACAAATCCATCATTTCATTCGACTCCGAAGATTCGAAACACAAAATGTCGCTCGAAGTAGCGATGCAGTGGAATACCGGATTTTCCGAGTCGGTATATACCTTCGCCAATACAATTAATACTCAAGAAGGCGGAACCCACGAAGAAGGTTTCCGAACCGCACTTACATCGTTAGTAAATAAGTTTGCAGAAGAGTGGGGATATATCCGCCGCAAAGAAGATCGATTAACTGGAGACGATATCCGCGAAGGATTAACAGCAATCATCTCCATCAAAATCGCCGAACCACAGTTCGAAGGTCAAACAAAAACAAAATTAGGTAACACAGAAGCGAAATCATTCACCCAAAAAGCTTTAAATGATGCGGTCGGAGAGTGGTTCGAAAAAAACCCGGCTGAAGGTAAAGAGATCGTCCGAAAAGCCATCGACGCTGCAACAGCGCGAATCGCAGCACGTAAAGCTCGCGATCTGTCACGCAGTCGTAAAGGCTTACTTGAGGGACGAGGAATGCCCGGAAAACTTGCAGATTGCCAATGGACCGAGCCGGAAAAATGCGAGCTTTACATTGTTGAAGGTGATTCAGCTGGTGGCTCCACAAAAGGTGGTCGTGATTCTCGTTACCAAGCAGTCCTTCCAATCCGCGGCAAAATACTCAATGTTGAAAAAGCGAGAATCGATCGAGTCTTACAAAACAACGAAGTTCAAGCGCTGATTACTGCACTAGGCACAGGTATTCACGACGATTTCGATATCGCTAAGTTGCGCTATCACAAAGTAATTCTGATGGCTGATGCCGATGTTGATGGACAACACATCCGCACACTTCTGTTAACACTACTTTTTAGATTTATGCGTCCATTAATCGAACAAGGCTTCGTTTATCTGGCACAACCTCCGCTGTACAAAATCAAGTGGGGCGGAAAAGAACCAGTCCAATACGCATTCTCGGATAAAGAACGCGACGGGTTAATCCAAATAGGTTTAGAAGCAGGAAAGCGCCTTCCAAAAGAAGACGGAATCCAACGTTTTAAAGGTCTTGGTGAAATGCCTGCGAAGGAACTATGGGATACGACAATGGATCCCACACACCGAGTCTTAATTCGGGTAACACTTGATGATGCAGCCGCTGCAGATGATCTCTTCTCAGTTCTTATGGGAGAAGATGTAGAACAGCGCCGTCAATTTATTCAAAGAAATGCTAAAGACGTTAGGTTTTTGGATATCTAACAATGGAAAATTTAGATAAAGACAATATCGATAAAGTCGAGGCCGTTGATCTCCAAGTAGAGATGGCTCGCTCTTATCTTGATTACGCGATGTCAGTCATTGTTGGGCGCGCACTTCCTGATATCCGCGATGGTTTGAAGCCTGTCCATCGTCGAGTCCTTTATGCAATGTATGACGCCGGATATCGACCAGATAAGGGTTATTACAAATCTTCACGAATCGTCGGTGATGTCATGGGTAACTATCACCCCCACGGCGATGGCGCGATCTATGACACCTTGGTCCGTTTGGCACAACATTGGTCACTTCGTTATCCACTTGTTGATGGAAACGGAAACTTTGGTTCACCAGGTAACGACCCTGCAGCTGCGATGCGTTACACCGAAGCGCGGATGGCTCCACTTGCTATGGAAATCATGCGCGATATCGACGAAGAGACGGTGGATTTTGTTTCGAATTACGACGGTCGCTCGCAAGAACCCGTAGTTCTTCCTAGTCGCTTCCCGAATTTATTAGTAAATGGTTCAGCTGGAATCGCGGTTGGTATGGCTACCAACATTCCACCCCACAATCTTCGAGAGATCGCGGCCGCAGTCGAGTGGGCTCTCGAAAATCCAGATGCATCGAATGAAGAAACATTGAGTGCGCTTCTTGGAATTGTGAAGGGCCCAGATTTCCCAACCCGCGGAATCATTGTGGGGCGCCAAGGAATCGAAGAGGCATACCGGACCGGCCGCGGCTCCATCACAATGCGCGCAGTTGTCGAGATAGAAGAAATAAACAAACGCACCTGTTTGGTTATCACTGAACTTCCTTACCAAGTAAACCCAGACAATTTAGCCTTGAAGATTGCTGAACTTGTAAAAGATGGAAAAATAAAAGGAATTGCCGATGTGCGCGATGAAGGAAACGAGCGCCTTGGACAACGTCTAGTAATTGTTTTGAGAAATGATGCAACCCCAAAGATTGTTTTAAATAATCTCTACAAACACACCCAACTTCAAGATTCTTTTGGCGCAAACATGTTGGCTCTTGTTGACAACGTTCCGCGCACTCTTCGACTCGATGAGTTCGTACGACATTACATCACCCACCAAATTGAAGTAATTGTCCGTCGTACAAAGTACCGACTTTCTGAACGCGAAAAACGCGCCCATATTTTGCGCGGTTATTTAAAGGCACTTGATGCGCTTGATGCTGTCATTGCTCTGATCCGAGCCAGCGCAAACTCCGACGAGGCTCGCGCCGGCTTGATGAAACTTCTTGATGTAGATGAACTTCAAGCCAATGCAATCCTTGATATGCAACTCCGTCGACTCGCTGCGCTTGAGCGACAGAAAATTATTGATGAATATGAAACATTGATGTCCGAAATCAAAGAGCTCACAACAATTTTGAATGACCCAGCTAAGCAACGCATCATCATTAAAGACGAATTGAAAGAGATTGCTGAAAAATACGGCGACGATCGCCGCACCCAAATCATCGCTGGCGACACTGATTTATCAGTAGAGGACTTAATCCCCGACCAAGATGTTGTCGTAACCATCACTCGTGGTGGGTATGCAAAACGAACCCGCGCCGATCTTTATCGTTCCCAACGTCGCGGCGGCAAAGGCGTTAAAGGCGCAGCTCTTAAACAGGATGACATTGTCGAACACTTCTTCACCGCTTCTACCCACAACTGGTTACTTTTCTTCACTAATCAAGGCCGGGTCTACCGGGCGAAGGTCCACGAACTTCCAGATGCGGGCCGCGATGCTCGCGGTCAACATGTTGCGAACCTTTTAGCATTTAAACCTAACGAAAATATTGCATCTGTCATTTCCATCACGGATTACTCATCACTCCCTCATCTCGTCATTGCGACAAGAGGTGGAATTATCAAGAAGTCCCCACTTGTCGAATACGACTCGCCACGTACCGGTGGATTGATCGCAATTACTTTGAAGGACAACGACGAAGTTGTTGCCGCTTCTGCGATAACAAGTAAAAACGAAGTACTTCTCATCTCTAAAAAAGGAATGTCACTTCGCTTTACCGCAGATGACGAGTCGCTTCGGCCGATGGGTCGTTCAGCATCGGGCGTTATAGGAATGAAATTCCGAAGTGGAGATGAACTTTTAACAATGACCACAGTTGGAAGTGGGGATAAAGCAAACTTTGTTTTAACCGCTACCGATGGTGGATTTGGAAAACGAACTAATCTTGATGAATACCGAACCCAAGGCCGTGGTGGAATCGGCGTGAAAGCTGCAAAAGTTGACGAAGATTCTCGCGGAGGATTAGTTGGCGCATTGATTGTGAACGAGAAAGATGAAATTCTTGTCATTACTTCTGGTGGCGTCGTGATGCGCACACCCGTCAAAGAAGTTCGCGAAACTGGACGCGATACATTAGGAGTTCGTCTCGTAAACCTTGATTCTGGGACCCATGTGGTCTCGTTAGCGAAGGTCAGCGACGACGAATAGGTGTGAAAAATACGCTTATAAAAAGTGCTATTTTTGCGCCTGCCCGCAAGTCAGGTAGCCTTGCGCTTTCCGTTTTGCGGGCCTATAGCTCAGCCTGGTTAGAGCGCTTCCCTGATAAGGAAGAGGTCAGTGGTTCAAGTCCACTTAGGCCCACCATATCGACGCTCTCGATAGCTGCGATATGGGGACTTAGCTCAATTGGTAGAGCACCTGCTTTGCAAGCAGGGGGTTAGGGGTTCGATTCCCCTAGTCTCCACAAACCAGTCTCCACAATTTTTAAATGTAATTGTGAGACCGAGAACGAAAGGCTCCACATGACAGATATGCCGCCGATTTCACGAGCAACACTTCACACGTCGATGGGCGACATTGTCATCGAGCTATTTCCGAACCATGCACCGAAAACTGTTGCGAACTTTGTTGAACTTGCTGCCGGAATGCGTGAATGGGTAAACCCTAATACAGGTGAAAAAACAAACCAACCGTTGTATGACGGAACAGTTTTCCATCGCGTCATCAAAGGATTCATGATCCAAGGTGGAGATCCACTCGGAACTGGAACTGGCGGACCTGGATATCGCTTTGCTGATGAATTTCATCCCGAACTAGCTTTTAGCAAGCCGTATTTATTGGCCATGGCAAATGCAGGTCCTGGAACAAACGGTTCGCAATTCTTCATCACTGTTGCCGAAACTTCATGGCTCAATCGCAAACACACAATTTTTGGCGAAGTTAAAGATGAAGCCTCACAGAAAGTTGTACAAGCGATTTCAGAAGTGAAGACTGGTGGAGCTGATCGTCCAGTTCAAGCAGTCAAAATCAATTCAGTTTCGCTATCCTAATTTGATGCGCCGCACCCTAACGGGCTCACTTGTTTTTATCATTGCTGCTTCATACCTGCTACAAATTTCTGTCGCAGGGTATGAAGACAATCTCTTACTCAACCGCACTTATGTTGAAAGTGGCCAGTACTACCGATTGTTAACAGTTGCGCTACTTCATGGCGGGTTGTGGCATCTAGCTTTTAACCTTTTTGCGCTCCACTCTTTGGGCACAATTGTGGAGAGTTATTTCGGTAAGAATAAATATGCGCTCATTCTTCTTGTTTCATTGCTAGCTGGGTCAACACTGTCAGTTCTTTTCAATCCCGCTTATGTCTATTCCATTGGAGCATCAGGAATGATCTTCGGACTCTTTGGTTCGTTGGCATTGATTGGAAATCGCGCAGGCGTTGAATGGCGTTCAATACTTGTGATTGTTGGTTTGAACTTCGCGATTGGTTTTGTTTTAGGTGGAGTGGATTGGCGAGGTCACCTAGGTGGGTTGATTGGCGGCACTGTGATTACCGTCGCTCTTAACAGATCGAAGTAACGCCTGAGCAACATCAATTACTTCAACATCTGATTCGCGACCTTTAGCACCATCACTAACCATCACACGGCAGAACGGGCACCCAACAGCAACCTCTTCAGCACCGGTTGCGATCGCCTCATCAACACGATTCAGATTGATGCGCGTCCCAAGTTTCTCTTCCATCCACATACGCCCACCACCAGCGCCACAACAAAAAGAACGCTCTTTATTACGCGGCATTTCAACAAGGTCGACACCAGTAGATTCCAAAAGTTCACGAGGCGCTTCATAAATTTGATTATGGCGACCGAGATAACAAGGATCGTGATAGGTGAGCTTCTTTGATTGCTTCGCAATCGGCTTTAAACGACCTTCTTTTACTAATGTATTGAGCAGCTGGGTGTGGTGAACCATTTCTAACTCAAAACCTTGTTGTTTGTAGTCGCGACCAATGGTTGTAAAGCAATGAGGACATGTCACAACGACCTTTTTCTTACCTTTGTAATTGGCGTAAACCTCATTGAAAGTTTCAATATTCTCACGAGAGAGTATTTGATAAAGGAATTCATTTCCGGCCCGTCGAGCAGGATCACCCGTGCATGTTTCACGCGCACCCAAAACGCCAAATTTCACACCAGACATATAGAGAAGTTCTGCAACTGCCTTCGTTGTTTTCTTAGCTCGCTCTTCGTATGCGCCAGCGCAACCAACCCAGAAGAGATACTCGACATCATCAGGTAGTGCGCCTTCAATCACCGTGACGGGAAAATCACATTCACTAATCCAAGCATTGCGATCCATGCGGTTAGCGCCCCAAGGATTTCCTGCTTTTTCTAGATTACGGAAAGTTCCGCCAAGTTCTGTTGGAAATTCTGATTCCACGAGGACTTGAAAACGTCGCATGTTGACGATGTGATCGATATGTTCGATATCTACCGGGCACTCATTAACGCAGGCGCCACAGGTTGTGCATGACCAGAGAACATCAGGTGAAATTATCTCGCCAACAATCGGCTTATCCGAAGTAACTTTACTTAACGCGTGATCTCGCATTGCCATCACAAGAAGTTTTGGTGAGAGTGGTTTTTCAGTGTGCCAAGCCGGGCATTGAGATTGGCAGCGACCACATTCGGTGCAGCTCGCCATATCCAATAGGCCCTTCCATGAGATATCAGCTGCTTTACCAATGCCAAATACGTCATCTTCTTGAGGATCTTCAAAGTTAATCGGTTTTCCATGGGACAGCATTTCTGGAAGCGCACCGAGTGTTGGAGACGCAGAAACGTTACGCTTAAAAAAGATATTGAATGGCGCTAAGAATCGATGCCAAGCGACGCCCATGGTTAGGTTCGCAGCGATGACTATGAACCATGTCATCGAAATAATTATTTTGAGTGCAGCAACAATCACAATCCATTGCTCAAGAGTTGTTTTATCAAGATCTGCGAACGCATTGACTGCTGGTTTTGAAAGTGCAAAATCCCAAGGATTTCCCGTGTAACCAAGTAGCGCACCTTCTAGACCACGAAGTGCTATAACACAGAAAACAATTGCCAAAATGGTGGCTTCAACAAAATACGCTTTCCACGATCCCGAACCAAAGAATCGTGAAGTACGACCCTTTTTTGAAATACGCGTTACTTGACGAATAGCAATAAGCGCAACAATGCTGACGCCAGTCAACCAAGTAATGAGTTCAACAAAAACGTTATAAGGTGTGAAGCTTCCGATAATTGGGAGCACAAAGTGTGGATCAAAAATCTGTCCGTATGCCGTAACCAAGGTTCCAAAAAGTGAAACAAAGCCGATCATCACAAACCAATGTGCAATTCCCGAACCCGTAAAGTTCAACATCTTTGCGTGAGTTAGAACTTCGCGGACCATCAAACTCAATCGTCTTAGCTTTTGATTTCCGCGAGTGGGATCAGGCTGTCCGGCTTTAATACGTCGATAGAGCTCAAGTGATCGGATCGTGATCGCCACGAGCGCAACAAGCGTTATGAGATACGCGATGGCCCCGAGAGCGGTTTCAAGCATGAGCCCAAGAGTAGGTGGGGAGCCCATGACTTTCGTGGAAGGGTCTATTCACAGGGGTGGATAACCCTGTGGAGAATTACATTGATGTAATTAATAAAGAGGTATCAACGCCTGGTGTGAACGGGCATATGCGAAAACTGAGGGGCCATAGTGCTCCCACCGCTGTACTCTCCTTCGGTGTTTCTCAGGATTCTCACAAGCGTTTCTCTTGCATGGCTATTGATGTTGGCCTCAGTTCCTGAAGTTCAAGCGGCGTCCACCAAGACCTTTAGATGTGGGCAAGACGGGTTTTACACAGTGGATTTAGCAACAGCTTCCGTCGTTTCTAATACAAGCTGCAGTGGTTCTGTAGAGATCGACAGTTCCGTGAAATCTATTGGTAAATACGCTTTTTCAAAGAGTTCATTAATTACTTCCATTGGCATCCCTGGATCTGTTAGGACGATCGAACCTTTTGCTTTTTACGCTTCTGAACAAATTACAAGCGTTCGATTTTCTGAAGGTCTACGCGAGATTCACCAAGGCGCATTCCAATTAGTCAGCAAATTAACAAGTATTCAACTACCTGAGAGCTTAGAAAAAGTTGGAAGAAGTGCTTTTCAAAGTACGTCACTTACAGGATTAAGAATTCCTAGCGGGCTGACAAGAATTGACGAATTTAGTTTCGCTGAAACCAAGATTAGATCTGTAGTTAATTCTGAAAACCTGATTTCAATCGGGGATTACGCATTTATTTCAACACCCCTTGAAAGTTTCACATTCAACTCTAAGATTTCATCAATAGGAGCTGGCGCTTTCCAAAGTACTCAGATCGCTGACATTGAGTTACCTAATTCAATTACCCGGATTAGCGACTTCTTATTTGCCAATACGCCATTAAAGAGAGCAACTCTCCCAACGGCTTTAACTCACATTGGTAGTTATGCCTTCACCGGAACAAAGTTAACCGAATTAAAAACGCCGGCAAGCTTGGAATCTTTAGGAGAGGGTGCCTTTTCCTCGGCACTAATGCTTACAAGAGCGGAAATAAACGGCAATCTAAAAACAATTCCTTCAAAGTTATTTTATCAAAATAGCGCCCTTTACTCCGTTTCGATACCAAACTCGGTTGTTGAAATAGGCTCCTTTTCATTTGCCGACTCCACAAAATTGACAGATGTAAACTTCCCTGGAAATCTCACAACGATTGGTGCTTACGCTTTCCACGAGACAAATCTTCAGCATTTAAGCTCTTTACCAAGCACTTTAACATTTATCGATAAGGGAGCATTCTCGGATTGTAAGGGATTGACATCGGTAACAATTCCTGAATTTGTCAATTACATCGGAGATTGGGCTTTCGCTGGCACAACAAGTGTCATGTCTTTGAATCTTAACTCGAGATTAAAAACTATTGGTTCATATGCTTTCCATAAAAATTCGTCACTGTCAGTTGTAAGAATTCCAAACTCTGTGAAGACGGTTGGCGATTACGCCTTCTTTCAAAATGCGAAACTAAGAGAAGTTATATTAGGAGACACCCTCACAGTAGTTGGTATTGGTTCGTTCTCCGACAATCCAAGTCTGAACAAAGTTGATTTAGGGGCATCTCTCGAAACTATTGGAGAGTCTGCGTTTGCAAATAATCAGTCACTTACTTCAGTCAAGATACCAAATTCCACCAGATATATTTCACGGCTGGCTTTTGCGAACGATCCAAATCTCTCGAGTGTCGAATTTGGGACAAAGATAGAGGTGATTGGTAGTGAAAGTTTCTCGAACAGTCCCAAAATTGCTAACTTTTCATTACCATCAGAGCTAAAAGAGATCGGAGATTTTGCTTTTAGAAACAATCAAACGATTACAAAATTGATTCTTCCTAACTCTGTAACTCGAATTGGTGCCGGCGCGTTCTCTGGACTTTCTAACTTAAAAGAAGTCACGCTCGGTTCGAGCTTGTCGGAGATCCCAATAGATGCCTTTAGAAATAGCGCTCTCGAATCAATCACTATTCCCGGAAATATCAGAAGGGTGGGCAGCGGGTCTTTTGCAGGCAACACGAAATTGTTCTCGGCAACCCTCAATGACGGTATCAGCAATATTGGTGATCAAGCATTCGAGTCAACGGCACTTCTAGAAATTGTCATTCCGAACTCTGTAGTAAGTATCGGCAAAGCCGCCTTTAAGAACAACACGAAACTACAAAAAGTAGTTCTGAGTGAAAGCGTAACGGTAATTGCTTCAGAGTTATTCATGGGAGACATTGCATTAAACACGGTGAATATTCCGACAAAAACTATAACAATTGATGAAAAAGCATTTATGAACGCGTCTTCACTTCGAAATGTACAACTCCCACAAACCCTGGCGAATATAGATACATCAAGTTTCGAAGGACTCGCGTCACTAACAACCGTAACTATCCCAGACTCAGTTCGGCACATTGGAGCTCGTGCTTTTGCGCAAAGTAGTTCACTAGTAACACTTACTCTTCCTTATAAGTTGGCCACACTTGGCTCTGATGCATTTGTCGGAACCAAAACATTAAACATTGTTTTCTACTGCGGTGAACTCAGTGGCATTCCCATAAAAACAACATGCACAGACGAGATGAAACGCAAAATCGAAGAAGATATCTATCAAGAGGAGAAAACTATTAGGGATAAACAGCGAGAGGCGGCTCCAACGCCAGGAATCACCGCTGATTTATCCCAAGCATTAGATGCGGTCACAAAGTCGGCGCTATTAGCTACTGAGTCATCAGAACAACTTCAAGCCATTGTTGCTGACATTGCGAAGTCTCTCAATAGAGCAACCGAAAAAACCAAACTTATTTCTTCGGACTTGGCAGTTCAGGCGGCAGCATTAACCGCGTTGATAAAAACAAACCTCAATGTTGTTGCTAAAGTTGCAAAGAAGGTAGGGGCTTAGCCCAATCAACGCCAGCGGGTGGCGAGGGAGAAGCCAACGCCGATAAATGCGAAGCCCACAACCATGTTCCAGGCGCCAATGTTGGGTATTGGGTATTGGGTCTGAGAGACGTAGAAGATCACGATCCAGAAGAGTCCGATAAGGAAAGCGCCAATCATTGTTGGGGCGAGCCAGCGGGGGCTTTCCAGCTCCACGGAACCTGTTTCTGCAAAAACGGGTGCTGGGCGGTTATCTTTCTTCTTCTTACGGATGCGCGACTTAGGCATGGCAGCAGGTTACACGAAAGGATGGGGAGATGGGCAAGCGGATTCTCGTCATCGATAACTACGACTCCTTTGTCTTCAACCTTGTTCAATATCTACAGCAACTCGGCGCTGAATGCACGGTGGTACGAAATGACGAGGTCACCCCTGAGGTTGCAGATTCTTATGATGGAATTTTGATTTCACCTGGCCCCGGAACTCCCGAGGCTGCAGGTGTATCTATCGCGATGATCAAACGATGTGCGCAAATTTCTAAACCTTTACTTGGAGTGTGTTTGGGGCATCAAGCAATTGGTGTTGCATATGGCGCAACTGTTAGTCGCGCACCAGAACTTCTTCATGGAAAGACTTCTGTGGTGTCACACGATAGTTCTGGAATTCTTACTGATATTCCAACACCATTTACTGCTACTCGATATCACTCACTAGCAATAGAAGAAGGAACCCTTCCTCCCGAGGTAATTGTGACGGGTAGAAGCGAAAGCGGGGTTGTTATGTCAATCAAACATAAGTCACTTCCAATTCACGGCGTTCAATTCCACCCAGAATCAGTTCTCACAGAACACGGATACCAAATGCTTGGTAATTGGTTAGTCGAATGTGGCGACGCCGAGGGCAGAAGGAAATCGGAAGGCTTATCTCCCGTAGTGGGACGTTAGCTCGGAGCTTTATTGATTGTAATTGTTACTGACGATCCAATTATTTTTGTTTCGCCAGCACTAGGAGCTTGGGCAAGAACAGTTCCAACAGGCTGATTTGCGTCATACGCCTCAACGGTTTTAACAAGGAAGCCTGCTTGAGTTAAAAGCGTTTTGGCTTCGATTTCAGAAACTCCAATAAGTTGCGGAACCTGAACGTTGCCGCTCGCGATTTCGAGAACCACACCAGTTCCTGCTTCGATAGTGGTGCCAGGTTCTGGGGTAATTTTCAAAACAATTCCTGGTTCTTGTTCTGAATCGACCGCAATTGTGCGACTTACGCGAAGTCCAGCAGCAATCAAAGCGGTACGCACTTCTTCTAACGGCTTTCCGATTATTCCAGTAGGGACAGTGGCATCACCGGGTCCATCTGAAAGAGTAAGAGTTACTGATGAACCCTGCGAAACTTTTGTTGTGGCAAGCGGCAATTGATTAGAAACTCGATCGCGAGGGATGCGAGGATCCGGTGCGCGCTGAATAGTGATGGTAAATCCGGATAGCTGTTCGCGCGCCTGGGCTTCGGTCAATCCAACTACATTTGGAAGTACGACGATTGCGGTCGATGAAGGATTAAATATCACATAACTTGCACCACCAACGAGCACAACTATCGAAAGCGCTATTGCAGCAATTCGATTTCGGCGAGCAAGAGGCTTTTTTGTGCGCGGGATTTGGGTGGTAATTCCTTCACCCTTAGACAATTTCTTAAGGTCCTTTAACATCGCGTTCGCACTTTGATAACGATCAGCTGGATCTTTTGCGAGCGCAACACTTAAGAATTTATTTAACGTCGGATCAAGTGATGGCTCGATATCTGTGACCGGAATGAGTGGCGCAGATACATGTTGGTAGGCAATTGCGACTGGCGTTTCACCAGAGAAGGGAGGCTTTCCAGAAACTAGTTCATAAAATAAACACCCAACAGAATAGATATCGCTCCGTGCATCGGCTTGTCCGCCCGTGGCTTGTTCTGGAGAGAGATATTGGGCAGTACCAACAATGTTCCAAGTGCTTGTAAGAGTTGCACCGCTATCGGCAAGTGCCCGAGCGATTCCAAAATCCATAACTTTGATATCACCAGAATCGGTAATCATGATATTTCCAGGCTTTATATCGCGATGGACGATTCCGTTCTTATGCGAATATTGAAGCGCTTCTAGAATACCTTCGACAATTTCGACTGCGCGATGAAGTGGAAATCGCTCACCTTTGTGGATTATTTCCCGCAACGTTTTGCCTTCGACGTATTCCATAACAATGTACGGCATTACTCCACTTGGGGTTTCTTCTTTTCCTGAGTCATAAACTGCGACGATTCCAGGGTGGTTAAGAGCAGCAACAGAGAGAGCTTCTTTATTAAAACGCGTTACAAATGATGGATCGCGAGCTAAATCACTTCGCAGAACTTTGATTGCAACTTCGCGGTGTAAACGCTGGTCATCTGCGATAAACACATCAGACATTCCACCCGTGCCAATCATGGCGCCAAGTTCGTAACGCTCACCCAAGATTCGCTTCATCACCGAGCCGCTCCAAAACTTGTGGGAGATATGCTCGATGGACTCTCACCAATCTCGGCTGCAATCACGGTCACATTATCTGGGGCGCCATTCTTATAAGTAAGGTCGATAAGAGAATTCACAGCACTTTGTAAGTTTGCTTGCATCGCCTTGGAAATTTTTCCTTCATCAACAACGGCGGTAAGACCATCGCTACATACTAAGAATTTGTCACCAGAGTTCGCGGGATAAGCAATCAAAACTGGAGTGAGATTTTCTTTGCCCATGAGCGCTTGAGTGAGGAAAGAACGTTGTGGGTGATCAGCAACTTCATCGCGATTTAGTCGTCCTTGATCGACCAGCTCTTGCACAACGGTGTGATCATGGCTGAGCTGCTCAATCTTCTTACCGCGGATCCGGTACGCGCGAGAATCGCCAACATGAAGAAGTAATACGTAATTATTGAAAAGCGATAGTGAAGTAAGTGTCGTTCCCATTCCAATCAATTCGGGACGAGAAGCTCCGATAGCAGCAATAGCCGCATCCATATCCAAAATTGAAGAGCGAAGCAGATCTTCTCGGGACTCATTATCTAGTTCGGGATTAATAAGGATCGGCATTAATTCAGAAAGTTTTTTAATGACAGTACTTGATGCAATTTCACCGCCAACATAACCGCCCATGCCATCGGCAACCGCAAGGACAGTAGGGGAAACAAAACCGGAATCTTCATTCCCTTCGCGGTGCAGGCCAAGTTCAGATCTCCACGCAATAGTTGAGAAATGAAGTTCGGTTGCCATAATTAGTGAAGCCTAATGCCTAGTTAAGACGCGAATAAAGTGTGCGCCAGCGTCGCGCACCGCCAAGTATCCTTACGCAGTGACGAGATACGCATACCTTGGCCCCGCAGGTACTTTTACCGAAGCCGCACTACGTACTTTTACTCAAACACACGATGAATTGATTCCATGTTCCAATGTGACGGCGGCTCTTGATGCGGCGCGGAATGGAAATACAGAACGTGCTCTCGTTCCAATTGAAAATAGCGTTGAAGGTGTTGTTGCTCGAACCCTTGATGAACTTGCGATTGGCGAACCGCTAGTAATTTATGGCGAAGTGACGTTGCCAGTTACATTCTCACTTCTAGTTTCACCAGGAAAAGAGAAAGCTCGAATCTCTAAAATTGCGACCCACCCACATGCTGAAGCACAATGCAGAAGTTTCATTGCAAAGAATTATTCGGATGCTGAAATCATCGTCACATCATCAACCGCTGCAGCTGCCCAAGCTTTAGGAAAGAATGAATTCGATGCCGCTATCGCAGCCCCGATTGCCGCAGAAACATACGGGCTTGCAACTCTGGCATCAAATATTGGTGACAACGACGGCGCAGTAACACGTTTTGTTTTAGTCGGAAAACCAGGAAGTGTTCCGGCAGCAACAGGCCACGATCGAACATCGCTCGCTGCATTTATCGGCGCAGATCACGCAGGCGCATTACTTGAAGTATTGACGGAGTTCTCGGTCCGTGGCGTGAACCTCACATTCATTCAATCCCGCCCTACGGGACGCGAATTGGGCCACTATCACTTCATCATTGATGCCGAAGGACATATCAATGAAGAACGAGTCGGAGATGCACTTATGGGTCTGCGACGAATTTGCGAAGATGTGAGATATCTCGGTTCCTATCCGCGAGCCGATAAAGTTGCTCCTACTACGACATCTGCAACTGCGGACTCATCGTTTATCGAAGCCGGCACATGGCTGGCGTCGGTTCGCGCAGGAAAGAAGATTTAAATGATTGATGTGAAAGTGCTTCGGGATAATCCCGATTTAGTTCGCGCTTCACAAAAAGCCCGCGGCGAAGATGTAACACTCATAGATAAAGCGCTTGCAGCAGATGAATTACGTCGTAACGCAATTGTGGAATTCGAAGCGCTGCGTGCTGAACAGAACACACTCTCAAAATCTGTTGGCGCTGCGAAAGGCGATGAAAAAGCAACGTTACTAGATAAAGCAAAAACACTTTCATCAGCGGTTAAGGAAGCAGAAGCAAAGAAGAACGTGACCGAAGCAAGTTTCAAAGCCGTGGCAATGGAGATCTCAAATTTGGTTGATACCGCTGCACCTATCGGAGGCGAAGCAGACTTCAAAGTTCTTGAGGAAATTGGCACGCCACGAAAGTTCGATTTCGAGCCTAAAGACCATGTCGAGCTCGGGAAAATTCTTGGCGCGATTGATACCGAGCGCGGCGCAAAAGTTTCAGGTGCTCGCTTCTATTACCTCACCGGAGTTGGCGCGCTCCTTGAATTAGCACTTGTCAATTACGCGATTTCTATGGCCACGAAAGCAGGATTTATCCCAGTCATTCCACCAGTATTAGTAAAGCCAGCTGCAATGGAAGGCACGGGATTCTTAGGACAGGCTGCTGAAAACGTATTTCATCTTAAGGATGACGATTTCTATTTGGTTGGCACAAGTGAAGTTCCATTAGCTGCGTACCACATGGATGAAATTCTTGATGCAAAATCACTTCCACTTCGCTACAGCGGGTATTCACCATGTTTCCGACGTGAAGCTGGTTCGTATGGAAAAGATACACGCGGAATCTTTCGCGTCCACCAATTTGAAAAAGTCGAAATGTTCTCATTCTGCGCACCCGAGGATGCGGTAGAAGAACATAAACGTTTATTGGCGTGGGAGAAAGATTTTCTTAATGCTATGGAGATTCCATATCGCGTCATCGATGTTGCTACTGGCGATCTTGGATCGAGCGCGAACCGTAAATTTGATTGCGAAGCTTGGGTCCCAACCCAGAACGCGTATCGGGAAGTCACAAGCACTTCTAATTGCAGTGAATTCCAGGCTCGAAGACTTAATGTTCGCGTCCGTGGCGAGAACGGTACTTCTCCTGTAGCGACACTCAACGGAACACTCGTTGCGATTCCCCGCATGATTGTTTCGATACTTGAGAATCATCAACAAGCCGATGGTTCAGTAACGGTCCCTCAAGCGCTCCGGCCATATTTGAATATGGATCGCTTTATTCCGGTGAACAATTGAGTGATTTAACCAAACGCCCAAAGTTAATCGCCACTGATCTCGATGGAACCATAGTTCCGCACTATGGAAAGATTTCACAACGCACCAAAGATGCATTTATTTCAGCACACAATCTCGGGATAGAGATTTTTTATGTAACGGGACGTCCACCGCGATGGATGCCAGACATCGCCGAAACTTTTCCGTTCGGCAAGAGCATTCTTGGAAATGGTGCTCTGTATTACGACATTCACAACCAGAAAGTTTTGGAAGAGTGGTTGATGCCTGTTGATAATCAGATTCAAACCGTGAATCTCTTGCGTCGCGCCATTCCCACGATCTCATTTGCGGTTGAATCACATAATTATTTCCACCGAGAAAAGGCGTATGTCCCGCGATGGGATGTAGGGCTCGATAACGTCGGCGTTCATGACATCACCGAAATTATGGAAGGTCCAGCTTTGAAGATTTTGGCGCGCTGCTCCGACCAAGAACTCACTTCCGATGAGATGCTTGACATCGCAGTTATTGAACTAGAGGGAGTTGCGACAGTGACGCATTCGAATCTGCATGACTCACTTCTGGAGATCAATGCGCTTGGAGTTTCCAAAGGTTCAACCTTGGCCAAACTCGCAGAACGCCATGGAATTAGTGCTGAGCAAACTGTGGCCTTTGGTGATAACCCGAACGATTTCACAATGTTGGCATGGGCCGGGCGTTCGTGGGCGATGGGCGATGGACACCCAGATGGGAAAAAACACGCGAAATATGTCGCCGCTCCACATCAAGAAGATGGAGTCGCAATAGAAATTGAGAAGTTATTGGAGTTACCTGCATGAGCGCAGCAGTCCCGTTATGGCTTGATTTACTTACGGTTGGAATTGGTGCACTCCAAGGCGCGCTCTTTGCAATCTTTTACAAACGTTTCGATTTAGTTGGTGTTATCGCAGTCGCGATTCTTACTGGACTCGGCGGAGGAATCGTTCGAGATCTTCTTCTTGCAGTTGGCCGTCCCGCAGCCATGGAAGATAAATACATTCTTACCGCGATTGCCGCCGTGGTTACAGCGCTCATTATTGGACGTTGGTTTAAGTCTGCAGTAAACACTGTTGTATTTTTGGATTCTGTTGCAATGTCACTTTTCGCTATCGCAGGAACATATAAAGCATCAGTCAATCTAACTTCAGATTTAGTTGCAGTACTTCTTGGCATCATTACTGCGGTGGGTGGCGGAGTACTTCGCGATGTTGTATGTCGCATAACCCCACAGATTTTTTCTGGAGGCCCTCTTTACGCAACAGCTTCGGCAATCGGTGCAACAGTCTTCGTCTTTCTCACAAACACTTCAATTAATTTGAATGTAGCGGTTGCTATTTCTGCAACACTCATTGTTGCGATTCAAATGGCATCAGTTCGCTTCCGAATTCATCTCAAGCCCGCATTGCCAAGTTTGGATTTTGAAGACCCCTCCAAGTAAAGGTAAGTTTTCCCACGGAGGGCTCGCATAGTGGCCTAGTGCACCGGTCTTGAAAACCGGCAAGGGAAACCTTCGTGGGTTCAAATCCCA
>Ga0208546_1000036_pt1 | contig 63636 bp, 50 predicted proteins | sample DEB19_08_DNA_4_FD_184528 | JGI IMG/M metagenome (GOLD analysis project Ga0208546, IMG submission 184528) | Aqueous microbial communities from the Delaware River and Bay under freshwater to marine salinity gradient to study organic matter... | ecosystem: Environmental > Aquatic > Marine > Coastal...
TGAAACCGAGCAATTAAAATAATAAGGGCTATAAACTTATCCGGTGAAAACTGATGAGAAATAAAAAACCACTCACGAAAAGTATTATGAGTGGTCGTTTTTAGGGGTGGGCCCACTTGGGCTTGAACCAAGGACCCCCTGATTATGAGTCAGGTGCTCTAACCAGCTGAGCTATAGGCCCAAGAACATAATTGTTCTTATAGGGATGCAAAAATACAAAATTCAATTTTAAGAATTGTAACTTTGCCCCCGAATCATTAACCTTTCATTAACCTGACAGGAAATACTTTTGATCCCATAATATTGATTATGAAGTCATTACTTGGAATAGTACTTTGCGTGATTAGTTTGAATTTATTCGCTCAAGATTCCACGAAATCGGAGGTGAAGAAAATTTCAAGAACAAAAGAAGAACTTAAGAAACTGGATCTGTCTAAAAGAACTTCAGATCACCTGATGATACAGTTTGGTATGGCAAATTGGGCAAATGCAGGAGATATTAATCTCAGAGGCTTCAATAAAACTTTTAATACCTACTTCCTTTTTGATTTTCCTTTCAAAACAGATCCTAGATTGAGCGTTGCGATTGGCCCAGGCGTTGGAACTGATAACATATATTTCAAAAATACCATCGTTGATATCAAATCCAAAACAGGTGTAATCTTCAAGGCAGACAGCACCACCATCAAATACAAAAAAAATAAACTGGTAACTTCTTACCTCGAAGTGCCCTTGGAACTTCGTTACTCTACCAAGCCAGATAATATGAACAGCGGATGGAAACTTGCCCTGGGTATCAAAGTAGGAACTGCCCTCGATGCCAAAGTAAAATCAAAAGTTGATCTTGACCAGAATCAAGTTGGTGGTTACTTCCAGAAAATAAGGGATAAAAAATATTTCAACAACTCTCGATTTGCCGTTACCGCCCGAGCAGGTTATGGTAATGTAAGCCTCTTCGCAAGCTATACCGTTACAGATTATATTAAACAAGGCTTCGGACCAATTGTACATCCCTATTCATTCGGACTTTGTCTCAGTGGATTATAATTGAAATGCATTGCTAGATAAAACAAATCTTTTTAAAGAAGAAGAAAAAGCGATTCTTGTTGGTGTTGTACACAAAGGCCAAACCGATCAGCAGGTAAAGGAGTATTTGGATGAACTCGCATTCCTTGCAACCACAGCAGGTGCAGTTGCCGTAAAAACATTTTATCAAAAATTACAACACCCAGATTCTAAAACTTATGTTGGAAAAGGAAAACTGGAAGAAATAAAAGAATATGCCGCCGGTAAAAATATCCGTGTATTGATTTTTGATGATGAACTCACCGGTGCACAAATCACCAATATTGAGAAAGCTGTTAACCTCAAAACCATTGATCGAAGTGATTTGATATTGGATATTTTTGCTCGCCGCGCAAAAACTGCACAAGCAAAAGCACAGGTAGAGCTTGCACAATACCAATATATATTGCCTCGTCTGAGAGGTATGTGGAAACACTTGGAAAGACTAGGTGGCGGTATTGGAACCCGCGGACCCGGTGAATCTGAGATTGAAACCGACCGAAGAATTGTAAGAGAAAAAATATCACTGCTCAGAAAAAAACTTTCTGAAATTGAAAAACAAGCCTTTACCCAAAGAAAAGAAAGAGGAGAATTCATTCGTGTTGCATTGGTAGGATATACCAATGTTGGGAAATCAACCATCATGAATTTGTTGAGCAAGAGTGATGTGCTTGCTGAAAATAAATTGTTTGCCACACTAGATACCACGACTAGAAAAATAGTTTATGAGAACACTCCTTTTCTTTTAAGCGATACTGTAGGCTTCATCAGAAAACTTCCACATCACTTGATCGAAAGTTTCAAGAGTACGTTGGATGAAGTAAAAGAAAGTGATATTTTATTGCATGTAGTGGATATTTCTCATCCCATGTATGAAGATCAGATGAAAGTTGTGAACGCTACTTTGGCAGATTTAGGTTGCGGAGATAAACCATGCATCACCGTCTTCAATAAAATGGATATGTATGAAAAAAATACATACGACGAATGGTTGGAGGATGAAGTAAGAGTAGGCTTGCTCAATGAATTGAAGAAAAGATGGGAGAATGATACAAACTCATCATGTGTATTTATTTCTGCAATTGAAAGAAGAGACATCGATCGCTTCCGAGCAACATTGCTCAACCAGGTAAGAAATATGTATACAAAACGCTATCCATATAAAACAGGATTCGGTTTTCAGTATGACGCTTTCTAAAGAATATCAATGGCATTTGATTGCACCTTCAAAAGAAGCAATCGACTTCGGCAAATACGATATCATACAGATTGGCATTGCTGATAAAACTATTTGTATTGCAAAGTTTAAAGACAATCTTTATGCGTATCAATCCATTTGTCCGCATGCTGGTGCAAAAATGGTGATGGGTTATATTGATGCCCAGGGCAATGCAGTTTGTCCGCTGCACCGTTTCAAGTTTTCACTGAAAAACGGATATAATGTTACTGGAGAAGGATATAACATGAAAGTATATCCAATTAAAATCAATGAAACAGGTGTTTTTGTAGGGTTCAAAAATTAACATCAATGATATGAAAAAGCTAATGCTTTCGGTTCTACTTTTTTGGACATGTAAAAATATATTCGCTCAAAGTTTGGAATTGCTTCCAGTAATCATAACAGAGACGATACAACAAAAAAAGAGCAGAGAAACTGGGAGGAATATCATTGTAATCCACAAAGAAGAGCTTCAAAAAATTCCAGGCAATTCATTGGATGAACTCCTCCGTTTCATTCCAGGAATTGAAGTACAAATGAGAGGACCCGCTGGGGCTCAATCCGATTTTGTGATCAGAGGTGGAACTTTCCAACAGGTATTGGTATTGATTGATGGAGTGCGAATGAATGAACCTTTGACTGGTCACTTTAATAGTTATATCCCTGTACTAAAAGAAGAGATTCAGCGCATAGAAATCATCAAAGGAGCAGCTGCATCTATATTTGGTCCGGATGCAGTGGGTGGAGTGATTCATATCATCACCCAAAAAAACTATGAATCAAAAAAACAGCAACGCCTATTGACAGATGTAAAAAGAGGAACATATGGCCTGTCTCATCAAACAATTTCAATGGAGCATAGCAATAAAACCAGTGCCCTGTTCTTAGGAATACAGAAAAACAATGCAGAGGGTCAGCCATTAAGAGGTACAAAAGGATTTATCAAATCAGATCTATACAGCGGAAATTTCTCAAAAAAAATAAAAGGGAATTGGAATGTGCAAGTGCGTGCTGCACTAGACAGAAGAGATTTCAATGCACAAAATTTCTATACCACTTTTATCTCAGATACGGCAAGAGAAAAAGTCAGTTCCACTTGGCAACAGGCATCACTCACCAAATCTACCTCAACTGCAGATTATTATTTTCTTTTTGGAGGAAGGCAATTGTATGACAATTATGTTTTCAGGCCATCTGTTGCTGCGAATGACAACCGATCTAGATTAATGAACATCGATATCAGACAAGTGCAAAAGCTAAGATGGCAAGAAGCAAAGTTCACAAGTGGCTTTCAGGTCTTTAATAAAATAATTCGATCCAACGACCGTGGCAATCATACCCACAAACATCTTGGAATCTATAATAGTTTGATGCATCAACCTTTGAAAGGATTGTTTTTAACAGAGGGAGTACGCATAGACTGGGATCAATCCTACAAATGGAATTTTATCCCTCAGTTGAATATTTCATATGCAATAAAAGACATCGTTTGGAGAGGCAGCATCGGAAAGGGAGTGAGGGATGCAGACTTCACTGAGCGATATAATAATTATAATAAAGTGTTGGTGACGAGTGGAAGAATTGGTAATCCAGCGTTACAGGCAGAGAAAAGTATAAACATGGAGATCGGTACAGATCTTTTTTTGAATCAACCTGTTCAGCTGCATGCAACCGTTTTCAGAAGGAATCAAACCAACATGATAGATTGGGTACAGACAAAATTTGAAAATATGCCCAGACAGGTTAACCTGATTGCTACAGGAGCCTATGCGCTTGCGCAAAATATTGCCAACGTAAATACCAGTGGTGCTGAAATTGACGTGAATGGAATGCATAAAATTTCGGAGAAAACAACCCTAAGATGGAATACAGGATTGACGTTGGTGAAAGCAGTTGCTGCAGATGATATTTCTGCTATTTATTTATCGAATGATGCCAATACTATTTGGAATACCAATTTTCAAATAAGCAATTCGATGGGTATGTTTTCAATTAGCACTCTTTATAAAAACAGGCCAGAGAAAACCACCTCCGTATTGCAGGCTGGTGTAAGCAAATCATTCGGACTCATCAATGTGCGGGCAGATAAAAATATCTGGAACAACAAAGCGGCTATTTACCTTCAAATAGAAAACCTGATGAATATACAATATGCCGATTTTTTAGGAGCAAAAATGCCGGGTAGATGGTTGATGTCAGGAATTCGTTTTAATATTCAAAGAATGAAAGAATACTAAATATAAATTCTTACCAGTGAAAAAAGCAACAACTGTCAAAGCGTATATTCAGCAAGTACCTTCAGAACAAAGAGAACAATTCATCCAGTTTCATGAAACCATTCTTGCAAATGCTCCCGGAGCGGAATCTTGCATGAGCTATGGTATGCCCGCAATTAAGTTACACGGAGTGGTTGTGTATTATGCTAACTGGGAGAAACACATGGCAATTTATCCCATGCCTTCTGCTTTGAAAAAATTTGCAGAGCAATTAGATGGATACGTTACTTCCAAATCAACCATACAATTTCCCCATGGTAAACCCATCCCGAAAAAATTGATCAAAGACATTGTAACGTTCAGGGTTGTAGAGAATAAGAAAAAATATGAAGCGAAGAAGAGAAAATAAACATACGCTCAAGTATAAAATCTCTCTAAACCAGGAATCATTCACTTTTTTAAAATTTTTACTGAATCATAACTTAGAAAAGTTTTCTATTGAAAAACTTTTACTATTTTTATGTTCAACATTATTTCCCGGAAAACACTCTTGGAATATTGCAGTAAATACCGCGATGCTTCATCTGCTTTGAAACTTTGGTATCAAACCATGCAGCATCTGAACGTATCTAATTTCAACGAACTAAAAGAGTGTTTCCCGAGTGCCAGTATCATAGAGGACAATAGGATTGTATTTAATATATGTGGTAATAGATACCGTTTGATTGTGAGAATTGTTTTTGAATTCAAGGTAATACAGATTAAATGGTTTGGAAAGCATAAAGAATATGACAGAATTGATGCAGGGAAAATAAACTTTAATTAACATGACTATAAAAGTTATAAAAAATAAAAGCCAGTACACGCTTTACCTCAAGAAGGTTGAGGAGTTACTAAATAAACGGGTTAAAAAAAATACTCCTCAAGGAGATCAGTTAGAACTTTTATTACTGTTGATCCGGCATTATGAAAACGAACACTATGCCATTGAATATCCTGACACGATAGATATTATAAAACTTAAAATGATGGAGAAGGGGATTCGAAACAAAGACTTGGTTGGAAAAATTGGAAGCAAAGGATATATTTCATCCATCCTAAATAAAAGAAAACCCCTCACACTTGAAATTGCAAAAATTTTTAAAAAGGAACTAGATATTTCAGCAGATCTGCTGCTAAATTAACTTCGATTGGATTTTGCTATCTGATATACAAAATTCATTCTAGAAGCTTCTCCAAAATAGGCTACTTCTTCCTCTCCTATTTTGATGGCTCCCAGCTTTTCCATCGCTCTTTGAGAACGGATGTTATTGGCACCGACATGAAAGATAACGTGATCTACAAATTGAAAAGCATAATCTAACATCAATTGCTTGGTACTTTTATTAAAAGGTTGCCCCCAGCAGACTCTTGAAAAGAACGTGTATCCAATTTTGATTTCTTTTTTCTCCGGAAAATAATCATAGAACCGAGTGCAGCCAATTACTTGATCTGTTTTGCTTTTTATAGTAAATGCACCTTTGGATTCCATTGCACCATTAAAATAATTTTTAAACACCTCTTTTTTGTACCTATCCGGATTAGGATGTTGTTCCCAAATCAAAGGATCTTTTGCAACATTATAGAGTAATTCAAAATCAGTTTCTTTTAGCGGAATAAGTTTTACCCATTCATTTTTCAAGTTAAAAGGTTGCAAATTCATGTAACAATGTTAGCAAAAGAATCGTATAAACAGAAAGGTTAACTATTTTTGAGTGTAATGAAAATGATTCAACCCTTATTGGTTCTTGTTGCATTGCTTTCTTTGAACTGCACGAAATCATCCGATGTAAATAATTGCATCAAAGGCAAACTGGTCATCAATGGTATTTGTGGTAACATAACAATACAGGTTTTGAGTGGGTCCATCGATTCAAATTTGATAGTTAAGAGTTGGCAGGATCCATCTACTTCTAAAACATATGAGAATGTATTTGCGTTGAAGAGTATTTGCACATTTCCCAGCAGCATCAAGGAGGGGGATGAATTTTATTTTAAAATTGACAATGATCCGAAGGGGTCTGATTGTGCAGTTTGCCTGGCATACAGGCCTACTCCTCCAAAGGGTTTGATGATCAGCATCTGTAAGTAGCCGGAATACCCTGGTTTTATACCCTTGATTTTCTTTTTCAAAAAGCCGAAAATCCCTATTTTTGCAGCCCCCAAGGGGAAACTCCTCAGTAGCTCAGTTGGTTAGAGCATCTGACTGTTAATCAGAGGGTCACTGGTTCAAGTCCAGTCTGAGGAGCACACACAATCAAATGATTATCAAAGGTTTATGAATCAAAATCATAAACCTTTTTTTATTTCTAAAATGTTCGTGCCAGCTTTCTGCCATCTTTTGGTTTGCAGGTGATAAAACGAGACAAACAATGGACAGTAAGAAGAGGCTACTTCTCTTGAAAATGAGAAAAGTGAGCTGAGGAGTTTAAGGTGATTTCTCATCAAACTTTTACATCCAAACGGCTTAGGGCAGTTACACTCAAGCTTCCCTTAAATAATGTTCTAAACTGAATTTTAAAATCAGTCCAGTCCCACCCAGCGTATCGTCTTTCAATCCGTTCCTTTCTTTGCTTTGAATATCATTGGCTGAAAAGAATAAGAAATATTTGTTGTCCCTCTTAACAATAGCTGGCGCCCACATTGCCATATGAGCCCATTTGATGATGGAAGTATCTATGATCCTGGAATGCTTTTTCCATGTCACCATGTCTTTCGAAGAAAAGGCATCCAAAAAAACCTGTTTAGCGTAAATATTAGAATAGGTTGGAAAGATCCAATACCTGTTCCCGAAAATTACTCCTTCCGGATCCGCATACCATCCTTCAATAACAGGATTGTGTGATAATGATTTCTGTGCATGAACTGGTTGAACAAAGAAACTGAACAGAATTGCAATTGTGAGGGTAAAATTTCTCATACATAAAGTTAGTAGAGAATTCTGAGAAAGCCACTTGATAAATGATGCTCAGATAATTCCAATTTCATTTAGATTTTTATAGCTGCATTTTTCGTTGAAAAGGGGAATTGTAAATGTTGGAGCTACATACAAGTAGCTCTTTTTTATTGCTTTGACTTCTTGTGCTTTTATAAATTATAGCCTCTGTACTAAAACTTTCGTTTAAAATATAATGTCAACAACAAATAATAGATTTCACAATTTCGGGATTAGTCATTTACCAATAATAAATCATTGTATCATTTTTATTACAATAAGTATATTTAGAAAAAATTTTACCTAAGCACATGAAAAAGATACTCGGATTGCTTTTTATTTCAACCTCGGCCTTTAGTCAACAACATTTCATTCAACAGAAAAATGGTCCTAAGCTCGGCTTTGATCAAGCTAAAATTATTCAGAAAGATGGCCTCTCGTTTAAGGATCTCAATAAGAATGGCAAACTGGATGTATACGAGGATTGGAGAAAGCCAGTCGATGAACGCGCGAAAGATCTAGCAAAACAATTAAGTGTGGAAGAGATTGCAGGCTTAATGTTATACTCTGGTCACCAGGCAGTACCAGCAAGACCAGATGGTTATTTTGCGGGAACATACGGTGGCAAGCCTTTTGACCCCAAGACAATGGATCCCAGTGATCTGACGGACCAACAAAAGAAATTTTTGAAAGAAGATAATCTGCGTCATGTGTTATTGACCACCGTTTCAAGTCCAGAGGATGCAGCAAAATGGAACAATAAACTCCAGGCCTTTTGTGAATCAATCGGCAAAGGTATTCCGGCCAATAACAGTAGCGATCCACGTCATGGCACATCCGCTCGGGCGGAATTTAATGCAGCCGCTGGCGGAGAGATTTCCATGTGGCCATCCTCTTTGGGAATGGCGGCAACTTTTGACCCTTCAGTTACTCAACAATTTGGGCGCATAGCGGCAATGGAATACCGCGCTTTGGGTATTGCTACGGCACTTTCACCCCAAGTAGATATCGCTACTGAACCCAGGTGGTTGCGTTTTGATGGAACATTTGGAGAAAGTTCAAAACTTTCAGCGGCTATGGGAGAAGCCTATTGCAATGGTTTCCAAGGAGACCAATGGGGAGGAAATAGTGTAAACGCGATGGTAAAACATTGGCCAGGTGGCGGCTCAGGAGAAGCAGGTCGTGATGCGCATTATGCAAATGGAAAATTTGCTGTCTATCCTGGCAATAATTTTAATGAACATTTAATTCCTTTTACGGAAGGTGCATTCAAGTTAACGGGTAACACAAAAAAGGCTGCTGCGGTCATGCCTTATTACACGATTTCATGGAATCAAACAAGCGAAAACATAGCAAATAATTACAATAAATATATTGTTACAGACCTTTTAAGGAAGAAGTACAACTATGACGGAGTGGTTTGCACGGACTGGTCGGTTACGGGAGATCACAAGGCAATGGACGTATTTATTGATGGCAAAGTATGGGGTGTAGAAAAATTAACAATGGCAGAGCGTCATTACAAAATATTGATGGCAGGAGCAGATCAGTTTGGTGGAAATAACGATATTAAACCGATCATCGAAGCCTATGCGATGGGTGTTAAAGAACATGGAGATGCATGGATGCGTGCACGTATGGAACAATCAGCAGTGCGTTTATTGCGTAATATTTTTCAAGTGGGGCTATTCGAAAATCCCTATGTAAATCCTTCTGAGACGAAGCAAATCGTAGGTAAACCCGAATATATGAAGGCTGGTTTTGAGGCTCAATTAGCCTCGATCGTATTATTAAAAAACAAAGGGAATGTGCTACCTATTAAGGAAAAGAAAACGATTTACATTCCAAAGCGTTTCGTCGCAGCTACCCGCCATTTCTTAGGGTTTCCGATTCCAGCAACGAACGACTTCCCGATCAATATGGAACTGGTTCAGAAATACTTCAATGTAACAGATGATGCTTCGAAAGCGGATATTGCATTGGTTTGTATTGAAAATCCGAAAAGCAATACCGGGTATGATAAAGAAGATGTTGCCAATGGTGGAAATGGTTACCTCCCTATTTCGTTGCAATATTCAGATTATACTGCAAATGATGCACGTGAAGTAAGTATTGCTGGAGGAGATCCTTTGGAAAATTTTACGAATAGAAGTTATAAAGGAAAAACGGTTAAGACGAGAAATTTGACGGATATTCAATTAATCGAGGAGACAAAAGCGAAGATGAACGGAAAGCCGGTGATCGTTTCCATCAATGTTTCCAATCCGATGGTCTTCGCAGAATTTGAGGGGAAAGTGGATGCAATACTGGCGAGTTTTGGTGTGCAAGATCAGGCTATTTTAGAGATCATTTCAGGTAAAGCAGAACCGAAAGCCTTGTTGCCGATGCAAATGCCGGCGAACATGCGTGTAGTCGAAAAACAATATGAAGATGTACCATTCGATATGGAATGCCATGTGGATTCAGAAGGACATCGATATGATTTTGGTTTTGGAATGAACTGGAAAGGGGTCATTCAGGACGCAAGAACAAAAAAGTTCAAATAGCGAAAAGCCTCGGGGAACCGGGGCTTTTTCTTTGCCTATCAGCCAAATGAAATCGTTGCATTTTTATTTTTACTTTGATTAACTTTCATCAGAAAAAATTTGAGCTAATGTTGAAAGATGTAATCCCAAAACTTCCAATGCGTGATAAATCGCGTACTAAAGAGTTTTATTTGAATCAACTATTGTATCGACCCCTTAATTTTTGAACTATAAAAAGTTAATTTCAAAGAAATATCTTTATTTTCTCTCTTTTAAAATGAATCTTTAATGAACTTCTTTCCATTTGGAATGAAGTCAGGAAAACAAACACGCAGTTCTTTTATTTTTAACTAATTTTGATCCAGCTACGATTTAGAATAGTTATTTGAAATAGCAATTAATTGCTGCAATTGATTGCAACTTTCGTAATTTAGGGGAGCCAAACTAGACAAGCCATCAGAAATGATGGCTTTTTCTTTGTCCGTCAATGAGTTAGGCTAGTTGCATCTTTTTATTTTTCTTTGATTAACTTCAGTACTTAAATAATCAAACGAATATAAAAATGAAAAGAATTGCCCTCCTATCACTTTTGCTTCTACCATTTCTTGGTTTTGCACAAAACACCCAATATACGGTTACCTCTTTTTTACCTGAAGGGCCATTGGCTCCTAATACACATTATATTGGTGAGGCTTGGTTAAGTAGTGTACTTCAAGGGGATAGTGAATTGAATTATAATATTACCAAAGCAACATTTAGAAAAAACTCCACGCTCGATTGGCACAAACACTCCACACCTCAAGTACTTATTATTTTGGAAGGTGAAGGCTATTATCAAGAAAAAGGTAAAGAACCAATTATCATAAAAAAAGGTGACGTTGTTAGATGTCCAAAAGATATTGAGCATTGGCATAAAGCAAGTAAAGAAAGTTTAGTTACTTATCTAGCTTTATATGATGGTTCAAAACCAACTATTTGGACAGATAAACTAACTCAAGCGTATTATGATGATGTCGCTCAGAAACTGAAGGGAGATAAAAAGTAAAGATATTCAACCTTTCAATTTCCCGATAGTAACATACTCAATCATCGAATTATAGTTGCATCTTTCGTCGAAAAGGGGAGCACACACAATCAAATGATTATCAAAGGTTTATGAATCAAAATCATAGACCTTTTTTTATTTCTCATTATTCTCGTGCCAGCTTTCTGCCAGCTTTTGGTTTACAGATGATAAATAATGAGTGAAAATGGAATGGAATAGAGGTCACATCTCTTCAAATATAGAAAAGTGAGCTCAGGAATTCAAAGTGACTTGGTAGACAAATTTAAAACTGTAAACGGATTAGGGGCGATTAAGCATATGTTTCACTAAGTTAATGTTCTAAACTGAATTTTAAAATCAGTCCAATAATTAAGGGGTCGATACACTTGCAATTCTTATCAATTCGAGTTTGATTGTTTACTTCTATCGATACTTAAATCAATTTTTGATCAGTTTTTGCGCTGTTAAAAGCTTACCTCTTTTATCTTTCACTTGGATTAAGTAGCCGCCTTTCATTGAGGTTGAAATATTGAGCTTATTACCGCTGCTAACTTTTCTATTGCTTATAATTTGCCTACCATTCATATCAATAATGGTTATATACACATCTTTCACATTAGTCAATTGAAAAGTAAGATTGATGTCCCCATTAGTTGGGTTGGGTGAAATATTAAAATACTCATCATTTGAAAGATTTGAAAGAGCAGTAGTGAGGTAATAATAATTAGCACTTGCGGCACTGGTACATCCATTTTGAGTAGTAGTAACTGAATAATTCCCACTGGTTGTTGGTTTGATTTTTTGGGTAGTGTCCGAAATTTTCACACCATCTTTATACCATACAAGACCATTTACATTTGTTACCAGATTATTTGATGAATCTCTGCTGATGACGGGAGCATTGGGAGGAGGTATAATCTTTACATTTTTAGTAGTAGTTCCCTTTATGCCTAATTTTATGACTTCATAACTAAAAACTGCATTCCCAGCTTTTACTGCTTTAATAGTACCGAGTGAGTCAATAGTTGCAATGGAAATATCATTACTCGACCAAGTACCACCTAGTACTGGTGAACTTAATTTTGCATTATTCCCGACACACAACTCCGACACACCAGAAATAGGTTTTGTATTGAACAATTGAACAGTTAATTCAGCTGTATCTTTTTTTATTTGTTTATTCCCAACATTGTCACTTGGAATTGCATAGAATTGATAAATACTATCTTTTTGACCTTGAATAAATAGTGAATCTGATATATATAATAATTCAGGATAATATTTCCCCTTATTCGTCGACTTATAAATTGTATAGTCCCGTATACCCGATTCACTATCTGCACCTGTTTGATAAATGGTAAATGTACTGTCACTCAATAACTTATAGGAGACTACCTTACCCTTTGGAGTACCCTCGTCAATGGTATGCTTGAAAAAATCTGTAATAATTGGTTGGTTATAATCAAAATAAATAAAAGCACGATTTATTAAAGTATCAAGATTAGTTATGGTTTGTATAGGTTTGATTGAATAACTGACAGATCCTTGACCCGATTTTCCTTCTTTGTGCGGCTGAAGAAACCCAAGTAATGTAGTGTCTGATGCTAATTCCCCTGTTTTAGCATCAATAGTTAAAAATGATGTTGTAAGAATAGATGATGAAGTGTCATATCTTGCATTGAATAACACATTGATACCACTTTTTTTATTGTATTCAATTAATTTGGAAAATTCATATCTAAAATCTGGAATAGTGTAATTAGAATCTTCTATTGAAAATGATTCGAGTTTAAAAGAACTTTTCTGATATTTTTTTGAATTAATAGTATCTACTATTACTACTTTTTGTGCAGAACGTGAGGCTTTCTTATCATTTTCGAAACTTACTTTGTAAGCAATTTCATCTGATCTATTGATATAATGAAGCAAAGTATCATATTTATAGCTCCCTTGTTTCTCATTTGGATCAAAAGATTCGCTTACTTTGCTACTTGAACTGCTTGAACCTTGAAAAAAATCAACACAAGCTTTAAGAGTCATGCCCGCTTGAAGAGCCAATGCCTTACTACCAAGAATTTTACCAACTTCTATTCTTTCTCTTAATAAGCCAGAAAAAAAAGCAGTAGACGCATCCATAGTTGCAATACAAAATTCGTTCATAAATCCGGTATATGAAAGAGTTGCTCCGGTTAAATTTGCTCCAGTGCCCAGGTTAAATATATTATTTCCTTGTTGCAGATCATAATACATATCTACAAAAAGTTGAGATACTCCCCAAATTAATCCTACCCCTGCATATGTAACACTTGCTGCTGGAGTTGCAGCAGCAAAACCTGCAATACCTAGTGCAACACCACCTATTCCTGCAAAGCAATCAAATGCATCTTGCGGGGGATATGAACCTATCATCCGTCCACCTATTTTCAAATCCATAAAAATATCCATTGCAGTAAAATCTGTATTATTAGGTGCCTTGAAGGTGAAAGGAATTTTGATACTTTCATCTGGACCAATTTGAGATAAATATAAAAAATGAACTCTTGATTTAAATGGCTTTCCCCATGTAGTATCAACATCAAAATACTGAGCTAAATTCTTGAGCGTATCATTTAATATTGGACTTATGTAAATTTTGTCATCAAATGAAAACTCTTTGATTCTTTGATCAACAGCAAAAAAGAAAGGCACAATATTTGCATTAACTAATCCATTGTTTTTAAACGTAATATTCCCTTTATAAATCCCATTAGCCATGATATTTTGGGGAATATTTATTACTCCCGAAATTCGAGGCTCTAGTAAAGTCGTATCTGATGGTTTCGGATATATCTTAAATGCTTTTTTAATAATTGTATCATATCCACTTTTTGTATAAGAGATCTTTAGGTCCCAATTTTGAATACCTGGTTGGACCAATTCGTGCAAATCAAATTCTATCCGAGATTTTGAGAGATCTTTAGAATAAGATGATATACTTGGTTTTAAAACTTTGCCCGTAGAATCTACAAGAGTAATTTTCACAGTACTATCTAATAATCCCCCATAGATTGTAGTGATAACATCTCCGCCTGCCATGAACTCTCTTGGATGATAACTTTCAATTCCTGTAAATAAATTTTTTGTTATAGAATCTGTCCGACAACCTGTTCCTGAAACAAGTTTTACAGTATTCCGCCCATTCCCAAAAACACGAACAGGATTTTGTATGGTATCTTTAGCCCCATCTGAATAAGTCCAAATACTTTTATTAGAGATGTTGTTTTTACTGCTGTCGATAAAAGTATACTGATTACCATATCGAATAAAAGAAAAATCAGCCTTTGTTTTATATATATCACATAAACTGATAGAGGCAGACATCAGAAGACTCCATCTTCCATATGTGTCCAAGGCCCTTATGTAAAGGACTGTTTTTTCCTTCCCATTATCTGGTGCTACAATACCAAAATTATTTTCGATAGTACTGTTAGGGGTGATTTGTAAAGTATACCCTTTGCCATAACCAGGATCTTTATCAAAAAAATATTCTATTTTTTCAACTTTTGAAACCGAATCTGCTCCATCATACAAAATAAACGGCGCATTATGAGTAATACTTATATTTCCAGAACTATCCTTTGCACGAAAATAGATAACATGTAAACCCATGCTTAATCCAGTCATAGAAAACTTAAAACTTGTATCCAATTCTTTTTTCTTAGAAACCAGAATAATACTGCCTTTGCCAATTCCTGGGTCTTTATCAAAAAAATATTCTACTGAATGTAACAGCTGAGAGTAAGAAAATGTAATAGAACTTAAACCAATGGTCAGCCATATTAATATAATTTGCTTCAGTTTCATTGTGCCATCAATTTTTTGCTGAAACTTTTAAACTGATTTTTAACCCGCCCTGTTTTGTTGCATCTCGATCAACATTGATGTAATAAATATTAGGTATAGGTGGGAGACCTGATAGAATATAACTGGTTACGCCCCCAAATGCACCACAATCTGTACCATCTGAACTATAATTGACAGCAATACTGGATGCTCGAATTTTGTAAATACCATCATCGCTTGTGATACCTTGTGAATTATTTGATGAAATAATGATACTATCTAGTGAGCTTCGTTTAGAAATTATTTGATTAGTTGCTGAATTAAAAATTGGATAATTGGAAATATTTTTTGAGGAACTGCCAGCTGGGTTACCAGAGGATAATGCAACAGTTGTGTCTGCTGAGTTAATTGATTTTTTGTAAAATATATTATTTGTAAAACGTATATTTTCCAGATGAAAATTAGATGATTGAGTAATAAAAGTGTTGTGATCAAATAAGAATCCGGAATAATCTCCTGCATATCTAGCAATTTCTCCACCTAATATAATATTGTTACTTAAAGTAGCACTGCTTGTACCACTATTATAAAAAATAAAAGGGTTACTCTCTAACGCTGAAGGACCCTGAAAAAAGGATTGTCGTATTGATATATTAGATGCATTTTTAAAACTAAGATGAACTTGACGGGCATCAAATAAAGATCTTTCTATTATGATATTTGATACTGTATCAAAATAAATGGAGGAGTTGTAGATACCATCACGCTTGAATTGTACGCCACTTATTAAACTAGCATCGGATCCTGGTTTAAAATTTAAATACTCAATATTTGATGTTTGGATGTTCTGTTGAATACTTAATACCTGATTCTGACCAAGGAAATACCCGTTACCATAAATAAGAATTTTTTTTCTAAGAATTGATCCTTTGTATGGTATAGCACTAGGTTGTAAATAGATGATACTCCCAGCAGGCACGCTATCAACCGCTGTTTGTAATTCTGTAAAATCTGCAACATAGTCTTTTTGATTGTTAACAATGTATATTTTTTGCGCTAATAAAAATTGACTTGAAAAAATCAATAGATTTAAAATTATAAACTTAAGAATTGATGAATTCATATCCTTTTTTTATTAATTTAATTTTAAAAATAAAACAGCAAATAGGTATTATGCGAAAAGGCAATATTTTTATGCAAATAGTAGTTTGACAAAAATACATTTGAATGACCAATGAAATGGATAAGACATATATTTAGCTGGCTGGTGATTACAGCTTTTATTTTTGCAACAAGTCAGACAAATTATGAGGCATGGAAAGATCTGAAAGTACCAAGTCTTTTTATTTTTTATATAATTCTTGGAATGATCGTGCCTTACTATTTTACCATCATTAAACTGGTACCAAAGTTTTATTTATCACAGAGCTATAAAAGCTTTTTTTATAAGACGTTTGCGATTGCAATATGTTTTATCTTTTGTTCTCATTTTACCATCCGACTGTATTTTTTTATCATGTATGGAAATCAATTTTTCCCTAGCATCAAATCTTTTCTTCAATCAATATACATAATAACAGTGAATGTTCTCATTGCTTCGAGCATCGCAGGAGTAAGTCGAATTTCATGGAATTATTTTATTGTAAATAGGAAACTAATTGAAATTGAAAAAGAAAAATTAAAAATTGAATTAGAGATTTTAAAATCTAATATTCATCCACACTATCTCTTTAATATAATGAATTCGATCTATTTTTTAATAGATAAAGAAAATCATACTGCTAGAAATACTGTAGAAAGATTTTCTAATCTGATGAGATACCTTCTTTACGAAAGCAATAATGAAAAAGTTAATTGCCAATCAGAAATAGATCACCTGAAAGATTATTTTGAAATACAAAAAATGAGGTATGGACAAAACTATGAATTTACAACTGACATTTCAGATATACCTAGTTTAAAAATCAATCCTCATTTCATTTTACCGCTGTTGGAAAATGCATTTAAACATCTGTCTAATCATGATAATAAAATAAATTTTATAGAATTAAAAATTCAAAATAATCAAAATGAGCACTTAGAAATTCAAATTATTAATAGCTATGAGAGTGATAAAAAAAACGAAAATAAATCAAAAGGAATAGGTCTTGAAAATATTCAAAAAAGATTAAAATTGTTATACAATAATATTTCTTACCTTAAAATAGATGCTAGATCAGAAGAAGATATTTATAAAGTGACTTTAAAACTTCCATATGCTGATTAGGTGTATAATTATAGAAGATGAGCCGCTTGCAAAAAAGGGATTGAGCGAATATTGTAATAAAATAGATTTTTTAAATCTAATATCAACTTACAGCAATATAAGTGAAGCAAATGAAATCTTAGAAAATGGAAATATTGACCTTATTTTCCTAGATATAAATCTACCGCATATAACAGGAATAGAATTTGTAAGAAATGTTTCACCTATTCAATTAATCATTTTTACTACTGCGCACGCAGAGTATGCAATAGAAGGATTTGAATTGAACATCATGGATTATCTATTAAAGCCAATAAGTTTTGAAAGATTTAAAAAATCTGTTGATCATGCTAAAGAATATTTAGAATATCTAGAATACAAAACCGATAAAAAAGAAAATTCAATATTTATACAAATAAACGGCAGAATTCAAAAAATCAAATATGATGATATCCTCTTCATAGAAGCCTGTTCTAATTATGTAAAAATAATTACAGAAAAAAATACCTTTTTACATTACAATTCCATGTATAAATTCTATGAGAAATTAAATAAGAAATTATTTATAAAAGTACACAGATCATATATTATAAATAAAAGCAAAATTAATACGCTCTGGAAAGATAAAGTTCAAATAAGCAATCATATAATACCTATTACTCAAAAAATAACTTTAGAGTAACATAAGGCAATCTTATCTTCAATTGTCATGAAGTTAATGTAGAGAAAACCTCATTATTTATTAGATTTTTTCGGTTGTTATAGAAATAAATATTTCTAAAATAGTCATCATTTTTTTTTAATTGATTGCAACTTTCGTGTCTTGGGGTGTATCGACCCCTTAATTCTTGGACAAAACGCCTTTAAAGTCTGAGTCAGTTTGTATTATTTTCACTTTTCCTCAAAAGTGAAAACTGATTGAACTTACTATCAATTGGCATGAAGTCAGTATAAATGATAAACTAAGCATTCATTTTAATTCAGACCCTACTTATAATAGCTTTTTGAAATAGCTATTAATTGCTGCAAATGATTGCAACTTTCGTAACTTAGGGGAGCATATAAAAGTAAAAGGGTTATACTTGTATAGTGTAACCCTTTTTTATTTGGAAGTTTCTATTAATGTACATAATTTTGTACATATAAAAGTACACAAATGTTAACGACAACACTTTCAGACTTCCGCAAGGATATCAAAAGCTACCTAGATAAGGTTACACAAAGTTTTGAAACATTGATTATAAACCGGGGAAAAGATACCGGCGTGGTCGTTATTTCTATAGAAGAGTATAATGCGCTGAAAAGTACCCAGCACGAATTGTCTTCACGTATCAATCAACAACGTTTAGATGCGTCTATAGAGGCACTTAAATCCGGAAAGAAATTGGTCAAAAAACTGGATGAGTGATGAAGTTTGTATTCACTGAATTATCCTGGGAAGATTATCTTTTTTGGCAGAAAAATGATAAGCATAAATTGAAACGTATCAATGAATTACTAAAAGATATTTCCCGTAATCCTTATGAGGGCATAGGTAAGCCTGAGCCATTAAAATTTAATTATGCAGGCTTTTGGTCAAGACGTATAGACGAGGAACATAGATTAATATATAGAGTAGTTGATCATGAAATTCAGATTGCTAAATGTCGTTTTCATTATGATTAACAAATAAACTGCTGCAACATTCACTCGTAAGGAGAGCAAGTTGAGAAAAGAGGTCAATTAGACCTCTTTTTTTATTTTACCACTTTCCAAAACTTCCTTTATGCAAAGTAGAATCTGAATTGCTGAGGTGTATTTTATGTCTGCAACTTTTTATTCTGACTCAAGAAGGTAAGGCTTTACGAGCTTCGCGATCAGGATCATTTTTTACAACAGGTACATCATCGAATATCATTGTTTCACCTTTTTCTGTGGTGTATTTAGGCCATATCGGCAATCCTTTTGCATTAGGAGTTCCTGTTTTCATAAATGCCAATAAAGCGCCCGCCATCTTTTCAGCCATTTTTCTCGCCCGGGAGCCACCCCCAGTATGAGATAATTGCCTGTCTGTATTGTAAAACCAAAATGAGATATCCAAAGTATGAAACGCACGAAGCCTCCCATCAAAAATAGTAACCGGGTTCCAGCCAAACCAATCTACATAAACGTTAGACGTCTGTTTAGTCTTTGCATCGGCAACCGCAATTGCATTTTTTCTGTTACTAATTGCCATGGAAACGATCTCAATTGGCTTGCGATCAGGGAATGCTTTTTCATATGCATCGTATACCGCAGACGCATTCTCAGCAACTGAAGTACCAAACCCACGCAGTGTTTTCAATTGATCCTTTGCCTGTTCCTTTGAAATATTTTCGAGCGATGAATCGAAGCCGCTTGGAGATCGTTCGTAAAATGTAGTGGAAATTATCATTGGTATGTTAGCTCCGGGGGCATCCAAAGAGAAAGTTTCTTTGACTAGGTATTTTCCATCTGCCACAGGACCGAACGAACCTACCGCTGTACCAGCAGGGCTATATTCTCTTAGTTCACGACTTGCATGGGTTGTTAGGGCGATATAATCTTTCCATGGCATCTCCTGAAGTTTTTCAATTGAAACTCCTGAATGACGCACGATGCTGGCCCCCAGTCTTTCGGAAGCTGTTTTATCTTGACCTCTGAGAGAAGAGCCGCTAAGAGCAACGGCTTTGTGGAATAAGCCTTTTGCAGAGGGCATGCCCATTAAAGTACAAACTTTCGATCCTCCCCCCGACTGACCTATAATCGTAACATTAGCCGGATCTCCTCCAAAATTCGCGATATTGTCGCGAACCCATTCTAAGGCCGCTACACAATCTAGCATACCTACATTCCCTGATGCTTCATATTTTGGACCGCCAACACCGGCAAAATTAGAGAATCCCAAAGGCCCTAACCTGTGATTAATTGAAACAAATACTACATCGCCAAAACGGGAAAGATTTTCACCATGATATTCAGGGTGTTCAATCGCATTACCACTTGTAAAACCACCTCCATGCATCCAAAATAGTACCGGCCTTTTCGCTCCATCCAATTTTGAAGTCCAAACATTCAGTTTCAAGCAATCCTCCCCAATCTCATCATAATGCCAATCATCGGTAAATGCCAAATACCTGTTTGCATAGAAATTGTTTTGTAATTGCGGTGCAGACATGCCCCAATAAGTGGCAGGATAAACATCATTCCAGGATGCCGGCTTTTGAGGAGGCATGAATCGATTCTTTCCGGAGGTATCAGCACCATAGGGAATTCCAAGGAAGGTGTAAATATCTCTCATGATGAAACCACGAACTTTTCCATATGTGGTGTTTGCGACTGCTATATTGTCTCCAATATAGAGTACCGGCTTTTCTTCATCTGGTTCTTTCACATTTACTTCCTGACCGGCAATTAGCGATGCTGGAGATACAAGTCCAAGGCCTGCTGCACCTAAGCCAATACTTTTAATAAAATTTCGTCTTATTGTTTTCATTTTTTGATTTATTTAGTCAGCTATAAATTAGTTTTTGGGGATTGGGCATGATGAGTTGGCATTAAATATTACTATACAGCGCCTTATACTTGTTTTAAAATTTTTCCAATGCTTTTTATCCTTTATATCATCATACAATATAAGCCTTTTTTGAAAGTTTAAAAATGGAACATAGTTGGGGATTTTCAGTTGTTTATATTACAAGAAAAACTCACTTAGTTTTAGGTAAATTTTTCACATTGTGTTGTAGTGCCCCAAATGATTGCAACTTTCGTAATTTAGGGGAGCTAAAAAGCAGTATAAAATCCGCTTTTTTCACCTGCTTTTGTTGTCTGTTTAGACAACTTTTGCAGTATGCAAAGAGAGTTCATTTTTTGGAAAGATTACTTCAATGACTTTTTTAAATCATTGGATGAAGACAGTAGAAGTAAAGTATTGTGGATGCTTAAATCCTTAGCGTCTCTTCCTAAAATAACTTTGAAGTTTTTTAAACACATTGAAGGAGTAAATGGACTATTTGAACTTAGGATTTCCTGGGAGGGAAAGGCTTATCGCATATTCTGTTTTTTTGATAAAGGAAATAAGATCATTTTATGTAATGGTTTTATCAAGAAAGATCAAAAGACCCCGAAACTTGAAATCTTAAAAGCTATAAAAATCAAGGAGGAATATCAATATGAAAACGAAAAATAAAAACCTGACATCACTAGATGAATTTATTGATGATCAATATGGGAAACAAGGTACTCCTAAAAGAGAAAAATTTGAAAGAGGCTTTGAAGTTTTCAAAATAGGTTTCTTGTTGGAAGAAGCAAGAAATAGTCGTGGTATGACACAGGAGGAACTTGCTGCTAAATGCGGAACGAATAAATCCTATATTTCAAGAATTGAAAATGATGCATCTGATATAAAACTTTCAACATTGATAAAAATTATCAAAACGGGATTGGGAGGTGAGTTGAAGGTTGTATTAAAATAAAATTAACTTGTTAAATTTATAAATTTTACTGATAAGCGATTCGCTGCGACGAATGGCTTATTTGTAATCCAGTAATAAGTTAGGGTAGCTGCGTCTTTTCTTATATTTACTTTATGAAAACACTTCTTTTTGCTCTAACCTTTTTACTCAGTGGAAATGTATATTCCCAAAGCAAGTTGAGTGCCAAAGAATTTAAGCCTCTTGAAGTTTATCATTCTGAAGATTTGATTATCATTCAAATTTCTGATAATGCATTTTTGCATACTTCATATCTACAAACAAATGATTTCGGGAATGTACCCTGTAACGGGATGATAGTTAGAAATAGTAATGAAGTGATTGTATTTGATACACCTACAAATAATAAAAGCGCTGAAGTTTTAATAAACTTTATTAAAGAGAAACTTCATTGTAAGATAAATGCGATTGTTCCCACTCACTTTCACGATGATTGCTTAGGGGGCTTAGCCTCATTTCATAAGTTAAAAATCCCTTCGTTTGGAAATTTTAGAACCATCGAATTAGCGAAACCCAATAGTATCGAAGTGCCTCAAAATGGATTTAACGATTCTCTTAAATTAAGCCTTGGAAAAACGTATGCTATTGTAAAATATTTTGGACAAGGTCATACCAAAGATAACGTTGTAGGGTATTTCCCAAAGGAAAACATATTATTTGGAGGTTGTTTAATTAAAGAACTCCAGGCCACAAAAGGGTATTTGGGAGATGCCAATGTTGGAGAATGGTCAACCACTGTTGAGAAAGTGAAACAACAATATCCAAATATTAAAATTGTTATCCCTGGTCACGGAGAAATTGGAGGCAAAGACCTACTAGACTACACGATTAAATTATTTAAGTACAATTAGCTGGAAATTTGCAGGACTCCTAACGCTTCAATTTTCTATTAGTCACATACTTTATCATCGTATTAGAATTGCATCTTTTGTCGAAAAGGAGAGCCAAACTGGACAAGCCATTCCTGGCGGAAGATGGCTTTCGTGGCTGTTCCTGATTTAGGCTTATTACATTTTTTATCTATTTTTATTCCACCCACAATACAAAAATGAATGAAACAAATTTTCATTAATATAACAGTAAGTGATCCAGAAAAATCAATGCAATTCTATCTTGCATTAGGCTTTACCATCAACCCATTGTTTACAGACGAAGACCAAAAATGCATGGTTTGGTCTGACTCCATTTATATAATGTTGCAATCGAGGCAATTCTCAAACGTGTACCTTGAAAAACAGAAGATGGATGCAAGAAGATACCAAATACCTTCATTTACCTTACAGGTAGAAAGTATCGAAATAGTAAATCAAATGATGGAGAATGGAATGGCAGCCGGTGGCATAGAGCCTGTTTCTGTGTTTAGAGAAGAGTTTATGTTTTTACGGAGCATTGAAGATCCAGATGGTTACCTATGGGGTATCATGCATTTAGAATTAGATAGATTCATTGCTTTAAAGAAAACCCCTCAAGGATAGAAATCCAAAAGGGGTTGTTGTATTATTGATAAGGACAAACTAGAAAAATATGGCAGGCATTAATACCCTGAATTTTGTACCAAACTTTTATTTACATCCATTTCACGCTGGGGGATAGGAAGAATCAACTTTGGAGAGTTCCATGCATTCGCACCTACACTTTTCTGTAAACGCTTTGCTTCATGTAGATTGTGACCTTCGAAGGCCAATTCGAGATAACGCTCCTTGGTGATATCATCCAATGTAACAGTAGTCAAAGAAGGCAAACCAACTCTGTTGCGAATAGCATTCACATCACTCAATGGTGCTGCACCTACACTGGTGCTGTTTCTGAAGTTGGCCTCTGCACGTGTCAAATACATTTCTGCAAGACGAATGACGGGCACATTGCCATAGCGATCGAGGTGTTTGCGTGTGTAGTTGTTACCTCCACTCAAAGCAAAATATGTTTTTCTTACATCACCTGTTTCGTACAATGCAATATGAGCCGCTTTGATTTTACAATCACTTCTACCATTGGTTCCAGTGATACCAACGTTTCTACCAAAATACGTATTCAAGGAATTGGTTCCATCCTGAGCTGTAACTGTTATTGCGAAAAGATACTCATCAGGATTTGCTCCACCATTGTTGATGAAAGTGAACCACAATTTTGTAAAATCAGGATTTAATTTTTTACCACTGCCAGTTATTACTCTGTTTGCAGCGTCGCCTGCAGCAGCATAGTTTTTCAACATCAAATGAACTCTTGAAAGTTGTGCAGCAGCAGCCCATTTGGTTGCATAAATAGTATTGGTGGCCGGCAACAATGATTCTGCTTTTGTGAGATCTGCAATCACCTGATCATAAACTGCTTTAACGGATGCACGTGGTAAATTATCAGCACTGCTCACACCTTTGGTTACTGTCAATACCAAAGGAACACCAGGATTGGAAGCAGCATCTCCATCGCCAATGGTCTTGGCAAAAAGCCTGACGAGCTCAAAATACATGGAAGCCCTCAAGAACAATGCCTGACCTTCTACTGAGTTTTTTCTATCTGGCGAAGATGTTACCTTATCTAATGCAGACAATACACTGTTGCAACGGTTAATTGTATTGTATGCAGAAATCCAAGTGCCAGATGCAAATGAATTATCTGCTGTCATTATGGTTTGATAAGCATCTTTCAACCCTGCAAATGTTCCTGTAAAATTGATGTTGGCACTATTTCCAATAAGATCATTCAATACCATGATATCTCCTCCATAAACAGGAGCAGACTGAACTCCATCATAGGCTCCAATCAATGTTACATTGACATCGCTTTCATTTTCGAGTGCTTTGTCTGCTGAAATACTCTGATAAGGAAGAATATCAAGACGCTTCTCACAACCAACGATAGAGAAAACTGTCCAGGCAGCTAATATGATGTATGAAGCTTTTTTCATTTGTATACTATTTTTCATCATGAATTTCATTAAGAATTAAAAACTAATGTTGATGCCCGCAAGGAGTGTTCTTGGCTGTGGTGGCGTATAGAAATCATTTCCTTTTGCGATGTTTGAATCAAATGAATCGGCATTCACCTCTGGATCCCAATATGGATACTTTGTAAATGTCAGCAGGTTTTGTGCTGAAAGATATAGTCGCATTTTTTCTATCTTGTATTTACGCAAGACTTTGCCGTCGATATTATAACCGAATGTTACATTTCTCAAACGCACATATGAACCATCAACAATATAGCGGCTGCTGGCCTGAGATCCATTGGTATAATACAAACGAACTTGAGGAATATTGGTTACATCACCAGGTTTTTGCCAACGCTGCAACTGATCAGCAGTGTTGTTGTCTTCGTACAACATACTTGCTGAAGAATATCTTCCCATTCCGTAAATATTGTTCTGGTTACCGCTTACACCATTGAAGAAAACAGAAAGATCAAATCCTTTGTAAGAGAAATTGTTTGTGAAACCAAATATCAAATCTGGGTTTGGATCACCTACAACGATGCGTTGTGCTTCACTGTAGTTATTGGTAGTAGCTCTATCAAGTTTACCATCAGCAAGTTTTGTATTCTTATAGAACAACGCATCACCATTGTTTGGATCAACACCAGCAAATTCTGGAGTATAAAATACTCCAACATTATACCCCTGCTCTACACGATTCATATTGCTTACACCACCTTGGATAATTTGACCTTGGATATCAGTAACCTTCCCTTTGTTCAAAGCGAGGTTTATGTTAGTAGTCCATTTGAAAGAGCCGATCAGATTCTGTGTATTTAAAACAAATTCATATCCTTTGTTTTCTAGTTTACCAACGTTTTTCACGATGCTGGTAAATCCTGTGGTTGCTGGTATGTTCACTGTCAACAACAATCCAGATGTTTTCTTTTCATAATAATCGATCTCACCTGTTATTCTATTGTTGAACAAACCGAAGTCAATACCAAAATCTGCTTGCTTGGTGGTTTCCCATCTCAAACTATCGTTTCTTAATTGTGATGGTCTTTGTCCTGCATTTCCAGCATATCCTGCATCACCTGAATACAAACCAAGTTGAGGGAAGTTTCCAATTTCTGCGTTACCAACAATTCCATAGCTGGCTCTCAATTTGAGGAAGCTCAGAAAGTCAATATTGCTCAAAAACTTTTCGTTGGTCATGATCCAGCCTGCAGACAATGCAGGGAAAAATCCTTGACGAGCATCCTTACCAAAACGAGAAGATGCATCCAAACGTCCACTTGCAGCAACAATGTACTTATCCATGAAACTGTAGTTGGCTCTGAGGAAATAGGACAAGAACCTGAAGTCTGATTGTGATGAACTACCTCCAGACTTTGTTGCAGCACTTGCTATCTTGGTATATGAGTTGGATGGAAAATCTGTTCCTGATGTAGAATTGTACTTCGCTTGAGACTGCTGATACTGCATACCCAACGTAGTGCTTAGGTTATGTTTTTTACCAGCATAATTGTAATTGAAGTATGAGTTGGTGTTATAGTTTGTGATAAACGTACCTGTATTGGTTCCTGAACCGCGAGCTGCAGAAGTTTGGTTTCTAACAGTTTCAGACCTGAAATATCCTTCTTCATTCTGGCTCAGGTAGTCCATTCCAAATTCTGTTTGAAAAGTAAGTCCCTTCATAAGCTTTGCTTTCAAATAGGAGTTGCCAAAAGTTCTGAAAACTTCCTGTGTGAACTTTGCATATTGCACAGAAATGACTGGATTATAGTATAAAGGTATATTTAGATCACCTGGAGGCGTACCAGCAGGCAAGCCTGTCTTTGGATCATTGAATGGAGTCATCGGGTTAAGCGCGATGGCCTGCAGTGGGTTTGAGAAAGCATTGTCATCCGGTAATCTCCTGTTCAAGGTTCTTGAAATGCTCATTGAAACGCCGAGATCCAACCAATCATTTGCTTTTTGATCTAGATTGATTCTTCCTGCAGAGCGTACTAAACTGTTTCCTATAATAGTACCAGTCTGATCAAGATGCTGAAAAGAACTGAAAAATTTTGTTTTATCTGTTCCACCACGAATCTGAAGATCTGCCTGTTTGTAAGCACCTTTCTGAAACACTGCATCCTGCCAATCATAGGTTTTGTTTGGATCTTTCGACCATTCACCATAACTGTAATAATCCATTACGTCGTTCTTGACATAAGTAGTATAGCTGTATGGATCGTTATAAGGTATACCCTCTTTGTCATCAGAATATTTTGCTGCTTCCAGAATCAACTCTGCATATTGTTGAGAATTCAACATAGGCAGGCGCTTGGTTGCCTCTGAATATCCATTTTGTAAATTGAAAGAAACATTGGTCCTTCCTGCCTTACCTTTTTTGGTAGTAATCAGCACCACTCCGTTTGCTGCTCTCGAACCATAAATAGCTCCTGCAGATGCATCTTTCAATACTTCAATAGATTCAATATCATTTTGGTTGAGATCTGCCAATGGATTCATCGCACCACCATAGCTGCTCTGACTTTGTGTTGTGATGGGCACACCATCCAATACATAAAGAGGCTGACTGCTGGCACTGATGGAAGAATTACCACGTACACGCACTGTAACCGCTTGGCCCAGCTTACCTGATTGTGCATTCACAAATACACCCGCTGCTCTTCCCTGCAAAGCCTGATCTACAGTAGGTGTTGGAAGATATTCTATCTCCTTAGATTTTACCCGTGCGATATTGCCGGTCAATTCGCGTTTGATGGTAGCTCCACCAAAACCAGTAACCACAACTTCAGACAACAATCTGGTGTCTGTTTTGAGCGTAACCTGGAGATTGTTTCTCGCAATAATCTGAAGCGACTCATATCCAACCGCTGTAATAACGATCTGTTTTCCAGATGAATTTGGTAAAGTGAAGAGACCAGATGCGTCGGATGTAACACCAGCAGTTTGTCCTTTGATTACAATGCTGGCACCTGCAACAGGCACTCCGCTTTCATCTGCTACTTTTCCTTTAACATCAGAGGTTTGTGCCAATAATGTTGAGGAAAACAGGATTGTAATCAGTGTAATTCCTAAACAAAGTAATTTTTTGTGCATACGATTTTGAATTTACTTGTACTCGAAAAATGAATAAACAACGAGATGATAAAATTGTTAAACTATTCTAAATATTTTTTAAACCATTCGATGTGTTTGTTATAGCGGTGGATAATATAACTAGGTACACTCACCCCATGATTTTGATTGGGATAGATGATCAACCCGGTAGGTATTCCAGTATGTTTAAACGCCTGATACATCTGCTCAGCACCTGCCACTGGAACATTGAAATCATTCTGACTCGCCATGAACAGTGTCGGTGTTTTAATCGACTTCACTTTCAGGAATGGATAAGATAAGTCCATCCATTTTTTGGTGTTTTCCCAAGGCGCACCCAACTCTTCATCATATTGCATTACATACTGATCCGTTCCATACATGGTAAATTGAAAAGAACTGCCCGCTCCGCTTACCGCTGCCTTTAGGCGGTTGTCCTTGGCGATGGTATAGTTTGTGAGAATGCCTCCATAACTCCATCCGCCAATTCCCATGCGCGTAGAATCTGCAATTCCATTTTTGATCAAATGATTCGCAACAGCAATGATATCGGTAACTTCTTTGTTCCCCCAGTCTCCATAGATGGCTCTTGAATATGCTGCACCTCTTCCACTGCTTCCACGGTAATTGACGGCAGCAACAGCAAATCCTGCAGCAGCAAGGATTTGACGTGATTCATCAAATGAATAATCGTCCTGCGCAACTGGTCCACCATGTATGAAAAGAATCAAGGGATATTTTCTTTTGCTGGTATCAGGCAGATAAAGAATGCCATTTACTTCTGATTTATCTTCTGTCATTGCCTTAAATCCGCGTACATGAGATAATTGAAGATTTTTTAAAAATGCATCTTGCTCATGTGTCAATCTCCTTGGAATGTTATTGTCCAGACAATAAATTTCTTCTGGAGTTTGTGGATCACTGAACAATGCCACCATCTTTCCTTCATCGTTGGATTGAATGGAACTGAAAACAGCATCACCTTTTGTAACAGATTGCACTGAACCAGTTTCAATATTTATCTGATGGATGTGTTGCTTGCGATCATCTTCTATCAAAGCATAGATCGACTTGCTGTCGGACGCCCAAGTAAATCCTCTTACTGATCGGTCTACTTGCTTTGTCAGATTTTTTTCTTTCCCATCATTTATTCTTTTGATGATCAACTCACTTACATCATACATATTGAAATTTTCTTCTGTCAAACTCTGCGTATAGGCAAGGTATTGATCATCCGGACTGAACATCGGAGAACCATTGCTGCCTTTGAAAGTTGTGATTTGTCTGACCTGCTTTGTTTTCAAATCCATTAAGAAAATATCGGTATTGGAATTGCGGTCAGGATCTGCAGAAATATTACTTACATATGCAATGGATTTTCCATCATGGCTAAAAACTGCACCGGCCTCTTCTTTGTTGCCTTTGGTAAGTGTATCTAATTTTTTTGTGGTCATGTCAAACAAATACAGGTGGCTCTTGCGGTTGTCCAGATACCCCTCATAATCTTGTTTAAAGTGATAACGATTGATCTCAAAAGGCACTCGTACACTGGATTTCGCGGTGTCCGAAAAATCAGGGTCGTCGAGTACCAATAAAATCTTGTTGCCATCCGGACTCCATGTATAAGAGACGATGCTGCTTTTAACATGTGTCAATTGAAAGGATTCTCCGCCTCTTCTGTCGAGTAAAAAAAGTTGCCTTGCAGCAGATGACTTGTCTTCACTTTTGCCGTTGGCAATAAATGAAATGTATTTGCGGTCCGGACTCCATCCATGTGCGCTCGGGTTACTTGTTTGCTCAGTTAATTGAACTGTTTCCTTTCCATCCCAGCTGGTCATGTACAACTTGGAAACATTCTTGTCTTTGATGCTGTCAACCCTTGAAACGCTGTACAGTACCCACTTCCCGTCAGGGGATACTTTAGGTTGTCGAATATTTCTCATAGACAGTACGTCTGAAGGCAAGATCATGCGCTTCACCATCTGTTGAGCAGTAAGACCATTGATAAATATCAATGACAGGATTGCAACGATAATTTTTTTCATAAGCAATAATGAATTTGGTAGATGATGTTTTGAAAAAGGGAAATGGAAAGAAACAAAATAACAAAAGAATTCAATGAGTTTGTCTATTATGTTTCATCTAAAAAAAGTAATTATATTAAACAGATTAGCTGGTAAAAGCTATTATGTACTTTTTACAATATGATGTTAGATCTATCTTTTTTATACCATTGTTTATTTTAATGCGCCTGATATTTTACAAATATTCTATTTGTTGGAAATACATTGAATCATCCATTCAATTCCATACTTATCTCTGAACATACCAAAATAAGAACCCCATGGAGCATCGCCAATCGGCATTTCAACACTACCGCCAACAGATAAACCATGAAATATGTTATCTGCTTCTTCCTTGCTTTCTGAAAACACTGAAATTTTACTTCTGTTCTCATTTTCATTTACCCTTCCGAGTATCGAAGGCACATCGCTGCCCATCAAAATACTATTGGGCCCGATAGATAATGCTATGTGCATGATTTTATTTTCTTCCTCAACAGGAAAAATAAATTCACCCATAGTATTTAAATCTCTAAACCTAATCAGTTTTATATACTCACCCCCAAATACAGATTTATAAAACTCAAAAGCCTCTTCAGTATTTCCATTAAAATGAATATGAGGATTGATACTTGCCATAGATATGAAATTTTATAAGCATCCCCATTCTCATCAATAAGCTTTGGGGATTGGTTTCAAAGTAATTTAAGTAAATAATGCCACTTAACACCATCGTGAATACACTTCAAATTTGACATAAGATTCAAGCCATTTTATAAATTAATGTGTAAAGTACACGTAATATTACTCTATAAAAACAATTATCTCTACATATGATTTTAATTGTTTAAATTCAATGAATTCAAAAAAATATAAATATGAAAAAACTATTCTTGCCTTTATTATTGGGAACAATTTTTTTCACCTCTTGTGAAACAAAAACTGAAAACAAAGCAGTATTTGATGTAGAATCCACTAAAAAAGAATTACAAACTTATAATGATGAGTTTGCTGCAACAATCTCAAAAAAAGATTCAGTTGCATTTGGCAATCTCTATGCTGCCGATGCAGTTCGTATGTATCCTAATCGTCCTGAACTTGTAGGCAAAGCAGAAATAGTGAGTGATTTTTCCTTTGCAGTTAGCCATGGCATTGGTGCAGGAAAATTAACTACAAAAGATGTAATGGGCGATGATAATTTAATAGTAGAAGTGGGTGTATATGAATTATTTGGAAATGATGGAGCTCAACTTGATAAAGGAAAGTTTATTTCCCTGTTTAAAAGAGTAGATGGTAAATTGGTTTCTATCAGAGATATCTGGAATTCAGATTCACCTGCTGTTCCCATGGCTAAATAAGGCATTCATTGAATTTGATTGCAAATACTTGAACTTCATCAAAGTTCATAAAACAACATCCACCTCAAAAGGGTGGATTTTTTATTAGTGTAACTCTTTTTGTATTTTTAAGCAAATAGATTAAAAGTAACCATCGTCCAAAAAAATAAAATCATCCATATGCATAAAATAAAATTATTCTGTTTGCTCTTGGGCTTATCATTTTTAGTAACCAAATCAAGATCTCAGGAATCATATTTTTACCCGAATGCAGGTAAATTCAATCCACAAATTCCTACACCAGAAAAGTTTTTAGGGTACCCCATTGGTGAGCAACATACCCGACACGAAAGCCTGGTAGCTTATTTCAAAGAACTGGATAAACTTTCAGAAAGGGTTTCTGTCGAAGAAATTGGAAAAACCTTTGAAAACCGCACCCAGATTGCTGCAATTTTCACATCAAAGAAAAACCACGACAGGATAGAAGAAATTCGAAAAGAACACTTGGCAGGACAGTCGAATGGCGCTACTGAAAATGTTCCTTTGGTAATTCACCTCGGATACAACGTCCATGGAAATGAGCCTTCCTCCAGCGAAGCTGCTATGCTCACCGCTTATTACATTACAGCTTCTGAGAACGAAGAGACATTGAAATGGCTCGATAATATGGTAATATTAATGGACCCGGTGATCAACCCAGATGGAAGAGACAGACATTCTCATTGGGCAAACATGCACAAAGGAAGCCCGGCAGTTGCAGATCCACTCGACAGAGAACACAATGAAATATGGCCTGGAGGAAGATTCAATCACTACTGGTTTGATCTGAACAGAGACTGGTTCTTAGCAACATTCCCTGAAACAAAAAACAGAATCAACTTCTTCCATAAATGGAGGCCCTATGTACAAACTGATCATCATGAAATGGGGACCAACTCTACTTTTTATTTTGACCCGGGCGAAGAAGCCAGCAACAACCCGCTTGTTCCAAACTACTTGTATAAAAAGATATATCCTAAATATGCAGAGTATTTCACAAAGGCAACTGATAAAATAGGATCATTGTATTTTACAAAAGAAGCATACGATAAGCTGTATCCAGGATATGGAAGCAGTTATATCAATTTTTATGGTGGAGCAGGATTCTTGTTTGAACAGGCCAGCAGCAGAGGACATGTTCAAGAAACACCAACCATCCCAATTACATTCGCTTTCACGATCAGAAATCAATTAACTGGGTCTTTGGCGATCATTCGCGCATCGATTGCAGAAAAGAAATCACTGTTGCAGATGCGCAAGGAATTTTTTAATGTATCAAAAGAGCAAGCTGCAAAATCTTCAATCAAAGGTTATGTTTTTGGTGACCCAAATGACCAAACAAGAACAAATGCATTCTTAGAAAAATTATTGTTGCACAGAATTGATGTATATGATATGCCCAACAGCAGCAATTATTATGTGCCAACCAACCAAGACAACCACATCATGGTAAGAACAATTTTTGAAAATCAAATTACTTACCAAGACAGCTCCTTCTATGACGCTTCTGTATGGAGCTTGATACATGCATATGGCCTGCCTTATAGCGAAGTAAAGACTGCCATGACACCAGGTAAAAAAATTACAAGTATCCCTGAACCAATCATCCCCTCTTTCAATAAAAGCAATTATGCTTATCTGGTAAACAATACTGATTACAACATTCACAAGTTTATTTATGAACTAGAACGCAATGGCGTAATTCTTAAAACAGCCTTTCGCCCATTTTCAAGCATCGTCAATGGAGCAGAAACAAAATTTGGATATGGCAGCATCATCATACCTGTTCAACAACAAAATATATCTGCTGAAACTTTGTATGAACTGGTTACAAAAGCAAGCAAATCATCCAATATCAAAGTACTTGCTGTAGAATCCGGTTACAATTCATCAGGCGTTGATTTGGGAAGTTCATATGTAAAAACACTCAAAAAACCCGAAGCATTGATGATCATTGGTACAGGCGTTGCTGCATCAGAAGCGGGAGAAGTATGGCATTTGTTGGACCAGCGACTGCAAATGCCTATAACAAAAGTTGATATTTTGAACATTGGTCGAGCAGATCTTAGCAGATACAATACAATGATCATCGTATCCGGTGTTTATTCTTTGCTCGATAAAGCAACCATTGAAAAAATAAAATCCTGGGTACAAAATGGGAATACCATCATTGCAATTAAAGGCGGAGCAGAATGGGCTATTAGAAATGGATTTACAAAAGAAAATTTACAGCAACCTGACTCAGTCAAACAGTCCTTGGTTAGACAAGATTTTGACAGAGCAATAGAAATTGAAGGAGCAAAAGCATTGGGGGGATCAATTTTCAGGGTTGACTTAGATACAACACATCCAGTTGGATTTGGATTTACCACAAGAAAAATTGCAGTATATAAAAACAGCCTTACTTTTTTTCAAAACAGCAAGAACCCTTACAGTACAGTTGCTCAATACCAAGCTGAGCCATTGATTGGTGGATATGTTCACCCAACCACCATGAAAAAATTGAAAGGAAGTGCATCAATTTTAGTTGGATCTGAAGGTGCAGGAAGGGTTGTAATGTTTGCCGATGAACCCAACTTCAGAGGTACCTGGTATGGAACAAATAAACTTTTCTTGAATGCATTGTTTTATGGAAGTTTAATAAACATACCTCAGCCTGCAGTTGGAGAGGAATAAATTATAAGTTAGCCTTGAGATGATTTACACAATAATCATTATTTCAGGCACAATATAATTTCATGATTGAAAAAGAATTAAAAAGAAGCCTGGGACTGGTAGGTCTTATTGCAACGGGTGCTTCATCAATGATTGGAGCATCCATCTATATTGTACCATTTGAAATACAAGCTGCAGTTCCAGGATTGGGAAATAATATATTATATGCATTTCTGCTTGCTTCGCTCCCTGCATTGCTTTCAGCATTTGCCTATGCAATACTTTCTTCTTCCATGCCGGCAGCTGGTGGAAGTTATATTTATGTAAGCAGGGCACTTCACCCCTTTCTGGGTTTCATAGCAAGCTTCTCTCAATGGTTTGGACTTTCCATAGTAATGGGTGTTGTTGCATATATGGTGGGTCCCTTTATCAGTGATGTTTTTTTAAACCTTGGGCTTGATCAGCTTGCCCTGTTATTGAAAACCGGAACGGCTCGTTTAGTGTTGTCTCTTTTACTGCTCTGGGTTTTTGTATTTATAAACATAATTGGAATTAAAAGTTATCAATTCATTGTAATTCTTTTGGTAACTATCACATTCATTTTGGGTTTTATCGTCATCTATTTTGCGTTATCAAACACTCCAGAATCTTATAACAAAGCCCTATCTCTTAAAATTGAAAATAATATCCCCTATCTTAAATCAACCTTTAGCTGGAATAAGATAATTTCTGCAAGTACCGTATTGTTTGCAAGTTTCATTGGCTTTGACGCCATTGCACAAGCAGGTGGTGAAGCAAAAAATCCCAGCAGAAATCTTCCAACAGCAATCATAGTCACATTCATCATTGTGGCGGTTTTTTATTTGATATTCACATTTAGTATATACAGGATTGTTCCCTGGAATTTTATCCAATCTGAAGCGATCTCTAAAGATGTTTCTGCTGTTAGCCTTTTAGGTTATGTGCTCAGTAAACAATCAGCCATCATTATTTTACTCGGAGCCTGTATTGCGTTGCTCAAAGATCTTCCGTCAATGATCCTATCTGTATCAAGATTTGTATATGCTTGGTCAAAAGACAACTTATTTCCAAGATTGTTCTCAGATATTCATTCTCAATACAACACTCCACACTATGCGATTTTATTTAGTGGCCTAATCGCCTCATTGGGAATATTTGGTTGTCATTTTGCATCAGATATTTTTTTGGGAATTGATATCATGGTTATATCAATGCTTGTCAATTTTATATTGATCTGCTTTGCTGTAATTTTTCTTCCCAGGTCAATTTCTCCTTCCGAGGTCAATAAACCAATTTTTAAAAATAGAAATGTTCAAAAGCTCATTGCGTATGCAGGAATAATAAGCCTGTCATCCTTTCTTTTTATCATTACTTGGAATGATATGCAATCATCACAAAAAGAATTTTATTTTCACCCAACACTGGTTTGGTTGATTGTACTTGTGTTCGCAGCTACGATCTATCGATTTTATCAAAAAAAGTCAGCCAGCATTTTATAAAATCTAAACCAATAACATGGATTCAAATAATATATCTGAAGTTATCATTGGACTTTGGCAAATAGCAGACATGGAACGCAATGGCGCTAAAGTAGATCTTGAGCTTGCTTCCAATTCGCTGTTGCATTACTACGAAAATGGATTTACAACGTTTGATATGGCTGATCATTATGGATCAGCAGAAGAAATTACTGGGTATTTTAAAAAGAAATTAAAATTACCCAATTTGAAACTCTATACCAAGTGGGTTCCTTCACCAGGAATGATCAATGATCAAATTGCAGAAAATGCCATCCATAAATCATTGAAAAGAATGCATTCAGAAAGATTGGATCTGCTACAATTTCACGCCTGGAATTATGCAGACCCCAATTGGTTGGATGCATTATACGCTTTGTCCAGATTGAGGGGAAAAGGGTTGATTGAAAAGATCGGACTCACCAATTTTGATCATATCCACTTAAACATGGTTGTTGAATCCGGTATCCCAATTTTCAGCAATCAAATCTCTTACTCCTTGCTAGACCAACGGGCGAGCAATAACATGGCCAAACTTTGTTCAGATAAGCAAATAAACCTCTTTGCCTACGGAACAGTTGCAGGAGGATTTTTTTCTGAAAAGTGGTTAGGGAAATCAGCTCCTATAGCCGCTGAACAACTAACCTGGTCGCAAATGAAATACAAAAGATTTATTGATGCTGCGGGTGGATGGGATTGGTACCAAACGCTGTTATCAAGCCTTTCAGAAATAGCATTGTCTAAAAATTGTTCCATTTCAACTCTGGCAAGTGCATTTATTAAAAACAGCCCAGCAGTAACATCTGTTATCATTGGAGCAAGATTGGGTGAATCATCACATATTGAAGAAAATAAAAAAATTAAAACAATTTTATTTTCAGATGAAGAAAAAACTGCTATCAGAAAAATACTTGATATGGCTAACCTAATTGCTGGAAATTGCGGGGATGAATACCGTAAGCCGCCTTTTTTAACAGCATCTGGAGATCTGAGTCATCATATTCAGGAATTTCCAAAACCCTACCCGACAAAAATTCAAAACAAAGAGAAAACAAAAGTTTTTTCTGGCACACCATGGGAATCACTTGCCGGTTATTCAAGAGCAGTCAAGAAAGGAAATCAAGTTTTTATTTCTGGAACTACCGCTACACATGGAGACAAAATCATAGGAGGAAATGATCCGGCAGCTCAAACGCACTTCATCATTGATAAAATTGAAGGAGCATTGCAATCAGTAGGTGCATCACTCGATGATGTAGTTCGAACAAGAATTTTTGTAAATAATATTGATCAATGGGAGCCCATTGCAAGGGCACACGGAGAACGTTTTGCAGAAATTCAACCTGCCAATACGATGGTAGAAGCAAAACTGATTGGCGATGGATATTTGGTCGAAATAGAGGCCTATGCAGTGGTAGACTAGAATTATATAAAGTACCTAGTCCTATATAAAGAATAATCAACGCTTCTAACTATTCCCAATTTATATTTAATAATGAGGTATTATTTATTTAATATAAATTTCTGAAAATTCTTTAAAGCATCTGGATTACGGATGGAATCAATACTGGCTGCTTTATCAAGTGGCCATCCCATCAAAATCCTTTTTACTGGGATTTCCAATTTCTTTCCACTGATGGTATAGGGAATATCCTGAACAGGATAAATTGCATCAGGAACATGACGAGGTGAATATGTTGAACGCAACAATGATGAAATTAACTGCTTTTTATCATCACTAAGTAACTCACCTTCGTTCATCATTACAAACAAAGGCATATAAAAACTCCCATCAGATTTTTCTATGCAAACAATCAGACTGTCTTTAATAAAATCAATCTTATCAAGCACCCCATATATTTCAGCAGTACCAATTCTAATGCCATCTCGGTTCAGTGTTGCATCTGATCTGCCTGATACGATCAAACTCCCTCTTGAAGTCAACTTAATAAAATCTCCGTGCGACCAAACACCTGAAAATTGACTAAAATAACTGGATCGATATTTTTTATTGTCTTTATCACCCCAAAAAAATACAGGCATGCTGGGCATGGGTTGTTTGATTACCATCTCTCCCAATGTATCGAGGCTGGACTGTCCATTGTTATCCAACGCATCAAGATCACATCCCAATAAACGACATTGTATTTCACCCTTCGCCACTGGCAGCAAAATACATCCGCCAACAAATCCACTACAAACATCAGTTCCACCACTAAATGAAATCAACCAAACAGAAGACTTCACATTTTTATATACCCATGCATATGCATCAGGAGGCAATGGAGAACCTGTAGAACCAATAGAACGCAGTGAAGGAAATTTATCTTTTGAAAATTGTAAATGCGATTTCTGACAATTGATGATGTATGCAGCACCGAGTCCAACATGATGAATTGCTGCATCGGCAGCCAATTGCCACAAACGATTAATAGAGGGAAAAGAAGGGGAACCATCATATAAAACCAAAGTGGCGCCTACCAACAGAGAAGCCACTGAAAAATTCCACATCATCCATCCAGTTGTAGAATACCAAAAAAATCTTTCACCAGGATGAACATCCCAGTGGAGCATAAGCACTTTCAGGTGTTCAATGAGATTCCCTCCAACACTGTGTGTAATGCCTTTGGGTATTCCAGTTGTACCAGATGAATACAAAATCCAAAGTGGATGATCGAAAGCAAGAGGCTCAAAAAAAAGTTCTCCTCCCATTTGCTGCATAATCTTGTTCCAAGATGTTTCATTTAAAGCTTCAAATTCTATGCTACTTCTCCATAAAAGAACTGTATGCTCGATACATGGAAGTGATGACCTCAATTCCTGTATCAACTGATACTTATCGATTCTCTTTCCATTATAAACAACTTGATCAGTTGCAAACAACAATCGAGGTTGGATTTGATGGAAGCGTTGTAAAATAGCATCAGCTCCAAAATCTGGAGAACAACTGCTCCAAACAGCCCCGAGTGACTGAGCTGCAAGAAATGCAACTACATTTTCCGGAATATTTGGAAGAACTGATACAACACGATCTCCTTTTTGAATTCCTATTGAACGCATCCAATATGAGAGACTGGAAACCTGCTGATACAAATTATTCCATGAAATAGAATGAATTTCGTGATCTTGCTCAGAAGTATATAAAATAGCAGGCTGTACTGTATTGGCATTTCGGAAAATCGCTTTTGCATAATTCACCTCTGCTCCCTCAAACCATTTGACGCCTATGAAATCATGCTCCCAGTTACTTCGAACTTTTTTTTCTGTAGGAAAAGAAAAAACATCAGCAAATTCTACAAATGATCTCCAAAAATCTTCGGCATGTGAAATACTCCACTGATAGAGTGTTTCATAATTTTCTACATGGATATTTTTTTCTCTTCCAAGCCATTGCATGAAATGAAATATGTGAGAAGATTTCTTTTGATCTTCAGTTGCTTCCCACAATATTTCAGGTATGGCAGACATCTTGATGAAGTGATGCTAAAGATTACCCCTCAATTCCTGTTCTCTTTCCAATGCTTCAAACAATGCTTTGAAATTTCCTGCACCAAAAGATTTTGCTCCTTTACGTTGTATGATTTCATAGAACATTGTCGGACGATCTTCTACAGGTTTTGTAAATATTTGCAACAGATACCCTTCGTCATCCCTATCGACTAAAATACCAAGTTTTTTCAGAGGTTCGAGGTCTTCATCTATAGGGCCAATCCTGTCGAGGAGTTCATCATAATAGGTAGTTGGAATAGATAAAAATTCAACACCTCGATTTTTCAATTGAGAAACAGTTTCAATGATATTCTCGGTAGCAATTGCAACATGCTGCACTCCTTCTCCATTATAAAAATCAAGATACTCCTCTACTTGAGATTTCTTTTTCCCCTCGGCAGGTTCGTTGATCGGAAACTTTACATAACCATTCCCATTGCTCATCACTTTACTCATCAATGCAGAGTACTCAGTTGAAATTTGCTTATCATCAAATGTCAAAATATTTTTAAACCCCATCACATCTTCATAAAACTTTACCCAAGTATTCATCTGGTTCCAACCTACATTCCCAACACAATGATCGATGTGCTTCAAGCCAACTGGAGAGGGAGTATAATTCGATTCCCATTTTTGAAATCCGGGTAAAAAGATGCCTCGGTAATTTTCTCTTTCTATGAACAAATGAACAGTGTCTCCATAAATACGAATACCACTCATTTTAATTTCACCATGCTCATCGCTTAACACTATGGGAGTTAGATAAGGTTTTGCTCCACGCTTGGTGGTTTGATCAAAGGCATCCTGAGCATCTTTTACTGTTAATGCAATGGCTTTTACACCATCTCCGTGCAGATGCACATGTTTTGCAATATCGGAATGAATATTCAACGGTGTTGTAAGAACCAGCGTTACTTTTTCCTGACGTAATGCGTATGATACTTTTTCTTTATCCCCAGTTTCAGGACCGCTATAAGCCAATCCCTGAAATCCAAATGCAGTTTTGTAATAATGTGCAGATTGTTTCGCGTTTGCTACATAGAGTTCAATAAAATCAGTTCCCAATAAAGGCAGAAAATCATTGTTCAATTTACTATTACTCATATTCAATCAATTGTGCTACTCAATATTATACTGCCAGCTTTTATGATAGTTTTCATCTTCGATTTTCAATGCATCTTCAGTTAACATCAACGGACGAAAAGGATCAATCATTACTGCCAACTCCTCTGTCTTCTCTTTTCCAATTGATTTTTCAACTGTACCAGGATGAGGGCCATGTGGAATTCCTCCGGGATGAAGTGTGATTTGTCCTTGAACAACAGATTTCCGGCTCATGAAATCTCCATCAACATAATACAACACTTCATCACTGTCAACATTGCTGTGGTTGTAAGGTGCAGGAATAGATTGCGGATGATAGTCATATTTTCTTGGAACAAAAGAACACACTACAAAATTTTTCGCTTGAAATGTTTGATGCACTGGAGGCGGTTGATGCACCCTGCCAGTGATAGGCTCGAAATCATGTATGGAGAATGCCCAAGGATAATGGTACCCGTCCCACCCAATAAAATCAAATGGATGGTTACCATAGGTATAAGGATAAATTAGTCCTTGTTTTTTTATAAGAATCGAAAAATCACCTTCTTTGTCAAATGTTTCCAAATCAGCAGGACGCTTGATGTCTCTTTCGCAGTATGGAGAATGCTCCATCAATTGCCCGAATTCATTGAGATATCTTTTGGGAAATCGAATCGGACTAAAACTCTCAATAATAAACAGTCTGTTATCTTCATTATCAAATTCGATCTGATAAATTGTACCTCGTGGAACAACAACGTAATCGCCGTAAGTAAATTTTAACTTCCCAAAACCCGACTTTAGTGTGCCGGAACCTTTATGAATGAATATAATTTCATCTGCCTGACTATTTTTATAAAAATAATCTGTCATGGATTTTTTAGGAGCAGCCAATGAAATATGAAGGTCAGCATTGACCAATACCGGCTTTCTGCTTTTTAAAAAATCATTTTCAGGCTGAACATTAAACCCCAGTAAACTGGTATGTCTGAGATGTTTTTCTCGAGCAATTTTTGGTTCAACGGAATAAGGCTCTCCCAATGATTTCACAATGGTTGGTGGATGTGTATGATAAACCAAAGAATACATCCCAGAAAAACCTTCAGTAGAAACCAGTTCTTCTGCATACAATTTGCCGTCTGGCTTTCTAAAAACCGTATGACGTTTGTGCGGAATAGACCCAATTGCATGGTAAATAGGCATAACAATTATTTTATACCATTAAGATGATGATAGAAAACACGAAGTAAAATATTATTTCTAACTTCACATCTATTCAAATTAAAATTTATTCAAAAAAAGGGTCAAATTCGACCTATTTAATATTAATAATGAATGAAATTAGCCAGTTACTTAAAAAATAATAAACAAAACCTCGGAATTGTGGTAGATGGAAATCTTTACCCCATTTCGTCTTTAGGAGGGTTCCAAAACAATATGTTGGAGTTCTTACAACAGGGGCCGAAAGCAATGAAAGAATTGGGGGAAAAATCAGAAGAGATCAGTAAAGGGTTATTACAATGTTCTCCAGAAAACAATGTTATTTACCTGGCGCCCATTCCCAATCCTCCTTCCTGCAGAGACGGATATGCGTTTCGTCAACATGTTGCAGCTGCAAGAAGAAACAGAGGAGTTGAAATGATCAAAGAATTTGATCAATATCCTATTTTTTACTTCACCAATCATCAGTCTATACAAGGAAAGGGTGATATATATTGTATGCCTGATCATTTTGAGCAACTCGATTTTGAATTGGAAGTTGCTGTTGTGATAGGCAAAGAAGGAAGAAATATTAAAGCAAAAGATGCTGATGATTACATTGCAGGTTTTACCATCATGAATGATCTGAGTGCCAGAAAATTACAGATGGAAGAAATGCTCTTAAACCTCGGCCCTGCAAAAGGGAAAGACTTTTCTACTGTTATTGGACCATGGCTGGTTACACCTGATGAGTTGGAAGCATATAAAGTACCAGCGAAAGAAGGACATATAGGAGCTGTATATAATCTACCCATGAAATGTTGGGTAAATGATAAGCTTGTATCTGAAGGAAATATGCGGGATATGGATTGGACATTTGCAGAAATCATTGAAAGATGTTCTTATGGTGTTACACTTCATCCTGGTGAAGTAATTGGATCCGGCACTGTCGGTACAGGTTGTTTCCTTGAGCTCAATGGAACTGGAAAATTAAACAACCCTGCATATCAACCACAATGGCTGAAAGAGGGGGATATCATCAAGATGTCAATTGATGGATTGGGAACATTAGAAAACACCATACGAGCTGAAAAAACTGATTGGTCGATTTTAGCATTGAAAAAATAATACGTTCTTTGCCAATATCATGATTACAATTGATACCAAAGATATCACCACTCAATTGTTGCAGCAGTATTTACAAGCTGCCATTGCTCCCCGTCCTATTTGCTTTGCATCAACAATAGATAAATTCGGAAATGTAAATCTTAGTCCGTTTAGTTTTTTTAACCTCTTCAGTATGAATCCTCCTGTATGCATCTTCTCTCCATCCAGAAGAGTAAGAGACAATACGACAAAACATACCTTGGAGAACTTAAAAGAAGTGCCGGAATGTGTAATCAACATCGTCAACTACTCGATGGTACAACAAGTTTCATTGGCAAGTTGTGAATACCCCAAGGAGGTGAATGAATTTGTGAAAGCTGGATTTACACCAATGCCATCTGAAATTGTCAAACCCCCTCGGGTTGCAGAATCTCCAATTCAACTTGAATGCTTAGTGCAGGAAATTATCTCACTGGGAGAAAAAGCCGGAGCAGGAAATTTGATATTGGCGGAAATTAAAAGAATACATATCAAGGAATCAGTGGTTGATGAAAATAAAAAAATTGATCCTTTAAAACTCGACCTGGTAGCTCGATTGGGAGAAGATTGGTATACCAGGATTACTAAAGAAAGTCTATTTAAAGTAGAAAAACCCAATACGCAACTTGGAATTGGCATTGATCAACTTCCATATTGCATAAAAAATAATTCTGAGTTTTCAAACAACGAAAAAGCACAATTGGCAAATGTGAATATGATGCCAGCGCAGGAAATGATGGATTACGCAGGAAAGATTTCAATGGCAGTTGTTCTGAAAATAAAATCAGCATTAAAAAATAATGATACCCAACTTGCCTGGAAAATCATTGAAACTTCAATTTTGCATCAATAATTTTTAATCCATCGTCAACCAACTTATTGTATTTAGGCTGATGATATTTTTTATCTTCCAACGATTTTCTTAGAGATAGTGCAAGAGATAGATAATTTTCATCGCCATCAATCAATTCAAGAATTTCCATGGTTGCCAACCAATCTTCCTCAAAATGAAGTTGAATTGATTTCCATATCTCATCAAGGCGTTCCATACCAAGATTCTTTTCGCGGATATCGCGGATTTCCTGAAAGAGAGTATGATATGCTCTGTCTTTCGCTGAATAATGCTGTTGTTGGGTTCTTTCGGATGAAACATAAAGTTGATCCAACATATTATTCTTATCTGCTACACCATTGAAAACAGAAATAATTTCATACCCAACACCCATATCATAATTACCCCAACCAGGATTGAAAAATATTTTTCCATCATGATCTGTAACTGTACAGTTCTGAAAGCTCATTAAAATTATTTTGCCATTTTCTCGAAGTACAGATTTCAACTCACCTTTTACAGTAATTCCATTTTCGAAAGTGAGCTCAACAGGGTGATCAAGTAAAATATTTTGCTCCCTTAAATCATGTTCTGAAAAATCTTCCAGATATTTTCGACTGTCTTTTAAAAGTCCAAGTGGTGAACCAATACCACCTTTGTGATATTCCATTCCTTGCCCATGAATTTGAATATCATTAAAAGACAGTGATGTTTCACCGCTTGTTTGTATATATTTTACTTTATTGAATTTATCTGTATGCACTTGAGAAAACACTCCCGAAACTTGTAACCCTGAAGAAAAAGAGGCAGTACAAATGTTTTTACATTCAATGGCTTTTAGAATACTTTCCAACCCACCTACCCTAAATGCCATCTTGCTTTCAAATTGCTCTAGCACATCAATTAAGTTTTGAAAAGTAGGTGTTACAAATAGCTGTGGCTGTGGCTTGGTGATATCATAAGAATATTTTACTGCATCAATCGTATAAGTAATTTTTTTAACAGATGGTTTCATGCAAGATGAACTTTCACCAATTGAGGAAAGCAACCCTGCACCATATATTTTTGGCTGATCAAGATTTCCAATTAATCCATATTCAACTGTCCACCACTGCAATCTGCTTAACAAAGCCATTTCAGAAGGTTCCCCAAGATGTTGTTGATTGTGTAAAACCAATGCTTCTGCATCTGCCAATTTTTTTCTTTCTACATGAGGGGTTTCTTTGAGTATTGAAAGCTGACGAATAGATTCATACAAGGCATAATCCATAGATGAAAAAAGTGCTTTCGTTCCAATGGACCCCAAATAACTCAGGTACTGATTGTATTTAACATCACTAATAATTGGAGCATGTCCGGCAGATTCATGAATGATATCGGGAGCAGATGTATATTCAATATGTTCCAATTGACGGATATCTGCTGCAATAACCAATACACGATAAGCTTGGTACTCCATAAATGCTGCAGGTGGGATAAATCCATCAACGGTAACTGCACCCCATCCAATCGCTGCCAATGCATCATTTATCTCCTGCAGACTTGGAATTTTTTCAATTGTCAAGCCCGCCATTTTGAGTCCAGGGATATATGGATAATAAGCTACATCCTTGAGATAGCTATAGTTTTGACGCATCACGTAACGCCATACCGCATGATCTACAGGTGTATATTTTTCATATTCCTGATCCACGATATATTTTCTGAGATGATGCGGGAGATTGGCGACTTGCTTGTTATTGAAATCATTAAATCTTTTCACATCCATGTTTTAACAAACACAAAAATAGATAGAACTTATCTGTAAATATTTATGAAAAAAGGAATTGCTTGTTGTATTCAATAAATTCTATGCAATTCAAAAGAGTTTAAAATGATTTGAATTTTTATGTAGATAATTTCCAACGAAATGCCTTGATCATTAAAATAAAAATCAGCTATATTTTTTAAATAATTTATAAGCAATTCAGTATCAATATTAACCAGGGATGAATAGTAAGATGCGATTCCCCTTACCTTTGAAGATGAATTTATCAACGTGTACAAACCTTCCAATACAATTAGAATTGTAACAGCCGCATCTTTGTTTGACGGTCATGATGCAGCGATCAATATCATGCGCAGAATCATGCAATCGATGGGTGCAGAAGTGATACATCTGGGTCATAACAGAAGTGCTCTTGAGATTGTGGAAGCTGCGATAGAAGAGGACGCACACAGTATTGCTATTACTTCCTACCAAGGAGGTCATATAGAATTTTTCAAGTACATCAAAGATTTACTCGAAAAGAATCATTGCTCTCATATAAAAATATTTGGAGGGGGCGGAGGTACAATATTGCCAAATGAAATCAAAGAACTGCATGATTATGGAATAGAGCGAATTTATTCTCCGGATGATGGAAGGATAATGGGACTTGAAGGCATGATTGCAGATGTATTGAAGAGAAGTGATTATAGTATAGACAAGCCCCATAATAAAATAATAAAAAATAGTTGGGGTGAATTAAAAGACATAAGAACCATCTCACGAAGTATAACACTCGCAGAAGCAAGATTGGTTCAAGTAGAAAAAAATACAAAGAGCAATATTCCAGTTTTAGGAATTACAGGTACCGGTGGTGCTGGCAAATCAACGATAACAGATGAAATTGTCAGAAGATTTTTAGAAAAATATTCAGACAAAACCATTGCAGTAATATCAGTCGATCCATCTAAGAAAAAAACAGGTGGCGCTTTGTTGGGTGACCGAATAAGAATGAACAGCATTCATTCACCAAGAGTGTATATGCGATCAATGGCAACCAGAACCAGTGAAAAAACAATTAGCGCTACCGCTCAACAAGCCATCAATATTTGCAAAGAGCACGGATTCGACCTTATCATACTTGAGTCTGCAGGTGCAGGACAAAGCGATGCTTCTATTGTTGAACACTGTGATATGAGTCTTTATGTAATGACTCCGGAATATGGTGCAGCATCACAATTGGAAAAAATCAATATGCTGGATTTTGCCGATGCAATTGCATTAAACAAATTCGACAAGCCTGGAGCACTGGATGCATTACATGATATAAAAAAGCAATACAAAAGAAACCATGGATTGTGGGAGGTAAAGAATGAAGACTTACCCATTTTTGGTACGATTAGTTCTCAGTTCAATGATGAGGGGATCAATAAACTATTTGGTTTATTGATGAATAAAATATTCAATACTGAGGACGTATTGATATCAGATAATTCATTTTCGGATAAAAATTCAATCATCCCGAATTCGAGGATTCGCTATTTATCTGAGATCACAGAAGAAATAAGGAAGTATAACCGATTGGTGAATGAACAATCAATCCTTGCATCTGAATTATACAAGCTATATGGTACACTTTCAATGATCAACGATCCACATGCCCAAAATCAGATCAAAGAAATCATCACTCAAAAAGAAAATCATCAAATCCCACTCTGCAAGAAATTGATCGATGAATGGGATGAAACCAAACTTCGTTATCAAAAAGATGAATTTGAATACCAAGTCAGAGATAAAACAGTAAAAAGAAGTTTAAAATTCATATCCCTTTCTGGTACTTCGATTCCGCGAATTGCTGTACCTGCATTCAAAGATTGGGGTGATATTCTCAAATGGAGATTACAAGAAAATTTTCCTGGAAAATTTCCGTATACAGCATCTGTTTTCCCATTGAGAAATGCTGCGGAAGACCCTACACGAATGTTTGCCGGAGAGGGTGGTCCGGAAAGAACCAACAGAAGATTTCACTATTTATCAAGTGGTCAGCCATTCATTCGTTTATCAACAGCATTCGACAGTGTGACATTATATGGAAACGATCCAGATCATCGTCCGGATATTTATGGAAAAATTGGTAATAGTGGCGTGAGCATTGCAACAGTGGATGATGCGAAAAAATTATACAGTGGCTTTGATTTATCAGATTCAAAGACCTCTGTGTCCATGACCATCAATGGTCCTGCACCAATGATGCTTGCATTCTTTCTTCATGCAGCCATAGATCAGGCTTGTGAAAAATATATTGAAGAACATGGATTATGGGATAAGGTAATCAACATTCTAAAAGAAAAGCAGAAAATTGCAAAGACACCCGAATATAAAGATCTCAGTACAAATAATTCAAAACCAGAAAACCACAATGAGCTGGGCTTAAAATTATTGGGTCTAAGCGGCTCCGAAGTACTTGAAACCGAAGTGTATCAAACGATCTGTTCAAAAGTATTCAGCGAAGTAAGAGGAACAGTTCAGGCAGATATTTTAAAGGAAGATCAGGCGCAAAATACCTGTATTTTTTCTACTGCATTTGCGTTGAGATTGATGGGTGATATACAGGAGTACTTTATTCAGCATAAGGTTAGAAATTTTTACAGCGTATCGATCAGCGGCTACCACATCGCAGAAGCTGGAGCCAATCCTGTTACGCAACTTGCCTTCACATTATCAAATGGGTTTACTTATGTAGAATATTACATATCAAGAGGAATGCACATTGATGATTTTGCCCCCAACCTTTCATTCTTTTTCAGCAACGGAATGGATCCTGAATATTCAGTAATCGGCAGGGTTGCCAGAAGAATTTGGGCAAAAGTGATTAAATACAAATATGGAGGAAACAGCCGTTCACAAAAACTGAAATACCATATTCAAACCTCTGGTAGAAGTTTACACGCACAGGAAATTGATTTTAATGATATAAGAACAACATTACAAGCTTTGTATGCTATTTATGACAATTGCAATTCGCTGCATACCAATGCATATGATGAAGCCATCACCACCCCAACTGAGGAAAGCGTAAGAAGGGCAATGGCCATTCAGCTGATCATCAACAAAGAATTAGGGTCTGCTAAAACCGAAAATTTTATTCAGGGATCCTTTATCATTGAACAACTTACTGATCTCGTGGAAGAAGCGGTGATGGCAGAGTTTGATAGAATATCAGAAAGAGGAGGTGTACTTGGGGCAATGGAAAGAATGTATCAGAGAAATAAAATTCAGGATGAAAGCATGCATTACGAAACACTGAAACACAAAGGTGAAATTCCAGTTGTTGGCGTAAATACTTTTATGAGTAAAACAGGTAGCCCGACAAGTATACCCAACGAAGTGATACGTAGTTCAGAAAAAGAAAAGAAACAACAGATAAAAAATGTTGAAGAATTTAAAAGAAGAAACGCTGCACATTCAGAGTTTCAGTTATTAAATTTGAAAAAAGTTGCACAAAGCGATGAAAATTTATTTGAAGCGCTGATGGAGGCAGTTAAATATTGCTCTTTGAGGCAAATAACGAATGTTCTCTATGAAGTAGGTGGCCAGTATAGAAGAAATATGTAACTCACTTAAAATATTATCATGAAGAAAATTTTTCTGCTCTCTCCGATCGTATTTTTTTTCATTTCAACATTTGGACAACCTCTTAATAGCAAACAGATCGACTCACTCGTTGAGCTTACATTGAAAACATTCAATGTTCCAGGCATTGCTGTAGGTGTGGTGAAAGATGGTAAACTCATTCATGCCAAAGGCTATGGCGTGGCAAATCTTGAAACCGGAAAAAAAGTTGACGAATTCACGCTGTTTGGAATTGCCTCTAATTCAAAGGCATTCACAACCGCTGCCATCAGCATGCTGGTGGAAGAAGGAAAAATGAAATGGGATGATAAAGTAACCGATCATCTCCCAGGATTTAAAATGTATGATCCATATGTTACAGAAGCATTTACTGTAATAGATCTCGTTACTCATAGAAGTGGGCTTGGACTGGGTGCTGGCGATTTGATGATGTGGCCTGATGGAAGCAATTTCAGCAAAGCTGATATCATCCACAACCTTCGTTACCTTAAACCGGTTTCTGCTTTCAGAACAAAATATGATTACGACAATAATCTTTATATCGTTGCTGGGGAAGTTATCTCCAAAGTTGCAGGCATGCCTTGGGAGGAATTTGTTGAACAACGTATTATGAAACCACTTGGATTTCAACATTCAGCAGCATCCCTCAGTCGGCTGAAAGATAAATCCAACATGATCCGTCCGCATGCACCCGTTGATGGCAACTTGAAAGTCATCGACATCAATTGGAGTGAAACTGCAAATGCTGCCGGAGGAATTTGGAGCAATATCAATGACTTGAGCAAATGGGTGATCCTTCAATTGAATCATGGAAAATATGGTGATGGGTTGAGCAAAAAATTATTCAGCGAAAACATCCACGAAGAAATGTGGTCGCCACAAACCATCATCAAATCTGTTACAGCTCCTCCGTACAATACACATTTCAGTGCATACGGACTGGGATGGTTTTTAAGTGATATTAAAGGATACAAGCAGGTTACACATACAGGTGGACTTGCCGGCATTGTAACGCAAGTAGTGCTATTTCCTGAACTTAACCTTGGGATCATGGTATTGACGAATCAGCAATCTGGTGCGGCATTTTCATCGATCAGCAATACCATCAAAGATGGATACCTTGGGGTGACTGGACAAAATTGGGTGAAGAGTTTTTCTGAAAGAGAAAAAAAGGGATTTGCAGAAGCTGAAAAAATCAAGCAAAAAGTAAATGCAGATATTGCTGAAGCACAGCAAAAGCAAGGAAATGCTTTTGACTTCAATCCATACTTCGGAACCTACCATGATGAATGGTTTGGAGATATGATGCTAACAGTTAAAAATGGGAAACCCTGGATTTCATCTGTTCGATCACCAAAGCTTGAAGGTGAGCTGTTATCTTATAAAGGGAATGCACTCATTGCAAAGTGGACGGATCGCAGTATGGATGCAGACGCATTTCTCTATTTCAGTCTTGATCGAAATGGCAAACCAAGTGGATTTACCATGGAGGCTATTTCTCCACTCACAGATTTCAGCTTCGACTTTCAGGATCTAGATTTGAAGAGAATTAAATGACAATTTATTTAATTACAAACCAATACAAGTGAGGCTGCAAGTGGATCTTCGGATATTAAACCAACCACGACAGTTACTCGATCACCCATTCTAAGATCAACTTCGGTGATATTTCCAGAAGAATTTTTGATTGATGTTTTGTCGGATAAATGTATAATTTCCTCGATACCATCGTTGCGTTTGATTGTTATTGTATGATCTGATTTGCCAATGATTTGTCCCGTACCCCCAGTTCCCCCGCACAAATCATTTTCTCTTGCTACAGCATTATTATTTTTAATGTGATTTACTCTTTCATTTCTAAAACTAGGACCACGAGGCATAGGTCCTGAATTGTTTTGAAAGAAATTAAAAATATAATAGGCAACAAGTGCAGCAATTATAATTAAACTTGCTAAAAATATTTTTCTGGTTCGAAGTAAATTCCAACATCTTGGAAATACTAGAAATTTCCAATACCCAATCATAAATCCAAGCCCATTAAGTATGACATCATCAATATCAAATATTCCTACATGTAAGATTGTCTGCAAGCCTTCAATCACCAAGCCAGAAAGAACAGCAAACAGAATCGCCTTCTTCCAATTCATTTCCTTCAGTAGATAAGGAATTAAAAAACCAATCGGAACAAGTAGTATGATATTTCCAATGATGTTTATACCTGCAATGATTAACCCTTTATATCCGAATAAATAAGGAAGTATGGTTTTGAATGGAATAAAGTTGGGAGGAGCTTCATGCGTACCACTAAAATTAAGCATCAAATATCCTATCCGAATGGTAGGAAGATTCTTGAATACCATCACATTAACAAGTAAAAGAGAATATGCCACGAGAAGCATCAAAAACAACAAACGTCTTTTCACAGTAATTATTAATTAATTAGATAAATCTATTAAATATCAGCATCTATCTAAAATTCCGAAGGTGGAATATTGCTTATATTTAACAATCTAAACATGCGATATGAAAAAAATTGTTTTCTATTTGATAGGTTTTCTAATCTCGCTAAACCTGTTCGCTCAAAATCAATACAACCTCATCCCACAGCCTCAAAAACTTACACCACAAAATGGAATATTCACGTTTAAGAAAGGAATGAATGTTTCTATTGCAGATGAATTATTTAAACCAGCAGCTGATCTGTTGACCCGCCAAGCAAACAATGTAGGAAATCTTGGGCTAAACGTCATAAAAGGGAAGTCTTCTTCCGGGGTTGCTTTTACATTAAACCCCTCACTTAAAAAAGAAGCTTATTCACTTAACGTAACTTCAAAAAAAATTGAAATTCAAGCCAGCACTGGTGCCGGGGCATTCTATGCCATGCAAACACTGCTTCAACTGATGCCTGCATCAATGAGTGGAGACCAACAAACTTCTACTCCTCTCTCTGTGCCTAACTGTTCTATAGAAGATGCCCCAAGGTTTGGTTATCGTGGACTCATGCTGGATGTAGGTAGATATTTTTTTAAAGTAGAAGATATCAAACGATTTCTCGATGTAATGGCTATTTATAAACTAAATACCTTTCATTGGCACTTAACAGAAGACCAGGGTTGGAGAATAGAAATCAAAAAATATCCATTGCTCACACAAATATCTTCAGTAAGAAAGGAATCTACACTTGGACATTATCGTGATAAAAAATTTGATGGAAAACCTCATGGAGGATACTATACACAAGATCAAATTCGTGATGTAGTTGCATATGCCGCAAGTAAATACATCACAGTAATTCCAGAAATTGAAATGCCCGGACATTCACAGGCATTGTTGGCAGCTTATCCTCAATTCGGTTGCAACCAGGATAAAATTTATCAGGTAGCTACACGCTGGGGAGTTTCAGAAGATGTACTTGCACCAAGAGAAGAAACATTTACATTTTTGGAAGATGTGTTGTCAGAAGTAATGGCATTGTTTCCTGGACAATATATTCATATTGGAGGTGATGAATGCCCAAAGACACAATGGAGGGAAAGTCGGTTCTGTCAGGATCTGATCAAAAAACTTGGACTAAAAAACGAAGAAGAATTACAGAGCTATTTTATTCGTCGCATTGACAGATTTGTTACCTCAAAAGGAAAAAAATTATTGGGATGGGATGAAATTTTGGAAGGTGGCCTCTCTCCAAATGCCATGGTGATGTCATGGAGAGGTGTAAAAGGAGGTGTTGAAGCTGCAAAACAAAATCATGATGTAGTGATGTCACCCAATAGTTTCTTCTATCTTGATTACTACCAAGGAGATCCTAAAACAGAGCCTTTGGCAATCGGTGGAAACCTTTCGCTGTCAAAATCATATTCGTTCGAACCCAATCTTCCAGAATTAACAGAAGATGAAGCAAAGCATGTAGTTGGTATTCAGGCAAATGTTTGGACAGAATATATCAATAATATCAAATATGCGGAATACATGACCTACCCACGTGCTCTGGCTTTATCTGAAATTGCATGGTCGCCCAAAGCACCAAAAGATTATGCAGGTTTTAAAAAAAGACTGGAAGCGCACCTCCCCCACATGGATGCTTTGAGAATCAATTATTCAAAAGCTTTCATAAACCAATGAAATAATTGATATTAAAAAATGTTGCAAAAGAGAAACTATTTTCCGCTCTACATTTTTTTGATATCATGGTTCACCATCAATATTATCCAATCTGCATTTATAGGAGTAGATGGAGATGAGGCATATTATTGGATGTTTTCAAAACAAATCGACTGGGGGTTTTTTGATCATCCACCCTTGGTTGCTCTTTTGATTAAGTGGGGTGAAAGTTTTGGACATAGACCGATTTTTACAAGGCTCGGAACGGTAATCATAACCACAGCTTCAGCATGGATCATTTTTATTGGATTGCCCGATAGGTTGAGACATACGAAATATTTCGTCCTTCTATTTTCATCCATACTCATCATCAATGTTTACGGCTTCATAACTACGCCGGATGCGCCACTATTTTTTTTCTCTTCCTTGTTTTTTTTAGGATACAGGCTTTATCTGGAAAAAGATAATTTTATCGCTGTCCTTTTACTTTCATTCGCCATCACAGGAATGTTTTACAGCAAATACCATGGAATACTTCCGGTGATTTTTGTTGTGCTATCTAATTTTCAACTTCTCAAGCGAGGGAGTTTTTGGTGCTTAATTCTTATTGTAATTGTTCTTTACTCACCTCATATTTATTGGCAATACCAGCATGATTGGCCAACAGTAAGATTTCATCTTTTTGAGAGGGGGCTGAGAATTTATAAGATCAATTTCACACTTGATTATATTTTCGGACAGCTCCTGATATGGGGGCCGATTATTTCCTTCTTCTTTTATTTCAATGTAATTAAGATAAGATCTGTAGATAAACTCATAAAAGCACACATATTCAATTTTTGGAGTGTGCTGATTATTTTCTTGCTTTCTTCATTCAAAAATCATGTAGAAGCGCACTGGACCTTGGTTGCAGGAACATCATTCATTGTGTTGTTCATGGAAATTATTCATAAGGCAGATGAAAAAAGAAAATTCTTGTTTATTAAATTGGCAAAAATCAATATAGGGTTGATGTTGACCTTAAGGATTTTATTGCTGGTGCCTGGATTGCCTATAGATAAAATCAATAATTACAAACCATTTATTCATGGCAAATCATGGGCTGACAGTATTTATAAATATGCTGGAACGACCCCAGTTATTTTTACAGATTCATATATCCTCCCATCAATTTATCAATATTATCAACCCAATGCAACAGCCATTGGGTATAATACAAAGTATTACCGAAAAACACAGTATTCAATCAATCATAGTGAACAAGATTTGAATGGTAAAAATGTTTTGTGGTTCAATGATGAAATTTCAGATGCTAATTTGCAGATTGTTTCACCATTCAAAAGCGGTAATCTGATACCAATAAATAATTATTGCGCAGTGAATGATCTAAAAATTGAAGCAATAGATCTACCAGTAAAAATTCAATTAAATGATACGATTGATATAAATCTGAAAATCACGAATCTAAATAATGATGCCATCATAAATGATGGTCGTCTTTCAATCAGCTATTCTTTTTCTAAATACTCTTACGTTGTTTCAGAAGGAGCTAATACATTTCAATTACCTAAAGGATCATTGAGTGCTAGAAATACTATTACCATCCCTGTAAAAATTATTGCACCAAAAGAAAAAGGATTAACCAGGCTATTATTTTCAATTAACAATGGTTTATTAAAAGGAAACTTTGCGAGCCCTTATTATAATCTTGAAGTGTTATAAATTGGAATTACTTAAAAGTTTCATTTTCTTCTCGTGTCAATCAAGTATTGAATTTTCCATTCCCCATTGAGTTTGACCAGACAAAATGCATCAACCCCACTATGACTGTATTTGCCATTTAAAATAAAACGGTAAGGTGTCCATGCGAAAGCGAGTTCACCATCTAGTTTGATGGTTTCAAATTCAATCTGTTCATCTGCTGCACCTTTTGCCATTTTCCCAATAGCAGAGGCAAATTGCTGAACTTGATTTTTTCTCAAAGATGTTTTTCCCTCTTTGTCATTCATTATAGATTGCATGATAGCATCTGGAGTAAAAACGGAAAGAATTTCAACAGAGTCGGAATTTCTCATTGCATCAAAAAGCCGATTGATGGTTTTTTTAACAGCTTCGTCAGAGGTCTGGGCCATTGAAGTTGCTCCATATAAAGAGCAGGAGATCATTAATAAAATAAATTTTTTCATGGGGCTAATGTAATGATTTGATGATCAATAAATAAAACAACCAGAATATATTATTTAAACGGTTTAAGATTGTAAATATTTCTTACCTTTTATTTTCAATTGATTCATATGAAAAAAATCTTCTTTCTGCTGCTCTTATTGCCATTGATAAATATTGCCCAAACTGTGGACTCAGCTTGGATAGTTAATAACTATACAAAAACAGAATTAATGATTCCTATGCGAGATGGCATTAAACTATTTACAACCATTTATGCTCCAAAAGATCAATCAGAAAGCCATCCAATATTATTAACCCGTACACCTTATTCATGTGCTCCCTATGGTGCCGGGATTTTTAATAGTGGATTCTGGAGAGGTCCACGCAGTTACTTTTTCAAAGAAAATTATATATATGTGCTACAAGACGTGAGAGGTCGGTGGATGAGCGAGGGAGAATTTGAAGATATTCGTCCATTTAACCCAAATAAAACTGCGAATCAAACCGATGAAACAACAGATACGTATGACGCCATTGATTGGATGATAAAAAATATACCACAAAACAATGGGAAGGTGGGCGTGTTTGGCACATCATATCCTGGATTTTATGCAACAATGGCTACGCTCAGCAACCATCCTGCACTCAAAGCAGTAAGTCCACAAGCCCCCGTAACCGAATGGTTTATCGGAGATGATTTTCACCACAACGGTGCATTTATGCTGGCAGATGGATTTGCGTTTTATGCTGGATTTGGAAAACCTCGTCCAAAGCCAACCACCATCGGGCCAAAAGGATTTGATTTCCCAATCAAAGATTATTTTGATTTCTATTTACGTACAGGTGCCATCAGCAACTTTACCAAACTCATGGGCGATAGCATCCGATTTTGGAAAGACCTCATGGCTCATCCGAACTATGACGAATTTTGGCAAGTTAGAAATGCCAGAAAGCATGTAGATAAAATCAATCCCGATGTAGCTACATTGATTGTTGGAGGTTTATATGATGCGGAGGATTGTTACGGTGCTTGGAATCTGTATAAGGCCATTGAAGCAAAATCCAAGAACAACAACAAAATTGTAATGGGCCCCTGGTATCATGGACAATGGGGTGCAATGGATGGAACCAAATTGGGAAATGTAGAATGGGGAAGCAATACCAGTGAATGGTTTGGTAAAAATATTGAACTCCCTTTTTTCAATTATTATTTGAAAGGCAAGGGCAATGTTGATCAAATCAAAGAAGCAAATATCTTTTTCTCAGGATCAAATGAATGGAAACAATTTGAAAGTTGGCCGCTGACATCTATGCGGATGACTCCATATGTACTTGGAAAGAATGGTTCACTATCATCCAACTTAAATACCAGCGCTACCACCCATGATGAATATCTTAGTGATCCTGCAAAACCTGTTCCCTATATTTCTGATGTATACATGATGAAAGCGACACCAAATAGGCATTACAGGGAATACATGGATGATGACCAAAAATTTGCTTCACGTAGAACGGATGTGATGGTATATCAAACACCAGTACTTGAGGATGATCTGACTTTAGGTGGTCCGATTGTTGCAGATCTAATGGTAGCTATTTCAAATACTGATGCTGATTTTGTTGTTAAAGTGATTGATGTATATCCTGATAATTTTGAATACAACAATGGCCGTCATGATTATCTCATGAGCGGCTATCAGCAACTAGTGAGGGGTGAAGTGATGCGTGGCAAATTCAGGAATAGCTTTGAAAAACCTGAACCGTTTGTTCCGAACAAACCTACACAGGTAAAATTCAATTTGCCTGATGTTGCACATACTTTCAAAAAGGGACATCGATTGATGATTCAAGTACAGAGCAGTTGGTTTCCCATAGTAGACAGAAACCCTCAACAGTTTTTAAATATTTATGAAGCAAAAGATGAAGATTTTAAAAAAGCAACCATTAAAATTTTTCATCAATCTAAAATCATGTTGCCAGTCATCAATAAATAATGGAGCATAAATAATTAATTCCATTGTATTGCAAAATAGACTGCCGGTCTTTTTGCCATATTGGTAATATTGTGAGGAATCATAGACTCAACCCAGGCTGCGTCGCCTGTGGTAATATGTTGCTTTTTCTCTCCCAATATCATTTCACCTTCTCCATCAATCATTAAAATGATTTCTTCATTTGCATGAGTATGGGGCGGATGGCTGCTAATGCCAGGATTGAGAGAAGTGATATGTATATCAAAACGATTGGTCATTACGGTCTTTCGATCAAACAACTGACGCACCCCACCCCTTTCATGGGCGCGATACTCCATATCATACCAATCCATCATGAATGAACTGCCAGCAGTGCGTCCTCGTTGCTGATCTCGATAGGATGATTGCATTTGCATTTCATATATTTCAACCTGATCACGTCCTATATTTTTAAAAGCAACTTCATCTCCTGGCAACAGGAAAACCACTGATCCTTTGTCCAATTGTTTAACGGTGTTGTTCAATTGAACCTCAACTGGCCTAGATTTAACAATAAAAAACAATTCCTTACCATCTTGGTTTTCATGAAATACAATTTGCTTGCGTCCATTGATTGTATGACCAATGATTGAATGATGATTCAATATTTTTCCAGATCCTTCAAAGAGCAATCTCGATTGTCCATATTTTGTAGATCTCAAAGATGATGCAGACCAGGAATTTACATTTGATGAAAGAAGCAAAGTGTTTTGAGAATAAATATCCAGGCTTAAAACAATAAATAATGCAATCACAAGCCATTTATTCATGATGGTAAAGTTTATTAGCTACAAGCTACTTAAAAAAACAATTCAACTTATCTTTAGTAAATCATCTAATTCCTGATCTAATTAACTGACATGAAATTTATATATAGAGTTATATTATTTTATTTTTTGAGCCATTTCTTTCAACCATTGGGGATTGCTCAAAAAAAGCCAAATATTCTTTTCCTGTTGGCTGATGATATGAGTTATCCATATGCAAGTGTGTATGGTGAAAAAAATATAAAAACTCCCAATATTGAGCGACTGGCTAAACATGGTGTAACATTTTCAAACGCATTTGCAGCATCGCCTTCATGTACTCCCTCTAGAGCAGGAATGTTGACGGGCAAATACCCACATAAACTCGGTGAAGGTGTAAACCTGGTAGGCAAACTCGATGTGGTAATTCCAACTTTTGTTCAAATACTCAGAAGTGAAGGCTATTTTGTTGGTTACGAAAGAAAAGGCTGGGGACCTGGAGATTTCTCCAAAATGGGATACACAGAGAACCCCGCGGGAAAAGAAATAACATTTAAAAATTTACTCGAACAACTTGATAAAGACCAACCATTCTTTTTTTGGTTTGGAACAAATGACCCTCACCGATTTTTTCCTTTCGGTGCTGGTAAAAGAAATGGCATCAACCCCGACTCAATAAAAGTTCCTGAATTTCTCCCAAATACTGCCGAGATCAAAAATGATCTCGCTGATTATTTTCATTTGATTGAAAGATTTGACAGTGAAATTGGTGAATTGCTCAATCTACTTAACAAGTCAGGTAAATTAGATAACACAATCATCGTTTTAACAAGTGACAATGGAATGCCCTTCCCACATGCCAAAGCAAATTTGTATGATCATGGTAGCAGGGTTCCACTTATAATCAGTCATTTTGGAAATGCTGTTCAACAAAATATAAAAAACAACTCATTTGTAAATCTCATTGACCTGATGCCCAGTTTTCTTGAATTTGCAGGAGCAAAACAATTGCCGGATATTGATGGAATGAGTTTAGTTCCAGTGGTAAGAGGAATCAAACAATCGAACAGAGAAGAAGTATATCTGGAGAGAGAGCGTCATTGTCTATGTAGACTTGATAACGGCATGTTAGCAGGATATCCAATGAGAGCGGTAAGAGACAATAACTTTTTATACATCCGGAATTTCAGACCAAACAGGTCGCCTGGCGGAGATGCAGAAATTCCAGGAACACCATCTGTTTTTGGTGATGTAGATGGCGGGCCGTCTAAAGCATTATTAATAGACAATCAAAATGATCCTAGCATAAACTACTACTTTAAACTTGCATTTGATAAGAGACCAGCGGAAGAATTATACGACGTTAAAAATGATCCATTTAATTTACATAATCTGATGGATGACAAATCTCATTCATTGACCATTCAGAAAATGCGAACGAAACTGAATGATTGGATGGAAAAGGAGAAAGATCCTAGGAGAAATGGCGGAGGTGATGAAATTGATAAATATGTTGGAACAACAAAAGCGTGGATAACCAAATGGGGAATTGTTTTTGAAGACTAAAATCAATGTACAAATTAACCGATGTAGTCTAACTTGGATTTTACTTCAAATCGTTTCCATTTCCACTCATCTAATTTAAGCCCAGCAGTGAATGAATAATTTTCAGACTGAATGACTTCGTTGTCAAAGTTCAATTCATCAATTTGAACATTACAAACCAGATTTTTAATGGCAGTTGGATTAGAAACAAATACCTCAAGAAACAAAGGTTTTGTCTTGATTACATTCAACTTACGATCCCATTGATTTGTTGTGCATTCGTCTATTCGGGGACTGTAATCTTTTCGGGGGTATTTAATGATAAAGCAAGTTGGTTGACTTGTCTGAATACTTACCACAAACTTATTGTACTCTTCTTGATTTCTTTTGCCAGTTGTAAATAATGAGATCCGCTTCATGTAAGAAATTATACTATAAGTATTGATTTAACGAAATAAGTGAATCTGAATCGATTATCAATTAAAAGTTGGTCCATTTATACAAATTCAAGACTGAATATGTGCTTTTTTATACACGCAGGGTTCAATTTTGATCAAATTGAACAAATCTTGGGAGCAATCATCGCTTTTCTAAAGGGTTAACCTCATCATGATATCAAGTTGTTCATCATCTCCCAAACGAAAAATATGCTTGTCAAATGCCTTGAAACCATTTTTCTGATAAAACTGAATAGCACGGACATTCTTTTCCCATACACCTAGCCAAACATATGTGACATTTTTCTGATTTGCAATCTGCAACGCATATTCAAATAAAGCTTGGCCAAGTCGCTTACCTTGAAACTTGCCCAAGACATAAATTCTTTCTATTTCGAGGGATGAATATTGATTTGCCTCGGTCTGGGCGTCGCCGTTATTTAATTTCAGGTACCCAGCCAACTCCGTATCGGTGTATATGAAATAAAATTCCGAGTTGGGTGTATTCAATTCACTTTCAAGTTTTTCCAAAGAAAATGCTGTACTTATATAGTCATTCATATTCTGCTCTGTATTATAAGAAGCAAATGTTTCAATGAATGTAGCTACAGATAGCTCCCTCAATAATTCAACATCAGCAGGATTTAATTGCTTGATGACAATAGTTTGCATATGTCAAATTTAGTTCAGAATTCATATCTAGTTTTTTATTACCTTGATTCAAAGAAATTTATTTTATGCGTATAAGATTAGTAGCATTATTACTCTGTATCACCATTTCAGGAATTGCCCAGCAGAAAGCCAACTATCAACTTGCATCCAGGTTTTCACCAAAGAAGCTGGACAAAATGATCTTTTCACTTGCAGTAGACCCGCATTGGCTCAAGCTTTCCAATCGATTCTGGTATTCTTATGAAACCAGTGATGGGAAACAATGGTATATTATTGACCCCCTGAAATTGGAGAAAAAAGTGATGTTCAACCGCGATAAATTGGCAGCAGCGTTGACACAAATCATTAAAGATCCATTCGATGGCCAACACCTACCTATTGATTCACTTAAATTCATCAAGGATGAAAACTGGATTCAATTTGAAGTGAAAAGCAGTATTGATGTTGTGAAAGAAGAAGATAAAAAGAAGGGCGAGAAAGCAGAAAAAACAAAAAAGACTTTTTATTTCGAATACAACTTGTTGACAGAACAACTAAATGAATTGGTTGATTTCAAAAAACCCAAAAGAAAACCTAACTGGGCAAATATTTCTCCTGATCAAAACACGATTGTATTTGGCAGAAACTACAATCTCTACTACATGGACAAAGCGAACTATGAAAAAGCTTTGAAGAATGAAGACGATTCATCCATTATAGAACATGCCTTAACCACAGATGGTATACAATATTTCAGCTGGCACAGTGAAAGCAGCTATGGCGGAGGCGGTGAGACGAATGTTGATATAGAGAAGAATAAAAATAAGCGCAAGCCAGTCTTTGGATACTGGAGTGAAGACAGCAAAAAACTTGCATTGGTTAAGGTAGATAACAGAAAAGTAAAAGATTTATGGGTTATAAACAGCATTGCTGACCCCCGTCCAACACTTGAAACGTATAAATATTGGATGCCCGGAGAAAAAGATGCACCCGTAGATCACTTGATGATTGTTGATATGACAAATAAACAATCCAAAGAAATTGATATATCAGCATTCAAAGATCAAAACATAGGTATTTATGCAAAAACACCCTTGGTAAATTCAAGAGATGATGATTTTCGTCCAAACATTTGGCTGGGTACCAGCGATGATCTATACCTAAGTAGAACTAGCCGCGATTTAAAACGCATTGATCAATGTATCGTCAATGTGAATTCAGGATTGGTAAAACCATTGATAGAAGAAAGATTGAACACCTACGTAGAAGTAAGAAAACCAGGACTCATAAAAAATGGAGAAGAGATCATTGAGTGGAGCGAAAGAGACGGATGGGCACATTTATATCTGTATGATAAGAATGGAGTGATGAAAAATCAAATCACCCAAGGGCCTTGGCATGTTGAAGATATCATTGCTATAGATGAAGAAAAAAGAGTTGTTTACTTCTCTGCAAATGGAAGAGAAAACCTGAATGGTTCAACGAAAGAAGATCCATATTATCTCCATTTGTATAAAGTGAATTTTGATGGAAGTGGTTTACAGTTGCTCAACCCTGGCAATTATGATCATAGCTTTAGTATGAATGATAAAAAATCTTATTTTGTCAATACCAGCTCGAGAGTAAATACAATTCCAGTTTCAAGCCTGTGCACTGCTGATGGCAAGAAAATAATGGATCTTGAAACAGCTGACCTAGCAAATTTATTTGCAGCAGGTTATAAATTTCCTGAAACATTCAAAGTGAAAGCAGACGATGGTATCACAGATATCTTTGGTGTGATGTATAAACCATACGACTTTGATTCAACTAAAAAATATCCCATCATTGAATATGTTTATCCAGGTCCACAAACTGAATCAGTAAATAAAAGCTTCAGCAAGGGAATGGATAGAATTGATAGACTGGCTCAATTAGGATTTGTTGTGGTTACGTTGGGCAACAGAGGGGGTCATCCTTCCAGAAGCAAATGGTACCATAATTATGGATATGGAAATTTGCGTGACTACGGATTGGCTGATAAAAAAGCAACCATTGAACAGCTTGCTGACAAATACAATTATATTGATAGAGAAAAAGTAGGTATTCATGGGCACAGTGGAGGTGGCTTCATGAGTACAGCAGCTATGCTTGTATACCCTGACATCTTTAAAGTTGCTGTGAGCAATGCGGGAAACCACGACAACAGTGTTTATAATAGATGGTGGAGCGAAAAGCACAATGGAGTAAAAGAAAATATATCAGATAAGGGCGATACTACATTTTCTTACATGATTGACAAGAATCCAGATGTAGCAAAAAACTTGAAAGGAAAATTATTGCTGATTCATGGGGAAATCGATAACAATGTACATCCTTCAAATACAATACGTGTAGTAAATGCACTTATCAAAGCAAATAAACGATTTGATATGTTGATACTTCCAACACAACGCCACGGCTTTGGAGATATGAATGAATATTGGTTCTGGAGAACAGCAGATTATTTCTCCAAATATTTATTGGGAGATCAAACTGAGCGCCCAGTAGATATCGAAGAACTCAATAGAGAAATAGAAAGAAAGCGGTAAACATATAAGGGAATTTAATCCTGCAGTCCTTTTCCAGCAAGGATTGCAGGAATAGATTTCTGGATTCGAGCAATACGGGTAGCAGACTGTTTTGCTTGAGAAAAGAAAATATGATACCCTCTTTGCCTTCCTGGAGTTAAGGATTCAAATGCTTTTTTCAGAGAAGGGTTCTTTTTAAAAACATCCTTAAGCTCAGGTATCATTTCAATAGTGGATGGCGTCTGCATCAATTTCAGTCCATCTTTTTCGATTTGCATGGCTTCTTTGATAAGTGATTTTAAAACTGGCAATGCTTTTTTTACTTGATCAACATGGGTGAACCGAGCTTGCATGGCACTGTTTGAATTTTCTCCGGCTTTTGTAAGAACTCCTTGATCATTTTTTATCAATGCCCCTTTAAAAAACATCAACGCACAGTATGCTTTAAAAGATTGAATCATGATAACATTTACGCCATTGTATGTATAACAGGGAGAACCCCATTTTGATTCTTCCTTCAAAGGGAATGTCAACAGTAATTTTCTTAAAATACTTAACGCTTCTTTCCAGTTCAATACCTTACACTTTGGTGTGTCATACAGTGAGCACCTGCCGCATCCTTTTGTAAAGTATGTTTCTGCGTTTTTATTCATATCTTAAATATATAATTTAAAAATCCATTAATCTGTTCATCTAATTTACAAAATCAAGGACTCAATGAAACCAGCATATAGTAAGGACTTTGAATTTCGGTGGAGTGATGTGGACGCCAACCAGCATGTCATGCATTCCAAATATTATGAAGCAGGTGCACATTGCAGAATGAGTTTTTTAAAGGAGCATGGCATCACAATGGAAGTTTTGAGAGCCGCTAAGGTAGGTCCGATATTATTTCGTGAAGAGTGTGTATTTAGAAATGAATTGCTGGGAGGTGAAATTGTTACTGTAACATTTCAACTCACAAAAGCAAAACGAGATGGCAGTAGATTCAGTGCATTACATGAATTCATAAAAAATGATGGCTCCATTGCAGCAACCCTAAAT
>Ga0208546_1000037_pt1 | contig 62316 bp, 80 predicted proteins | sample DEB19_08_DNA_4_FD_184528 | JGI IMG/M metagenome (GOLD analysis project Ga0208546, IMG submission 184528) | Aqueous microbial communities from the Delaware River and Bay under freshwater to marine salinity gradient to study organic matter... | ecosystem: Environmental > Aquatic > Marine > Coastal...
GGCGTCTGTCTGTGTGAAGCCCAGCTGCTCGGCGTCGGCGAGCAGCGTGGCGTAGTCGTGCGAGTTGAAGATGATGTCGGTCATTAGTAGGTGCTTCCTACGATTGATTTTGATTTGAGGATAGCGTCGGGGAGGCGCTGGTTGTAGTAGGCAAACGAACGTATATATCCGCAAGCGAGACCGGCTGTGCCTGTAGGCCAATAACTACCGAGGAACATCTCACTAACTGTAGGTAGGGTTCCGCTTGTATCTGGCTCTACAGTTCCACCATTTGTGACGGCTGCAAAATCATTGGCTTTATACGCAAACAACGTGCGGTATATAGTTCCGGCGGTATAGCCAGATGACAAGCTATCAAGCGAAGCCTGCGTTACGCCGCCAACAATAACGCCGGAGTTAATTTTACCGGATGAGTTGTATATTGTGTAATACCGATTATTGCTTGTTCCATCGCTTACGCTCAACATACCGTAATTATACGCTGTTCCTTCTAAAGCCATCGTGCCGTTTGTAGAGTTCCAGAAAGACGAGAAATTTGAGCCAGAAGCCATTGCGACATCAGCGGCGCGGGTGACAGCGCCGGTCGTCGTGGGGATGTAGCTGGTGGGGAAGGAGCCTGCTTCGAGTTGTGCGCCGAAGAGAGAAATGGTCTCCGTCCCGGCAGCATTGAAAGTTACTTCCCCCGCGCCATTAAACGTGTTTCCTGTCTTAGATGAGGCGATACAGGCTTCCAGATAAACGGTTGTTTGCGATGTCTTACCTGTCAACGAAAGACGGAACCAGCCATTCCCGAGATATTCCTGCTTTGTCCCGGCAATCGTTCCAGACGATGTTCCAACACTCTGCTCCGTGCGTGCTGTAAGCGACGTATCGCCAATATCAAACACAGCCGAGATATAATGGTTTGCCGAGTTGCCAAAGACATTTAGGTTAACATACCTTGACGTTCCCGCCTTTGCATAAAGAGAATATGTGTAGTCCGTGTTCGCGCTTACCGAAATAGCCGCAGTCGAATACAACATATGATAGGCGTTGCCCGCAACAGCCTTAATCGTCTGCGCGCTTCCTGACACAGCGTCAGGGCCAGCTATAGTGCTGTCTTTTGTTGACTGTCCCGTCGTCCAATTCGCGGACGTAAACGCGCTGAGAGCGATATTCGTCCTGCTCTCCTCAATCAGCATCCCCCTTGGTGTCGCCGGGGTCACGCTGGGGTCATAGTCGTAGCGCGGCTGATACACGGCGGCGCTGGTCGTTGGGATGTAGGTTGAGGGGGCGGCTTGGTAGGTGACTTGTTCTAGCTGCGCGTTCCAGACGAGAACGCCGTTTGTTCCGCTTCGGGTGGCTGTCCCTGATCCATTTGCATCTACAGGGGCAAAGTCAAAATATGCAGAAACGCCCGTAGCGCCGCCTGTTACGGCCACAGACAAACGATACCAACCGCTGCCTACAGATGTTATAGAGCCGACATGCCCTGTAGCCTGAGTTCCAACTACGCCATTCTGAAGGTCAAACCAAACACACGCGCCATTGGTTGGGCCGTTTGTTCCAAGAGCAAACCATGTCATGCCACTCGCTTTTGCGTATAGTGACAAGATGTATTTAACGCCAGTTGCATAGGTGTTCGCGACGTAAACTTCTCTGGCCGTTCCAGTGGTCGTCGGATAAACAAGCCAAGCCGTTGACCCCGCATTCGGGTCAGTCTGACCACTAGTAAGGGTCATGTTGGTATATGTCCAAGCAGCGTTGGAAAACGCATTGCTCTGCAACAACAAATTCGCCGGAGCCCACGTCAGCGTCCCGGTGCTGTCATGCATCATCCGGTTGCCGGTGGTGCCGCTATTGTCAATCCACGTCGGCGTGGAGATGGTCCCGGCTGCGGCATTGACGTATGCCCGCAAGCTCGTAACCCAGCCGTATGTCGGCGTGGAGATGGTCAGCGGGCTGGTGGAGGAAGCATTGATGTTAGCGGACCACGAGCCGCCAGTCTGCTCGTCGATGTAGAAGCTCTCGACAAGCCGATTGGTGTAGCTGGCGAGCGTGAATGTCTCGGCGGCGCGGGCGATGCTGCCAGTTGCGACAGTTGGAATAAAACTTGTGACAAACGCGCCGTTTTCTACCTGAACACCCCATAGCGAAAAATAATTTGAGCCATTTGCGCCGGAATTTGCGCCAATGTAAAAAGAGGCGTTGGTGGTATTAAAGGCGACGCGATACCAGCCGTTACCGGCATTTGTTACAGAGACGTATGTATAAACAGAAGGAAATGTTGACGACCCATTCGACAGGTTTACGGTCCAAACATTTCCTGCGCCGTCTTGACCAGTGATTGTGCTTATGCCCGTCCCTGCTTTTGCGTAAAAAGAAACTGTTCTTCCAGAAGAGTATATCGTTCCAGAGGCATCAACAATGCCATTCACACTGTTGTTGCTGACCGGGACAATAGCCTGCGCTGTGTTAGTCCCGTCTGGTGCAATTGTTAATAGTGTTGTGTTATTTACGGTGCAAGAGCCTAGCTTTGTCCACGCAGATGTCTGCGTAAAGTCGCTTGAGTAAGAACGATAATTCGTCCGCGCCCCCTCCACCAGCAGCCCCTTCGGCTGCAAGGTCGCGGGGTCGTAATCAAAGCGCGGGCCGTAGTAGGCGGCGGTGGTGGTGATGACTTGGTCGCCGGAGCGGGGTGTGGTTTCGTATGTGACTAGCGACGCCGCAGATTTATAGACAAAAATGCCATTTGTCCCGTCACCCGTTCCAGCTGAAGCGTTTGACAGGCGCGGATATAGGTAGACTGCGCCGCTGTAGAATTGAACCCCTATTGAGTTCCATCCAGCGTTCTTAGCGACGACCGTAATCAGCATACGCGCGCCTGATGTCGTCGCGGTTTTAAACGAAACCTGCCACCAACCGCTTCCTAAACTTGTTGCAATCGCATCGGTCGCGCCTCCTGCTAGGTTGGATGTAGCGCCTGTCGTGAGGTCAAATGCAATTAGGTCGTTTGCGGAACCAGTAATAGCTGTTTGATTAATGGACCCGTTTGTTTGCCCATTTGTAACAACGAGTTTGAACGCGGTTGTGCCGCCTAATGGATCGGCCTGCCCGCCAGTTGGAGTAACATTGGCTGCCGACCACGTCACATTGAACGTATTGCTATACGTCAGCAGATTATTCGGCGCATATGTCAGCTTGCCCGTGCTGTCATACAGCATCGCATTGCCCGCGCGGGTGATAAGCCCGCCGGTCGGCATAGAGGACGTGGTGGAGAGGGTTGAGAAGTCGTTGAGCGGCTGCGTAAACAGCCCCAGAACGACCGGAGACGCGGAATTATACAGGCCAGTCGGGAAGGGAAGCGGCATCAGGCAAACCCAATCTGAGCGGTGGCGTAGAAGCTGGTGCCGTCATACACGGCGGTGACAACGTCAATCGCGCCAGCAGAGGTTGAGAGCGTCGGAGCCGCGCCGCCCTGCCACTTGAAGCTGGTCCACGTCGTAATCGTCTTGTTGCCGCCCGTGCCCTGCGTGATGACGACCAGATAGGTGCCGCCCGCGACGGCGTTGCTAATCGTCAGGGTCGCGCCGACCTGATCAAGCGTCAGCGTAGCTACCGACGAAAGATTAGCATCCCACGTAATCGTCGCGCCGGAAGTAAGCGCGGTCGGCGGGCTGTAAAGCTGCGCGGCTGCGATGTTGGAGTAGGCGCTATCGTCCGCAAGGCGAACCTGTAGCGTCGCGCTGGAGCGTTTCAGCGCGGGGAAGGAGGAGGTAGCGCCGCCGAACTGGATTAAGCTGGCGCTTCTAAATTGCACATTCCCGCCGGATAGAAATGTGGCAATAGCGCCTGTGCCAACTTTTTGAATCACAAAGTCATCTGTTGAGTTACTTAAATAATAATTCCAAACTGAAGTGCCTCCGCGCGCAAAATTAAAGACAGCAAAGTTTGATCCTACTGAGTTTATTGTGAAGTCTGTTCTTGATGGGCTTGTTAAAGTCAGAGTATATCCATCAATAGTATCGGCGGTAAATGCCTTTCCGGAAATAACAATCGCGCGTGCTGTTCCGCTTCCAGCAACCTCCTGTCCAATTGAAAATTGATTTGAAGTCCATTTTACAAAACCGCGCTCATAGTTGCTCGCGTCGGTGTAGGTATTGTAGACGTTGAACGTCTGCGCGTTCGTGCTGTTCCTCAGCGCGAGCGTGTTGGCGGCGTCGGGAAGAATAGTCGCGGCAGCGCTTGTCGGACCAAGCGTTAAAGCGCCAGATGTAGTCAGTCTCAAAACCTGAGCATAAGAACCAGCGTTATTGCGAATAGCCAGCCCATTTGTGGGCACGTCTATATAAAATAAGTCGCCGGAATTTGGTATTATCCCGGAGATTGTATCCGTGTTCATCAAAGAACCGGCAAATATTGCGTTCCGTGCGCTTGTTAGCGTCAGAGCAGCCGCATACGAGGTGCCATTGTGCGTCTGAAAGATAATCGACCCGCCAGCGGTCGTTCCAGCGGAGCCCTTGATCGTGAAGTTCGGGCCGGTCGTGCTTGCGCCCGTGTTGCTCTGGACCTGTAGCGTCTGGGGGACAGCGCCGGAGGCAACGTCCGCAGCGCCGAGTTGGGTCGTGGGGCCGCCGAGGACGAAAGCTGAAATGCTGGAGCTTGTTAGCTTGTAATTTGCGCCGCTGCGAGCAATGACAAATTCGTCTCCGGCCTGTGCAATTGTGCCGCCAGTCGGAAATCCTGAAATGGGGAGATTTGCCATCTTTTATTCCTGCAGGATAAAGTCCACGTTGCCTTCTTGCATGATGAAGTCAACCAGACTGCCTTCTTGGAGTATTCCGTTATTGCCCGGCGGCCCGGGCGTGCCGCCACCAAAGCCCTGAAACGACAATCCGGTTCCAACAGTCATCCCCGCAGAGGGGGATAGACCTGTTGGAATGCTCAGTCCGGGGTCTGTCGTCAGGCCGTTAGCCATTAAATCGGCCCGTTGCTGCTCTGGAGGAATGTAGCCACAACAGAGCCACTGCCGCTTGCCAGCTTAATCCGCGCAAACTTCGGCGCGAACAGGAAGTTGCTCTGCTTCGTCGCCGTGGCGCCAACAACATTCGTGTCCGAACTATCAACCCAAGTCATTGAGCCTTCAGCAACAGGATTGAATGGGTCGTTCGGGTCGTCCAGCGACGACTGAACCGTGTAGTTCACCGTGCCCGTCACCGTGCACTGGATCGAAATGTTCGGCGGCGCGAAGTCGTCAAAGCGCACTGAGGAGGAATATTTCACTCCACCCGATGCGTCGGAAACTGTTACCTGTCGAGCCTGCATTATCGTTTTCCCTTCGTGTGGCCCGCTCTGGCGGCCGCTACGTTGTCGACCAGGTTCGGGTATGGCCGGCCGGCGGCGCGAGCTTTTGCCTTTGCCATTTTAACACCTTTCACGCTCAAAGCACGCTTCTTGGCGTCTTTTGGGGCGTCTTTTTCCCAGAATGGCTTGGACATATCAGCAGTCCCACTTTCTGAGGGCCTTGTTGATGCGGCTATTAGGATCGGCCGCAGCCGCGGCGCCAGTCAGCTTCTTCTTCATACCGGTCATACGGCTACAGAATGAGGAACGACGACTCGCCGCCTTATCGCTCTTAGCCGCCTGTTCCTTCGACACCGGAGGCTTCAGGTTCATGCCCTGCGCCTTCGCCGACGCGCGCCCCTTGGCGTTTAAGCCGCCTTCTTTATTTTTTCCGGCAGCCCGCTGCCAGGCAGGAGATTTCGCCATATCGCCCTCTCTTGGCAAAACGGGGGCTCGATGCCCCCGCTGATTGCTCTATGCCACAAGAAGCGCCGCCATCAATACGGCTTCGGGGCCGCCCCGCGCGGCGTGCCGCCTTTGGCTGACGAAAACACGCCGCCGCCCGTGGCGCGGGCAGGCTTCTCGCCCTTCTCCGCCTTGGACATAACGGCCTTGCCGCCCTTTTTCATGCAGCCGCCACCCTTCTTGAAGCCGTCGGTCTTCTCTCCGGCTTCCTTGATGGTCGAAGCCTTTCCTTTGTAAGCACCCATGAGAACCTCCTGTTACGGTGTCAGGTTGTAGGCCTGCACATATTCGATGCTAAGCGTAGCCGCCCCAGTGGACCCGGAAGGCGCATTGGCTGCTTTGACATAAATGATCACGTCGTTCGCCCCAACGTCTACCCAGGCCGCCGTGCGCGTGGCGTCAGTGCCCGGGCTTGCCGAAAAAAGCCCAACGGCATTAAGCAGGAAGTTTGCAGCCGCAACGAGCTCTGTTGACGTAGCCGAGGTGCCAATATTCAGCCCCGCAGAGGCGCCAGTAAAGGCAACGGATACAAGAGCGGTGATGCCGACAATCTGGCTATTCGCAGGCAAACAGATTGCCGTGGCGGCGGCCGTGGCAGACTGCGTGACGGCGACAGACTGAACCATCTGGACGTATCCAACGTTCCTCACAGATCCGGCGGAAGACCCGGTGGTGTTAAGAACGTTGCCGGCCCTGATGGGGCCAGTAAAGGTTGTTGTTCCCATTTACTCCTCCTGCACAAAGATTGATTGCGTCGTCTGTGCAGCGTCCGCTTGGCCGGTCGACGCAATTCAAGCACCAAGACAAAGCGGGACCATTTATGGCCCCGCTCTGCATTTATTACGACGGGAACGATCCGTAGATTGAACGCCAGTTGTAATACGAGAACGAGTAGCGCTCGTAAGCCTTGACCAGCAAGTTGTCTGTAACGAAGTCGATCTGCATATCAGTCTCGAACGGAATACGCTCCATGTAGGAGAGGCCGTCGATGTTGGTCAGCAGGAACCACGCCGTCGAGGAGGTCAAGAAGTCATTGGACATGTAACCCTCCGGCAATCCGCCGGCAGTCATCATGATCGCATTCACATCATTGTCCGCCGTGCCGGGGCGCAACTCAGTCTTCGTCAGGCGGATTGCAGTCGGCTCAAGAGCCGGCGGCACAACCAGACGACGACCGCGGGCGAAAATCTTCAGACCAGCCTGGTCCTTGAAATTCGTCCTGATTGAGATCATCGCATTAAGAAGCGTCGCCTCGTTCAGGTCGACCGTCGTCTTGTTTGAGACGGTGCTTCCATCAATCGGGTGATCGGTGGCGCAAAGAGCCTTGCCGTCGCCGCCAACGGACGCAGAGTAGGTCTGAGCCGTGTTGAGGACATTCGCGCCGTAGATTTCCTTCGTCTGATGAAAGCTTTCAATCAGGCCAAGGTTCGACGGCATGAACTGTGACTTATACAGATTGTCGTCGATGGCCTTGCGCGTAATGGCGTAACCAAGGCCGATTTCAACGTGCTCCTGGTTATACACATAACGCTCGCCGGCGCCATTATCGAACGCCGTCTGACCACCTTCCGTCTTTAGCTGGGCAAGCCCCAGGAAGCGCATCTCTGCAGTGCGCTCAAGCGCCATTTTAGAGTTGTGCTTCGTGAAGATCTTGTCGTATTGCGACGGGATCTGCTCATACTTGCCTTCAATTCCCCGCAGGCCGGGGAGGAGAAGGTCTTTGATGGCGGAAAGATTAACAGCCATTGGTCCTTACTCCTTTTTAAACGCCAGTAAGCTGCTTGGTGCTTACGTTGTTGAAGGCGACAATTGCCTTTTGATAGGCGCCGCTTTCTGTTCCGTTTTGACCAGGCGGATCAGTTACAAGGGCGACAACACGAAACGGCAAGCTATTGTCTGTCCCAACGGTCGCAAGATACGCGCCGGAAAGACCGTTGGCCGCCGTGCCAGACCCAATGTTAAACCCGACATTGGCGTTAACGTATGTCTGATCGACGGACACGTTGCCGAACTGAGCAACGAACTTTGCATTGGGGTCATTGATGATATAGCCCTCAACCGTCTGTGTCGAAGCCACGTCGGATCCCGGCCAATAGTTTGACCAGACGACACGCTTCTGCGCGATTGAGAGATACTTGCACCCAACAAAAATGCCGGCAACCTGAGTGTTGCCCGACCCCGAGGAGGTGACGCCGACTACGACATAGCCATTGCCATCCGGATTTACGGGATCGCCGTAATAAATCGCGCTTGCATTGTAAGCGATCTGAACGGCTACCTGCTCATAGGTTGGTGCAGAGCCGGTGCCGCTATACTGCTGGAAACCGTTGTAGGCGGCTGTGTTCGCCATGACAGGTTCTCCTTTTTACAGGAGGCTCCTTCATCGCGCGCCGGGGCGATTGTAGAACCAGGAAGTGCTAATGCCTCACGCCGGGGAGGCCCGAGCCGTCTTGCAGCCTGGGGGCATTATCTATAAACAATGATGAAAAGTAAAGAGGCGGCCAGAAGCCGCCCCTTTTTTGAGAAGTCACTCTCTTGGCGTGCCGTCCGCGTAGCGTGTTATGGCGACGTTCGCCCACATTGCGGAGCCTCGGATCAGGCGGATGACATGCTCCTTATCGTCGCCCGGAGGCACAAGGTCCATGACCCTTTCCATGTAGGTCTGGGCCGCATCCCGGATTTCCTGCATCCGGCCCTTTTGCCGATCAGATGGCTCAAGATACTGAAAGGTTGTGTGATGCATGACACTACTCCGGGATGGGCATGGGCTCGTAAGACTTTTTGATCTTTGGCCGCGTTTCCCGGTGATCGCGGGTCATCGTCCCGTCCGGAGTGCCCGCAAGCTGCTCCTCTTTCGCCCGCACCTGATCCCGGGCCTTTTTTATATCAAACGCCCGACGCTCCTCGACAATTTCGGTCGGGCACTCCATCAGGATCATGCCCTTGCGCATAATGATCGTCTCTGTCGTGTTGTAAGGCATCATGCCGGGGTGTCGCGATGTAGGCACAGGCGTCCACCCCATGCGCGCAAGATGGATTTGGTAGGAAGGATCCTCGGCCCCCATGACTGTGTGCCGCTTCCACTCATACGTCCACCCATCCTGCACCATCTCCGGGTCGACATAAAATTCATCAACCGAGCCGGCCAGGTCCTCCTCAAGGTGGCCGCGAAGTTCTGCTGCGCGCTTCGCGGCTCTCGCCCGAGGGTCTTCATCTCTCATCTGCGGCCTCATTGGCGGAGCCTCGTCAATTGACGCGGCGGCTTTGGCGAACATTCCTTTTTTTGTCACTGCAGGCGTATTCATATTTGTCTCCGTTAATGTGCGACCTTGCCTTCTTCACGCAGGCGCGTCAGTTCAAGCGCATACTCCTTCTCCGTCATGCCAAACATCTTCGCGTGCTCAGCCTGATCCTTTGTCAGCCTGATCACATTAGGACGCGACGTGCCGCGAGACACTGGGGCCGGAGGGGGCTGGGGGGCGCGCCGAGGGGCGACCGGCGCGGCGGCCTCCGACATTGCGTTGTCTTCAGCCGCCTGCTTTCTTATGCCAAGCCGGTTTTCAATGTAGGCGAAGTATTCAGGGCTATCCGCCACAATGCCGTCTTCAACGGCATCCTGATGCGCGCGAAACATCCGGCCAATTTTCTGCGCGTCCTGAAGATTTTCCCTATTTGCACGCAACCACGAAGCCGACCGCTCAGAAACACGCGAAGCCATATCCTCAATCGGATCGGCCGTGCGGGGCATAGGCTCAACAGGCTGGCGTTTTGCCCTCTCCACCGCCTCATCCATCGCCTCTTTCATTGCTCTTGCGCCGCGATTAAGCTCTGAGAGCTGCGACGCATTGACGGAAATAGCCTCCTGGATGTCCGCCAGCTTGTCATAATCGCCAACGCTCATTGCCTCTTTGTAGGCGGCCTTGAGGGTGTCTGACCGTTCCTTCAGTGTGCCGATTGCGTTGACGACAAGCTGGTAGTTGGCGTCCTCAACATGCCCTTGGGCCTGCTCGGCATGCTGCGCAGCCAATCTGGCGCGGTGTTCAGCCTCCTGACGAGCCTTTTGCTCGGCCTCAAGGCGCCTTTTAAGCTCCTGAATGCCTTCCTGGGGCTCAATTACCGGAGGCTTTTCCGATTTTGCCGCCGTTTCTGGCGTTTCGTCGACGATTTCTACTTGCGTTTCTTCTTTTTTCTCTTCCTTTGTCTCTTCAATAACAACATCGACGTGATCATGATCTTCAGACATTACTTTTCTCCATTACCACGCTGCGTCGGGAGACTGAATGCGCATCTGAACGTTTGTGTCCGACAAAACGCGGCACAAAACGCCATTTACTGTGATGCTCCAACCGTCAGATGGCCTGAAAACAAGCCAGTCATGAAGATTGAAGCTGGTTCCGCGAAACCACGCGCCATTTTCGTCGGCAAAGGCATCCGGGCCGGCGCCAACAAGCAGGCCAACCTTCCCCTGGAACCGATCTTCATCGCGATATTTGTCGCTGAGATACAGGCCGCTCTTTGTTTTCTCCGGCCTGATGTAAACGGCGACAAGAATTTTGTTGTTGAACAACTCAATTTCCGACAAGTCGCCAAGGGCATCGATAAGCTTTTGCTTTGGATCGCCTTCGTGATCCATTATCAGGTTAGTCATGCGCTCACCCCTTAGTTTTCGCGCGGTTTGCCATCACAGATAGCCGAAGCCTCGGCCATCAGGTCCTTGACAGAGCGAAGCCCCGCCAACTTTCCGGCGACGTATTTGTAGTCGCTGAAATTTTCCAAAAATCCCAAAGAAAAGTTCTCTTTCATCCTCTCGACTTCTGCATCTATCAGCCGCTCAAGTTCCTGAGCAAACATATTGTTGCGCGTGTAAGTAGCCACAATATCCCCCTATTGGTCGGGGTCGGAAGCCGAGAAGGGGGTCAAGGCCTCCGACCCCTTACAGCGAGTGGCCGCTGTATCTACTTTGCCTTCGCAATATCGGTTTTCTGAAGGCGCCCCTCGCCGCTTGCGGCGCCAGCGGTCATATCCTTATAGGACTTGGCCACCTTGCTAATGCGCCCCCCGGACTTGCGGGCGGGGGCATCCTTGTGGCGTCGGGCGATTTCGGTCTTTTGCAGACGCCCCTCGCCGCTTGCCGCCCCGGCTTTCATGTCTTTGTAGGAGCTGGCGGCCTTGGTGATGCGCCCCCCGGCCTTGCGGCCCGGAACGGGCGGCATTGGGGGCATGGGGCCAGCTCCGGCGGGCGGCATTGGAGGCATAGGCGGCATGGCTGCAGCCGGCGGCCCAGCCATTGGCGGCGGCGGCATCGGCATCGGCATTGCCGCCGGCGGCGCCATTACATCAGCCGGAGGCATGCCTTGGCCCTTCCCCGCGGCAATAACAATATTGATGTTGGTCTTGCCCTTTCCGGAGGCGTGCTTCTTTCCCGCCTTCTTCATGCCGGCAACGTCCAACGCGGCGCCGCCCGTTGCGCGCCTCATGCGGCTGGCGGCCTGCGGGGGTTTGGCTTCGCCGCCCTTTTTATAGTGCCCCGCCGCCTCTCGTTTGGCGGATGGGTCAATTGCCCCGAGAGCCTTTTTGTCTTTAACGCCGCCGCCTGATTTGCGATTGGCGAGGTTAGCCATCATGGCTCCCTTCATCTGCTCGCCTGCGTCGCGTTCTTCATCGCGGCCGCCGCGCTGCGCAGATCGCAGCAGGCTGTAGGCCGGACTGATTTTTTCCAGGACGCCGCCGATGTTCTTTTTTGTTCGGCCGCCAGCCTTCATGCCGCCAACATGCTTGATGCCCGGACGGCTTTCGTTCGCCTCTTTGACATTGCGATTGACAATTTGCTTTGCGTAGCTGTCGCCCTCAACCTTGCCGCCGGACTTATAAGCGCGGCGTGACACCGGGCGCATGCCGGTTTTTACGTCGGCATTGATTGGCTCTGCGGGAGACCAATCGGAGCTGTCGACCTTTTGGTCCTTGGCTCCCGCCCACTGACGAGCCTTTGATTTCATGGCCTCGCGGGCCTTTTTGGCAAGGTTAGACATTTGTTACTCCGGCCAGATTACCCGGGCGTCCCCGGCTCCACCTGATGACGTGGAAGATTGGATACTACATCAAGAGCGCGATTGATTACAGAGCCGCCGCTTGAATAAAGCGTGCCTTGCAGGATGAGGTCTCTCGCCGTCTCGGGGGAAACGCGATAGTGACGCGCAACATTTCCGATATGCTGCGAAAGCATTTCAAGCTTCGGCGCCCCAATTGGGCTATCCACACCAGTGGCTCCGGACCCCGTCCCCCACAGTAGCGCCTGCGCAGGAACGGCCTCCATCTCAAGCGGCCTTGCAACCTCTTCGCGGAACCACGGGCCGACGGGGCGATACTCGTTCATTTTCATGGAAACTGCCGGGTCCGCTGTCCTGCGGACATCCGGCATGCCGAGGATGCGCGTGTAATGTGCGTCGGGCACCGGAAGCCTGGTCTGAAAACCAGTGGCCGGCACACCGGATGATTGCGCATACAGCGTCACCTTTGGGCTGCCCATGTCGACGACGCCCGTTCGCATGTATCTCTCCCAGGGGCCAGCTTGCGACGTTGAGTGAACCTTGTGCCCAAGCATGCGCTCACGCATGTATGCCGGAAGAATGCCCCCAATGGCTTCACTGGGCTTGCCGCCTCCGCGAATAAAGTCCTCAAATCGCCCCTGCAGCGCAAGATGATATGCCCCGAGGCCGCGATTGATTTCCGTCGGCACGCTACTGGCCGGCGACATCATCGCAATCGACGTGTTCAGGAGATTGTATCTGTTGCGCGCCTCGTCGGGATCGAACATCTGCTCAAGACGCGCATGAACCGGGTCCATGTAATACCACGGCATCATGCCTGTTCTTAACCCTGGCTGCTTGCGCCCTTCTTCCAAAATGCTTTGCAGGCGCCCGGCGTTTTCAGGAACCATGACGCCTTCTGCGGCGTAATTAACTCCGCGGGGATTTGCCGAGCCGGCGGCCAGGACAGGCTCCCTATTGCCCGGGCGCGAGCCAGCAATGTTAAACATGTCTTCCCGGGTGACGCCCCACAGGCGCTTCAGCAACGGATCCTCGGGGGCGACGCGGCTTTCGGCTTCCTCAGCCAGCAGTCGAGGGTTTTTGTAGACGTCAGGGAAAAGCGGTGCCTCATTAACCATACCACGAACGGTTGGCTTGCCTTCCGACGTAATAAGCTTTGCCGCCTTGATCGCTTGCTCAATAATTTTTCCGCCGCCTGCAAAACCATGGCGACGCACATCTCGCGGCCCGGCAAACAGCGGCGCAACCGCATAGGTCCACAAAGCCATGCGGCGGAAGAAGTCATCGTCGTCCGCGCGCGGCACAACGCCCCCTGACGCAAATCCGGCCTCAGGGAAACGCTCCATAATAGTTGTTCCCATGTTTGACCGCACCGGATCATACTGCTCAATTCGACGAATGCCGGCGCGCTCAAGAAGCGGCCCCAGCTCGCTGGCCCTCGAAGCCGGGATAGCGGCGCCGACAAACTCATCCGACAAACTAACCGCGCGCCCGGGCTTGGCCTCGAAATATTTCGCAGGCATCTCCGCAAGACTTGTGATGTGCCGCCCAACGCGTTTTTCCTGCTCGGGCGATATTTCCGGGTAATGAGAGCGTATTCGCGAAAAAAACGGCAGACCCCTCTGCCCCGGTTCGGCAGCCCGGCGGGCCTCTATGGCGTCAAGAATAGCGTGGCCAAAGTGATCGTCCGCCTTGCCCCGACCGCCCAAGGCCTCTGAGAGCGCTGCGTGCTCCCTGCTGACGTCAAAAAGTCGCTGGCCAAAAATTCCGGGCGGCACAAGCCGCTCGCGGGCGGCCTGAAGATCCTGCATTGTTTTGTATCGAGGCGTCAGGGTAGATATAATATAACCAACGTCCGCCTCATCCGGACGCTTGGCTCCAGGCAGCATGAACTCCCCGCCAATAACGGGCCTGGCGTTCATCTCGGCGAGCAAATTTTCCATTGTGCCAGGCATCGGGCGATCATGCAGCATGCTGAAAAATCCCCGGCCCTCAAATGCATTGGGGTCACTGGGCGAGAACATGGTGCGCTCATATTCCCTCGTATTCGGAACGCGAGGCGACCAGATATCCTGCCCATAAACGGGCGACTTGGCCGTTGGGCTAAATTTCTCAGGCTTGCCGACAAGGGCAATCGGACCGAAATCAGAAAGATCACTGGTTGTCGGCGTTGATACCGCCATGCTTGGCGCCGGCAATCCGCCGGTTTCGATGGCCCTTTTAAGATTTAGCGGGTCAATATTGTGAGTGAAGAACATCCTTTTGGTGTAGGGGATGAACTCCTCTGCGGCCTTCAAGGCGGCTCCGATCAGCGCCGCCTTGCCGCCACCTTCGTATTTGGCGCGGCCGCCGCTCTCTCTTTTGTTGAGAATAAACTGCTCAATATCCGCACCAACAGGCGGAGGCTCTTCCGTCGCCCACGGCGCCATCACGCCCGTCTTTTGATCAGCGTAATGGGTTTCCGCGCCGGAGGCGGCGCGATTGCGCTCGGCCATCGGGCCAAAATTAACCCAGCTGTTCTGCCCGCGCGTTTCTGACGCCAACGCCGGCACGGCCTCAGGCGAGAACATGCGTTTGTGCAGCTGATACGCCCGCTCCTCGCCCGGGGCGCGGAAGAACGGGTTGCCGGGGCCAAAGTGCCCGTAAAGATCGTGGATGACGCGGAAGGCGTCGTTGACGACCGCATCCGGCTTGTCGCCCACTTGCCCCGCGCCCTTCAGGAGAACGTTGGTTGCGTTCAGGCCGCCCGTGCTGCCGAAGCCCTGCTCGGTCGGGAACACGAACAGGCGGCCGCGATTGACAATGTCCTCGTATCCAAGGCCCGGGCTTGCCGCGTAGGGGTCCGCCTGCCCGGGTTTCAGGAACCTGATGTCCAGCCCGAGATCCTTTGCGGCGCGATACTGCGCCATTGTCTCATCCGCCAGGGCCTCAAAGGCGCGGCGCACAACGGGGTCTTTTGGCGCGTGCCGCATGCCTTCATATTCGCGGGCGACGCGCTCGGAAAACTCCGGGTTGATCGGGACGACCGGGGCGTCGTGCGCGGGGCCGGCAAAGCGCCGGGAAATGCTTTCAATCGGCTCGATGGGTCGCGGCTCGACGCGGCCAATGCCGGGGAGATTGACGACGCCCGGGAACCCCTTGCGCGGCACATAGCCTGATCCCTCGGGCAAAAGCTTGCCGAGAAGCTTTGCAATCGGTCCACCGCCTGCCTTCTTGATGGTCGGCAAGAGCGCAGGGCCAAAGGCTGGCGGCGGAACCCCGGCCCGCTTGCGCGCCTCGGCCTCAAGGGCGAACTGCATCATGTCTTCCTCAAGAGCCTCTTGCTCAGGGGAGAGAGATGGGCGCGGCTCTGCCGGCAACGGCTCACGACGAAGCTGGCGAGCCAGCTCAATCGCCCGCTCGCGCTCTGCTTCCCACCGGGGGCCAGGAAGGTTTCCGAGCGGCCTCGATGTTACCGGCAAAACATTCACCGGGTAATTGGGGTCAAACGGAAAACGGACGCGGCGCTCAGGCATCGTCAGCTCAAGACGCTCGCCGGGCAGGCGGGCTGACCACTCTCCAAGCGTGCGGAGATACTGCTCATGCGCCGTTGGGTGCGTCGCGTAAATATCGTCTATGCCACGGCGCAAAAACTCTGCCTCTTGAGCCAACTCCTCCGCGCCCTTGTGCGTGTGATGAGTAGAGCCGCCGACAATCGGGATGCCTCTGGCCCCGGCAATAACTTTCGCATCGAGCGGATCAATGCCGGGGTTCTCCCGCATAATCTCCTGAAGCTTCATGGCGCCAAGGAGCTGGGACAGCCGCTCCTCATGAGGCCGGGCGACGGCCTCAGGTCCCTTAAACATCTCAGTCCGCGCACCCGGCGACATGCCTTCAATGTTCTGGATGCGGTGCTGATGCTCATGAAGCAGCGTTTTCATTAGCTGGCGGTCACCAAGCCGCTCATTGATGCCGATATAATCCAAAAGCGGCGAGTAATAGCCGCGCTCCCCCTCTTCCTTCGGAAGATAAGGCGTAACCTTCGTCGTGTAGGACGAGGGGTAGCGATCATATACCTCAGGGTGCGACAAAATGTCGCCAAGAGACATTGTTTCACCCGTTCTGAACCTGGCCAGGCCCTGCGGGATCAGGCGGGCGCCTTCGTCGGAAAGCTCGCTGACCATGCGTCCGGAGGGGTCGGGAGCCCAGTCGTATTGCCGCCAGACGTCCTGCGGGCGATCAACGTTCAGATACTTGCGTGAAAGCTCAAGGGCGCGGCGCAGAGACGGCGTCAGGCGAGCCGCCTCGCCAATGAAGGTGGCTTTGGCCTCTTCCGGCCCGGCTTGGCTGGCCAAAGCCGCGCCTGCGTATTTGGCGTATTTACCGCCCGGCAAAAAAGCGGACGCCAGAGACGCCTCAATTGGTCGTCCTTCCGCTACCGACTTTGTAAAATCAAAAACACCCATTGGGGCGCGGGTCGCCGGGTACGCATATGCAGCAAGCTTGGCTGCTTCTATAGCGCTTCCTATGCCCTCCACGGCCTGACGGCGCTCAACGGACGGGCGGCCATAGTCCAGCCCCAGCATTTTGTCTCTAGCCTTTTCCCAGAAAGACTGCTCCGGCCCGGCCTTCAGCGGCATCCCGACATTGGAAGAAACAAGAGGTCCACGACCGTATTTTGCAAGCCCTTTTGCAATTTCCCTGTCGCCAATTTCGGCAATTTGGTTTTGCATCATGTCAGATACGACGGGCTTTGGGGGCTCTTTGTATTGAGGCGCAATGGCCCCAACATCAATGGGAGGAAGCTGTTTTGGGGCGCCACCGCTCTCCATCACCTGCCTGCCGACATGCGGCAGGTAGTGCGTGGGATACTCGTCTTCGAGCAACTTCACGGGAGGCGTGCGGGTATCCTTGATCATTGGCTTACTCCAGCCCGGAAATGCTCGGAGGAGGCGTGTCTTCCCTGCTCTCAAGCGTCCTTAGCAAATCAGGGCTAAGGATCTTCTTCATCTCGGCGTAGCCGCCCGGCGTCTTCATGACGTCCTGCGCCAGCTTCACCGCCGCAATGCGCTCAGAGCTCTCGCGATCCTTTTGCCGGTTCCAGTTGTCCAGCTCATTGTCCTTCTGGTCGATCAGGTTCTGGCGCATTTTGGCGGTGATGTCGGCCTGCTGCATTTGCATGTCCATGCCGGATTGCCGCATCGCCTGCTCAAGTTCCATGCGCTTCAATTCAAGGTCCATTTCCTTCTGGCGGATCTCGGCCTGCTTCATCTGGATGTCGATAATCTTATTGGGATCAAGCTGCTGGCCGTCCTGCCCGGCGGCGCCCATCTCGCTCTGGATTTTGGCGACCTCGGCCTGCGCCAGCATCTGCTTTGTGTCTGCTTCCTGCTTCTTGATTTGCAGCTCAGCCATTTTTGCCTGCGCCTCGGGCGGCGGCACAGGCGCAGACGGCGCGGCAATGAATTGCTCAGGGTTGCTCCACCCCATCGCCTTCATGGCGGCGCGATCAATTGCCACGGCGTCATACATGCTCGGGTTCGCCTGTTGCAGCTGCTTAAGCGCCATGATCTTCATTACGCGCTGGGTGTGGCTTGCAGTGTTTGGGTCCGCTTGCGGAACGAGCTCGTAATTGTTGATCGCCTGATTGAAGATGCTCTCGTTCCACTCAAGCGATGGCCCGCGCAACTTCTTCCAGAAACTATTTGGATGCTCCCTGAAGCAGCGCAACATTAGCTGGAACTCATCCGCCTGCGCGGCATGCATCCGCTTATGGACCGCGTTCATAACCTTTGTCGCCTGATCGATCAAAGCCAGCGTCGTCCCGACCGGGGCGTCCTGCCGCCCCTCGCCAACGGCCAGCTCCGCCGTTCCCCCAACGCGCTGCCCTGTCTCGACCATGTTGCTGACCAGCGTCATCATGGCGCCGCCCGGCTCCTTGTATGGGAGCGGCATGATCGCCTGATTGATCGGCAGGCCGCCCGTCTTCACAAGGGCGCCACCGCCGGGCGGAACGCGGAAGATGTTCGTGTTCTGGCGGGCGCCGGTGTCGGCCATCAGGAAGCCGGGGAAATTGGCATACATGCCGGCGTCGAGCATTTCGCGCCACGCCGCCGTCACGGCGTTGGTCGTGTTCCCGAGGATGTGGAGAAGGCCGATATCGTAGAAGCCCATGCCGGGCACAAATGTGTATTTGACAAAGTTCTGGCGCGCCTCCGGCAACTCGTCGCCTTCGTCGCCCGTTGGCTCGTCATAATTTCTGACAATGGAAAGGACTTCCCGGGAAGACAAATCGATAGTTACGCGATACGGGATTTCAAGTCCGGTGAGCTGGCCCCTGTATTTATGCTCAAAGCCGGGGATATCGAGCTCGCAGTAAATTTCATAAATCTCGCGCTCACGATCCTCCGGATTACGCGCCTCGACGGCAATGCCTTGCTGCTCGGCTTTCTCCCTCTGCACGGCGTCATGCGCCTCGAACATTGGCGTCGCCAGATCAATGTCGCGGTAGACGCCAAGGATTTGCAGCCTGCGCACCGTCGACGCCTTGGCGTAAACGCGATGCGTTATCCGCTTGGCGTCCTGAAGGGTCGTCGCGGAATTGTTAACGATGAGGTCATCCGCATCCACCGTTTCGCTGACCGGGCGACCGCGCAAGGGGCAGAAGTAAACCTTCTTGAATGCGGTCCCGCCGAAACCCAGCATAAACAACATCCTGTCAGTATCAGGATAGTATTCTTTGGCGACAGCGGTGAGGTAGGCATTGAAATCCTTTTCCAGCGCGTCCGCCAGAAAGTCCGTCTGGATCGTTGTGCCGATACTGTCGACGCGCACCTTCACCGGCCCGTCGGTCGGCAGCATCTCGGATCGGCTATTCGCCTGAAAGCGGAGGACGGCCTCAAGCAAAAGCGGGTGGCGGACGCGGCTCATGCCCTCAACCGGGGCTCCGTCGGTGGCGCCCTGTAGCCCGGGGATTTCGACGGTGAGGCCGAGGAGCTTTATGCCCTGCGCCCGATCCTCAATCCAGTCCTTCCTGCTTTCAATGTCATCCCGCACGCCGCGCAGGAGGTCGTCGGCGATCAGGTTAAGCGTTCCGGCGTCAATGTCATCGACCAGGTTGGCAAACCACTCCTGCGCCCGCTCGGCTCTTGATGCCTCCTCAATTGGTTTGCCGTCAAGTGACAGGCTGACGGATCCATCGTCGTGCTCGATCCGCATAATGTTGCCGCGGTCGTCGGTGTCGATCTTTGGGCTGCCTTCAGAAATTTCAATTACGACATCTTCCGCCGGCGCGAGCCCCGCCTCCGGCTCATCCTGCTGGAGGCGGAGATTGGGATTGAGCCCCGGCGTCATCGGCATGTCAGTGTTCCTGCTTGTCTAACAGATCGCCAATTTCTTCTGTGAAACGATCTAACCCCTCGCGAGCGGCCATATTAGCATCTCGCGCGGCAATTTCATATACGCGCACATAGTCGTGGGGTTCCTTCCCCCACGCCTCAACGCGATAAATACTAAGCTCTCTGGAGGCCGGTGGCGCCTCGCGGATGACGTCCACGACAGCGTTGGCCAGTATCCGGCGCCGCATCTTCTTGCCCCCGTAACTATACTGGATAGAGCGGCTCCTCCTCAGAGCCGCGATGCAGCATACTATCGTTGAGCTCTGCGGTAAATTCCGCCCCGCGCACAAGCAGCCCGAGCTCCCGAAGATGGCGCAGCGCCATGCTAACCGTGTCGACAAGATCGTCATGGGCGGCCTTTGGAAACTGCTCGGCCTGCGTAATGACCATATCCGCCCACGACCTGTCTGGCGCGTAGATCAGCCCCTCTTCAAAAAGGTGCTGAACACTGTAGAGCCGCGCAAGCTTGTCCTGCCCCCTTGGATCGATCAGCTGAACGCCAAAATCGTCGTGACCATAAACGCGTCTGATCTCCTGCGCAACGCTGTGCCCGGCCGCCTTGTTTTCGATCAGCAGCTTGTCGACGCCATAGTTCTGCATGGTCTCCCGCACCCTTTCGACGAGCTCATGCAATTCGAGGCGGTCCTGCCAGGCGTAGATCATCATGGCCTTGGGGTGCTCTGGCGTGTAAGTCCTGGCCATCATAGTCGGAGAGCCATCGACCGTCAGCGCCCGCGTGATCTGCGCCGTCATGTCTCCGCCCGTCCACACACCCCACACTGTCATGGCGCTTGGGTCGTTTTCCTGCTTAAGGGTGTAGGCCGTATCGAGGGACGCGAGAATGTAATCGAATGGCGGGTAGCTATCGCGATTGTAGCGCTGCCACCAGTCCCGCTTGATGACGCCGCCGCCGCGCGGCGTTGGCGTTTGCTGCATTTGGCCGGCGAAGGCGTATTCGCCCATGACCCGGCGATCTCGATCTACCACGTCTTCAGGGAAACGCTGCGGGAAAAGAAGTTCGCCATCCTCTGTTCTCGGGTCCTTGAAGCCCAGCATCGTTTCCTTGGCGGCGGCGGGATCATAAAGCATCGGCAGGCAAATGTGATCGTAGCCAAGATTGCGGTCGAGGATGACGCCCGAGACATCTTCATGGTGCAGCCTCTGCATAACGGTGACAATCGCGCTGGATTTCGGATTATTGAGGCGCGTTGGCACTGCCTCCAGAAACCATTCAATGGTTGACGCCCGCATTTGATCAGACGAGGCGCCCTCAACGCTATGCGGGTCGTCAATGATCACGCGATCACCGCGAGCTCCAGTGATCGACCCGGCGGCGACAGCCTCCCGGAACCCTGTCGACGTCGTCTCAAATTTTGTTTTTGCGTTCTGGTCGCCGACCAGCTTGACGCGGTCGCCCCACCTCGCCTGATACCACTCCGACATAATCAGGCGCCGCATCTTCATGCTGTCGCGGATGGCGAGGCTTTGGCTGTGAGATGCGCAAACGTAGCGCAAATGGGGCATATTGCGCGGCCCCCACTCCCACGCCGGCCAGAACACGCCAACAGTGAGGGACTTCATCGTGCCCGGCGGCACGTTAATTAGCAGGCGATTGTAATGCGCGCCGCTGTCGAACTCGACGCCATCTGTAATGGCCTCAAGATGCTCGCAAATAAAATCAATATGCCACCCGTGGACATAATCCTGCCCCGGCTCAAGCACATGCCACGCCTGACGGATGAACTCGGCAAGGCTATCTTCGGCGTCGGCGCGATCAAGTTCGAACTCTTGCCGGGCGAGATCAATGTGCGGGATATCAAGCATCGGGCCTAATTAAGCGTCGCCTCATCGTCGGCCCATGATGTCAAGTGGAACTCGTCGGCGCCAGCCATTATTACGGCAACGGATTTGTTAAAAATATGCAAGGCCTCTGAGGCTTCATCGCATGATTGAAAATGCCTCGAAAGAACATTTGTTATCACGCATGCAATGGCATTAATCTCTTCAGGTCCCGGCTCAAGATGAGCCGCCATAATGTCCATGATGCCGCCAACAACAATCTCCATTTTTTTTGCGTAGGCTCTAAACTCCTCGGAGCAATTGTTTGCGTCGCTGCATTTAAGCATTTTTCTTCTCCGATCTTGCCGCCTCAATCATTGATCGCAACGCGGCGCGCTGATCGGCGTCAAGCTTCCGCGCGTCTATCACCTGCGACTGAACCTGCAACGGCGACCCGTTCGGGCCGCTGACTTCCGTCACCTGCTTATCAGTGTAATCCTCGCGGAACCGCGACGCCACGCTCTTCAACCAAATCTGCGCATTGAAGTTTTTATTGCTGACATTTTCCTGCGCCGCATTCTCCCACCAGCACTGCGAGTGAGCCTTCGCGCGTGCGAGAGCTGTGCGGAACTCTTCGTGCGCCTCTTCCCACCTGTAAATGCTGGCTTTATCAACATCAAACGCAGAAGCAATCTGCGCGATGCTCTTTCCTTCTTTCCCCAGCTCTATGACGCGCTCGCAGTATTCCGGCAAATACTTTGATGGGCGCCCGGTTTTGTTTTTAACCGTCTTCTCGTCGCTCATCGTCATCTCGCATTTAATCCGGGGGCGCGAGGCCCCCGGCCCACGATCCTAGAACTCTTCCGCCTCATCACCGTCAAGATCCACAGGCGTCCGGATGGAGCTGGAATATTGGCTGGCGGCCGCATTGCCCAATGGCGTCCCCGCAAGCATGCCGAGGGCATCCATATAAACAGACAAGAGGGCTTGCTCCTCGGCCCTCTTTGAGGCGTCTTTCTTCCTCAGGCCCAAAACCTGTTTCAGGATTTTCGGGTCGAACCCGGCTCCCTTCGCCTCGGCAAAAATATCCTTGATGTCGTTTGCAATCGCGGCCTTTTCTTCCTCAAGCTTTTCGATGCGCTCCACAATACTCTTAAGCTGGTTGTTCGCTGACATTTATGACCCCCAGGTATTCAGCTGCTATTACCGCCAAAAACTCGGCCTGAAGCCGACAAAAATCACAACTTGCGGGACACGGCTGGCTTGGCTCCCTCAGGGCCAGTCTGCCGCATCCGTCCTGATCCCGATCTATTCCAACGCCAAAGGCGCAGATGCCGGCAGCGAGGATGTCAATTAGTCCGTCATCCATTGTCAAGCGCCTCAAAGCCATAAAGGTCAACATGATGCGCGAAAATGGCAAAAAATGCAATTTCCCGTTGACACGCCCGGGATGCCGCACTTAGTATGAATTTTCCTCAGTCGGGGAATGTTCAATGAAGATGATCGACTTCATGAGGTGGTGCATAAAGTTTGACCATGAGGGATACAACGTCATCGGGACTGCAAAGGAAATTGTAATTTTTGGCCAGCGCGGCAAGCTCGTTATTCCGTATGGCGAAATCTACAACTTCAGCTTCAGCAGACTGAAATCGGAGGTTCGGGCGCTCCACCCGGTGCCGCACAAAGGAGACGGGAAAAATGAGCAAACAGGGTCGGAAGAAGTCAGAGACGCTGGAGGAGCTGGAGGCGAAAATAGAGGCAATAGTGGCGCAGGCGGAGAGGGAGGAGGAGGCGCGGCGTCACCTGGGCCGGCTCGTCGCCGTGAGGGACAATGCGGTGCTGGGCGTTCGGAGGATGGCGGAGAGGCTGGAGAAAAACCCCTCTGACTATGAGGCGGCAAGCAGAATATACGAGTGGATGGCGGAATACGTCAGAGTTCAATTGGAAATAGAGCCAACATTTGGAGAGAAACATGACAGCGATATCGAGAAGCAAGACCCTGGGCCAAATCTACCTGCAAAATAAAATTGACCCAAAATTCCAGAAGGCGAGAAACGACTTTCTCAAGCGGCTGGAAGAAGACCCGGACTACCGCAAAATCATCGAAGGCAAGCGGGCGTTTGGGCAGGCGCGTCGGCGGGCAAGAGAAAAGGGCGTCACACTCCCCAAAGTGACGTGGCTGGACAGGCCTGATATTTCTCTGACCCCTTGACAGGTAGAAGTTACTTCCTGTATCAAGAGGGGGCGTCGCAAGGCGCCCCCTTATTTCATGGAGATAGAACATGGCATTTGTAGCATCGCCGCAGCAGGCGGCTTTTCTGGATTGGGTCGTCAAGGGCAAGGGGTCCTGCGTCCTTGAGGCTGTGGCGGGCGCCGGCAAAACAACGACGCTGATTGAGGCGGTTGAGCGGGCGGAGGGGTCTGTCGCATTGCTTGCCTACAACAAGAAAATTGCCGACGAAATCAGCGGCAAGCTGGCGGCTCGCAACGTAGACTGGAAGAAGGCGAAGGCCGGAACAGTGCATTCGTTTGGCCTCTCGGCCTACAAAAAGACCTTCCCGAGGGTCAAGGTTGAGGGGCTGAAGGTGACAAACCTTATCGCCGAAGCCGGCAAGAGCGTTTACCCGGATCACGTCGTGCGCGTGTATTCCGAAGTCGTCGCCTCCCTTGTCTCTTTGGCGAAGCAGCGCGCCATTGGCGTCTACGGCGCGATTGACGACGAAAGCAAGTGGTTTGACATAATCGATCACTTCGACCTGCTTGGGCGCGAAAAGGAAGACGCCCAGGAGCGCGCCGGAGAAATCGTCAACGCGGCGATTGATGTCCTCAAGGCTTCTAATACCCGAACCGACGTGATTGATTTTGACGACATGGTTTACCTGCCAGTGCTGCTTAAATTGCGGTTCTGGACCTATCCATGGGTGTTCATCGACGAGGCGCAGGACACCAACCCGGCGCGCCGCGCTCTGGTGAAGGCTGTTCTGTCTCCGGGCGGCCGCGTTGTAGCCGTTGGCGACCGCCGGCAGGCGATCTATGGCTTCACGGGGGCCGACGCTGACGCGCTGGATTTGATCCGCGACGACTTCAACGCCATCGAGCTTCCGCTGACTGTTACTTATCGGTGTCCGAAGGCGGTCGTTGGGCACGCGCATCAATGGGTCGACCACATTGAGGCGCACGAGGACGCCCCCGAGGGATCGGTTAGCCTGATTGACTACTCAGAGCTGCACGCCCGCAATGACCTGACCGGCGGCACAGCAATTTTGTGCCGCAACACCAAGCCGCTCGTTACGCTGGCCTTCAGCCTGATCCGGGATGGCGTCCCCTGTCGCGTAGAAGGTCGCGACATTGGCAAGGGTCTGATCAAGCTGGCGACCAAGTGGCGGCGGGTGAAGACGCTGCATGGTCTGGAGGAGGCCGTTGGCGTGTGGTCCGAGACCAATATTATCCGGGCCAAGGCGCGTAATGACGCCGCCGGCGCGCAGTCGATCAAGGATCAGGCTGACACGATCCGGGTAATTACGGCAAAGTGCCGCGCGGAGAACCGCGACAGCATCACCGCTGTCGTGGACACTATTCAGGGACTGTTTGAGGATAACGTCGACCGGATGCTGGTGCTGTCCACTATCCACAAGGCCAAGGGGCGCGAGTGGGACACGGTTTACTGGCTGGACCGCGAGAACACCCTCCCGAGCCGATTTGCGACGCAGCGTTGGCAATACGATCAGGAAAATAACCTGTGCTACGTGGCGGCAACGAGGGCCAAACAGTCGCTGATAGAGGTGACCGTGCCAAGGTCGGCGGACTAGGCAAATTGTTACCCGTTATTTTTCAGGGGGTTCCGGCCCCCTGATTTTTTTTGAGAATATACTAAGATTGTTATTGACAGCAGGAAGAAACTTCCTGTATAAAGCGTTCATCGTGATCTTGCATCTTACGGAGATTGATATGACCGCTTCCAACATCGCCCCGCTCGCCGACGCCTACGCCCTCCTCAAGTTCGAGCAGGAGAAGATCACCGCCCGCGTTGACGCCGCCCGCAAGGAGCTGCTCGACGCCGCCGGCGACGACGCCGAGGTTTACGGCGACGCGTGCATCGTCGCCATCGACACCAAGGCTGGCGCCCGCACGCTCGACAAGGACGCCGCCCTGAACCTGCTGCGCCAGCTCGGCGCCACAGAGGACCAGATCGCCGCCCTCACCAAGGTCGGCAAGCCCACCAAGGCGCTGCGCGTCAAGCCGCTGCTCGCCAACGTTGCGTAAGGTCGAAACGGGGCCCCGGCCCCGTCAGCCCGTAAGGCGGGCTCTGATGAGACCATGATGGAGATTAAAGTGGAAGAGATCGTCTACAGCGAAGGCCACTATGCCTACAAGGACTGCGTCCGTTGCTCGGACAATCCTTACGTCGGCGTCAGCGAAAAGCTGGCGAGGATATGGGAAGACGCGTGGTGGGACACGTTTTACGAGGATCAATGATCCTTCTTCAAAATGCCTGTAACATGGAGACAGAAACATGCCTGCAATAGACATCAATCTTCTGAAGGCGGCGGCGACCGTCTGCGGCAAGGAAGAAACCAGATATTATTTGAACGGGGTCTGCGTGGATGCGCGCGTCGACGACATCACATGCGTCGCAACCGACGGCCACCGCATCGCCGCCTTCAATGACAAGGCGACGTGGGACGAAGGCGAGGAGCCGACGCCCTTTGTGATCATCATCCCCTCGGAGATCGTGGCGGAGATCAAAATATTCAAACCCGTCCCATATGGGACAATCACGCCGGCCGCTGACGGCAAGTATCTGCTGCAGTATTGCGGCCGGGATTACCTGTTCCGCCCGATTGATGCGACGTTCCCGGACTGGCGCCGCATCATCCCGAACGGGGTCAACGGCGAGACAGCGCAATTCAACCCGCGGTATCTCGCCGACTTCGGCAAGATCGCGAAGGCGCTGGGGGACAAGGAGGGGCGCGTTTGCGTCTACCACAACGGCCTTAGTCCGGCTCCCGTCTACTTCCCCGGCGTCGACGGCGTCAGCTACGTGTGCGCCGTAATGCCCCACCGCCTGAGCGCGCCTGAATATGAACGCCCTGATTGGACGAAATAAGAGGAGAAGTCATCATGAGCAGCATTAAAAATATCGATGTTCTGGTGCACGCAGAGGCGTGGTCATCGATCTGGTTCTTTGAACCCGTCACCCCCGAGGCTGAAGAGTTTTTTGCCGAAAACGTCATTGCCGAGGGGTGGCAGTATCGCGGCAAGTCAATTGCCGTAGATTGCCGCGAGGGGGAGCATCTCGCGATATGGCTTTGCAAAAACGGGTATCATCTGTTTAATCCGCGATACGGGGAGCATAAGCAAAATGCCAATTAATGTCGACTGGAACGCAACGGCATACTTTCCGCCGCAGGAGCCGGATCGCCCCGAAATCACCGCCGGGCAAAGATATGAGATGGCGGATGAATTGTTTGCCTCAATTGACAAAACGCTGAAGCGCCGCGGGGTGTCGATAGTCCCCGGATCAGTGCATGAAGCAAGGGTGATGGAACTTGTGTTCGGCATTTTGGCGATGGTCACCACAATACAACGCCATGGGGGAGCATGATGGCTATGGTTCTTGCTACGCTACTGGTCACCGTCGGCTTTCTGGTCGGCGGGGGCCTCATCGCCTTCATCATTGTTTGGGCCGTCATAAAAGCGGGAGACAGAAAATGAGCGCCGTTTATCCATGGGCTAAATTTTACTCTGAAGAGGATTGCCGCCTCGATCCATGCTGGGAGGTCAACCCGGTGTTGTGGGGCGTTTTTTGCCGGCTATCAAAACGCGACCCGGCGTCAACGTCGCCAAACTGGACGGAGCTCGATTGCGCCAGATACGTTCACGAGAAGCTGAGACGCGTGGAGGGCGTAATAGAAAGCCGCAGGCAATTTGACGCCGAGGCGCCGGCACGTGTGACGCGCAGATTGCTGCCGGTGTAATCATGCAGCCAATAATGCTTAAACAAAGCATGTCGGAGCTTGGCCTGTCCAACAGGGATCTTGCGACAATATGCGGGAAGACAGAGCGGCAGGTCACTTCATGGCTGTGCGGCACGCACCCGGTTCCAAGGCTGGTGGCCGTTCTGGTGCACGGCCTCCGGGAAGACCAGATTGACAGAGACTGGTTGCTGGAAGTTGTTTGCATGGAATTGCGGGCGGAGGCAGATGAAAATACGTCCGCATAAAAAGAGGGCCCCGCAAGGGGCCCTTTTTGTTACAGCGGGTCGAAGCGAACATACTCCCGCGTCAGCCTCGCGTGGCTGCTTCGCTGCGTCATCGGCCTCACTTTGCCGGTCCATTGCAGCCAATTTTTATTTTTAACGGCATACATGATCACGGCGCCCCACGCATTGGGGTGGCCGGGATTTGGCAGGCCGTCCTCCACTGCCAGCCGGCGGATGTCCTCGCCCGTGCCGACCCAGCCCTGGGGCAGCCGGTTCTCGATGAAGTCCAGAACATGTGTGCGCCAGATGGCGTTTTTATTCAGGACGGCGTCGAGGGCGTCATCCCTCGCCTGCCGCCCGATTGTTGCGTCGTCAGTCATCAAGCAATCCTTGACTACTCAGAATGGAACGCTGTCGTCTTCAAAATTCATGACGTCGTCAATCGGGGCCCTGACGTCAAAGATGCCGTGCGTGTCGATCCCCTCCATTGCGGCGAACGGGTCCTTGATGGCTCCGGCCGTCCTGGCCACTGTGGCCCCCGGAAACGCCTCCTTGATCGCGCAAACGTCGGAGAGGTAGGGTAGTAGCTTGCCTATCTCTTCAAGGTCATAGACGACCACGTAGCGCCCGTCTGCGGCCACAAACTGAAGCGCCTCCGGCTCGCGGACAATGGCCGCCACCCGGCCGTCGTCAAGGGTGACCTCCCAGACGCTCGGGTGGATTGGTTTCTTGCCGGCTATGGAGGCGAGCTCGTCGCATCTCCGGAGCGCCTTGACCATCATGCCGGCTTCGCGCCTGAGGTCCTCCAGCTGGCCCTCCCACAGAGCCTGCAAATAGAGATACCTTTGCCGGTCGTATTTCTCCCGGATGTCCGGGTCGACAGCCAGCCGCAAACGCCCCCGCCCCCACTTGCGGTCCATCTCAAGGGTGACGAGATCCACCTCGTCGACCCACTCCTGTCCGGCGAGATACATGCCGGCGGTCTGCTGCCACGGGATAGTCGGGCGGGTGGAGGAGGCGAAGCCTTTTTCGGCCGCCGGCTTCTGCTTTGATCTGTAACGTCCTGGCGCCATGTCATGTTCTCCTTATGGGGATTATTCGCCTTTTATGGGGATTATTCGATTATCTCCATCACTGCCTCAATCACCCTGGCCGCGAGCGGCGGGACAATCGCGTTACCGTAACCCCGCAGTCGTCCCACTCGGTTGGGAACCCCATCAACCAGCAGACGAACTCCGGATTTAACGCGCCTCTCTTTGCCGTCGGCTCCCCGTCGCCACTCCACGCCTCGCGACCAAGGAGAGAGTTCGTCGGCACGTTCGGGCAGTATTGACCGTCCTTCCCGTCCCGCGTCGTCGGCGTCGGCCATGTCTGGACGGCATGCCGAAGAGCAAATTGCAGATGTATGCCCTGCTTTTTCTTCTCCGCAGCCCTCTCCGTCCATCGCTCTATCGTTTCCGAATTGTTGTGCAGATGATCTGATGATGTCGGCGTCGGCCACGTCGCCGCTTCCCTCGCATGAATTGGCAGGTGGCTGTTCCCGCCGCCCTTCGTCTTCGTCGTGCGCCCGCCCTCTCCGTCCGAGGCTTTCGGCGTCGGCCAATGCGACCCAGTAGAGCCGCTGCCTGATGTGCGGCGCCCCGACGCCCGCTGCGCACAGATCGGCTCCCGCCCCGGCATATCCCACTCCTTCCAGATCAGCGAACACTCCGGAGAGCCATTCTCGCCCAGCGCGCGACGCAACCTGCTCGCCAATGACGATTGCAGGTTTGCACTCGCGGATAAGCCGGTAAAACTCTGGCCAGAGATGCCGCTCGTCGGCTGTTCCCTTGCCGCGCCCGGCGACGCTGAACGGCTGGCAGGGACAGGAGCCGGTCCAAACAGGTCTGTCGTCGGGCCAGCCGGCGAGCTGGAGGGCCCTGCTCCACCCGGCGACGCCTGCGAAGAAGTGACACTGGTCAAACCCCCTGAGGTCTTCGGGCCGCACGTCAACGATTGATCGCTCATCTACCTCTCCATCCGGTATGCGCCCCGCCTTGATCAGATTGCGTAGCCATTGCGCGGGGTATGGTTCTATTTCGTTGTAATATACAGGCATAAGATTGCTCTCTCTAATTGCACAACGGAACGCCAAGCCTGTTTAGATCAAGGCCCGAAAGCTTTGTCCAGCGCGTCGTCGCTAAAGCCCCACGATTGTCAAGATAATCCACAACAGCAGGATAGCGTAAGCCATAGGCTCGGCGTAAAACAGCATTCCCTTCATTGCTAATTTCCTTAGTGACCGGATGATGCGCCCCATGAAACCACCACTGGCTGTTTTGTTTGACGCATGTCGCATGAGCGAGGCTCATTGTTCCGGCGGAATGATAACTCCGACCCTGAGCAGGGCGCGGCTGGTCGAGCTTCAGCGCCTGCCAACAATTCCTCGGATCTCCGCCATGCGCCGCCGTGCATCCATAATTAGAGCCGGGCAATTGAACGGAACAAGCTGACAAAGCGATAGCGCACATCAATGCGGAATATCTCATCGAAGCCTTCCTCTTCCCATTCAGCAAGTTTCCAACCCGCCCATCCGCCCAAAGCCCAGCATGGAGCCACGAAAAACCAAAATTCAGAATCTGTAAAAATGTCCATGACTGCCTCATTTCATGTTGCAGGAATAGCCCATTCCGCCAATCACGCTTGATCGTATCTCGCGAGCGGCGCGTTCGCATGTCGATTGAGATGAATGCTCCTGAGTGATAACTCCTGCGCCATATATCCAGAGGGTGAGGATCCATGTCATTTTGGCTTCCTTTTTGCGGATTTTGCGGCTTTGGCTTTCAAAGTTTCGTTTTCTTTTTTCAAAAAATTATTTGCTGCTTCCAGCCTTTCTCTTTCTGCATACAATTCGTTTGTGCGTCTCCGATTGTCTACCTCCCTTATTTCCATAATTCCGTATGCTTTCTGGCAATCAGAAAGACGACGAACAAGCTCTTTGTTTTCTTCCAGAACTCGAACAAGGAATGGATAAAGCTCATTTCCTTTGTCCGACTCGTTCAGAAGGCGCATCACAAATGGATAAAGCTCCTGCTTGTGAAGCAATTCATTGCGAGCTTTCTGATTGTCATTTAACAGGGTCTCAAGGCCCTTTATTTTGAAAGATGCATCTTCGGTCATTTTGTCTCCATTGCTTTCTCATAGATTTCCTGAAAATTCTCAAAATCAAAAAGCAATTTTCGGAGCCGCGCGTTCTCTTCGCGCAGGCGGGTGATTTCGTCGGCGGCTTCTACTTCAAGGTCTGAGGACAGGCATTTTTTGTGCAAATCAAAGCGCACAAGCCTGTCGCAGATGTCTTCACTCATCCTGTCCCTCCCGAATAGCGGCGCACCCACTTGTTGCCGAAGAAAACGAACTGCATCCAGCGCCAGAAGAAATTAGGCTCACGACCCTTAGTCGGCCGCAAGACTATCCCTTCCGCTCCTGTGCCAAATAGTTCGCAATGCCACTCCGACGGTTCTGGAATTTTAATTTCGTGTTCAGTCATTCCTTCCCTCCCTCTCGAATAGCGGCGCGGGCGCGGCGGATATCTCGTCTCAACACAAATACGTTTTCTGACTGGACGCCGTTTGCAACATCATCCCAATCAGGGTCAGAGCGAATGTCTTCCGCATATTCAACCCCCAAATCATCCGGATATAAGAACAGGGCTGAAAACGGCTCCAACGCCTCCCGCAGCCGCGCGTTTTCTGCGCGCAGGGCGTCACGCTCCAATTCAGCCGCTGTCCGCTCAAAGTCCAGCCGCGACATACGTTCGGTGACGGCGGCTAGTTCTTCGCGCTCGGCTTCAGTCATCCTTCCCTCCCTCTCGAATAGCGGCGCGGGCGGCGCGGGCATCCATCGCTAATTTGAACATCGGGCCATAGGCGTCAGCATATTCACCGCAAAAAATAGCTTCGGCTTCTTCAAGAGCATCATCATACAGTTTCAGCGCCGCCCTCAGTTCCGCGATGCGGGTGCGTAGTTTATCGTTTTCAACAAACAGATGGTCAGCTCGTGTCGCCTTACTTGATAACGCAATAGCCATCTCATCGGAGTGCTTAACAAAACCTTCAAGCCATTTCGCTTGCCTTTCAAGCGTGTCGGCGGCGGCTTCATCCAGATCAGTTTTATAATCAAGCCCGCGCAGCCGCTTCACCAGTTCGTCAACGTCAGTCATCCCTTCTCTCCCTTCAGCGCGGCGCGGGCGGCTCTTAGGTCTCGCACCTGAATGTTGCAGCCGATGACTGCGCCATCTTCAGTCCAATCGGGGAGCCCGTCTGTGTGCTTCTCGTCAGTGAACGGTTTCAGCGCCGCCTTCAGTTCCGCGATGCGGGTGCGCAGGCTTTCAATCTCTCCGCGCGCCCACCACTCCATCGAATTTTTTGGAAACGCGCTGTCCATAATTCGGCGCTCAATCTCTTCCGCCGACACTGCATCTTGGTAGGGGCCGTCATTTTCAAACTGGTCACTCATCTCTTCTCTCCACTCAGCGCGGCGCGGGCAACTTCGTGGAACCACGCGGTTCCATCATCGGGGTCTGTGTCGCTTATTTTCTCTAGCGCCGCCTCCAGTTCCGCGATGCGGGCTTTAAGTTTGGCCTGCATTTCGGAGTATTCTCTCTGCGCATCAGCAACGCGGGTAACGTAAGTCAACTCTGTTTGCTGATATATTTTCATTTCCTTCGCCTGCGCTTCGAGCGCGTCAGCGGCTTCATCGCAGTCATCTACGTATTCTGCTAAGCCGCGCATGCGCTTCACCAGTTCGCTGATGTCAGCCATCTTCTTCATCCCATGGTTTGTATCTTCCGCTATTCCCTGTCCTGTCGCCCATAAGGGCCAGCACGATACGCACGACGCACATGCCGAGCGTGTAGACACCGACGAACATGATAATGTTCTTGATCATCCGGCCTCTCCTTTCGGCGCAATCAATACTGCCGCCCACATAAGAGCCGTCAGGATGGCGATTATCCAGTAGAGCCAGCGAAGCATCACTATCTCCCGTGCCACTTCATCAGCGCCGTTAGCCGCCCCATTTTTCTGATCGGCGGCTGACGCTTTGCGGGCTCTGCTTGCTTCGCAACCCTTGACGTCGCCAACTCTTCCGCCTTCTGCGCCTCACGCTCCGCCCGCCTTTTGGCGTTTAATAATCTCTGCGCCTTCGCCCGCTCCTCCCTTCTGCGCCGCGCCCTGTCCGCCTTTTCCTGATCAGAAAGTAGAGGCCGGGCGCCTTGTTTACGCGCCTCGGCTTTCGCCTTCCGCCTCTCAAGATACGCCGCAAAAAGAACCGGGTCGGCAAACAGCCGCTCTTTTTTTGCAAGCCTGTATTGCAACTGCTTCGCGCGATACGCGGCCTTTGCCTCCGGGTCGGCGTCAAGGCGCGCCTTGCGATTGCGGTAATAACGCCGCCACGCCTCGCGGTCGCCAACGGCCCGGGCGGCCTCTCTCTCTTCCAGCCGCCTGATGTATTCAGGATCAGACAAGCGGGCCTGTCGCGCGGCGGCGGCCTTCTCAAGCCTTTTCAGCCTCTGCTTCTCCCGGCTGATCCTGATCTTCTCCTCATTGTTTTCGCGCCACCGGCGCCCTTGTTCGCGCTGCTTCTCCCTGCCGCCCGGCGTCGCCAGCCTTTTCGTGCGCCGCTCGTTCGCCGCCTTCCTTGCCTCCGCAATCTCCTCAGGCGACATGCGGGAGCGCCTCGCCTGCGACCACTTCCGCCACTTCATGCGCATAATGGCCTGCGCGTCAGGCGAATTGTTTTTTGTGATGCCTTCGTCAGTCATTATCTGATGAGACCCGTCTTCTCTCTTGCCTGCGCAAGCAACTTGGAAACGGCGTTTGTCGTTCTTTGCATTTCTGCGGCGACCTGAGAAACAGTCATGCCGGAGTTTTTTAGCTCCAAAGCCCTTTCCTGAAGCGGCGTGAGCTTGTTTGGCGGCATGATGTATCTGTGACACCCCTGATTGCGGAGGGCGCGTTTGTTGGCACGGAATACGGCCTTTCTCACGCGGTCAGCCGTGACCCCCTTCGCCCTGCCTATCTCGGCGAAGGTCATGCCGGACAACCTCATTTTTACGAGCTCCGCATCCCTCTCGTGAATTGGATTGGTCTTAGCCTCGATGACAGTCTTCGCCGGCTCAACAGGAGGCCTCGCGGGAAGAGGCGCAGGCGTGTCGGCGACGTCGCCATAAAGAAATTTCAGCCTGGGGAGAGACAAAGGGATCATCCTTGCCCTGTTCCCGAGAGAGAAGCTATTCGCCGTCGTCATAATCACCGCGGGGACGTGATGCGTCACGGCGGGAATGCCGGCGATGGTGCTGTAGACAACTCCCCCCGGCGTCACGCCTCCCCTCCCCTCAAAGCCTTCTCCAGCGTCATCAGAACCCACTGGGCGACATCCGGATAATTCAGACACAGCTTGCTCCAGAATACATTCGAGGCCATTCGGCCGTTGGTGGCGTTGAAGCCAAGTTGATACACCCGCATGCGCTTCTCTCTGCCGGCGGCGGCCGTTGGGGCCTCGGCCCTTGCGCCATCCGCCGTATCCAGCAGGCGCATGCTCACCCACTGCTCGCTCGACCACCCTCTCAGCTCACTGAGCTCCCACCCGTCAGGCCTTGAGGCGATCAGGCGCTCGTCCTCGCGGATGCTATACTCTCGACCGCCAATGACGCGGGTCGTCGGCCCCTCGCCTCCCTCGTTCATGCCATGCTCCCCCAAACCATCAACCCTCCGGGATTTCCAGACTGTTGCAATCATGCCGCGAAGCGTTTTTAGAGACGCCCGATCTGTCAACCCCCTTCCCGCTATCTTCCGCCGCCCCCCGAGGGAGGCAGCGACCGTAAGGGAGCGACGCCCGACCGAGGGACGCGGCTGCCCGATTGCCGGTTTCCATTCACCCCTCCACCCAAACACCCAAACAGCCTATCCCCAGGCGCGTTCGCAAGCGCGCCCGAAGGGCGCAGCGCAGCGTGCGCCACATAGATACTACGTATCTATGGCGTCAAGATTGCAAATCCGGGATTGCGCGTAAGTGTTTGATTTTGTTGGTCCTTTACTGGGAAAACAAATTACTGTGATTAGATTTCGTAACTTGTTGAATCTAAAGGCCGTCGCATTCTTAAAATTTAAGATTGCAGTTGCAGAATTTTAAGAATGCGACGGCCTTTAGAAACAAGGAGTTACGAAGATTTAAGATTGATTTAAGAATGCGGCGGCCTTTGCTTTCAAAAGCTTACGCAATCTAGTTACTTGTAATTTGTTTTCTGACGAAACCGGGCAGCGCCTTTTCAGTTACGGCGTAGCTTTCCCGGCGCCCTCCCTTGTCGCTCTTCATGGCGACAGCCTCTGCGGCGTAGAGGCCGTCCATAATTTCCTTCGCGTCGTCCGCCGGTATCCTGAACTTCAGCTTGAGATTGTTAATGCACCACCGGGGCGTCTGCTTGCCAAAAGCCCACCCGTTGCCAGCCTCAAAGTCGTCCTGGATCGTGTTCAGGATTTCAAAGATCAGGTCCTGCCGCCACAGCTTGTGGCCAAGCCTGACCATCGCCAGCTCCTGCTTGCCCCCGAACGCCTCCTGCATGGCCTCCGGAGAGGCCAGAGAAGGCTCCACGATGCGCTCGGCGATAAGAGAGCTATGACCGCACAGCAATGGCGTCAGGTTCATCCTGAAGTCCCACGACCAGCCGCTGGCCGCAGTCTTGATCTTCATGGCCGTCAGCGTGCCCTCCATCTCATTGTGAGGCTTGACCACAAGGCAAGCGGTGTCCGCCGCCCCGAGGAGAACGGTCGACCCGCGCATATTCTCGCTATTTTTGGGCGTGTGGTGGACGCCAAGCACGGCGCAGCCGTAGAGCCCCCTGAGGCGGTCGCAGGCCTGGACAAAAATTGTCATGTCCTTCTGCAGGTTCTCGTCGGCCCCGGGCAAAACACGAGACACCGTGTCGACGACAACAAGCACGGGGCGCCTCCCTCCCATCGCCTCAACCCACGAGCCTACTGTTCGGCAAAGCTTGTCGACGTCGCCCGCGTCCATGAAATTTATCGTTTGATGCGCAAGGCGAAAATCTCTTTTGAAGACAGACACATTTGACGTCTCGCCCCACGCCTTGATGCGGAACTTCATGTCGGACGTGCCCTCCGACGAAATGTAAAGAACCGGGCCGGACTTGCGGATGTCATTGCCCCACCAGGACGCCTGCGCCGTCGAGACGCAAAGAGCCAGATCAAGCGCGATAAATGTTTTGCCGCACCCCGGGGACCCGTAAATAAAATACAGGCCGTTCTCGATAAAAACGTCCTGCACAAGATACTCGGGGTCCGGAAGATTAAAAATGTCTTCAATCGAAAGAAGGTCAAAGCAGTCCTTGCCGGAAATTGCCTCCGCAACGCCAGAAAAATCTTCCTCAAAAGCAGAAGTATTTTCTGGTCTTGCGTCCCAATCTTCGGGGTCCGAAGGAAGCGGCTTCTGCTGCGCGGGCTCCCTGAAGTCGTGGCGCGCAGCCGGGGTGACCGCTGCGGCGTCTCTGACTTTCGTGTTCCACTTCCTTATGAGGCCAAAAAATTTGTCCATGAAGAGCGCGGCGCCGCGACCCTCCGCCTCCAAAAGGGCGACCTTGTCCCTCGCGTCGTCCCTCAGGCGCGGTTTTACCGACGCCACATATTGAGGAAACAAATCGGCGGCAATTGCCTTTTGCCGCTCGACCGTCGGAGGCGTTGGGTCTTTTCGGTATTCATCAACAAGGCGCGCGAAAACCATGCGCGCCATATGCGCCTCTCGGCCGTCCACGATCAGTCCGAAATTATTGGACACAATCCCGTGGGCGCCGTTTGGGGGAGAACCCGACCCGTTTTGGGTATAGGTTTTATCCAAAGTTGCCCGAGGCAGGCGGGCGGCAAAAATATCCTCGCCGCTCGCCGGCAGCGTGCCGCCGTTCTCGACAACAAGGCGGTCGATCTCGTCGCACAGCCATCCTGGCGCCGTGGCTATGGGGACATCCCACGGCGCAAGGCCGTCGTCCCACTGATAAGGAACGCCGCTTTCATGCATTGACGGGGGCATCATGGCGAAGCCGCCTTGCCCCCTGATGTCGACGCCTCTGGGTGTCTTTATTGTGGGCGGCGTCCACCCCTCCGGGGCGCGGAAAAGATACTGCTTGCCGCCTCCGCCGGTCGTCTGGGTCGGAGTTTCCAGTATGATGCCGCCGACATTGTCCTCGTGGATGCCGCGCCACCATATAGCCGCATAAGGCTGTCGGTGGGTGTCAAGGTCGACGATGAAGGCGCGGGATGAGCAGTCGCCGGTAATAATCCCCATATTGACGCGGCCAGCAAAGCGGCCACTGGGGCCATACCACTGCTTGAACAATTCATCGCTGACCAGGCTCCCCTCAAGATCCGCCCACCTTATCGCCGGCCGTTTCCAGCTGACGCCAGCCTTTACGTCTGACGCGCCAAGGGCCGGCACAACCTGCAGTCCCGCGCTTCTGTAGAGACGAGCCCACTGCTCAGGTGACGCGTATTCGTCATCAAAGTATTCTTCGATCATGTCGGCTCTCTTTTTCGAGAGCATCGAGACACTACATATTGCTATGACGCGTCATGGCGCGTATATAAGTAGAGCATCTTCGATGCTGATTGGTTTAGCAACACTCTTCCTTGGCCCCGACGGCAATCGGGGCCATTTTTTTGCATCCCACCACAAGAGGGGTTGACAGGCAAGGTGCATTTATCCAGTGTCATTTTGTTCGCGGCGCCTTGTCGCGAGCGTTTCCTCCCTAACTTTCAGGCGCCCGAAAGGGCGTCTTTTTTTATATCTGCGTCTTGGCTCCCCACAGAGCAATCAAGGCCGCCTCCGCGCGCCCCTCATCCTTTTTCTTCCTGAAGTGATCAGATGCCGGCCACTTGTTGATTGCAAGGCCGCGCGACGCCTCCTTGTCAGATGACAAGAGAAAGTATTTCTTCCACTTGCCGGGCGTCACAAAAACAACGGGAACCTTGGCGGCGGCGATCACGCCCTGCGCGATGCCATATGAGACGCCGAAACTAAAGCTGCTGCTCACGCCCTGCCCGGGCATTGAATGCACAGCCTCAATAATTGCAAGATCTGGCCGGTGCTGCTGGATCAGATCATAAAGCGCGGCGCCATTGACGCGCTTGTCCACGGCGGGCATGTCGTAGCAGGCAATGTTTTCCGGGTGTGATGGGTAATAGAAGGCGACGGCCCCTGACAGACCGGGGTCGAGGCCCATAATGCAAACATAGTTTTTCATGCTGTCTCCCTGATTGCGTTGCATTGCGGAGCGTAGCGACGCGTTGCGCAGCGTCGCGCCGATAAATTGCCAAAAGAAACGTTGCGTTGCGCGGCGAGACGTAGCGTAGCGATGCGCTGCGATGCGTCGCGGAGCGGGGCGAGGGTAAATTGCCAAAAGAAACGTTGCGTAGAGGTGCGGCGCGATGTGCTGCGATGCGCTGCGCAGGTAAGCAGACAAAAGAAACGTTGCGGTGCGTTGCGGAGCGGAGCGGAGCGACGTGTTGCGCGGCGTGGATAAACTGCCAAAAGAAACGTTGCGTTGCGTCGCGGTGCGCGGCGATGCACTGCAATGCGGTGCGACGCGCAGCGGTGCGCGGCGGTGCGACGCGTAGCGGCGCGCGGCGCCGATAAATCGCCAAAAGAAACGTTGCGTTGCGTTGCGTTGCGCAGCGTAGCGCCGCGCAGCGAGGATAAATCGCCAAAAGAAACGTTGCGGAGCGTGGCGCCGCGCTGCGCCGCGATGAGATGCGCTGCGGCGTGGAGCCCGATCAGACAATAAGTCAGCGCGCCCATGAAACGGCATTTCAATACAGGCGCGCTGCAATTTTGTTATTCCTTCGAGAAAGCCTTCAGCGTTTCGCTAATTGGCAGCTCGCCCGATCTTCCTGCCACGGCGCGCGATGCTTTTTCAAGCTGGCCCTTGCGCGCCATGTAGGCAATGGCGCCAAAGAAGCTGATTTTAATCGTGTGGGCAATCTGAGCCGCCGGAGACAGCCTGCTGTAATCTTCAACGCAGGCCATTTTCTGCGCGGATCTTTTTGCATGCCGCCGGCTTTTTTCAACGAACTTGTCGCTGGCGGATGTTGCAAGCTCAGTGTCGTCAAGGCGTTTCAGTCCGACACTGCGAATTGCTTCGAACACCATGTGATTGTGCTTCACAAGAAATCGCCTGGCTGTAGCCAGATTGAAGGTCTGCCCGGAAACAGGTTTGCCGCAGGCCGCCGAAAGCTCCCCATATGTTACAACATCACCAATCTGCATCCGCTTGAGGCGGTCGATCACTATGCGCGTCTCCGGCGCCATTTCCTTGATGTAGTCAGCCATTTTGTTCTCCTTTTAAATTTGCGTTGCGTTGCGAGTCGATGCGTCGCGATGCAGAGTGATGCGTTGCGCTGCGAAGATCATCCTAGATGTTCTGATACGTGTATTTTATTGCGCGGAAGCGCCCATTCAGCCCCCCGTTTTCCGGGCGGAACCGCCCAAGGCCAATGAACCTCCCTGCCTCATCAAAGTGACGCTCAAATACCTTGGGCGTCACGGTGTCATCCAATATGGCGAAAACAACAGTCCCCTTCCATGTCGGCACCTGAGGAAACGTGCGATTGACGCGCTTCCCGGATCCACGAACGCCGTCGCTATTGGCGCTGATGGTAATGGAGGGAACGGTGGCCTTGAACCAGCCAATGGGGACGTCGCTCTCGCAGATCACGCCTCCCTTGAAGTGTTTAGTGTAGGTGGCCTTCCCCTTGCCGGGGATTTGGTCGCCAAGGCGCTTGGCGACGGAGTCGAGGGCCTGTTTGAAGCCCATTGCGGGGATAACGATCTCCCCCGCGTCGTTTGTGCTGCACTTCTCCCGCCATGTTCGCTCTTCGTAGTCCTCATGGCTTTCCTTCTCTAAATACGGCGTGCCGTGTTTGAGAGATTGCGAGTAGGGGGACGTGCCTTCGAACTCGATGGTTACAAGCTTTGGCATATTTCAACCTCTATGATGCAGATAATCAGGCAACAAATTGCCGCCGATCTTTTCCGTATGACTAGGCAAAATTTTTTGTCAAGCGTCTCTTTGCGGCTTGACTGCCCCCGCAGCCATATGCATGGTCCAGAAGATGATCATTGAGGCTACATGAAAAACCCGTTTGAAATCCACAACATACAGCATCTGTCGCCATCTACGTGCAACACATTCATTGGCAGCCCGGCGACTTTTGTGATGGAGAAGCTACTAAAGAGGCGCGGTCAGGTTGGCTGCGCCGCCTTCCGGGGGACGGCGACTGAGGCCGGCGTTGTTCATGGTTTGCTGACGGGGGCCACAGATGACGAATGCATCAAAGTTGCAAACGAGGAATTTTATAAGCTTTCTGCGCTCTCCCAGGATCCGGCCAAGAGCAAGGAACAGGCTGCTGTTCCGGATATGGTGCGCGTCGCTCTGGCAGAGCTTAGGGGCTACGGGCCTCCGACATCCACGCAAGGAAAAATTGAGTATCGGTTCGACGGGTTGCTTGTCCCGTTTATCGGTTACTATGACGTCGCGTGGGAAAATCACAAGATTATCGTAGACCTGAAAACTACACATGCAATACCGTCGAAGATCAAAACCAATCACGCGCGTCAGGTTGCCCTATACACTGCGGCGAAGGGTAAAGATTTCGATCCTCGCATTGCTTACGTCAGCACAAAGAAGTCCGCAGTCTACAGGCTTGAAGACGTAGACCAGCATGTTGCCGCCTTGGGGAAAATAGGGCTTGCAATCCAGAAATTCATATCTATGAGCGATGATCCGATGGAGCTCGCGTCGCTTGTTGTTCCCGACGTAGACAGTTTTTACTTCAACGACCCGCTTACACGACAGGCGGCGTTTGAGATTTGGGGCATGTAGTCCCGCAGAGCTTGGCCCGAACCGGGCAAGAGCAAGCAGCAAGCTAGATTGCTGCAACAGGAGAGTAGAACATGGGTATCGGCATCAATTATGAAACCAATAGCGCTGACTTTCTTCCGATCATTAAATATGATGCGCGGGCGGGTCGTCTGACGCGCGTGGATCGCGTCAACGGCGAAAGCATCCCGACTGATATCACTTCGGGGTTCAAGGCCGTCTTTGATCTGGAAAACCTTGAGACTGGCTGGATCGACTTTGAGAGCGGGGCGCCGCAGTATGTTTTGACGCGCCTTGGGTCTGGACCCAAGCCTGAGAAGCCTGGCGACAAATACCGCGAAGGCATTCGCTGCCTTGTAAAGCTTGGTAAGGACTTTGGCGGCGATGTTCGCGAGATCAGTTCAACGGCAAAGGCTTTTTTGCGTGGGTTTGATAAGTTGCACGATGACTACAAGGCTGCGTCTGCGGAAAACCCCGGTAAGTTGCCGGTGGTTGAGTTGAGCCGCACCGCGCCTCACACGACGGGTGAGGGGGCCCGTAAGTCGACGAACTACGTTCCCGAGTTCAGGATCGTCAGCTGGGTGGCTCGTCCTGGCGATCTTGTTTACAAGGAGCGTGGTTCGTCGACAAGAAATGCGTCGACGCACGCCACGCCGCCCAGCACCGGGGCCACAAAGGTTGCCGCCCCGGCTGGCGGCGGCGATCTTGGCTGGTAAATGATTTGTGGGGGCGGCCTTGCGCCGCCTCCGCTGTCCACATCAGGGGAAACCATGCGCTTTTGGGTGATCATGAATATGCCGTCATACAACGGCAACGCTGTCCACCAGATGCATGTGGATCACAAGGAGTCAAATAGCCTTGAGGACTTTGTAAAAGCCTTGACGACAAATGATTTTGTCGTTGTCGAGGAGTTTTACAGAGACAGGCCGGATGCGGACCACTATAGCGCTGGCTACGTTGCGATAAACCATCGTTACGTCGGCAAAATAAAAGTATTTAATAAACATGAAAATGGAGAAAGGCATCATGCACCACAAAGAAACCCTCCTTACCGCCGCCAGAATTATTGACGAGCGCCAGCAGCAGTATGGGTCGCCTGACACTTGTTTTTACAAGGCCGTGGAAATTGCAAATGCCGTTATCGGCGGCAATCACAAATACACAGAGCGAGAGCTTGCATTGATCCTGCTATGCGTGAAGCTTGCTCGCATGCAGGAAAACAATACGCTTGAGGACAATTACTTTGACGCCATCAACTACCTTGCATTTGCCGGGCAGTTCTCAATTGACGCGTCTGACATAAAGTCAAAGCTCCCAAGACCCAAGGCGTCAATAAATCTTGACCGGCTTGAGACCGACATAACGCGTTAACAGTAATGGGCCGCGCGTGTCGCGGCCCTGTTTGTTTGGAGGCTATATGCGTAGTATCATATTAAACATAGAAAAGGGAGCGTTTTACATGATTATGATTTTGTGTCTGACACTTGCTCTGGCGGCATGCGTTGAGCGGTTAAATGTTGACACCAATGGCTATCAAAGCCGCAGGGTGGTTACCGGCAAAGGCGTTGAGTGCATCAAGACCGGCGATTACTATGTTAAATGCGGGGAGCGGCGATAATGGAAAGGGCCGAGGATGAAGTCTTGCGCCTGCATGGCGTTATAAAAATCCTTGAGGATAGGCTCGACACAGAGAGGCGCGCATACATTGATGAGGTTGCGCGCCTCAACAATCAGCTGCATCGAATGAATACAACTATGATGCGCATCAGGCATAGCGCCTCTGATTTTTCTGATGTCATGTCTATTATAAGAGAGCACGAAACATACTGGGGGGCATAATGGACGAAAGCCTTAAGCAGGGAATAATCAGGCTTTGGAACGAGGGAAAGACTGGCGCCGAAATAGCGGAAATTTTTGGTGTAACGAGAAATTCCGTTCTTGGTTTTGTTCATAGAATGCGAAAAAAGGGTTACGATGTTCACCAAAAAGCGGAAGCGAGACCGGCAAAGGCGCGGCCCCCAAAGCCAAGCGCCGCTCCTGCTAAAATCCTTCCCGATTTGGAGGAAGATATGATCGAGGAATGCATTGGCGACGAAGGTTCTGTTGCCTCCGTTTTTGATCAATACTTCTCCACTCCGCCATCTGGCAAGACGCTGATGTTTCTTAATATGGCATCATGCAGATTTATTGTTTCGCCAGATGGCGCGGAAACAGCAATATACTGCGGGGAAAAAATAGCTCGACGCTCATACTGCAAGGATCATGCAGATCTATGCTACACCCCAATACGTCCGGCAAAAGATAGGTTTAGTATCAATATGCGCTTTCCGCAATAAGGTGGTAAAAGGCGTTTCCGCATTTTGCCGCATATATTGCCACCCCAATGGCGAGGAAAAGCTTTGCTATAAATAGCAGTTTTTCAAAGTCATTGGGGTGCATCATCATTTAATCAGGTCTTGATGCAAAAGAGCGTTGCATAGTTTTTTGGACGCGTTTCTGTGCTTCCGGTCGTTGATGCATTTACCGTTATGCCTGTTGCTGATGAGTTGGTTGTGCGTGTGCCGGTATTATAGAGAAGTCCGGATCCAAGAGGATATGCCTTGTCGTCGCCGGATTGCGCAAATGACATAGTGTGCGTGTGCTCTGGGTCTGTAATTGCGTGACTGTGATTGAGGTAGGCATCTGCTTCATATGTTCCAACAGTTCTTGGCGACGGATTTAATCCCGCGCCGGAGCCTCTGACAAATGCTCCACGAAGGTCCGGAACATTAAACGTTGTGGTTCCGTCTCCCACGCCCCACGCCGTTGAAATAGCCTGGAACAACGCCGAATACGTTGACCGGGAAACAGCCGCGCCGTCGCATAAAATAAAGCCTGTTGGCGCCGATGTTCCCCCGTAGGAAATAATCGTTCCCGGCTGCGTAAACGGCATGGCGTATCCAACATTTGTGCCGTCGCTGTAAATAAAAACAGTGCTTCCGCGTGGCGGCGTTATGCTTGTTCCGCCTCCGAGAGAAGATATTGTCAGGTATCGAATGACTGCGGAAGACGCGTCGCTGGTGCCGTTTGTAACAATCCAGAAGCCGCCAACTCCGGCCGGGAAAGAAATGGTGACATTATTGCTGAGCGTTCCGTTGAAAAACAAACGCATTGATTGATACTCAGCCGTCGCCAGTGTGTAAGCAGACGTGTTTGAAATTGTCGCCGTGCCACCAAATGCGCTGTCTATGTAGCCAAAGTTATTGTTAAGCGGCACATCCCATGTCCCGGAATTATACGCAGGCTGATTGAGATTTTTATTTGTTGTGGGCATGGCTTCAAATGCTCCTGCTTGCTATCTCAAGCGCCTTCACAACATGCTCGTCGGGGGCCTTGAGGATGTCCTTCGTGCCAGCGTTGTTTTTGTTTTTCGCGCGCTCAACGGCGGCCATCAACATATCTGCGGTCATGCCCGGGGCGCGGCCACCTGTTGCGCGGCCCTCGCGCTCTCTGGCTTGCTCGCCAAGCGGCAGCAGCGTCCTGAACTCCGGGAAGCTGTAGGGGCGCGGAAGATTTCGCGGAGGCAAATTGGCCGCCGCCTCCGCCGCAAGCTGCGACCCCTCCATGCCCTTGCGACGAGAATACATGCCGGCTGCAAGAAGAAGCGGCGCCCGGAGGCTTTCCGGAACCATCTTTGACAGGATGCCCGTCGCCATTTCCGCAACAATAGGGGCGGAGAACCATGCCGCCTGCTGAATTGTCCCCAGCCGCTCTGGCGTTAATTCACTTGGCTTACGCGCGATTGTGCGCATGACATCAGCGTATCGCGCCAGAGTGGCCCGCTCCGCGTCGCTCAAAACAGATTTCGAGAACGAGGCGGCGTTTCCTTTCAGAAACGCGTCAATTTGCTTTGCCGTGTCAGCAAAATGCGCCGGCGTTGCTTTTTCCGACACGCCAAGGACCGGCGTCATCATTTGACTGATGAATGAGCTTTTGATGTCCTGCAGCTCCGGGGCATTGGGCCCAACGGCGCGACGGATCTGATTAAAGACTTTCAAGGCATTCGCCTTGGCCGTCACGTCTCCGCTGCCTGCGAAGTTAAACATCATGCGGGCGACGTCTTCAGATGTCCTGTTGCGCTCCAGAATGTCGCGCATCATGTTGCCGGCGTCGTCGCCCGTTCTCTTCACGCCATACTTGTTTTGGTAATCGGAGAAAAGTTTTCGCGCCTTGCGCCAGTCATCAACAACATCAGGGCCGCCGGAGAAGGAGCCATCAAGCAGTTTGCCCTCAATGTAGCGGTCGTAATCCTCGATGAGCCGGCGAATGCCTGCCTTTTCGGTCGATGTCGACGCCTTCTCAAGAGCGGTGTTAAGGCCCTTGCGTGCGCCCTCGACAGCCTGAAAGTTCTGCCACAAAACCTTGACGCCGCCGGGGCCTTCAATTGTCTGCCCAAGGCTTTTGTTTAATTGCTCAGCCGCAGACTGAACAAACGGCTCGTGATAGAGATGCTGCGCCTTGGGGTCGACAGCAAGATTTTGCAGAAGACGGTCGCCGACGTTTGTGATTGCCTCGCGGGAGAATTTTCCCGGGGCCTGCTCCGCGACCTTGTATGCAGATTGATACTGCGCCTTTAGCTTTGCGGCATTTGATACGCCGCGCGAAACAGCAGCATCAATTGCCTCCCTGACGCCAATAGGAGCCCGGCCCGTTGCCTGCTCCGCAAATTGCTCGGCGGCTCCCTTCGCCTGCTCCGCAATCGGCCCGTATTCCCCGTGCTTGATTTCGTGGGTTAGTTGAGCCGGGTCCTCCGTCACCATGCCGCGCTTTGGCTCAATGCCAAATTCACGGAAAGGGGCCTCGCGCGCCGCCTCTTTTGTCAGGCCGCGCTGCTCAAATGTCTGAACAAGTTGCGGCGCCAAATCGCGTATCTGGGACGCCGTCAAACCGGCTTCTGTCGCAATGCGGACTGCCTCTTCCGTAAGATTTCCGCTGGCGTCAATGACTGGCTTGCCGCCAAAAAGAAGACGCGTGAGGCCGGAAGCGGCGCTCTCAAGGATTGGGGCTCCAATGCCGCCGGCGGCGGCTCCAATGAGCCCCTCCCTTATGGCGTCTGACCACTGATTTTTTTCGGCCGCGCCGGACAGGAAGCCCATTGTGCCCCCGGTCAGGGCTCCTGACGCCATTGCTCCGGCTTCAGGCGCCAGAACAGGTAAAGTAGCCATGCCAGCGCCAAGACCGGCAGCAGTGCCAAGAGCGCCTGCCCCAGGAGCCTTCTCGCGCGCCGTGCGGCCAAGACCCACGACCTCTTCCCGGGTTTTCTCAAAGGGCTGTTCCGCAAATCGCTCATAGCCAGAGACCCCAAGCTTACCCAGTCCCTTGGCTCCAAGGGCCACGGCAGAGGGAAAGACACCCGGGGCCATTGTTTCGCCAAAGCCTGTGGCGCCGGCCAGAAGCGGCGGCGACACAGATGGCTGCGTCATTTTCTCATAAGCCTCTCGGGCCTGAGCCTCGTCGCGCCCTTCCTGCCGAGATGATGGCGCGGCAGAAGTGTCCCGACGAGGCGGCAATGGAGCAGCTGTTTTTGGCGGGGCAGGAGGGGCAGGAGGGGCAGGAGGAGCCACCGGCTCCTGAAACGGTTGCCACCCCATCATCTGCCGCATGAGATCGCGGTTGTAGAGGGGATTGGCGCTGTAATCTTCTTTCTCGGCCATTTTATCCCCCGAAGTAGCGAGACACGCCGGTTATGCCGCCATGTTTTGGGTCGCGGAAATATTGTTCAATGTGGGACGGATCTATTGTGCCAGAGAGCATCGCCTTGAAGCCCTCCGGGTCTTCCCACATTGCCTTCATGATTGCTTCTTGTTCCTTGCGATACTTCAGCGGCGTGTTGACGCGCTTGAAGTCAACGCCAGCACGACTGTAGAAGCCGCCTGACGCCTGCGCGTAGGTGTCAGCGTGATCACGCTGATCAAGCTTCATCTGATTATTCACCATATTGGAGGCGGCGTTGAAAACAGACGCCCTTGGCGGCTGGTCAAGATTGGGTTGCGCCTCCACAAGCCGGGCAAGACTGCCAAGGGCTGTCTGCTGCGCGGCCTCCACGCCGCGCTGCCCGGCCAGCGTATTGAGCTTCCCAAGAAGTGCGGCATTTGTGTCCGAGGCGCCAAAATAATTTTCTCCCAGACCATACATGCGGGCGATTGTGTTGCCGTAGTTAACGACCATTGCGCGCGTTGATCCGCCGGCGCCCGGGGCGTTCATGCCCGTTGCGTGCGCCGCCTCGGAGATGATGCCGCCGACGTCGTTGACGAGAAGCTTTTGCGCCTGAGCCGCCTCCGCCGCGCGGTCGACGGTGTTGCGGTAGTCGGCGCTGCGCGCCTCCGCCGCGGCCCTCGCGCCTGTCGTGCCTCCCGTGACAGCGTCCATCTCTCCCCTTGCCGCAGCCATTGATCGGCTGTCCCACCCGATGCCGGGTGGCGGCTGCACCGCCCCTGCCCCGGGCATAAGCGGTCCCTGTTTGCCTGCGGGCGTCGCCCCGGGGCGCTGCGGCAGGGTCGCCTCTGACTGGCCAAAGACCGGGCGTGGATTTCTGCGGAAATCGGCTTCCGTCGTAACCGACCCGTCTGCAAGACGAACCATAGGCACGCCGGCGGGAGACGTGAAGAAGGCGTCCTTGTAAACCTTCATCATCTCTTCGATGTTCTCGAAGCCCATGCGCTCGACAAGCTTTTCCTTAGCCTTTGTCTCCTGCTCCTGCGTGGCAGCTTTAGCCGTGATCTCTCGGATTTCGGGGATTTGCTTGGCCACATCCATGTAGGATTTTGCGCCGGCGGCCATGCCAGCGCCAGCGCCAGCAAGAAGGGCCGACCCGAGGTAGCGAGAAGGTGTCCCCACCATCGTCGTCAAGCCCGTCCCAAGCCCCGTCAGCAACGGCACCATGACTTGCTTGTCAGTAAGCATGTCGGCAAGGCCACGCGGCGCCTCATCTGCCTTGCCCCCTGCGGCAGGGGGCATGACGCCCGTTGGCGCCTGCGGCGTCGTCGTTGCCATAAAGCTGCGTTCGCGTGGGCCAAGGGATGACAAGGCCGGGCCAACGCCACCTTTTTCAAGATTGCGCTCATATCGTGCCATATACTCTGGCACAGACGTGCCAAGAACGTCTTTCGCGCCCATTTTGCTTTTGTAGCCGGGGCCGGCAAACCACATGGCCGCCGCCTCTGCGGGGGCGCCGGTTTTTCGTAAGTATGAGCCAAATTGGCTCCGGGCAATTTTTTCCTGAAGATCCGGGTCGCCAAGAAATTGCTCGCGCGTCACATTTCCAAGACCAGCCGTCCTGGCCCACGGGGCGACATTGCCTTCAAGGATCTGATATTTTCCGAGCGCGTGGCCGTATTTTGTTTGCGGCCCAATCGTTCGATACGGGTCTTTTTCCCCGCCGGTCTCGCCTTTCGCAAGCGGGCGAAGATAGTAGTCAATGTCCTCATCTGAATAAACGCCGCCGGTCTGCGCCGCAGGCCGCACGCCCGTCTTGGCCCTTGGGTCAGAAAGGGCCATGAGCATCGGGCCAAATGTTGTGGCCGCGCTGTAAAGACCAGCCAGTCCGCTTCCGACCTTGCCGGCGGTTCCGAGATAGTCCGCCGCCTTGTCGAGAACGCTTTTTGATTGATCCCTGTCCCGGTCGGAAGATGGCCGGGTGGCTTCCAGTGGCCGCGCGGTTTGTATGCCGCGGGACATAAAACTCCACGGGTCATCTTCCTGACCGCCGGGCACAATGCCGCCGCCGTAGGCCATATTGCCGCCCCAGCCGGGCCAGCCTTTGACTTTGTATTTGTCGTATAAATTGTATCCCTTTTCGAGCAGGCCGCTCAGGCTCTCCCCGACCCCAAGCGCCTTTTCCATCGTCTCAAGGCCGCTTGCCGGCTTTTCACCCGGGGCAATGGATGCCGCAGACAAAGGCGCCGACGTCCTGATGCCTTCAGTCGGAATTGTCGCAGCCGCAGGCTTCATTGAGCCATACATAGCCTGCTGCGCGGCAAGGATTGCGGCAATGTCACTGCTTGCGAGGCCGCCATCTGCGTAGCCGCCGCGGGAATAGTCGCCGCCATTGCGGACAGCGCCGCCCATGCGCGCCGCATCTTCTGTGGCCTTGCCGTAATCGACAGCCATGAGCCCGTCGGGGCGGACGCCAACGGCATCCGGATGCGCGCTCGCCACCTCATCAGCCATAAGGCCAATTTGAGCCGGGCCGCCGTCTGCGTATCGATACGCGTAGACGTTTTGGCCGTCGTTCAGTTTGCCGACGACATCCGGCTGCTCGCGGTCGACGCCCGTTTTGGCTCTTGGGTCCGACAGGAACATGCCGAACGGGCTTTGTGCCTGAGACTGAACCGTTGTCGACCCCGTAAGCGGCCCAAGCGCCCCCGCCAGGCCCCCAAGAAACTGGGCTTGCATGTAGGGGAACATTTGCTGCTGCTGAAACTGGTTATACAGAGCAGTTTTCCCCGCCTGCTCTGTTTGCTGCCCAAGGGTTGCCGCCCCCAGCGCCGCCTGCGCGGCTTGCTGACCCTGCGCCCCAATCCCCTGCGCCGCCTGAAGCTGCCGCGCAAGGTCTGTCTGCGCCGCCTGCAGCGCCTGACCATAGCCTGTTTGGTAAAGTGGGCTGAGAGCGTTGCCCATGGCTAGCTGTTGCTGACCCATAAGCTGGGCGCGCTGTAATCCGGCGCGGTCACCCCCGAAGGCCCCCGCCCGGATAGCTTCCGCCTGCTGCTGGGAAAGCTGTTGCCCCTGCTGTTGCTGAAGAGCCTGCCGCACGGGGTCAATTACTTGCTGCATGAACGGGTTCATGTAGCCGCCAGCCATTTGCGCGGCGTTACCCATTCCCGCTTGCGCCGCCATCTGGGGGGCAAGGGCGGCATATGGGGCATTGGCGGCGGCAAGGCCACCAAGGCCGTATATGGCTTGCTGCTGCTGTGGGTTTAATTGCGCAACGAAGGCCTCTGGCGTTGTGCCATATTGCTGGAATGGGCGGGAGGCGGCCTGCTGCCCCCGCGCCATGACGGAGTTATACCACTCCATCGCCTGCGGGCTGGGCGAAACAGTAACCTGTTGTGCCGGGGCCAGTCCTCCGCCGCCGCCAGATGATCCCTTTCCGCACATTAGACTACTCCGCTCAAGCCTGTGTCGTGGCCGCTGGCTCATGCCAGCCGCCTGTCTTCACGCCATATAAAAAGAAGGCCCCGGCTGGCGTGCCAAAGACGCGCTCATACAATTTAACCTTGCCGTCGGTTCTGGTTGTCGAGAGGACGCCAATGATCAAGGGAAGCCCCAATTCATCCGCAACCTGCTTGCTGAACTCGCAAAGCTTGCGCGCCCGCCCCCCGCTTGCGCCTCGATGTTTGGGGTGAACAAAGACGGTTTTCTCCTCAATAATTGGACTATCACTATACCACATTGTCGACACGCGCAGCAAAACAAAGCCTTCAAGCTCAGATCCCGGATTGCCAATTACGCCAATGAGCCCGTGTTCCTGGTTTAGGGAAAGCCAAACGTCATACAGTATTTTGTCAACATTTGGCTCAAACACGCCGTTTTCTTCGCAGACCATAAGCGCAAGGCGCATGACGCCCTCAAGATCTTGCGGCGTCCCTATTCTGATTTTGACGTCCTCAATCGGCTTTCTAGGCATAAAGATCCCCTTAATCTTTCTTGGGCCCGGGTAGTTTTTTTAGCGTCTCTACGGTTTTTGCGCGATATTTTTTAACAAAATCATCAAGCGCCGCGTGACCGCGATCAATATCATTGCCACCAATACGAGCAACACTCGCAGGAGAAATAACATATTCTCCCCCAGCTGCAACAATCTCCACAGGCGCGCCATCTCCCCTCTCCTGCATTCCAAAAATAACGTTGGCGATGCGAAACCCGGCCATTGTATTGCCTTCCCCCATGGCCGAAATAATGTCGGCGGGGATGACGTAGGCGCCAGACGGCACGTTAATTGGCAAGTGGTCTGTTCTTCCGGCAACCGGGCTGTGGATAGGCCCGACGTGGATTTTTTCACTTGAGCCGCCGTCGGCGCGGGATTGCCGGGCCTGATTTAATGCCGCCGCCACGGCCTGATCCTGGGGGTGGCCGGCGTGGATCATCTCGCGAATATTGGCGCCTATTGTTTTTTGGCCTTTTCCCTTAAGAAGCGGCATTTTTCACCTATGCGGTCAAGGAGTAGGTTACATTGATTGACTGCCCCGCGCCTGGGACAATCACAAGGCCCTGCGTAAATATTTGCCCCGACTTGTAGACGCCAAGCGTTGTTGGCGTCGCAATCAGGGCATTGGCGGAGGCGGCCGCACTTGCCGAAAGCGCATTATTCACCGTTCCTGAGGCGGAGCCGGCCACTATAACAGACACGCTAACCAATACGCCGGATCCGTTAACAACGAGCGTCGACGAGCTCACGGTGGCTGACGTTGCCCTGCCACCATAAAAATTAATCGAAGTGTTGATTGTGTTTAATGCAACAACGGCGTTCTTTGTTGCGGTAAGAATGTCATCAAGATTTGCCATCAGAATTTTCCATCCTGCTGGTAGCGGTATCTCATTGCGCCAACCCGCCAGAAAGACCCGATGTCATTGCTCTCGATTTTAATGGACACCAGCCTCCCGCGAAAACGCGGCGTAATATAAGTGCTGCTTTGCGTCATTGTGTATGGACCATAAGCCTGAGGCTGCTGGCCGGGGTAGTCAGTAACATAAAACGTCAAAAGGACATTTGCCGTTTGGGCCCCGCCATAGTAGCCCCACTTCATATCTGGCCACACCTGATCAATAAAAATCTTCCACTCGGCGTCCGACAAAACATAGTAGCCTGTCTGGAAGCTGGCGTTTATTGGGGCGCCATCAGCGTCGGTCGACGTTTCGTGCTGATAAATGTAATAGCCGTTTGTGGTTCCCGCCCCAATCGGAGGCCCTAAAACGCTTTGGTTAATCCACGCCGTTCTTGCAAGCGAACCAAAGTCCCACTGGTCAAGAACGACATTGTATTTTACATAATTTGTAATTTCCCCATTCCCGCTTGTCGTTGGGTAAAACCATGAAATTTCGCCAAATCTGGAATTGGGCGCAATGCGTATTTTATCCAGATTGCTTGTATCAAGATCCTGAAACACAACGTCCCATATGGGACACCTTATTGGTTCCACGCCGCCGGGGCCAAGGCGGAAAAACTGACTTTGCGACATCCAGTAAACCGTGCCGTTCATTGACGCCGCGGCCTTTCTGGCAATAAGCCCGCATCCCGTTCCAATCTCGTTGAATTGGTAAACGTATGGCGGCCCGGAATATTGCATCGCCCAAATAGCAAGATCCGTCCAAATCAGACCCTGTTGTGGCCCCTGAATGCACGCAACAATTTTTGACCCCTTGGGTATGCGATAAGAGCCAGCCTGATTTGTTACCAATGGGATCCACTGATTGTAGTTGTCAACGTCGCACCACGTAATAAGCATAGGGTCCTGAATGCCCGTGACAGTTGACCCCCACGCAACAATTTGCCGTTGAGGCATAGCCACAAACATGCCGTCGTTGACCGTCGGCGCGTTACCAATGATCGTCGCCGTAGTCAGTCCGGATGTCGGCGACCATTGATATATTTGTCCCCCGACCGGGCAAGCGATAAACACCTGTCCCCAGTTATCAAACGTCCAGTCTGTTGCGGTGATTGGCGTCCCATAGACAGCCGTTGGGGCGACGCCCGTTCCGTATCCGCCGACGCCGTATCCGCCGACGCCATATCCTGTTGTTGTCGGCAGTGGCAGCGGCGTTCTGTAGTAGATAAATTTAGCGTTGCCGCCGTTCATGTATGCGTTCGTGGACGCGGCGGCCTTTGTGCTTGCAATTATGCGGAATGAGTTTCCGGCGCCTACCGATGGACCCGAGGCAGCAAGCGTATCAATTTCAACAATAGTATAATTTCCGTATACATCAATTCCAGAGACAGTCGTCAGAACAAGGGCAGGGAAAGTGTCGCCAACGAGATATCCATGATTATAAAGAACAACGTCAACCAAAGAGGAGCCGGATGTCGTGTAAAAGCGCGGGACCGCGCCTCCACCCGCAACCGTAGACGTTGCAGAAACAGGGCTCCCAAGCGCGTTAAGGGCCCGAATTTGCCAAGAGTTCGCGCTAACAAAATTAGTTGGATAGGTTCCGAATAAAACCAGCCCCCCAACAGAAATCTGGGTTTTTATGTCAACAGTATCAAAGCTTTGAACATTTGAGCCGGTGTCGTTAATCTGAACAAGACTTGATGCAAGAGTTGTATCTGCCGACACCGCGGCATTGGAAACAGTAATTTTAGGCGTCAATACTGCCTGTGTTCCGTTTGATATAATAGAGAGACAGTCAGTTGCGGACACAGCCCCGCCGCTGACGTAGGAAGACGTCGTCGCCGAGGCAAACGAAACCGTGTTCAGCGTAGATCCGGTTACGGTAAATGTCCCATTGTAGCTCGGGCTTGATGGCGTTGTTGTAATTCCCGAAACTGTAATTTCCGACCCAACGGAATATTGATTGGATCCGCTAAACGTAATAGTGGCAGTCGTCCCGTTGCCTGACGCCCCGGTAACAGTGTGAAAAACAGTTTCTGCGCCGACGCCCAAATATTGCCGCGCGTTCGTGTCCTGCCAGGCCCATAGTGCGCGGACAGGCGAGCTTAATTTAGACGTGTAAAATTTTGTCCAGCCGCCAATTTTTTGGCATAAAGCATTATTTTGCCTGTCGGGTATAAAGCGAACAAGATTTGACGTAGATATGGCGCCCTCATTCAGGGCAGACGTCCTGTTTTGATCAACGCCGGGGATGAGCCGTAATGTGCTGTGCGGCATTCATTAACCCCTTGTCGGCGTCGCGGATGCGGAGCGGCTTTGCGACGACCACGCCGCCGCCTCGAACTTTTTACGATTTTCCTCGTCAATCGCGCTCTTCAGAAGCGTCTGGTATTGCGTCTCATAAGTCACGGGCATTTGGGGATCATTGCCTTGGGAGCTGCTAAAGTTTCTCTGATAAGCGGCAACATAAACCATTGACGCCATAATGAATAAATCAGGGAGGTTAAGGCTGATAAATGTTGTCACGTTTGCAGACGACAGCGACGACGGCCTGTATGTCCCAATAATTTCAACCGTATATGTTGCGTCCGCGTAGGGGCCGACGAGAAACGTGTAATTGCTCTCTCCGTCGCCAAATGGCGCAAAATATTTTGGTGTTCCGGCGCTTGAGGCGCTTCCATATACGGCGTCCAGAAATTCTTTTGTGGTGGGCAAAAGCGGGACACGCGTCGATGTTTCCGGGTTTGTGGATCCAGCGGGGGTTAAAAGATTTATCTGCTCGCTGACGACAAGCGTCCCCCCTTCAGAGGGGTAAAAGCTTGCAGATGGAATTGTGATAGTTCTGGTGTTTGCGGCGACCGAATAGCTGGAGTTGGATACGGACGTAAAAAGAAAGTCCAAATCCCGGCATATGCGATTTTCGGCGTAGGTTATTGCCTGGGGCAAAATAGCCAAAAACTCGGCGTTTGACTCCTCAACCACAGCCATTGTTGCAATCTGGCCTTTGTAGCTGGTAGTCCCCGCCACCGATCCGTCGTAGCTAAGCCCCGTCGTCATTTCAGTCCCTCAGTCGCCGCGGCAATCCTACCATGAAACCGTTGCCATTCCTATGCCGGAGACCCGGTGAGAGCCCTGAGCTCGCTTCGAATGCGCCGTATTTCCGAGAAGATAATCTGCCGGGCTTTGGTATCCCAGTCATCCTGATAGGCCATGTCATTGCGGCGCCGCCACTCCCGGAGCTCTTGCCGCAGGCGAACGATTTCCGCCCCCTCGTTAAAGGAAACGACATCCCCGGTCACTTCTTTCCCCACCCGCAAGCCTGCTTGCCAACGGCATTGTGAGCCTTCACCGCCCAAACCGTCTTATCCGTGTCCTTTTTTGACCAGTAAATCGGTTTGGCTCCGTCGCAAAAGCGCAGGCTATTCGTCGTCAGGTCGGCGGAACCCGTCGTCGTCTGACACCCCGCCAGAAAGACGCTCCCGCTCGCGCTCAATAGCCATGCGCGTCTCAACAGCCTTCTGAGCCGCATCCACCTGCCCCTTCAATGCTTCAAGCCGCTCCGCAACCCTTCCGGCGTCGGCAAGCCTGACGGCATAAAGCCAATCAAACAGCTTGCCGGCGACGGAAAAGAGCGAACTCAACAGGCCGATGATCGTGACGATCACGCCTGACGGTCTCCTCCGGTGATATTGTAGTCCTTGGCCCCGATCAGGCCGAAGGCGACCAGAACCGCAGAGATGTCTTCATTAGACAGCGTTCGAGTCTGGTAGAACTTCCACGCTACATTCAACAGAGCAAGGATGCCGGGGATCGTCGTCATCCAGTTTTTCAAAACAGTCATTGCCTTCTCCTTAAGTTTCGATTTGAACATGTGGTCCGTCGACAATCGACTTCCAGTAGACGCCATAAGTTATTTTGTCAGACAACCCCAGCGCCTTGGCCGCCGGCTTGAACGCCTTCTCCACGATGGTCTTGTAGTCTTTCAGATCCCACGAGACCTTGCCACCGGGCATGGCGACGAAGTCAATTGCCTTGCCGCGCAGATGATACGACTTCATCGTGCGAGACTTGCCGGTTTTTACGAGATATCGCTGGCGCTCAGCCGTCCGCAATCCTTCGGTAATCTCAAACGGGATCGGGCTGGTCTCTCTAGCTTTCTTCGCCAGCGCGATCAGATTGGCGTCCACGCCGCGGAGGCGCGTGAGCGATGTGGCGTTGAGTTTTGTCATTATCGATCTGCCTTTTTATTTATCGTCTCCTGAATGCGATCAAGCTTCAGAAATACTGCATTCATGGTTGTCGTAAACTCATCACGGGTCACATATTGTCCCGCAACAAGCACTTCGATTGCGCTGACTTTCTCAACCAGCTTGGCGTCAGCGGTCTGCAGGTCTCGAAGTGACGACCACATCGTGTTCAATAGCCACCCGCCCATCACGCCGAGGATGCCGACGACTATGTTAAAGAGAACCTGATAGTCTGGCATATTACCTCACCAAGCACATTGTGGCGATGACAGAAGGAATAGAGGGGCCAAGACCGGCTCCGGGAGTTCCGTCTGAGAGGATTGTTGTGCCGTCATCAGACGCCCATGAGAGCTCAAGCCAATCGTTGGCGTTCATTGCATAAACAAAATTCCACGCGGCAAGATATTTTGTTCCGTTGTCCTTGATGTCTATTTCTGTATTGGACCACGCAACATCTGAGCCATTATATTTTAACCAAAAATATGCTTTCTTGTTTGCTGATGCAGGTAAAACCTGAATTGAAAATTGAAGGTTATATACGCCTTGGTAATCAACTTTTATTCTTGTGTTTGCCGGGCCAGATGGATTGGAAGCAATGGAAACGCCATATGAAAGATCGGTCACTTCGTATTGAACAAGGGTCGGCGTTGCGGCCCCCGCCACTGTCTGATTTACGTGGCTGGAAAACGCCCCGTGATACCCTGCGAAGCCATATCTCGTCACGCCGCCAACCGACGTGACCTCCATATTGTCGCCGCCAATCGCAGGCTGAGAAATAGCCGTGTTGTTGTTTGCGCCGCCGCCAAGCGTAAAAGTGCTGGCATTATTGCCGATCAAAAGGTCGCCAACAGCCGGGGATCTGCCGATCCTTGGAACGCCTCCCCAGACAGTTACGATATCGTCGGCCATTTAATCCTCAGAACGTGATGCTGCCAGAGCCGACAGTCGTCCATGTGTATATGCGGAAGCCGCCAGAAACAGTTATAGTCGGCGAGCCGGTTGTGGCTGTAGCAGCGGCATAGGTGTCGGCGTAACGAATAATTACAATGCCTGAGCCGCCTGCAGCCCCGCCCGTGCCGCCAAATATGCCGCCGCCGCCGCCGCCGCCGCCAGTATTTGAAGAACCTGCGGTTCCGCCAGTAGATGCACCGTTGCCGCCGCCGCCGGTGCCGCCGGTGCCGCCGGTGACGCCGGTGCCGCCGCCGCCGCCTGCATAAGTAACAGACGCCCCACTAATGCTTGAAGTTGTGCCGCTTCCGCCATTCCCGCCGTTTCCGGATGTTTGATCACCGCTGGACCCAGCCGCATTTGCGCCGCCCCCTCCTCCTCCTGGATAAGAGCCAGGGGTTCCCGTAATGCCGCCGCCAGAATTTCCTTGTCCAGCAGTCCCCCCGCCGCCTGCTCCACTTCCGCCCGAATAAGACCCGGCCCCGCCACCGGAACCTCCGCTGTTTCCGTCAGTTCCAGCAGCAGCGGATCCGCCACCACCACCGCCACCGCCGGTTGATGTAATCGTGTCAAAAACTGAATTGCCACCTGCTCCACCTTTGCTAGAATATGGATTTGAGGCGCCAGTTCCTCCCCCTCCAACAGTAACCGAATAAGAAACTCCGGCTGTCACTGAATAGCCGCTTGCTGTTCGGAGGCCCCCCGCGCCCCCGCCTCCCCAAGACCCGCCGCCGCCGCCGGCAACAACCAGATATTCAATTGACGGAGGTGAGTTGCTCGCCGCCTTTGCCGCGCCAACAAGCATATGCATGATGCCAGACATCAGGTCACATTTCCTGTAACAACAAAGGTCGGGGTCGCGCCGCCTACGTCGCAAAGCAGCGTCGCCACGCCATATTGAGCCAATGTTCTATTGCCCGTAGTAGCAGAACCAGCAAGTCGTAACGTCACACTTGCTCCTGCTGTTATCGTCTGGGCGGCGTTCGAATTGTTATAAATTGTAACAACGTCGCCTGCGCTAAACACCGAAGCATTTACAGTTACTCCGCCAGTGGTGATGCTGATGTATTTTCCGTTGTCTCCCGCAACCAGGACATACGCAGACGTCTGACTGTTCTGCGGGATGTTCCTGAACCCGACCGTCATTGTTTCGGCGGGGAACGTCACGGTGTAATTACTCGCCCCGGCGTTCGCGGAGGCAAAAGATGTGTAGCCGGTAGACGAGCCGGCCAGTCTCGGCGTCGTCAACGTCGGGCTTGTCGCAAATACCAACGAGCCGGAACCCGTCTCATCCGTCATCGCCGCCGCAAGGTTGGCGCTTGATGGCGTCCCAAGCCATGTTGCTACGCCGGTTCCAAAGCTTGTAATGCCCGTTCCGCCGGCGGCGACAGGTAACGTCCCGGCCGTCAGCGCCGAAGCTGAAGTCGAATAAATGGCGTTGTTTGCAGCCGTAAAGCCCGTCAGGTTCGTGCCGCCGTTGGCCGTCGGCAAAGTCCCTGTCACGCCGGTTGTCAGTGGCAATCCTGTATTGGAAGCAAGGCTTCCGGTCGTTGTCTGTAACGTCCCGCTTGTTGGAAGCGTAAGGGCCGTCGTATTTGTGGCTGTCAGGGTTACCGAAAAGGCTCCGACTGTGGCGAGTGTGGAGCCATCTCCCAAGGTAAGCGTAGCATTTGTTGCCGGGGCGGTAATGGCAACCTTGTTTATGCTGGTTGCGGAGGCGACGCCAATCGTCGGCGTCGTCAGGGTTGGACTGGTGGCGAGAACAACGCTGCCGGACCCCGTAGAAGCATTTCCCAGCGCCGTAACGGTTCCGCTTGTCGGAAGTGTAAGCGCCGTTGCTCCTGTCGATGTAAAAGTAATGGAGTTTGCGCCGCTTGTGGCAAGCGTAGACCCATCCGCCAAAGTTAACGTGGCGCCCGTGGCCGGAGCCGTAATCGTAACCTTGTTGACGCTGGTAGCTGCTGCGACACCCAGCGTTGGCGTTGTTAGCGTCGGGCTTGTTGCAAGAACAATGCTACCAGAGCCGGTCGACGTATTGCCAAGAACCGTGACCGTTCCGCCTGTCGCGGGAAATGTAAATGTTTGGCTGTCTGCAGCAGCCGCCAGCGTCATTGTGTTGCTGAGCGTAAGGGTTTTACTCGCGGCCGGCGCAAATGTTGCGTAGGTAATAAATCCGCCACTGGCATTAACGGCATTTGCCGCAGCCGTTGCGACGCCGGTTCCGGCCACAACTGTAGCAAGCGCCCCAAAAGACGAGCCGCTTGTTTTTGTAACAGTAATGACGCCCGTTGATGCAACAATTGTTGCGTCCCCAGACATTGTAAAGCCGCCAAATGCTCCGGCATTATTGTATTGAAGCTCACCATTTGAGCCGCCCGGTGATCCAGACCCGCCTCCGCCAGATTGCGCAACCCAGCTTAATGTTCCGGAGCCATTGGTCTGAAGAACATAACCGTTGGTTCCGTCGCTATTAGGAAACGTCAGTGTTTTGTTAAAAGTAATTGTTGTCCCATCAGCAACTGTTAACGTGGCGCTCGTTGCCGGGGCTGTAATTGTAACCTTATTTATGCTTGTAGCCGTGGCGACGCCAAGCGTTGGCGTCACCAGCGTCGGGCTTGTCGCAAGGACAATGCTGCCAGAGCCGGTTGATGCGCTTCCAAGAGCCGTAACCGTTCCACTTGTCGGAAACGTCAGATTTGTGGCCCCGGTAAACGTAAATGCCGTTGTGAATGCGCCAATTGTTTGAAACGTGCTATTTGATGCAAGGGAAAGTGTAGAAGTAAGAGCCGGCTGCGTAATCGCGACATTGTTAACCGTCAATGCTGTTGCCGCGCCCAACGCTGGCGTTGTCAGACTTGGTGAAGTCGAAAGGACAATGTCCCCAGAGCCGGTTACGGTGTTCCCGAGGGCCGTGACAGTCCCGGTTGACGGAAGCGTAAGATTTGTGGTTCCGGTAGCCGTTAAGGTGACGGCAAAAGCCCCAAGGGTCGTAAAGGAATGCGCCGTGCTAAAGGATCCGCCGGTTGAGAAATTGCCGCCCGTCGAGAATGTGCCCGACGTGCTGAAGGCGCCGCCTGTAGAAAAAGTAGAGCCGCTTGATAGCGAAAGCGTAGCAGTCGAAGCCGGAGATGTTATTGAAACATTGTTGAAAGTCGTGCTGGCCGTGTTGCCCACAACTTGCAGTCGCGAAGACGGCGAGGCCGTTCCAATACCAAGTCGGCTATTGGCGTTGTCCCAAAATAAATTTGCATTGTTTTGGTTGTAGATCCCGGAGGCTCCGGCAAAAACAATTGAGCCTGAGGTAAATATAACTCCCGTCCCCGTTCCACCAAGAGATGGCTGAATGACGCCAGAGGCGGCATTGGCGAGACTTGCTATCTGGGCGGCTGTGACGCGAACGCTTGATCCGGATTGAACAGCCTCAAGCTGCTCCTGGCCAGTAAGCGCAATGGCCGCGGGAAGGTTGGGTATCTGAACGACACTCATGTCAGCGGTCCTGTCTTTGGAACAGTCGTGTTATCATACGGTAATCCGGGATTATTGTTGCCCGGCGCGTTCGGGTCGGTGCCCGGCTCGGTATTCTCGCCGCCCGGCGGCTCGCCGGTCTGCTGCGTGACGCGGGTTTCTGAGCCTTGCGTGACGCGCGTGTCGCCGCCAATGACAGGGATGCCGGTTTTCGGGTCGACTGTATTGCCCTGCGTTGTGCGGGTATTTTGCTCGGCCGTGACGTAATCCTGCGTGCGCGGGTTCTGAATGGGCGTAGGATCCGGAGGCACTACAATGGCGCGAAGCTGGCTCTGCGGAACGTCATTGCATGTGTCGCAGACAAGAATGCGCTTGTTAATCAGCGACGCGCCAGCCCAATCATACTGCCAGGATAAATTAACGTGATTGTATAAAAAACCACAGCGGTCGCAAATTGCAAACGCGCGAGGATTTCTGGTGCTGACGCGTGCGCGGCCGTGGGGTCTCATCGGAAGTAACCCGAAATCTGCGGCGAAATATACTGATTTGCCGTTTCCACGTTTTGCGCGGCCGCGATCTGGTAGGCCTCATCCGCCATTGGCTTCAGGGCGACAACCTTGTCCGGGGACCATATTATAGCGAGGCGCTGCGCAAGGCCGTAAGCAAAGGCCTCCAGCCAGATCGGTGGCACGTCGACCTCTTGCGTACCATTCATGTTGGCGTCTTGAATGCGGCTAACTTTGTAATACTTCAGGCTTGTCTGCGTGCCGTCTGGCACGGGCCACAGCGTAACTGTCGGAGACAGCTGGCGGTCGAACCAAAAGGTCGTCGGGAACCCGGACTGGGCCTTGTTCGGGTAGGAGGCGTATTCTGTCCTGCTAATTGGCAGGATAATGCGGTCAATCGCCGGCGTCCCGTATTCAATATAAGCGTCCAACATGACGACCGTATTGGAATTAACACTATAGGACGCAGTGCCGGCAACGAGCGGCACCGTAACGAGCTCAACCTGCCAAAGGTTAACCCCGCGGTTGCTCCAGTTCGCCAGCATCATGTTGGTCGCCGTGCGGGCGACATCCATATGCTCCTGGAGCAATGCGGTGGGCCGAACGCCTATCAGCTGATAAGCGTAAAGGGTTAGCTCACCAAGCGACGGATTATAGTTGTATGTGCCGCTGGTGCTCATTTGATGTCCTCAGATCGACGCCGCAGGCATTATAGCCCACGGCGCCGTGATTGTCATTTACTGGACCGCTCCCGGCTCAACCGGGATCGGTGGGATCGCATCCTGCGCGTCTTTTGCAGCGGTCGCCTTTTCCTGATTGATCGTGTTGGCGAGGATGCCCTGCAACAGCCCGTTCGCCACGGCGTCGAACACCTCCTGCCCTGTGGGCGGGCGAACAGAAGCCGGGACGCCCGGAACCTCTGGAACAGCCGGGACGTAAGGCTGATACGGCACCGCAGGCACCTCCGGCGAGCCGGGGTCAATCATGTTGCCCTGATCGTCGTAGGTCGGCGGAACAGCGGGGATAGCATCCTGCGCCTGAACCTCGGGGATTTCCGGCGTGCCCGGAATGCCCGGAACCTCGGGAACTGGAACGCCATTCGGGAAGTAAAGCTGCGCATATGCGACCGAGATGCGGTCGATGTCAGCGTCCGCAATCAGGACGCGGCTCTCAAGCGGAGCCGGGTCCACGTCTCGTTTGGATGCGATAGCAAAATAGCCCATTATGCGTGTCCTTCACGGTTTTCGACTGTCACCGGCTCGTTCGCCTTGGCGACGGCCGCCTCCAGTTTCTCCAAAATCGCCAGCGCGGGCTTCGCGCCCTGCAAGCCAGATGCTTTCACCGCCACGTCGAGAAGCTGACCCAGCGTGTTAAGCTCATCCTGCGTAAAGTTGACCGATACCATTTTCTCTCTCCAAAGGTGCTTACCGGGTTGGAGACTGCGCAGGCCCGGTAAGCGTCCTCCTGCGCAGTATTCGTCAGGCGATCATGCCGATCTGCCCAACCCAATCAGGCGCAACCGTCACGCCGTCATCCGTCCAGCCGCCCAATTCGGCGCTATAGACATACTGCGTGATGGACGGGTCGAAGGGCGGCACGCCGCTGGTGTCGCCGTTGAGCCGGAGCCTGCCCCAGTAGCCCTCACGCGGAACCGGCGGGGGAACCGGGTCGTCCGGGTTCGGCGGCGGCGTCACCGGCTCGTAGACCGTGCCGACGATGTTGAGAAACCAGCCGCCGGTTCCGCCCAGCGAGCCGTTCGTGACGATGGTGACGTTGCCCTCGGCGTCTGTCTGTGTGAAGCCCAGCTGCTCGGCGTCGGCGAGCAGCGTGGCGTAGTCGTGCGAGTTGAAGATGATGTCGGTCATTAGTAGGTGCTTCCTACGATTGATTTTGATTTGAGTGTCGTGTCGGATAGGCGCTGATTGTAAAGGGCTATTGAGCCAACCCAACCATCAAAGGTCGTCGTGGTGCCGTAACCGCCTAGCGTGACCGTCGCGCCCGTGCTGAGATTTACGGCATCCGATACAAGCGTGCCGTTGTTGGCGACTATGGAACGTCCGGCTGCACTCCATCCGATAGCGGACCTGACCGCGCCGCCCGTAAACGTGCCCGAACCGCCAATCGTTGCGTTAATTCCCGTAGTTCCATCAGTTGAGGACACTACGGTATTACTGCTGTTGGAATACAGCAGGCGGCGGGTCGTGGCAGATGACAGCAAGTCTCTTGCGGCCGCAGTAGCATTTTGCCAGAGAGATGTCTGAACAATAGCTGTTCCAGTATTTGCGCCAGCCGTCGTCAGCGCAGCCCCGCTCAGCTTCACAACATCCGCGACGCGCGTGACGCTGGCAGTTGTCGTGGGGATGTAGCTGGTGGGGAAGGAGCCTGCTTCGAGTTGTGCGCCGAAGAGAGAAATGGTCTCCGTCCCGGCAGCATTGAAAGTTACTTCCCCCG
>Ga0208546_1000038_pt1 | contig 61636 bp, 73 predicted proteins | sample DEB19_08_DNA_4_FD_184528 | JGI IMG/M metagenome (GOLD analysis project Ga0208546, IMG submission 184528) | Aqueous microbial communities from the Delaware River and Bay under freshwater to marine salinity gradient to study organic matter... | ecosystem: Environmental > Aquatic > Marine > Coastal...
GTGGCGGTATGGATGGTGGGTTTGGTGGAATGCGTGGTGAAGTTGGTGGTGTTGTTGGGCCTCCGCGTGGCGGTATGGATGGTGGGTTTGGTGGAATGCGTGGTGAAGTTGGTGGTGTTGTTGGGCCTCCGCGTGGCGGTATGGATGGTGGGTTTGGCGGTACGGATGGTGGGTTTGGTTACAACCCCATGCGTAATAAATTGCCCCCAGATCTCGGTGGTTTCAAAGGCCCAGCCCAACTTCCCCCCGAGTTTCTTACCAACCAACCGGTAACGCCAACTCCACCCCCGGCACCCGAACCGGCACCTGACATGCTTACTGGTGGCCCTGCGGAAGTGGTTCAACAAAAAGCTGCTACCCCAGCACCGGGGTTCGCTAAACCACTCACTATCCCGGCGGCAGCACCACAGGTTCCGACTATTCCTCAACCCGAACCGGCACCGTCTATGTCTTCCCGTTCTGCTTCGGAGATTAAGGATGGGTTTGGACCTGCTGCACCTGAAAGACCTTATGTTCCAAGCGGTGGGTACGGAACTTACCGTGATCAATACGCCGCTCCCAAGCCGGGTGGGGATCCGCGATTTGCGGGTGATACCAGCCCCTTTACTTCTGCCCAAAATGCATATGACCGAACTTACCAGCGGCTTATGTCGGATGACTACCGTAGGTATGTTGAATCGTTTGCCCCATCAACCAGAGCGTTTATGGCTAAACCCGGTGATGAAGCAGGTGCTAGGTATGCCGCTGAACAAGCCAGAAATACTTATAACATGTACGGGGGTAAAGACCCGTTTGCACGGCGCAGCGGCGGTATCGTTTCCCTCATGAAGCATAAATGAACCTAAAAATAGTCCCAGTTGGCGTCAATTACATAAACCAAACGTGGCCGCACGTCAGGCAGTATGTGGATGACGCGCTCACTAAAGGGCACGATTTTCCTGATTGGGCAGCTACGTACAACACTGACCATGTTCTTCAGTTTCTTGTGTCTGGGCAGTGGACGTTGATTGTTGCCATAGACGAAGAGGCACGGATTCATGGAGCCTGCACGGTGTCCTTCATCAACTACCCACTGCACCGTGTGGCGTTTATCACCACAATTGGCGGCAAACTGATTTCAAATGACGATACGTTTCAGCAACTGAAAACAATCCTTAAAGCAAGTGGTGCAACCAAGATTCAAGGTTATGGACGTGACGCCATCGTGCGTTTGTGGAAACGCTACAACTTTGAACCAAGAAACACTCTCGTAGAGGTATTGATATGAGCTACATCTCAAAGTACGAACTTGAAGCCCTTGGCGAACCTCTTGGTGAGTGCGTCACCGTTCCCAAACTTGGCGGTGGTTACTTCTGCGGCAGTGGCGGCGGTGGTGGTGGCACCCAGCAAGTTGTTCAGTCAAACATCCCAGAAGAGTTTTACCCACAGGTGCGTGGGTTGCTCCAGCATGCTGGGCGAGAGCTTTTTCAGGGTTATAACGACCCTGAAGGTAATTTCATTATTACCGGCAATAAACCTTTTGTGCCATTCAGCACTCGTGGTGAAGATTACGTAGCCGGGCTTCGCCCGGGGCAAGAGAACGCTGTCAATTTGGCTAACTGGATGGGTAGTCCAGAAGGGCGGGCAATTATTGATGAAAAATTTGGACGCGCGGAACAGTTTGCGGAAGACGCGGGTTACTTAGGTAAATACGCCGGGGACCAAGCACTTGGGTATGGTGTTATTGGACAACAAGCCGGGGCGGCTGGGCAAAAACTTGGTGTCGAAGAAGGCGGGCGGCTGGGGGGCATGGGTGCTGGATACGGCGGGGCCGCTGCTGGTCTTGCCCCGCGTGCGGCTGGGTTGGGTGGGTTGTATGAGCAAATGGCTACTACCCCCGGCGAATATCAAAAGTACATGTCGCCGTATATGCAGAATGTGGTTGCCAAGCAGCAAGAAGACGCAGCGACCCAAGCAAAAATTATGGAGCAAGGACGTAAAGCCGCCGCTGCTCGTGCTGGCGCATTTGGTGGATCGCGTCGTTTTATTGAACAAGCTGAAGCAGACAAGGCGCTTGGAAGCCAACTCGGAAACATTCAAGCGCAAGGACTTCAAAAGGCGTTTGATCAAGCACAGCAAAACATTAATCAGCGGGCGCAACTGGAATCACAAGGTTTGGGGCAAGCTGGTCAACTTTATGGGGTTGGTATTCAAGGTGCCCAAACGGGGTTGCAAGGTTTGGATAGGCAATTGGCTGGTGCTGAATTGGGTATGAAAGGCGCTGGCATGGGGCTTCAAGGCGTTCAAACCGGGCTTGGTGGTTACGGATTGATGGGTCAGATGGGTGGGCAGTTGGCTGACATTACCGGCAAACGGTTTGGGCAGCTACGTGATGTCTCTGAGTTCCAGTTTGGTATGGGCGAGCGTCAACGTCAGCTTGAACAGCAGAGAATCAATCAAATGATTCAGAATTACGCAATGGCGCAAGAACGACCCATGACCAACCTTCAGATGATGAATGCGTTGTTGCGTGGGTATGCGGTACCGGGTACAACCACAACTCAGTATCAGGCCGCTCCTCCTTTGGGCGGTCAACTTGCCGGATTAGGCACAGCCGCAGCAGGTTTGTCCGGATTGATGGGTAGAGGTGCAAAAGCGGGTGGCCTGATGTCGGGTGGGGATGGTATTGATACCCTCGCGCTGAACAAAGCGTTGGCAGGAGACTGAGATGAGCATAATGGCTGGCGGTATGCGGCAAATGATGGGGCTGTTGGATAAACTCTCCATATCTCAAATTCAGCAAGGGATGAAGCTGGGGCGGTTCCCCGCCTATCTGGCTATTCCAGCAATCGAGTTAAAGACTCGGATGCAAAAACAATTTGAGCAACAGAAAGCACTGCAACAGCCATCACCCAAAGAAATGCCCACGGTTGCCGAACAGGTGATGCAGGAAGCCCAAGGCATGGGCAGCTTGATGGGTGCAGAAATGAATAGTGGTGCTGGTGGCGTTGAGCAGCTACCGTCTAACCTGCCTCAAAATTATGCAGAAGGTGGAATTGTTGCGTTTGAAGATGGTGGGATGGTGGACCATTATGCGGGAGGCGGCGTTGTTGCACTTTCTAAGGGTGGGGATCCGCTTGCAGAAGCAATAATGGACGACCTTATTCGCCAGCAACAACTTGACAAAATAAGGGCAGCGAGAGATGCAGCCAAGGCTGCTGCCGAAGCCGCTAAAACCGCTGGACCGGGGGCTGCTGCCGCTGAAGCCGCTGCTCAAACTGCTAGTCAGGCTGCGAGTGGGCCGTCAAGGTTTGAATCAATTAGGCGTGGTATGCAGCCAAAGATGTTTAACCCCGACATTCGGTTGCCCTCGATGGAAGGCGGCTCTGGAATTCTAAAGGGCGGTGCACGGTTAGCAGGAAAATTTGCCGGTCCTCTTGCACTAGCAGATCTTGTGTCAACCGGAGTAGATGTGGCAAACCTTGATACGGATGCAGCGCGTGAATACTACGGCATGCAACTTAAACCCGGTGAAGAGCCTAGCTTTTTGGGGGACGTTGGGGTTCGTTCGCGTGCAGCCCTTGGTATGCTGAATCCGTTTGGTAATACTCAAGCCGGAATTGCGGCGATTGCAGAGAAAAGAAGGCAAGCAGAAGCCGCTGCCGCTGCTGGACAAGGTGCTCCAAAAGATGAAGGTGCTGGTGGAGCGGGTACTGGTGGGCCGGGTGCTGGTCCGGGTGCTGGTGGAACGGGCGTTGGCGCTGGGGCTGGTGCTGGGGCTGAAGGTTCCAGCTTTGGGGATCTTTTTTCGCAGATACAACGTGCGGTTGCCACCGAACGGGCAAAGATCAAAACCCCCACAAGTATTTTTGAAACAGAACGGCCTAAGTTTGAGGCCGAGGAAGCCAAGATTGCAGACGAAAGAAAGGCTGAACGCGAGCGTTTGATGGGGACGGTGCCCGGTCAGGCGTATGAAAGGCTTGAAAAAGATCTTCTTAAAGAAGCAGAAGGCATGGGCGTTGAAAGAGAACAAGCCAAAAACATGGCTATCTTCAAGGCTGGCCTTGCCATGATGGCAGGTACGTCCCGGTACGCACTTCAGAATATTGGGGCGGGTGCTATGGTTGGCGCTGAAGACTGGCAAAAAGCCGCTGCCGATATGAAGAAAGCGCAGAAAGAAAACCAGCGCATGCTGGCCCATATCGAACAGGCTCGTCGTGCTGAAAAGATTGGCGACCGCGACAAACAAATTGCGGAGATGGACAAAGCGCTTGACCGCCGTGCCGCTCGTAACCAATTTATGTTCACTTCAGCAATTAACGCTGGTGTTAGAACTGAAGAGCAAGCCGTGGATCTTCTCGGTAAGAGTATTGTCGGCGCTACCAGCATGTATGGGTCTGATGCCAAAATGGCAGCAACGCTTGCCCGTATTGCAGGGGGTGCGGGTGCTCCCAAACTTAGTGCAAGCGATATGATGAAGATTGAAGATAGATTCTTGGGTAAAACCAACGAACCAAAAATGCGTGGAGAGTTTTTTGTGAGTAAGACTCAAGGTAAGGGCGACCCAAGAAACGCTCCAAAACCCGGTCAGAACACAGACTTTGACAAACAGTTTGAAGAGTACCGCCGTAAAAAGATGGTAGAGTTCATCACTGATATGCAAAATACTCGTAGCGGGAATTTTGGTGCGTTTGGTGCGCCAACTGGTCAGCAACAACAGGCTGGGCGTCCACCATTTGAGTATTTAGGTAGAGAGTAACTTTTTGGCAGGCACGCCATGAAGTGCCGGAAAGGAAAATATGGCAATCCACCGTATCAAAGGGCCGGATGGACGTATCCATCGTATCGAAGCCCCGGATAACACCCCGCCAGAACAACTTTTTTCCGTTGTTCAACAACAGCTAGACCAAGAAGAAGGTCAGCGGCTGCTCAAAGAAAATACGGGCTTCTTCCAGACGGCTGGTCAAGGTCTTGCCCGTGGCGCAGGGCAACTTCTTTCTACCGGCACGGACCTCATACCAGCCATGGTGGGGGCCAAACTCGGCTTCACAGATTACGCCAAAGAACAGATGCAGGAGTACGCGGAGAAAGAAGCCGCCCGCGAACAGAAATACCCCACACTGTTCCGCTCCTACAAAGAAATTGAGGGGCTTGGCGACTTTGCAAAGTATGCGACTGAAAAGATCAGTGAGCAGGGTGCCAATATCGCCGCTGCTGTTATTCCCGGTGTTGGCGTTGGCTCTCTCGCCGGTCGGGCTGCCGTAGCGCCCATCACTCGTAGGCTTGCTGCTGAAGCAGCAGAAAAAGGGTTGGCCAAAGAAGCCGCAGAGCAATACGTCAAACAAGGGTTGCGGACTGCTATTACTACGTCTCCAGAAGTTGGGACAGCAGTTGCTCGTGGGCAGTTAGCAGGAACGTACCTTGGGTCTTATGCGCTCAATGCTCCTGAAATATTTCAGAACATCTATGAAGAAACAGGGGGCGAGTTAGCGCCCGGAGCGGCTGCACTTTTTTCTTTGGGGTCGGCCGCACTTGATTCCATTCTCCCTGCCCAACTTTCAAAACAGGTTAGCGGCCCAATGCGGGCTGCGATTGTCGGCAAAGTGCTGGAGAAATCCGGCATGGACAAGGGCTTGGTGCGTCCGCTCACCACCGCATTTGTAAAAGGTGCTACTACCGAAGGCCTTACGGAAGGTGCACAGGAAGCCATCAGCATTGCTGCCGAAAAGTTTGTAGGCGATAACCCGTTGGTGTTTGGTAGCAAGGAATGGAACCGCATCATGGAGAGCGCCGTTGCTGGCGCAGTTGCAGGTGGCGCGTTCAGCACGGCGGGTAGAAGCGTAGAAAAACTGCGCGAGAGCGCCGAGCAGAAACGTCAAGAAGCAGCAAAGGCTGAAGCCGAAGGAAGGGCGCAAGAAGCAGAACAACTGCGGCAAGAAGCTGCACGTATTGAACAGGAAGCGGAAGCTGCCAGCGCCCAGATCGAAGCCGCGCAACGCCCCACTACAGAAGCAGAGCAAGAAGCCTACGGTGTTGGTGAAACAACTGGCCCATACAGCCCTGTTCAGCAGTTTGGCGCAATTACGCCGCAAGAATTTAAGAAGCAAGAAGCGCAGTTCAAGAAAGATCAGCAAGCACTTAAAGAGCGCCTTGCCGAGTACACGCCTGAATCGTTTGTCTCTGAGGAAGGCAAGCCGCTGGTCAAAAAAGGTGAGTTGGATCTTGCTGGCCTCGCCCAACAACCCAGTCCGATTGAGCAAACGCTCCAGAAAGCCGAGTCTCCGCTTGATCAACTTCAACAACGAGGCATGCGCAAGGGTGAGTTGGGCCTTGAGCAAATGCGGGATATCGGGTGGAACGAAGACTGGAATGCTCTCGTACCCAACATTGCAGAACTCAGACAGCCCGAATTTCGGAAGGCGCTTACCAGTGACGTAACCATCCCGGTTGAAACCCGACAAGGAATCATTGAGGCTGCAAAGAAGGCAACCCTGCCTGACGGCACGCCCATCGTTCCCAAGTCTGCCAAGTATTCATATCCAGACATCACTTCTACCAAGATTGATGACCTGCGCAAGATCTCCAAGGAAGTGTTTGGAGTTGGTGCGAGCGCCAGTTTTCTGCGGCAACCCCCCGGAAAGAATATTGGGGAAGGCGGTATCGCTGGTTTGGATCTGGCAAATCCCGAGCATGCTCCTCAAATTCGTGCTGTGCTTGAGGGACTTTTGGAGGGAAGCGAATACCGTAACCGCACTACCGTTGAAGGCGCGTCCGAAAAACTTGAACGGCTGCTTTCCAGACTCCCCAGTGCTGAAGGAGAACAACGTGTTACAGGAATTGACACAGAAGCAGGTGGAGCAGGCGTTGAAGCTCCTGTCGCTGGAGGAACCCCCGGAGGTGCTGCCGTACCCGCTGAACCGACTGAACGAGGTGGAGTGGGTGCTCCTGAAGTCACTCCTCGACGGATTGTTGGAGGAAAAGAAACGCAGCCGGGTGCACTAGTCGAGGAAGAAGTACCAGTTGAAGAGAAGATTGAAGACCTTCGCAGCCAGTTGAGCAGGCGCAAAAACCTCACGCCCGAAGAAATTAAAGCGCTTGAAGCTGAAGCGGCTGCGAGTGAAGCACCAGTAGAGCCTCTTTCAAGCAAGGAACAGAGAAAAGCCGCTAAAGAAGTTATAGGCGAGCACTACCTTGACCCGGATTCGCACCTGTACTTGCCAAAGTATCAAGGGCCGGAGTTTGACGCCACCCAGCGTGCGTTTGCAGAGCGCGGAGACATTAATGGGCTTCTGCGTAACTTACTCGACTCCACCAGAGATCCTGCCATCAAGCAGGTGCTACGCCGCCTGCGCTCTTTGAATCTCAAGACAAAACTGGTGATTGGCGACCCGACTGGGCCGTTGTCGCTTGAGAATCCTGCGTTCCGTGCGTGGTTTGGTGATAGCAAAGTTGTTGATGAGAATGGGAACCCGTTGCGGGTGTATCACGGTACCGACAAAGATTTTGTTTCTTTTGATGTAGCTCGCGCGGGGGAAAATACTGACTTTGGGATATATGGGCGTGGGATTTATTTTGCGGCGGACCCAAGCACTGCAAACGCGTATGCAGCAGATAACTCCGGGGCAAAAGTTCTTCCCGTATTCGTTGCTATAAAAAATCCGTACTATTGGCCCGAAGAAAAAAGAGTTGTTCGTAGTCGTTCTGAAGCTGAAGCTCTTTCCAGAGAATTAGAAGCTCAAGGATATGATGGAATAATTATTGCTTCGGGTAAAAAGATGGAAGTAGTCGCCTTCCGCCCTGAACAAATCAAATCCGCCATCGGCAATATTGGCACCTACGACCCAACCAACCCAGACATCCGATACGCAGCAAACAAATCCGGTTCCTACGATCCCGCTACCGACACCATCATGCTCGATCCCAAGGGCGGGATGAACGCGCACACCTTTATCCATGAGGTTATGCACGCTGCTGTCTCCAAAGTATTGGCTAACTCCAACCACCCGCTGACCAAGGACTTTGAAAAGTTCTTCTTGTCCATCAAGGACAGGATGGGCGGTGCGTACGGTGGCACAAATTTGCAGGAGTTTGCGGCTGAGTTGATAAGCAACCCATCATTCCAAGCGCTGCTCAAGACCATCAAGACACCGAAGAGCGAGAGCTTGTTCATGGCTTTCCTCCGCAAGATCGCGGAGTTCTTTGGGTTTGCGCGTGGGACAACTGCGTTCGATACCGGCCTCAAGTTCATTCACGACACCATCGATATCACCAACGGTATCGAAGCATCTTTGGGCGAGCGTATGTTCCTCGGGGATGGAGACATGTCGCTTGTTGCCAAGGCTGGCAACGCAATGCCCCCGCTTGTTGGACGCACCGTAGAATCCACTCGCAATCTCATATCCAAACTGACCGAGAGTGGCACGTTGCTTGAAGAAGCGCTTGGCGCTTTCCGGCTGGATAACCTCATCAAGATGTACGGCAAGGAACTGCCTTCCATTAGCACGTTGCAGGATGTGCTTGAAAAGCGAGCCGCACGCGAGGAACTCGATATCCGTGGAGTCAACAAGACTTACACCGATGCCGTTGCCGTGCAGCAGAAGTTTCCCGCACAAATGCGCAAGATGGACGAGCTTTCCATAGAAGCCAGCAAAAAAGAAGTTGATATCACCAAGCCGTTCAAAAAGAAACAGCTTTCTCCGAAGCGCTTGGAGCGCATGTCTCCGACTCAGCTAAACGTATTCAACTCTGCTGAAGCCAAGCGGGAGGACGAGCACCGGTTGCTGCGCGACCAGTACCTGAAGCTGCCACCCGAAGTGCGCAAGGTGTATGAAACCATTCGTCAGGAGTACGACGAAGCGTTCTACCGGTACCGGCAGTTGCTCGAAAAAGCAGCCGAAGGGAATGAGAGCCTGACTGCAACCCTGAAAGACGAGTTTGAGTTAAACCATCCGCTGACGGGGTACGTGCCATTCCTGCGTGGTAAAGGTGACTTTTGGCTTGAGTTTGTCAATCCGGAGAACGACGCTCCGGTAAGCATGGTGTTCGATACCGTGCGCGAACGCGACCAATTTATTGCGCAGAACCTGAAAGGTATTGACCACCGCAAGTTCCAACGCCTTGAGGACATCGCATATAGCGCTAATCGTGTGCCCCCTACCCACTTTATTTCAAAAGTTATTGCCGGATTGCAGAGCAAGGGGGCCAGCCAAGAGCACATCAACAGCGTATATCAAGCATACTTGGCTGCGTTCCCTGCGGAGTCAATTGCCAAGCAGTTCATGACCCGGCGTGGTGTCGAAGGGATGAACAAGGATCTCATCCAAGGCTATGGCGACCTCATGGTGCGTTGGACGCGCAAACTGAACAACTCGGAGTTTTTGCCGCAGATTGACCAAGCCCTCATCCAGCTTGCACAAGAAGCCAGTGAGCAGTCACCTTCGGTTGTGGCTGTGGCGAAAAGCATCCTGCGCCAGAAAGACTTCTTCCACAATCCGACTTATGGAAAGATCGTTCATGGTGCCACGGCTCTGAGCTACTACGAGTTCATGGCTGGAAACATCTCGTCAGGCATTATCAACCTGACTTCGCTGCCGTTGATGGTGTTTCCGATACTGTCGGGACGGTTTGGATTACAGGCACCGGGTGCTCTCATCTCTGCCATGCGGGAAGCCGCTCCGGGTAATGACTGGGCAAGCAATCCCAAGTACGCTGCGCTTTATTCTGCGTTGATGGAACACGGGCAGCTTGAGCACACGGTAGCCCGTGAAGTACTGGAAGGTCGGCGCAAAACCACGGGTGAATTCAACAGTTTTGGCGCAAAGGTAATGGAGTTGGTGTCCATTCCGTTCACCGTGAGCGAGAAGTTCAACCGTGCTTCCACGGCAATCGCTGCCTACAACCTTGAGTATGAGCGCACCAAAGACAAGGAAGCGGCAATCAAGTACGCACTAGATACCGTCCGCACTGCGCATACGTCGGGTATGGCTGTTACGGGTTCGCGGTGGTTTCAGACTCCGATTGGGCGTATCTTCGGGACGTTCAAAGCAATTATTTGGCAACACGCGTTTGTGATTGCACGTGCATTCTATGAAGCGGCGGCAGGCAAAGATGCTGACGTAAGAAACGCCGCACGTAAACAGTTGGTGGCTATGTATGGAATGGCAACGGCGTTTGTTGGTGTCAAGGGAATGCCGTTCTACGGGGCTACATCGCTAATCATAGAAATGATTGCTAGTTTGTTTGGTGATGATGAGAAACCCTTTAACCTTGATGATATTTTGCGCGAAAACCTCCCAATGTGGTTGTACAAGGGGTTTGCCAACTACTTGTTGAACGCGGAGATCTCAAGCCGTGCGGCACTTGCGTCCGACATAATTTTCCGTGATGACCCGCGCGGGATAGCCGAAAACGGGTATTTTCTTTCTGCAATGCAGCAAGCTGCTGGCCCCCTTGGGTCAATTGGTATCAATACAGAACGGTCTATCAAGTACTTCAAAAATGGGGAAATACAGCGTGGTTTGGAAGCCATCCTGCCAAGCGCGTTGCGTAACCCGCTGAAGGCTTGGAGGTACTCGCAAGAAGGTGTGGTAACACGCGACGGCTTGCCAATCATGGAAGATATCAACGCTTATAACGTCGCTATGCAGGTGGTTGGATTTGCACCGGCAGATTTGTCAAACCGTTATGAGATGCTTTCTTCGGGTAGACAATACCAGCGAGAGACGCAAGAACGTAGGCAAGGGGCGCTGCGGTTGTTTGAGATGGCAGTCAAATCAGGAAGTGTGGCTACGTATTATGAAGCCATGGACCGCATCCAAAAATTCAACGATGCGCATCCGGAGTTTGCCATCACTGAAGAGAGTCTTCAGCGTTCTGATCGGGCCACCAAGGCAGCAGAAAAGAACACTATCTACGGGGTTCGATTCAATAAAAACCTGATACCGGAACTTCGTAGGGAAATATTCGGAGACGAGGAATAAAAAAAGCCCCGGTGTTTAACCGGGGCTAATCAACTCAATTGGAGAATGCGGAGGGACTGTAGCATCGACCCGCCATACTCGCAATCCCAATATGTTGTGCTCCACCACCTGTTTGGTAAGCACGGGTATCTTCAGCCGTTTTGCCTCTGCCAGCACGTACTTCTCCACGGCACGGCGCTCAACGCATGGTATGAAGAAAGAGGTGCCGGGGTGGAACTTATTCCACTGGATCAGGAGGGGGATCCCCATTATCTTCATCGGGCTTTAGCAGTACTGGATCTTTGAAGAACCCTAATTTCTTGGTATCAAAACACAGGGCATTGACGGGGGCTTGAGCGTTGGCAACGGTGCCAGTTGTCATGCGTTTCTTCTTGACCCCAAGTAGCGACCCGTTCTTTCGGTAGGGGGCAATCGTCTCCTCGTAGTTTGCCATCACCTTGGCGCAGTCCTCGCGGAACGCCCGAGCCACAATAAACAGCATCTTGGTGTCAGGCTCATACCGAATGGTCAGCGCTCCACGGGGTTCACGGATGGGGGCATGCTCCAGTCCCGTGCGGTTATCCCTGTCGCCGTTGATGACGAGAATCTCGTGGAAGTGTCGTTGCAGGAACGCGCCAAGGAATTCATCCGTATCAAAGGCGTACTCACTAGAGCGCCCACGGGCTTCCTCGATCAATGAGACTGCATAGTTGAACACGGGTTTGATGGGGATGTCATGCAGTCCCCAGTGCTTGGCAAGGGTGCCTCCTGCGATTGACAGCGAAGCCATGCCTGCCCAAAAGCGCTCGGCATTCTTTACCTTTGCCACCTGATCCATGCGCAACTGCGTGTCTGCCAACACCTTCTGAATGTCGGGCAGTTGAGTCACCATGTTCTGCGCCAGTATGTCCACGGCATGCCCGTAGTTATGGAACAGTCGCTCAAAGTGCAAGCGTGACCACGTGGCATCTTCTTCCCCGGTGGCTTTCATGGGGATCTCAAGAATCCGCTTCAACTCACCATCAGGATAATTCTTGAGCGATAGCAGTACGTCAGTGATGTAGCGGTTGGATGAAGTAACCATACCAGTCTGCCACTTGGCGTGGTTCAAGCGCTCTGCGTTCTCATGCTGCCGCATGCGGTTCTTGCCACGACCCGAACTTACGTCATAAACAAGTTGTGACAAGTGCTCGGGAGGCATGTTGGTTATCTCATCCATAGTCACGCACAGGTTCTGCATAGTGCCAAGTCGCTGCATACAGGCGTTGAGCGTGTCTTTACGGGTGAGCATTAACTCTTTGGGACGCCCGTAGATGCTGTTGATGGCTTGTAGAACGGTGGTCTTGCCTGATCCTGATTCCCGACTGACGAGGTTGAGAAGGAACCCATCAAGCACGGTGAACTTCATCAGTAGACTGCCAAACCCAAGGAAGAAAGCAAACGCCTTGCGCTCCATGCCGGGGTTGGCGTAGATGTTGATGACATCTTTCCATACTTGGAAGTCACCCTTTGGCTTGAATAGCGGTATGTGCGGCATGGTGGGCGCAGCCGGAGGGTTGAATCCGATCTTGTCTGCCCGAATCTCTCGATCTCCGACAATGATGGCATCGTTGTTCTCTGTCCAACCAAACTGTTTGTGTGCGTTCTCGGCAATCATTCTCATCTGTAATTCTTCCACCCATCGGGCAATGTATTGCATAAGTTTTTCCTGTTTCTTCCCAAGCACCGTTATGCCATGAGAGGCAACAGTGCCCACAAACTTCTCCTTGGACATAGCGTCCTTCAGGGACATGATGAAGTCCCGCACACCATCTTGGGGTAAGTGCAGACGGAGTTGAATTGTCTCGCCCAAGTCAGGGTCTTTCATGCGCTTGACCACGTAAAAGTCGTACGCATAGATCAACTCATCAGCCGGTTCGTCTTTGTCCTCGCCTTCCTTGTTGTGTCTGAAAATGCCGCCGTTTTTGCCACGGAAGAATGGAAACGGATACTTGGGGATGTGGTAGACGGTTTCTTCTTTCACATCTCCGTTGATGATTTGCAGACCCGTAACGATGTTGTCTGCTTCGGTAGCCTCGACGATCTCCTTGCCAATCTGAATCGGGGAAGTGATCCTCTGCTTGCACCCTTCGCAGCCACTCGGGTTCAGCTTCTTGAACGTATCGCAGGTGTACGGTCCTTTGGTTTCTCGTGCTTTCTTGTCTGTAGTCTCAGCGTTGTACTCCGGATGCTGCTTTGATATCGCGTGAATGCCCTTGTCCCGGTCAACACAATGCTGCGCAATCGACAACCCGGCTCTCCACAGTGGCTCCTCAATAGTGGCTTGGTTGTCGTAGATGTGGGCAATCTGTGCGCAACCTTTGCCCTCCACAGACTTGATGAGGATTGTCTTAAACTTTGACTCGGTGGCCCCCATCAACGCCGCAGTCACGGCATCCATCGGACGCTTGAAGTCCTTGCGGTCTAGTGCCGAGAGAATGTCCTGCGTGGGTTCCAACAACTGCTTCATCCGCTCGTTGGGCACAAGCGGCGCGAAATACAGGATCTCTACAGGGATCGGGTTAGTCGGGTCTTTGACATGATCAGACCCCACCATGCGCAAGACACGCGCTGCATCGGCCGGTACTGCGTAGTCAATCTCAAACTTGTGCTCGGTGCACAGGTTCTTCAGGCGCTCGGCGTATGGCTTCCAGTCCTGACGGAGCATCTGCTCCTCAAGAATCCAGTACACGTGTGCCCCGCGCCCTGATCGAACGATGGTGGGCTTGGGTAAGCCAGTTGCCTTGCAGAAGTTCTTGAGCGCAACGAGTCCATCATCCAACGTGGGGTACGGTTTGCCTTCACCGCAATCAAGGTCGATGAAGAAAGACTTGAGAGCAAGCGCGTTGGTTGCATAGCGTCCGCTCTCTTTGGGGCCAAACTTCGCCAAGGCGAAGAAAGAATTGAAACCAGCGCTTTGTAGTTCGTTTGATTGCGCACTAAGTTGTTCTACAGATGTTGCGAACCGCTGCCGGACCTTGTCCTTTGTATTCCCCCAGTTGCAGTAATGCTCACCCTCCGACAAGGGTGGAAGCACCGCTGAGAGAAACTGCTCCCGTGTTGTCATTAGCCGCCTTTGGAATAGCCGTCAAAAGATGAGTAGGGCAGGGATGTGACGGCGCATCCTTTTCGGGTGCGACCCTAGCCCCCCTCAAACCGTTACGACAACTTCTCAATCAACTTATTCATCCTGTCAAGATGTTTGTCAGCCACGTGTCGTTCACCACGGAACCATGCATATACTGACATGCGGCTGACTTTGAAGTAATTGGCGATATCAATAACAGGAATGTCGTTCTTGATGCATGCCTTCGCCAACTGAACCCCGATGAGATTCGGATTGGCGTTCTTGACGCTTTGTATAAAGAGTGTGGAATATCCCTTTGCCATCACTCATCGTCCCAGTCAGACAGCACCTTGGACAGATCTTTTTTGTCCGCAACAGGCTCTTCCTTCTTGCTGCTGCGCTTTACTGGTTCTTCGATCTGCACCTCGGGTTCAGCCTTCTTTTCTTCCTTGGGTGCTGCCAGTTTGGGAGCCTTCGCACCGTCTGCCTCGGCAACCGTCATCGTAATGGCGCGTCTCGCGGTGTCTGTCCTGCCTTGCTCGATGGCAACCGCATGCTCCTGCGCATCCAAAACACGCAACGGTTTGAACGTGATCTTGGGCGTGGCGCTGTCGGTGTCAAACCGCATCTCGGTAACGACCGCCGTGATGGGGATACCTTTGCTGCCAATCATCTTGGCATAAGTTTGCAGGGGCCACTTGCCGGGGGAACCTTCGCCAAAGATCGACGCAGCAGGAAGCGTCAACTGGAAAACATCTCCCTTTACGTCGTTAGCGAGGACGACTGCCAGACGCTGACTAAAGCGGCAAGCGCGGCTGTCGCCTTGACCTGATCCTTTGACGTTTTGGGGGCAGTCCACGCAGCGTTTGGCTTGCGGATTGGCCGACTTGGAATCAGGCACTTCGCCATCAGCAGACCAACAATCCGGTATGGTGACATCACCACCCTCTGTGTACTGCTTGAGGTAGAAGCTGCGAGACACTTTGGCAGCGGCGTTGACGATCACCACATTCATGGTGCGCTCTTCGTTCTTGGCAATCTCTTTGCCGTTGACCATCATGCGCCACACACCGCCACGGATGGAGATGCGCTTCATGCCCCCACCGCCGCCACCCATCAGCGACTTGGTTACATCGTCGATTTCCAGTTCCTTGAGATAGGAAGGAAGCCCTGTGTCCAACACTGCAAGTTCGTTGCTCATTGTTGCTCCTTATCGTTTGATGATGGTTACGGTTTGGTTTACTTCAGCATTCAAGCCGGGGGGAAGCAAGTGCGGGTTCTCCTCAAGAAACTGCGACATGTTTGTGTTGTTGATACGCTGATGCATGAGTGAGAAAGCGTCATTCTCCTTGATGAATTTGTAGAAAGAATCCCAGTCAGAAGTCCAAAAGTTCTTGCTGACCCTGCGGGAGACAGTGCCGTATTGAGTACGGATGGTGGATGCACCTTGCTCTTTGCAGATTGCAAGCAGTTCGTTCGCCACAAGATCCAACTGTTCTTTTAGTTCTTCGTCTTGCTTCGCCAATTCACGGCGCTTGTCGCGGATCTTGGTGTATACCCGTGCCAGTTTTTCGGCTGTCGGTTTGTCGCTCATTCGCACTCTCCTTTTGTCAGATTGAATTAAGTATGGGGGCTGTGTATTACACTGTCAAGTCCTCTTCGATTTCATTTTTGTAAAGTTCAACGAGTCGGTTGTGGATATCCATCTTCTCTGACAACATCTTATATATACGCTTCTCGACAGGGCTGCCTTCAATGTGCACAACAGTGCATGGGTTACGTTGACCAGCGCGATGCACACGAGCGTTCGCCTGTAGATAAGTTTCCGTAGATGTGATCGGTCCCCACCACACCACCACGTTGGCAGCGTGGAGAGTTACCCCGTGCGCGGCAGCTTGGGGCTGAATGACGAGAACGTGTGGTGATGCTGTGGTTTGGAACGAATTAAAAATATCTGTACGTTTGTTGACTGGCACCCCGCCGTGAATCATTTCACATTCAATTTTGTTTACACGAAGCTCTGAAGTGATGATCTCGATGGCATGTCTGAACGGGGCAAATACAATAACTTTGTGGCTTGCTTCCTCGATGACCTCAAGTAGCGCACTCATCCTGTTCTTGGCGTCGAACGCCACAGTCTCACCAGTATCCGAGTAGACCGCGCCACACGACAATTGAAGTAATTTATTAAGATTGGCAGCAGCATTGATTGTTGTAATCTCCTCCCCGGCTGCGTGCGTCGCCATGTTCTTGCGAAGTATTTCGTAATACTTCTGTTGCTGTGGAGTCAGGGGGACTTCCCGCGTCGTGTACGTCATCTCCGGTAGGTCAAGGCATTCTTCTTTGGTGAACCGGATCGCGGGTTGCAGGGCTTCGTGAACCGTACGCTCGGCTGACTTCTTTGGTATCCACTTGAACTGTGTGATCTTGCTCATCACCTGATCACGGAATGACCCAAAAAACTTTGGTACGCCGTTGGGGTTGACGATCTTTGCCAGTCCGTACGCATCAACAGGTGACTGGGCAGCGGGTGTTCCTGTCAGCATCCATACCCAAGTCTCGGGCTTGATCAGTGAATTCAACACTTTCCAACGTCTCGTGCTGACATTTTTGTAGGCGTTGGCTTCGTCTACCACGATTAAATCGAACGCTGCTTCTTTTACGGCGTCCGCAATGATTCCCAAACCGTCGTAGTTGATGATCACGTATTCAGCTTCGGACTGCACTGCGTCAATACGCTTGTCTCGTGAATAACTGTGGGCGATAGCCACCGTGCGGTGCATGGCAAACTTGAACAGGTCTGCTTCCCATGCGGATGACATGATTGACAGGGGGCAGATGACGAGCACCCTGCGTATAGCGCCGATCTTCATCAAGTAGTCGGACGCCCATATCACGCTTGAAGTCTTGCCCGTGCCCTGCTCGTTGAAGCAGAACGCACGGCGGTGCATGGTGAGGAAGGCAGATGTGGTGCGTTGGTGGGCGAACGGCCTGTACAGTCCGGGCCAATCGTAATGCGCCTCGATGGGGGAGGGCACGTTCTTCATGCGCATGTTCTTGAGGACTTGTACTTCTTCCAGTCCCCACTTCACCAACACTTCGTGTTCGCTGATCTGCTTTGACTTCGGGATCACCGCAGTGATACGGCTTGGCTCACGTACCTTCAGCAGCAGCGCTTTGTTTTCTATTATCTGCACACACTCTCCAATGGTAAAACACCCAAAAGTGGTCTTTTGAGTTGAAAATTCTTGGCTACTTACGGTAGCCACTCGGTCTGCTCACGCTCCTAAATAACGCGCAGACTGGTGTGGTTCTTGGGAGAGTGACTTTGGGTCACGATGCGTTTCATACACTCACACCTGAATCCGAAACGCACTTCCAACGAGACTACAATTTACCGCCGAGGCTGCACCGTGTCAACCCCGTTTGCGTTCTTTTTTGCTGACCTCGGACACAAGGTTGCCTTTGCTGTCACGCTTGAACGAACGGTTGGCTGACCGAGACTGCACCTTCAACCCGTCACCGTTCGTGCCGCCCTTGTCGAGTGCTTTCACGTGGGCAACGTCCATGCCATCACCCTTGCGGACCTTGCCCTCTTTCATCAGCTTGTACCGCGCACGGTTACGTGCCATGCGCTTCTTGACCTGTTCGGGAGTCCCTTGATACCGCTCGTACTCCTGCGCGTAGTTACGCTTTGCCATTTAATTTCTCCCTTCGTGCAATTTCTCTTTGGATGTACCAAGCCGCCTTACGCAGATCTTCGATAGCATCGTTTTTAAGATCGGCTCTCCAAATATATTTTACAGCGTTTCCAAGGCAGAAGTTCATATGTTCTGTAATGTCCACACATTCCACCCCGCTAGGATGGTTCGTATAGTGCTTGGGGCGTTCAACCGCGTCGTGGATTACATCCCTCAAGGTCTGCTCTTTCATGCTGACTTTTCCTCATCCTTCAAGAAAGTATCGAGCGCCTTGATCGCCGCTTGCACCTTGGCTTCGTCATAGACCTGATTCGGTCCCGACCATCCATCCCCTTCAAGGCGGCAAGTCAAAAGCGCATCAAGAGCAATCTGCATCGCATCCGCTCGGGTCATTTACTTACCCCTCTTTGGTTCCCAATGAGTACAGTCGGTAACAGGACACCACCCCTTGCATGTGAAGTTTGGGCGTGGGTTCCATACATCCAGTTCCAACGCCTTCTCCAACCGCTCGGTGTCTTCAAACCATGGACGCCACATCACAAACTCATCGCGTGCATGGAAGTCGGCTTTTACAAAATCATTTGCCACAACAAACAGAAGTCCTGCTTTTACTTTCTGCACTTGTGGGAAGTGCTTGAACACCGACAGCGCCATCAACTCCAACTGCTTCACATCTGCATACTTGGATGACTTGCCCGTTTTGTAGTCCACGATCCAAGCGCGGTCAGGCTGAAGCACAATTAGATCCGCGATACCCCGCCACCACACGTTCTGATCCAAGAATTTGCACGGCTCCAACTGGTATGTCAACCCCATGCGAAACTCGCACAGCTTTTCCCCCTCCTTCTCCTTCAGCGTCTGCAATGGACGCTGCATGAATTCAAACTCTTTGGGGATCGGGGTGTCGTTCTTGATGTATTCCTCCGCAGCCTTGTGCGCACGGTTTCCATAGATGATGGCATCCGATAGCGGTTCGGTTATGTCCTTCTTAACTTTGAGTCGGTAATACTTGTGCGGACACTGCTTGAACAGGTCAAGAGACGAGTAAGACCATGTGTAACTAGGCTTTGCGCTCATATTTTTTTCTCGGCTTGATGGCAGCGATACCCTCTTTGTCGGGCGTGATAGCCCGTGCGGTCATCATGGCATCTGCCATTTCATAAGCCCGTACCGAAACAAATTCATCGTCAGGTAAATTTTTTCCTATCAACCCCAACATGGCAAACATCGCCATGAAGTCACGTAGGTATTCCTCGTCTTTGCTCATGTTGCTCCTTTTCGTGAAGGATTGCGGTACGTGCGAGTCTTGCTTCAACGATTGCGTGAGTCGCTTGTATTAGTGCCTCGTTGTAATCCCGTGCCAACATCGCGTCGTGCAGCTTCTTCAGTGCTCGTTCCGCTTTCATGCACGGCATTGCGTAGTCGATGATGTCGCTCATTCATATCCTCAAATAAATGTTCAATTTCTTTTTGATACCGCACAAGTAACGGCAATCCGTGAAAGATTTGCCCCGTCAGTTCGATGGCTTTTTCGTGAGCCAAGTCTGTTTCCCATATGTCCGACAATATCTGCTTTTTACCCGCAGCTACCAATTCATATGCCCGACTAGTGCTTACGCGAAAAAACTTACCGATCTCTTCGTATGTATAACTTTGCCGTCGTAGATAAAGAGCAAAGCGCCGTCTAATTTTTGTCTCGTTTCTTTTAGCACTCTCCATAACTCTTCCCCATTCCCGATTCACAATTCAAAGGTAACGTCTGCGCCCAATCGGGACGCCAACGCATGCACTCCTCAACGTACGCCCGAGCCTCGTCGGCTTCTTCTTCGGGTGCAACACAGCACACAGCGTCGTGTACTGTCAAGACCACCTGATACTTATTGCCGATTTTCAGCATCTGTTCGGCAATCACGCACCGTGCCAAGGCTTGGCAGATGTTCTCGGTCAGCTTGCCACCATAGATCTTGACCGCGCCTCGCCGTGTGTCATAAACATATTCCTCGTTGCCTTCAGGGGTAGTAGTTGTACGTACACCTTCATACCGCTGCCATAAACCACTTGGTAGGAGAAACCCCTGTCTACGGGCGTCAAACTTTACGGCATCAACAACCCCGTAGTCAGCCGCATTGTTCGTGACCATTGCCTCGATGCACCGCTGTCCTTGTTTCCACAACGCGGGGATGTGCTTGTACGTACCCCGATAGACGCTGATGATGCGTTGGGCTTCCTGCTCTTCTATGTCCACACCGAATGTCTTTAACTGCGCCTGAAACTTCTTGGCGCCCATGCCGTACCCCGCGCCAAGAATCGTAGTCTTGCCGACGAACCGTTCTTCCTTGGTTACTTCTTCGGCGGGTTTGTTGTAGATGGCAGAGGCCATGATCTTATAAACATCTTCACCCTTGGCGAACGCTTCAACCAAGTCATCCTGCCCCGCCAACCACGCCACCGTCCGCGCTTCGATCTGACTGGAGTCGCAATCGATGACCACGTAGCCCTCGGGGGCTTGAATGGCTTTCTTCAACTTACCGGCGTTCTGCCCACGGCTCGGAAGATTCTGAAGATTGATCTTGTCATCACCGCCCCACCGCCCAGTATGGGCTGCGTAGTATTTAATAGGTACCGGCAAAGGACCACGTTCGGAGATTTGTATAAACCTCTCTGTACGTGTTTCCTCAAGAGTGGTCTTGGTCCCCAACCGAGCACCGACCAAGGTCTGTATCTTCGGATCAGGATGCTCAAGCAACGCCTTGAAGTTCTCATCGGTTTTGGCGAATGCCCATGCTTCCTTGCCAGTACGGGCAGAGATCTTCTTGGGTGGGTCTACGCCGAGCTTGAGAAGAAGTTCTGCAAACTTGTCGTTAGACATGAGGATGTCTCGGTCGGTGGCCGCAGCCTCAAGCAACTTTGCCTTGTTTGTTTTTACGTTCTCCAAGTGCTGCTTCAAGAGCGCCGTGTCCAACACCAACTTCGGCTCGATGAACATGCGCAGGGTGCAGTCTATGACCTTGAGTTCCTTGGAGGGAAACCCGTCAAGAAACTTATTAAACAAACTAAAGGTAAGACCAACATCATTGATGCAATAGTTACCGTAAGCAGCAAGGCTTTCAGAATCAAAATCAGTACGCCGTTTGCCAATCGCACTAATAACTTCATCCCCTTTGACTCCTATGTTGTAGCGTTCGGCAAGTGCCTTGAGACTACCGCCCGCATCCACCCCATGTATCGCCCGCGCCATGCACAGCGTATCGAGCCACGCCTTCGGCTTGATGCCAAACTTCCATGACAGGATTGCCCCATCGAATTGGGTGTTGTGCGCAAGAACAAACGAGTTCGCCCAGTCAAACTGCCGCAGCCACGCAGCAACTTCTTGGTGTGTTCCGCTAAACCACTGCGGTTCATTCTTGTCCTCGGCTATGGCTACGCCAATAACCTCAAACAAATCGTGGCGTACGTATTCTTCTGTGGTTAGCTTCGAGAGGCTGAAAGCCTTGTCGTAATAAGTTTCAAAGTCAATCGTCAGTATCGCCATCACATTCTCGGTTTTTTCTTTCTAGTTCTTCTCGTAGGGATTCAATCAGTCTGCGCTTATTCACCACCGGCAACTTGGTGATGTTGTTTTTTGGAACGGGGACTACCCTTCTTATTACCTTCGGCTTTTGATCAGGCTTTGGCTTGGTTGACAGTCTTGTTGTCTGCGCTGTCTCGACAAATGTCTCGTGGGTTGAGAACCGATGATCGCACTTCATGCACCTACGCCGACGCCAAACAAACGTATCAAACTTCTGCGTCTCAATAACTTCTGTGGCGTAACTACACTTCATGCATTTCATCTGTTCTTTTTCCGGCTTTCGTTTGCCATCCGATCTTTGATGCGCCGCTTGCGCTTGGTCAGTTGCTCTTCACGTGGGGTAAGTCGGCGCGTTCTTGGCGTGAACTTGTTCATTCGATTTCCCCCAACTTACGTAGGAAGGTTACAAATTCTTCGCCCGGTTCGACGCTTTTGAACCGCATGTTTTTGGGGTGCTCTTTTTTGATGAGGAACCCCGCTTTGCATAGTTTTTTGAGGTGGTTATGGATTGTAACGTGTGACGCAAACTTCTGCTCCACAATCTTCATGACAGTAGTTGTGTTGTTATCGGCGCAAAAGACCTCGTTAAGAATAAAGATGTCGGTAGTGTTAAGGTTGTTCACCCGAGCCAGTTGCATGGCAAGCATGAGGTTTTGGAACTTCATTGTTTTCTCCGTTGGGAAAAGTATATGGCATTACCGACTTGGTGTCGGGGATAAATGAGATTCTCGTTCGTCAGGTGGAGGAGGTAACGGGATGCCTGACGCTTGCTCACGCGCAAGTAAGCCGCAACGTCTGATGCGCAAGCAGAGAAACGACTCCGAACAAATCGTAATGTCCGAAGCCGCTTCCCATCGCTTGGCCTAGCACGGGGCTTTAGAAGAGAAGGTTGTTTCGTACTGCGTTCGTGAGCCAAGGTATTTCTTTCTCTGTGATGACCAAGGCTGTACCACCGCTTTCTCTGATCTCTCGGAGGTTCTTCTCTTGCAGCGGTGTGGTGGTGTTGTCCCCGGCTTTACACTCGATGCCGATGAACCGTCCCTTCCAACACGCCACAATGTCAGGAACCCCCGAGCGACCATAGCCACCCGTGACTGGGTAGAAGTAGTACGCGCCACACTCTTTCAGTATGGCAACGACCTTCTTCTTAACCTTTGCCTCGGGCGTCATCGCTGCGCGTAGCGTACTGGATGGAGGTGATCAACTTGTGCTCCAAGTAGCGGATGATGGCAAGCGCATCCTCATACTTCTTGTTGGCTTCATCCCTAGCGGTGGCCAAGTCAACCGTCTGATCCACCAAGTAGGAGATGGTTTGCACATCGTTCTCACGCGCCGGATCAAGTTTCACCTTCCCCGGTTTATTAAACGTATTTAATAGTTTGTACTTGCGCGTCTTGGTATTGTGCTTCAGCAAGCCCTGCTTCTTCATCTTGGACAGAGTAACCCAAATGTTTTTGTCCTTGATTTTCGTGTCCTCCATGAGTTGCTTGGGGGAGAACCCTTCAGGGTGGTTCTTTGCGTAGTTGGTGATCTTCTGTATTTTGGTGAGTTTCACTGCTCTGCTCCTTGAGTTGAGTTGGATATCTTTGTTAGTTGCTTATGTTCTTTGTGGTTCAGGTACACGTAGATCATATGGTCTGTAAATTTTCTGCCGAGAATTTCTCCTTGTCCTGTTTTGTTGACATCACACAACCGCAACAACGCTACACGCTCACGCACCCAGTCAGGCACCAACCGTCCGTCCAGTACCTCTGTGGTCAGCATCTTGTTGTCGAGCACGTTGATGTAGTCGATGTCCCCGTTGTCCCACACATGCGCAATGACTACGTACCGTAAGTTATTTGATTGAAGCATAGTTACAGTTAGTCCAACCCTTTCAATATATGGAAGCATGAGGCATGCGTCAAGTGGAGGGCGTGAATTTTTCCCTGTCCACCTGAACCCAGTAGCCTTTCTGCGGATCGCGCTTGCCGACCTCGGGAACGTACTTGTCCTCTTCGCACAGATTCAACAGAGCAATTTGTTGCCGTATGACATCAGGCACGGACTCCATGTTCTCGTAAGTCCATGACAGGTTTGCCATGCCCGAATTCATCCTGCCATCCGCGATAACACTAACGATCCCATCAGGTTGTTGGTACACGTAAAGAACAAACGTGTTTTCAGATGACGCGGCTTTCTCCCTGCGTATCGCTTCCAGTTGCAATTCTCGCCCGTGTACGCTGATTTTCTTGAATATGTCTGACTTGAACTGAACACCCACAGAGGCGAGATACAGCACTTCGTTGAGCACATCTTCACGACGCACTTGCGAGACAAGGCTGTTTATTTCGCCTACGGGTTCACGCGCCCACGAATTCATTTCCATATAGATACTTTCGCTACGCCGTGCAAGTTCTTTCGGCTCCAAGGACGTAGCAATATCTTTCAGTTGCCTCAAGGCTTTCTTCGCATCGGAGGTTTGGCGAGTGTTGTATCCGGGTGAGAAATTATTGAACTTCTCATTCTTGATGCGTTTGCTATACAGGTGATATTCATCCTTGCCATCGTCGTTCTTTGAAAGATTAATGATTGCAATCGCCTCTTCCTTCGTCCACTCGTTGAATGGTAGGCGGCTATCCACGAGCCACGCCTCACTCGCCATACGATACTTGACGTTGATCGGATACCGGCTCACGTGCCCGACACTCAATGCGTTGAGCATCGTCACCAAACTAATTTCAGGCACGACACTCGCGTTCGGTTTCTCAAAAACTAGCATGTCACTCTCCCAATTTATTAAAAGGGTTTAATAACTCTCAAAACATTTCCAAGATCTTGTCCACCTTGGCCTTGGTGTCACGGCGCAGATCATCGCTGTTACGCAGCGCATCCGCAGACTTGCCGTTGATGGTGCGCTCCAACTCCTGACGGGCTTGCTCCAACTTGGGATCGTTAGCCACGTTAAGTTTGGTCAGCAGCGCACACAACTCGTTGGCGTTGTCGATGAGGGAATCGCGGAAAATCTTCGTGTGATTCGCCCCATACTTCGTTTCACGTGGAACTTCTGCGTCAGCCAACTTCTCGCTCATATGCTTGACGCACTCATGCAGCCTGTCCCATGCGTCTTTCGTGGCGGAAGCCAAGCGCTCTTCGTAAAACTTCTCGTACTGTGATTGCAACTCCTTCTTGCTTGCCTCGCTCACATCTACGCGGAAGTCACCCACCTCGGGCACGGGCATGAACACGTAGCGGAACCGAAACTTGTCACGCAACTTCTCCACATCAGGGTACTCACCCGCATCGAACAAGTCACCCAACTGGAACGCAGCCGCAGAGACAAGCGTCGGGTAGTCAGCAAGAAACTTCTGCACAAGGTCATCGAACTGCTTCTCAAAGTTACCGAGCATGGCCTTGTAGTCAAAGAAGTTTTTCATGGGTAACAGACGCGCACCGCTATCAGCCCACGGCAACGTCTGATTGTAGTGCCACATGCGCACACCACCCACCAACTTCTGAATGTTCTCCAACTGCAACGCACCGGCAAGCAGATGCTTGTGGTAGTTACCGCCACGTACCTTGGTGTTCTTCGCGGCGTCGATCTCGTCGGACACCTTCTTGTCCATCTTGCGACCCGTCCACACCGACACGTTCACATCGACCAATACAGAACTATTCTGAATCATGATTGCACTCTCCTTGGTTGGTTGCGTTAAGTAGTTTTGAAATTGCGTGTGCTTCTTCGTAACTCATGGTGCCGTACTCCTGCATATAACTCCACTCACTCATCCCACTCCAATTGAAAGCCCGAGCAGGCATGAAAAAGTCACCCACCTGACAAATACCCCACGCATGCTTCACGACACATGCACCGTCTTGCCAACACTCGACGAGATACCCTTCGTCGTGATACCCCACAACGTCGGACACTCCCACCCCTTACCCCAGTCATCACCCACATACCCGTCGGTCAGGATCACCGCACACTCGGGCTTGAGTCGCTTCGCCTTCATGTAGTTCACGATGCATTGCGGCGCAGTCCCGCCACCGCCTCGCGGCTTTGTCGTGCTCAACAGGTTCTCCAACTGGTCACGCTCGTACTTCTCGTGCTGACACACTTGCGTATCCCAATACAGCAGGTCGATACCCTCCGGCGTCACCGTCTTGCAGATCTCACGCAACTCGGACAGGAACGCACCGATCTCCTCCTGCCCGATAGACCCGGACATATCGATAGCCACCGTCATGCGACCAACTGACTCACCGATGCTGCTCGGCATGTAAACATCTTGTCCGATCCACCTACGGGATGGTCTGCGCCACGTGCTCGTATCGCGCTCCTGACAGAAGGAAGTCACGAACTCACGCAGCGCCTCGCGCCAGTCCACCTTCGCCTCGGTCAACTCACCGATCTCACGTGGCACATCGGCAGACATCTTTCCTGCGAGGATCGCACCCTGACGCAGCGCCTGATCGATGTCCTTCGCAAGCGTCTCCTTCTCTTCCTGCGTCATCTCCTCCGCGCCTTCCCAGTCGTGCTCGTCGAACCCATCACCAACGCTGTCACCCTTGACAACTGGAATGTCCTTGCCGACCTGATCCCCCACAGTCTTGACGCGGATCGACCCCGACCCACCCGCACCGCTCGGGCCGATACCCTCGGCTTGCTTCTTCAACCTACGAAACACCTCACCCGCATCGAGCCCACGGTAATCAAAGTCGAGCAGCGCACAGTCAGGCAACTTCACCTCCAAACCTTGCGGGTCAGAGTCGTGGATCAGGATGTTGATCACGTAGTCGCATGCCATGTTCGCCAACATGGGCCAGTCCTTGTATAGATGCTTCCACAAAGTTGTATGCCGGAACGCCTTGTGCAGATTCTCATGCAAGATCACGGCACGGGCTTCCTTCACCGACAACTTGCTCATGAACTTGCGCCCATAGAACGTGTCGCGCCCGTTGGTACACGCAGTCGGAACGTCATCACACACTTCGGTCTTGCCAACCATGATGATCCCCGAGTACAGGCAATACTTCGGGTTCTTCATCAGCCACACGTGCTCCTTCTGAACCATCTGCTCAACAGTCAACTTACCCATGTCACTCTCCTTTATTAAACATGTTTAATTACATGCTCCATTCGTTTCGCCACGCGCTACCGAACGGGGGCCACACCATCACTTGATGGCACACATACTTGTACTCCCGTGCGTTACGTGCCTGACGATCCGACATCGACTCGCGCAACTCCTTGAACTTCGGCTCACGCATACGGATACCCCTACGCACGTACTTCCTGTACTTCGTCTTGCTCCCCTTCAGGTTAAGCATTGGTACGTACATGTCACTCTCCTATTAAAACAACCATTGGTTAGCAATCGCCCAGTCCTTGAACTCCTTGTTGCTGATACAGAACGGCTGTTTCAGCGTGGACTTCATCACGCTAGTGGCGAACAGGGCTTGCCACTCCTTGTCCATGCGCTTGAGATAGTCCATCCACTTGCCGAGCGTCTCCTTCTCAACCCGAGTGATCGCGCTGAACACAAGGATGCACCGTGCCACCGCATCGTCAGGAAGTTTAGCCGTGTCGGGTGTCTTGGTAATCTGCTCCCACGTGGGCAACTTGTCCACCACGGTGAAGAATGCTTGCATGTCTCGGGCTGCGCTCTCACCAATAGTGCCAGTCAGCAGGGAGATGGTCAGCGCATCGCCAAGCGTGGCTCTTTGTTTAGCAATGTGACTTGCCTTCTCCAATGACCGGGGCGTGACCACTGCACCATCACCCGCACGGGTGGGATTCGGAATGTATGGGTTGTCCTTCTGCGACGAGTCAGTAAATGACGCAAGCGATTGCGGGAACTGCTTAACCCACGCAATGATCTCGGGCGCAATCCCATTACCGATAGCCCACTCGATCCATTCATCAACGTCAGACTTGCGAATCTTCACCACTACCGCACGGTTCCGGGCATGCGCCTCCAACATGTCGCCCAGTCCCTCGGCTGCAAGGTTAGTAGTGGCAAACACAATCGAACCCTTGGGCAAGTAATGATCCCCGATGCGCTTCTCCAGTATGAGAGTCAACAGCACATTCTTGACTGCCTTCATCGCCTTGCCGATCTCGTCCAACATAATGAGCACGGGCTTGCCGGTATGGAACTTGAACCGTGCGTTGGGTGCAAAGTGCGTGACCTTGACTCCGTTCTCCTCGACCACATACGGCAGCGCGAAGTCACCCAAGTCGAGCAGGGTGCAATCAATATACGCAGTTTCATACTCGGGCATACGCTTGGCGAGAATCTTCAGCACGGTAGATTTACCGATGCCCATCTCACCTTGCCCGATGATGGTTACTTGAGTACCCACGGTTTGAATTGCATGGGCAAACTCGTTGAGGGAAACGCTGTGACCAAAGTTAAGAACAGCCATTGCACTCTCCTTTTATTAAACAGGTTTAATAGAAACGAACAAAGACAACACCTACCAACAAGTTACATTGTAACACAACGCACTAGGCAATGCAAGCATTCAAGATCGGCTTGCTGCCAATCTCCGCATCAACGTACACGTGAACATCCTCAAACCGATTGACCCACCGATACAGCACGTGCTTGAGACGTTCGTACTCCACGCGCACATCGTAGAATTCCGATACACGCGGCCACGAAGTCCCGTTGTAGTTCTCGACATATTCAAACCGTTCGGCAACCCTGCGCTTGTTATCGTATGAGTCATTGAACCAACTCATTCTCGACATCAGGCACAGCATGAACAAGTGTCGCTCGTCCTCGGGCAATGTCATCAGCGGGTCGGTGGAGTCGGTGAGCATCTTGTATACGCGCTCTTCATCCGAGCGAATGCTCTCACCGTACCCGTGATTGTCGTGTTTCCAACCCAACACATGCTTGCATGTCTCGTGCATCACCCACCCATCGCTCATGCGCAAGAATGTTTTAGCGAACTTCAGGAACGGTGCGAGTGGCTTACGCGCTTGCTTCGCCTTGTAGGAGCCGACTTTCCTACGCTTCATACTGGGCATGTTGACGCACCGCCACGTTGTCCCATCGTGCATGAACTTTATGCCGTCCTTGGTTACGGGTATTGCCTTCACCCCGTCGCCGTCATGGGCGAACATCCACAAAAAGTTATGCACCTTGCGGCACCTGAATGGACTCGTGGCAGATATGAACTCGGCGGTCTTTGCCGTAGCCCAGTCATCATGCCGCACGATGAATGAACTGTCGGGGAAATACTCCACGCACACGGTGTTATAAAGTTTCGCACCGTACGTCACGATGCCGTCGGCTCCCAACATGCGCACGATCAACTCCCAGTCACGGCTACGCTTACCGATGGGGCGCGTGTCCACACCACGCCCACGTATGGGCTTCGTGATCTCCCATTGCTTCGCCATGCGCTCGTAGTAATGCATCGGTTTGATCAGGCTCATCACACTCTCCTTTTATTAAACGGGTTTAATTACACAACTCGCTTCAACACGTTCTGCAAATGCTCCACGATTTGGGGGAAACCCCTACGCGCCTTGAACTCCTTGTCACCACTAAACTCCTCGTGCAGTTTCCCGTGCCGGATCACGGCAATCGCAACACGCAACGCATCCTCCAACTCCTTTTCCCGCATCGTTTTCATCACAACCTCCCCCTGATTGCTGACCTAAACACGCACATGGGTTCATCACTTCCGTCCACGTGCAACCCAATCTCCACGTACCCGCCGTCAATCACGACGGTTATCTCGGGGTCTTTCGTATTTCCATTCTTCTTCAACGGGCGCAGCGATACGCCACCATCACCCGCAGTCGGACACTCAACAACAGAAAAACCATTAATTTTCATCGCACTCTCCATTTATTAAACGGGTTTAATTACACAGGCCACACATACGGCAGGTCAGGCGCTTCGCTCCAACCGAACCGAGAATAAAAGTCAAAGTCCTTCCGCAACAGGTTGCTACGGTGTGAGGCATGAAAAGAATCAAGCCCTAACCAAGCAGGTACATCCTGTGCCACACGCACTTCATCAAACCCACAAAAGAACGGCAACAACGAGTCGTTGTACCCACGGCTGCGCCACTCCTCACACATCACGCGCCCGTACTCGGCAAGCAGCGGCACGTATCCTGCCCACATCTTCGCAGCGGGATGGTTCTTCCACCCATACTTGGGTTGTGTCAGGGCAAGTATCAGTTGCTTGGTTTCCACCCGTTGCTTACCGAGCCGTCGGTAATCAAGGGCTTTTGCAGTTTGGGTGAAGTCAGGGTATGGCAGGAACGTCTGCATGGTGATCTCCCTATGGGTATTTGCTAGCAAATACCGTTGTCGTTTGTGGAAAGATGTTTGCTGCTTGTGCTTCGTTTGATTTCTGTGATGCCCTCCATTTGGTTTCCGTGGTGTTCTCCGAGGGTAAAAGTCCAAAATTGTTTTCGTGTGTGGTTTGGACTTTTTGGAACGAGGCTTGTGTAAACATGTTTGCCCGTGTTTCCGTGTGAAATCGCTGATTTGGGGTCGTCCTATTTATTAAACGCTTTTAATTGGTGTCAGCCCCAACGTGTCAGGCTGCACCACCCGAAACACGGCACGTTCGTACCGTGGTGGGCCGTCGTTCTCCCAATACTTCACCAGTATTGAGCCGTTCAACTTGAAGTCGGCAATCTCATACCACTTCACACGCGTACCTTCCCGCACCGAGATCCGATCACCCACTTCGTACCGCTTGCCGTTTCGCTCGTACATCATGCGTCGTCCCCCATCTGCTGCAACAGCCTTTCAATCTCCGGGTTCGGCTTGGACTTGTCGGTCATTTCGCTCTCATCCAGTACGGGCGCATTCAGCGCTTCGTTCAGCCTACCCACCAACTCTTTCAAATCAGCAACCGTTTCACCCGTGAGGAACGCATCCGTCCACGTGTAGGGCTTCTTGGTTTCGTCGTTGTAAAACACTTCAGCGAACACGTAGCAATCTTCTTCAACCTTCACGACCCTATGGTTCCAATGCATGGCTCTCCCTTTCATTAAACACGTTTAATAAAAACTCCAAACGCTTCATCGACTACACCCATATGATACCACAACGCTACTAGAAAGTCAAACTATTCAACTTGTCATACCCGTCTCACACGCCACGCAGGAACCAGTACCCAATGGCGAACCCGACAACGAGCACGATCACGTACAGGCGCAACCCGATCTCGGCTCGCTTGCTTCGCTTGTAGTCACCCAAATACACGTTCTGCCAATGGTCGGTTTCCTCGGTGTTCAGATCCCGTTGCGGCGGCACGTAGTAGATGCCGATCTTGACCTTGCCCGTGTTGTACGGGGGGATGCGCGTGGGGGTGCAAGGGGGATGCGCAACGGGGGTGCGCAGGGGGTTGCCTTTCAGGCGGTGAAGTTCTCCGAGGGTGATGGGCTTGTCGTTGCTCATGGCTTTCTCCATTGATTAAATGCGTTTAATAAAAACTTGTTTTGGTGTGGCTGTTCTACTGGCTCACGTGGCTCACATTATCAGCGTCTCCTTTCTAGCATAGTTATATGTTCCATAGTTTGTTCCTTTGTTGCAAAACGAGAATACACGGGAACATGATTGAAATCAATAGTTTAGGCGCTTCGTTGTCTTGTACCGGTGAAAAACGCGGTATACGTCGGTTGCCGCAAGCCTCCCTCCAACACGTATAAACACGTTTTTTTGGACAATGTAAAGGGAAATCGTAGCCCGTCGTATATTAAAGGAACAAAGGAACAAACTAAATAAATTAAGAAGAACATGAACAAGAACAAGGACTTGCACGCGTTTTTGCGTGTTCCGGATAATGGAACAAAAGGAACAAAGCGGAACAAAGTCGGTGAGCCGCTCGTGCCCTCTCCGCGCGTCGTGCTGCTGCTGCTGCATCATCTTCATCGTGACAGTAGTGCTCAAAAAAGCCCCGAGTCTATTAAAACCGCTTAATAAACTCGGGGCGAAAAAAAGCCCCGCCGAAGCGGGGCTGCGTGGAGCGGGGAGGGTTAGCCTACTGCGCCCACCATGTCACGGGCGTCACGTTTGGTTGAGGGCTTTGCCTTGGTGCGGCGGGGCTTCACTCCGGCAAGAGTCTGTTTCGCGTCGCCAAGCCCTACCGTTCCCGGTTGCAGTTTTCCCGCTACCTTGGCGCGGCGCGTGGCGACCTTGCTACGCCCCTTGGGCTTCGCCGTTGTGGGCTTGGTGGGGGCTTGGGGCTTGCGTCGTCCGGGCTTCGCCGTCTCGGGCTTGATTGCATTCGGCAACATGGCGACCACGGCATCCAAGCCCTTCACAACGTCTGCCGGGACGAAGGCAGGGGCTTCTGCCTCTTGCGCGATTTTCTTCGCGGCTTCGAGGTGCTTTCGGATTTTCTCATGGGCGGCGGCGGCTTTGCGTCCCCGTGTTTCGCCGCTTCTACCTTTTTTGCCATATGCATAATCAGCGATATTCAAAAATGCCATACCGAAGCACGAACGGGCGGCGGCTTTCGCGTCGCGCTGCGCATTGGCTTTCGCGCTCTTATCCTTGGGGCTGATTTTGACCTTCAATGCGGCGGCATGGTCAGCATAGCGGGGCGCAGTCCAGAGACACGTTTCAATAAATGCGGTTTTCCCCTCTTCGAACAATCCACGCTCGGGAAATGCTTTTTTCACTTTCGCTCCGAGGGCTTTCAAATGCTTTTCACCCTCTGCGACGGCTTCGAGGGCTTTATGCGTGATGCTAACAAGGGGCTTCACGGCGGCGGCGAACTTCGGGTCGATCTTCTTCGTGGCTTTTTTCATTGCTGGAATCTCCTGATAAAAAGTTAATGGATAAAAACACGGTGCAGCAATTGCAATCATACGCTCCCCCTAGCGTCATGTCAAGTATATGTAACCGTCCAATTTATTAAAAGCATTGAATAACGCGCGGCCCATTTGCGTGGTGGGTTTATTAAATGCGATTAATAATGGGTTATATGTAATCAGCGCGAGATAATCCGGCGCACATAATCAATAATATATAATCGGCGCGAGATAATCGGACACGCGAGATAATCGGACACCCCCGGTGGCATCCCCACCCCCCAGAATTGCTTTGATGGTACCTACGCTCGGCTACACACAATAATTTGCACAACCAATCCACAACTTTTCAGACCCCCCTCCCCCACTTCATTTTTCTGGAACTGTTATAACTATTAAAACTAAGAAGACCCCCCGGTAAGGAGTCTCAACCTCCTCTTGCGCATATACATATATTTCTGTTACTTTCCGCGCACTTAAGGTAGTGGAGCACCACAACGCCCATGCCAATCGTTGCAACACCAGAAGTCGGTATCCCGCTGCCCTTCAACACAACGCCCGAAGAAATTGATGACTTTCGGCAGAAGGCGCACGCCATGTTCCTCACCGTTGAGGAACTGCATAAGAACGGTTTACCTATCGAAGTAACCGAAGCGGATAAAAAAGAAGCGCACCTTGCCTTCGCCGCTTCCAAACCGTTACCCAAAAATGCAACGCCCGGTGCAATAGTTCACTTGGAAGCCATGCTTTCTGAGTGGGACCACGAGGTGCTGGACGTAGGCCGTCGCCTCAGAAACTACGTCACAAACAAATTGCTCCTCGAAACGGCAGATCCGGACTCAAAAGTGCGGCTCAGAGCGTTGGAACTGCTTGGAAAAGTCTCGTCTGTTGGTCTTTTCAGTGAGCGGATTGACGTAAACGTGACCCACAGAACCATAAACGACATCGAAAACGAGTTGAAGAAGACTCTGGAGTTGTTTGGTGGAGACGTGGTGGACGTGGAAGAGTTGAATGCCCTGCAAGAAGCCCCGAAAGCCGTGGCCGAAATCGATCTCGATGCTGAATTAGGTACAGAAACCCCCGCCGATGAACCCCCAACTGCTTGAAAAAGCGGAAAAGGCGTTGCCAAAACTGCCGCCAGCGGCGCAGCAGAAGGTTGGTCAATTAATTGCGGAGGCGAGAAAGGCAAAAACCAAGGAGTTAGTAGCCAAAGACTTCATGGCATTCGTGAAATACGTGTGGCCGAGCTTCATTCACGGTGCGCACCACGAGAAAATGGCCGAAGCGTTCCAGCAGGTGGCCGAGGGCAAGCTGAAAAGACTCATTATTAATATGCCGCCACGGCATACGAAGTCGGAGTTTGCCTCTTACCTGCTCCCGGCTTGGTTTTTGGGGATGTATCCGGGCAAGAAAATCATTCAAACGTCGCACACAGCGGAACTGGCCGTGGGTTTTGGTCGGAAAGTGAGGAACCTCGTTGATTCCGACAAATATAAGGACATTTTTCCAGAGGTTTCGCTACAAGCTGACTCTAAAGCTGCTGGCCGGTGGGCCACTAACCATGCTGGAGAGTATTTCGCTATCGGTGTGGGCGGTGCAGTTACGGGTAAAGGCGCGGATCTCCTCATTATTGACGACCCTCACTCGGAACAGGAAGCGACCCTAGCGGAAACTAGCCCCGAGATTTATGACAAGACCTACGAGTGGTACACATCTGGTCCTCGTCAGCGTCTGCAACCGGGTGGAGCCATCGTTGTCGTGATGACGCGGTGGTCAAAGAAGGATCTGACCGGGCAAGTAGTCAAGGCTGCGTCCCAGCGAGACGGGGAAGAGTGGAGAGTCATCGAATTTCCGGCAATTCTGCCTTCTGGGCGGTCACTTTGGCCTGAGTTTTGGAAAATCGAGGAGCTTGAGGCTCTAAAAAACGAACTTCCTGTCGCTAAATGGCAGGCACAGTACATGCAGGCACCGACTTCGGACGTGTCTGCGATTATCAAGCGGGAATGGTGGCAAATATGGGACAAGGAAGACCCGCCGTACTGTGAATTCATTATCCAGTCGTGGGATACGGCATTTTTGAAGACCGAGCGGTCGGATTATTCCGCGTGCACCACGTGGGGTGTGTTCCAAAAGGATGATGATAATGGTCGCCCGCAATCCAACATTATTCTTCTAAATGCCTTCAAGCGGCGGATGGAGTTTCCGGAACTGAAGCAGAAGGCGTACGAGGAATATAAGGAGTGGAACCCGGACGCAACCATTATTGAAGCCAAGGCAGCGGGCTCGCCTTTGATTTTTGAGCTTCGGGCCATGGGGTTGCCGGTTCAGGAGTTCACGCCCAGTAAAGGAAACGATAAGATTGCCCGTTTGAACGCGGTTGCGGATCTGTTTGCCTCTGGACGTGTTTGGGTGCCGGAGACTCGCTGGGCGGAAGAACTGGTTGAAGAAGTGGCATCATTCCCGTCTGGGGAGCATGATGACTTGGTTGACTCCATGACGCAGGCACTGCTGCGTTATCGGAAGGGTGGGCTTATTCGGCTTCACACGGACGAGGAAGACGAGCCGATGTACCCGAGAAAACGGGAATACTATTAAGGAACGATTATGGCTATCGAGAAATCGCTGTACGCCGCGCCGCAAGGCATCGAAGAGTTGATGGGTGAGGAAGCTGGCCCTGCCATCGAGATCGAGGTTGAAGATCCGGAAAGCGTAACTATTGGGATTGACGGGGAGCCGTTACTGCAAATTGAGCAGACGGAAGACAGCCCGGAGTTTGAAGACAACCTTGCCGAACACATGGATGAGCAGGCGCTTGAGTCGCTTGCAGGCGAGTTGCTTGGCGATTTCACTGATGACATTGCGTCCCGTCGGGACTGGATGCAGACGTATGTAGATGGGCTGGAGTTGTTGGGGCTCAAGATCGAGGAGCGGTCCGAGCCGTGGCAGGGCGCTTGCGGGGTGTACCACCCAATCCTTGCAGAAGCCCTCGTAAAGTTCCAGTCTGAAACGATGATGGCTACGTTCCCTGCGAGCGGGCCGGTCAAGACCAAAATCATTGGCAAGGAAACCACCGACAAGAAAGCCGCCGCAGAACGGGTTGCGGAGGACATGAACTACCAGTTGACGGACGTGATGAAGGAGTTCCGTCCCGAGCACGAGCGAATGCTCTGGGGGCTTGGCCTCGCGGGCAACGCGTTCAAGAAGGTCTACTTCGACCCGCACCTCCAGCGTCAGGTGTCAATGTTCGTGCCTGCTGAAGACCTCGTGGTGCCATATGGCGCAAGTGATCTGGCGGCTGCTGAACGGGTCACGCACGTGATGCGAAAGACCGAGAACGAGTTGAAGCGGTTGCAGCACGCGGGGTTCTACCGGGACATTGAGCTTGGCGCTCCCGACAACGTGTTGGACGAGGTGGAGAAGAAGATTGCCGAGAAGCTGGGGTTCAGGGCTATCTCGGATGACCGGTACAAGATCCTTGAGATGCACGTGCACTTGGACCTGAAAGGGTTTGAGCACAAGGAGGACGGCAAGGAGACTGGGATCGCGCTGCCATACGTGGTGACGCTGGAGAAGGGGTCTGGGAAGGTACTGGCGGTTCGGCGTAACTGGGAGCCTGATGATGACTCGCACCAGCCCCGGCAACACTTCGTGCACTACGGATACGTCCCCGGCTTCGGGTTCTACTGCTTCGGTTTGATCCACCTGATCGGTGCGTTCGCCAAGAGCGGCACAAGTCTTATCCGTCAGTTGGTGGACGCGGGCACCCTGTCTAACCTTCCGGGGGGCTTTAAAACGCGCGGGATGCGGGTAAAGGGTGATGACACCCCGATCTCCCCCGGTGAATGGCGCGATGTAGACGTGCCGTCTGGCACGCTGCGGGACAACCTGCTGCCTCTGCCGTACAAGGAGCCGTCGCAGGTGTTGGCTGGCCTCATGGACAAGATCATGGAGGAGGGGCGTCGGTTCGCTAACACCGCAGATCTAAGCCTGTCTGACATGTCTGCCCAAGCCCCGGTAGGCACCACGCTGGCAATTCTGGAGCGCACCCTCAAGAACATGTCGGCTATCCAAGCACGCATCCACTACTCGATGAAGCAGGAGTTGGGGCTGCTGAAGGAGATCATTGCCGACTATACGCCGGAGGAGTACGAGTACGAGCCGGAGGTGGGCAATAGGTTCGCCAAACGCAGCGACTACGACAACGTTGACGTGATCCCGGTATCTGATCCGAACGCGGCCACCATGGCGCAGAAGATCGTGCAGATGCAGGCAGTGCAGCAGTTGGCGCAGGCAAACCCCACGCTCTACAACATGCCGCTCCTGAACCGCCAGATGCTCGACGTGCTGGGTATCAAGGATGCGGACAAGCTGGTGCCGATGGATGAGGACCAGAAGCCGCTCGACCCGGTGACTGAGAACCAGAACATCATCACCATGAAGCCGGTCAAGGCGTTCCTGTACCAAGACCATCAGGCTCACATCATGGTGCACATGTCTGCCATGCAAGACCCGAAGATTCAGCAACTTATGCAACAGAATCCGGGGGCACAGGCAATGATGCAGTCAATGATGGCGCACATCAACGAGCACACGGCCTTTGAATATCGTCGCCAGATTGAACAGCAGCTTGGCATGCCGCTGCCGCCGGAGAAGGATGAGGAAGGTGAAGACAACCACCTGATCCCCGAAGTCGAAGCGCGTCTGTCCCCCCTACTGGCTCAAGCGGCTCAAAGGCTACTCATGCAAAACCAGCAGGAGGCGGCGCAGAAACAAGCCCAGCAGCAGGCGCAGGATCCGCTCATCCAGATGCAGATGCAGGAGCTTCAGATCAAGCAGCAGGAACAGCAGCGCAAGGCCCAGAAGGATCAGATGGACATGCAGGCCCGCGCACAGCAGCTTCAGATCGAGCAGCAACGCATCCAAGCACAGGCCGCGACCGACGCCCAACGCATGCAGCTTGACGCGATGAAGATGGCTGCTGAAATTCAGGCAGAGAAAGAACGCGCCCAGCTTGGTGCTATGAAGATGTCTGCTGAGTTGACCGCCAAGACAATCGCTGACAACAACCGTGAAAAAGCCGACATGCTGAAAGCGGCTGCTCTGGGTGCTCGTGAGCGCGAGAAGTTGATGGCGCAGTTGAGCATGGACGTGATGAAAGAAATAAATAGCAAGAAGGCCGATAAATCTAAACCACAAAAAGGTGACTGATGGATACGACCCTTGACTACTTGAAGCGGGAGTACCGCGAGCGCATGGACATGCTGTCCCAAGCCATGTCTCGTGGGATGTGCACCAGCTATGAGGAGTACAAATTTACATGTGGCCAGTTACGAGGTCTTGAAGCCGCGTGCGCAGTAATTAAAGACCTAGAAGAAAGAATGGAGACGATGGATGAGTGAAGAAATCAACGCCGAAGACAAAGCTCGGCAGTTGCCGGAACCCGTTGGATACAGAATCCTCTGCGCCATTCCGGATATTGAGAAGGAGTTTGAAAGCGGGTTGGTGAAGGCTGATATCACAATCAGCAGCGAAGAAACCCTCACGACGGTGTTGTTTGTCGTGAAGCTCGGGCCGGACTGCTACAGGGACGCAAAACGATTCCCAACCGGGCCGTGGTGCAAAGAGGGCGACTTTGTATTGATCCGTCCGTTCACAGGTTCCCGTCTTGTCATCCATGGCAAGGAATTCCGAATCATCAACGACGATTCGGTTGAGGGAGTGGTACAAGACCCACGCGGTATTAAACGTAAATAAGGGAAACCAAAATGTCCCAAATGGAACAGACCGAATTTAAATTCCCCGATGAGGTGGAACAGAAGCCGGTGCAGGCCAAAACCCAGCCGGAGATCGAAATTGAGATTGAAGACGATACCCCGGTAGAGGATCGTGACAAGGCTCCAATGCCTAAACCCATCGTCGAGGCGCTGGAGAAGGACGAGCTTGAGCAGTACGACGATTCCGTTAAGGAAAAACTCAGGCAAATGCGCAAGGTCTGGCACGACGAGCGCAGGGAAAAAGAAGCAGCCCTTCGGGAGCAGCAGGAAGCTATCGCTGTAGCCCAACGGTTGCTACAAGAAAATAAAAAGATTAAAGAAATTTATACTGTTGGGGAAAAGGAGTATATTTCTAACTTTAAGCATTCCGCCGAACTTGAGCTTCAGATGGCGAAGAAGGCTTATAAAGAGGCGTACGACGCTGGGGATACGGACAAGATCGTAGAAGCCCAGCAGGCGATGCAGAACGCCAACATGAAATTGATGCAGGTAAACAATTTCAGATCTCCTTTACAAACCGATAATTTTGAGGTAGAACAACCGCAACAGTTTCAACAACCACAACCTGTACAACGGGCTGACCCCCGTGCGGAAGCGTGGCAACAACGCAATCCGTGGTTTGGACAGGATGAAGAAATGACTGCCAGTGCGCTTGGGTTACACGAAAAACTCCGGCGTAATGGTGTAGTAGTTGGATCTGATGAGTATTACGCTACGCTTGACAAAACCATGCGGAAGCGATTCCCCGAAGCGTTTGAAGGGGAAGAAGAGCAGCAAAGCCGCGAAACGACTCGGCCAAAACCGACTACTGTAGTGGCCCCGGCAACTCGCAGCACGGCACCTCAGAAGGTGCGGCTGAAGACGAGCCAACTCACCCTGATCAAAAAACTGGGTATCACTCCTGAACAATATGTGAAGGAGTACATGAAGGAGGCCCGCAATGGCTGAGAATCGTTTGGCAAGAGAACTTGAAACACGTGCGATAGCAGAGCGGCCCAAGCAGTGGCAGCAACCTGAACTATTGCCGGAGCCGGACAAAAATCCGGATTACGCCTATCGCTGGGTTCGTGTTTCAACTTTGGGGCAAGCCGACGCCCGTAACCTCTCCTCCAAAATGCGAGAAGGTTGGGAACCGGTGCCTGTCGAAGAACAACCCAAATTCAGACTGCTTCTTGACCCCAACTCGCGCTTCAAAGACGCGATTGAGATTGGGGGACTGTTGCTCTGCAAGACTCCCAAAGAGTTTGTCCAGCAGCGAAACGAATATTTCGCCCGCCAGACCGCTGCTCAGACGGAGGCTGTAGACAACAACTTCATGCGCCAGAACGACGCGAGGATGCCCCTCTTTAAAGAAGGAAAGTCTTCGACCAGTTTTGGTAAAGGCAATTAATCTTTTAGGAGTTTATAAATGGCTGCTTACCCGTCTGTACCAGCCCCTTATGGGCTGAAACCGATCAATCTGATCGGCGGGCAGGTGTTTGCCGGGTCGACTCGTCAACTTGCCATCACCACGTCTTCCGTCAACTACAACACCCCGATTTTCTACGGTGATGTGGTTACGCTGACGGCTAATGGTGTGGTTGAGGTTTCGCCCCTCGCGGCAGATACTTCGCCTCTCGCTGGTGTTGTTGGTGTTTTCCTTGGCTGTTCCTACACCAACCCCGCCACGAAGCAAAAGGTGTTTCAGCAGTACTGGCCCGGTTACGCCTCTGGCGTGACTGACGCGGTTGCCTTCGTTGCAGATGATCCTGATCAACTGTTCAAGGCGGTCAACGTCACGGGCACGACCTCTGATGACGCCACGTCTGGCCTTCTCCCGGCCTTTGTTGGGCTTACCGCTATCGGTAACAACTGCCGTCTGGTTCTGAACACCGGCAGCACGACCACTGGCGACTCGAAGACTGGCATTTATATCGCTGGTGCTACCAGCAGCCTGCCCTTCCGTGTCGTTGATGTGGTGCCTGATACCGCCAACTCGTCTGGTAACTTTGTTGAATTTATCGTTAAGTTCAACTTTGGCTACCACTCGTACTACAACGCCTCGGGCATTTAAGGAGCTATAAATGGCTATTTCACGTGCACAACTACTGAAAGAGCTGCTCCCCGGCCTGAACGCATTGTTTGGTCTGGAGTATGCTCGCTACGGCGAAGAGCACAAGGAAATCTACGAAACTGAGACTTCCGAGCGTTCTTTTGAAGAAGAAACCAAGCTGTCGGGCTTCTCTGCCGCGCCGGTCAAGGCTGAAGGTTCTGCCATCGCCTACGACAACGCGCAGGAAGCATGGACTGCCCGCTATAACCACGAAACTATTGCTCTGGGTTTCTCGCTGACGGAAGAGGCGATTGAGGACAACCTCTACGACTCCCTGTCCGCGCGTTACACCAAGGCGCTGGCTCGTGCCATGGCGTACACCAAGCAGGTTAAGGCTGCTGCTGTTCTGAACAACGGCTTCTCCTCGTCCTACCCCGGTGGTGACGGTGTTGCCCTGTTCTCGGCCTCGCACCCGCTGGTGTCTGGCGGCACCAACAGCAACATCCCTTCGGTCGCAGCCGACCTGAACGAAACCTCGCTTGAAAACGCCGTGATTCAAATCGCTGCGTGGACGGACGAGCGTGGACTGCTGATTGCTGCCAAGCCGAAGAAGCTGGTTGTTCCCCCGGCGCTGCAATTCGTTGCAACTCGTCTGCTGGAGACTGAACTCCGCGTTTCGACGGCTGACAACGACATCAACGCCATCAAGAACAACGGCTCGATTCCGGAAGGCTACACGATCAACCACTTCCTGACCGACACGAACGCTTGGTTCCTGACCACGGACGTTCCGAACGGCATGAAGCACTTTGTTCGTACGCCGCTTTCGCAGTCGATGGATGGTGACTTTGACACGGGCAACGTGCGGTACAAGTCCCGTGAGCGTTACAGCTTCGGCTGGTCTGACCCGCTGGGGATGTACGGCTCGCAAGGAGCCTAATGGAGAGGGGGGCTACGGCCCCCCTTTTCTTTTTTAATTTTTAGGGTATATTGAGGTTATTCCGGGTAAATCCGGCGTATCTGACAGTCCCGGCTGACGACATGCAGACAGATACGCTTAACTCGCATGTGAGGACATAATGGCTCTGACCACCTTTTCGGGCCCAGTAAAGTCGGACAACGGCTTTATTTCGGGCACTGCAACTTCCCCCATCGCTGTTACCACGGCCCAGAACATCAACGCGGCCTACGGCACGACTTCTGCCACTTCGGGCGACACTCGTCTTTTTTATGAGCGTCTGAATTTCACCTCGACTGGTTCCGGCGAGACGCTGCGTGCGTTCTCGGTTGTGACTGGTGTTGGTGCAGCCACGGCTGGCACGATCAACGGTGCGCATATTTCCACCTCGGTTAACACCCCCGGCACGATTTCTGGTGCTGCGAACGCGCTCCGCGCCACGATTGGCGGCACTTCGGCTACCCCCGGCGGTACGCTTGCTGCACTGCAACTTGACACCGATTTCGCTTCGGGTGTGACGCTGCCTGCTTCTTCGGCGTTTGTGCGCGTTTCGGATAGTGGCGCTGGCACCGGCAAGGTTCAGAACCTCTTCAACATCGAGACTGGCCCTGCGGCTACCATCGTTTCGGCGGGTGCGGCTACTCCGGGTGGCACGATCAAGAAGATTCAAATCCAGATCGGTGGCGTTACGTACTACGTCCTCGCCGCTACTACTTGGTCCTAATGCAGATAACCAAGGAATTTTTGCAGGCCGAGATCGTGAGTCTTGAGCAGGAGTTTCAGAAGGCAGTGACCTTCCAGATTCAGGCTCAAGCCACGATCCAAGCCTACAAAATGCTCATCAACAGGTTAGACGCACCAGAACCGGAGTCCGATCATGATGCAGACAGATGTTAAAGGGGCAACGTGCGCGGCGAACGGCACTACCACAGCTTTTAACGGCCGTACGCGGCTGCGCGGTATTGCGATTAATGCGGGCACGGCTGCTGCTACAGTCGTTGTAAAAGACGGCTCTACTACTCTTTTTACCTTTACCGCTACTACCACGGGCCCGATGAATGTGATCATTCCGGGTGAAGGGGTGCTTTGCGAAACCAGCTTGGTTATTGTTTGTTCGGCTGGCGTATCTGCGGTGGCGTTCTATGGCTAAGACCCCGGCTTGGCAACGTAAGGAAGGTAAGAACCCCAAGGGCGGTCTTAATGCCAAGGGACGGGCCTCTTATAACGCTGCCAATCCCGGTAAGCCGGGGCTTAAACGCCCCCAACCAGAAGGCGGTTCCCGCCGGGATTCATTCTGTGCCCGGATGAAGGGGATGAAGAAGAAGCTCACGTCTTCCAAAACGGCGAACGATCCTAACTCGCGGATCAATAAAAGCCTGCGGGCGTGGAATTGCTGACATGGAACTCGCTATTTGGAACATGGTGCTGTCTATTGTTGCTGGTGGAACGGTTATGTGGGTCAAGTCTACGAACGAAGAACTGAAGCGTTTGAGCATCCTCATCAGCCGTACCCGTGAGGAGCACTCGGACAAGTTTGTTACCAAGCAGGACATGCATAACGATATCAACCGCGTACTTCAGCGTTTGGATCGGATGGACGAAAAACTAGACGCGTTCATGAAAGAACAACGAAGCGTAATCAACTAGGAGAATTTATGAGAGTGCTTGCCGTAGCAGGATTAGCTGTATTGACGGGATGTGCAACGTCCAAGGAATACACGTCGTACTTGGCCGCACACCAAGCCGCACATGAGTCGCGTGCTGCTGCCGATAAGGCCCGTTTTGAAGCAATTGCCGAGATTGCCAAGAATTCCCAAGATCCTGCTGCCCGGACGGCGGCTGTCATGGCCCTTGCCATGGTCAAGTCCGAGAACCAAGCTACTCCCCCGGCACCTCCGCAGAACGAGATGCTTCAGTGGGCAAGTATTTTGATGCCTGCTGTTACTAATCTTGGCTCCGGGTATTTTGGATACCGGCTTGGGGTGACGCAGAGCAACAATAACAAGGACACTACGATTGCAGCCCATAACTCTTATGCTGCGATTGCCACAGGCGGTTTGACCGCGCTTCAGAACACGGCGACGGCTGGCTTCAACTCCAACGCTTCGATTGCCGGGTTTATTCAAGCCCCGCAGCCCAACATCACTCTCAGCGGCACGGGCGTGATTGGCAACGGTTCGTACAGCAACACCACGAATACGACCACAACTACTACGACGAACACCAACAGCAACAACCGCACTTGCACTGGCGGGGTTGGTGGTAACGGCGCTACGGGCGGTAACGGCGCAGTGGGTGGCAGTGGTGGGACGGGTGGTGCTGGCACGACCACGGGTGGTGCTGGTGGTAACGGTGCTACGGGTGGCAACGGTGCTACTGGTGGCTCGGGTGCTGCTGGCGGTGGAGCAACCTGCTGATGCCTAGCAAGTCCCAAAAGCAGCATAACTTGATGGCTATGGTTGCCAATGACCCGAAAGCAGCCAAGCGTGTTGGTGTTCCCCAGTCGGTGGGTCAGGAGTTTATGAAGGCCGACAAGGGGCGCAAGTTTGGTTCGGGGGGTATGAGAAGCCGCCCGGATCTTCAGAAAGTAAACAGGCCGGATACGAAGCACGGCAAGATGGAATTATTTAAGGAGGGTGGAGAAATGAAGATGGAGAAGAAAGAACTTGCCTTTCTGAAAAAGAAAGGTGCCCCGAAGTCCATGGTCAAACACGAGGAGAAAGAAATGAAGGGCATGAAAAAAGGCGGCAAGGCGATGGGCAAGTTCCCGATGACCCCGATGGGCAAGGTCAAGACCGCTGCCCCGAGCCGTGATGGCGTTGCCGTCAAGGGCAAGACCAAGGGCAAGATGATCACCATGAAAAAGGGCGGTCGCGCCTGCTAGGAGTTGAACATGGCTGACATTCGGAAACCGACTCGGAAAGAGGAAGAAACTCTGGAACAGTCTCGTCGGATGTACCAGAAGGGTATCGAAGGGGAGAAGGACATCCTCTCCAAGATCTCCACGACGATGGCTAAGTCCGCTCGGGATGATATTCGCGCTGCAAAGAAGATGCGGGAGTCGGTTCCCGAAGCTGCTCGTGAGTACGAGGCGTATCAAGGCGCTGGGTACAAGAAGGGCGGAAAAGTAAAGAAAATGGCCTACGGGGGTCATCTGTTTGAGCGGATGAAAAAAGGCAGCTACATGGACAGCCTTGTGGCCCCGATGGATGATGAAGCTAGAAAACAGTTGGGGTACAAGAAAGGCGGCAAGGTTGGTTCCGCTTCCAAGCGTGCCGATGGCTGTGCCATGCGCGGTAAGACGAAGGGGAGGATTGTGTGATGGACGACAACATTAAAAAATTTATGCCGTTATTTGGTGGGGCAATTCCGTCTTTATATAATTTATATAAAGAGTACCGTGATGATAAACGTGCGGAAAGCGAAGAAGAGAAAAAACGCAAGCAAATGCAAGAGGCTGGCATGGCTTCCATGGGTGCTCCCGGCATGAAAAAAGGCGGAAAAGTTAAAGCCAAGGCTTCTTCCGCTTCCAAGCGTGCAGACGGTATCGCCAAGAAGGGTAAGACTAGGGGTAGGTTCGTATGATGGCTTCTCGCGGGATGGGTGATATCAGCCCGTCCAAAATGCCCGGTGCCAAGAAAAAGGCCCGTAGGGACAATACCGACTTCACGCAGTACAAGGAGGGCGGCAAGGTTTCCAAGGTCAATCAGGCTGGTGTCTACACCAAGCCGGGCATGCGGAAGTCTTTGTTTGAATCAATCAAGTCTCGCGCTGTGCAGGGCACCAAGGCGGGTCAGTGGTCCGCGAGGAAGGCCCAGTTGCTGGCAAAGCAGTACAAAGCAAAAGGCGGCGGGTATCGTGGCTAAGAACCCGCAACAGTCCCTCAAGAACTGGACTGCCCAAAAATGGAGGACTAAAAGTGGTAAACGATCTTCTGACACGGGTGAAAGATATCTTCCAGAAGCTGCGATTAAAAGTCTCAGCGCTTCTGAATACGCTGCGACAACGCGTGCGAAACGTGCTGGCAAAGCTAAAGGGAAGCAATTCGTAGCACAGCCCAAGGGCATAGCAAAGAAGACAGCGAGGTTTAGGTAATGACCACCACCGGCACCTCAGTTTTCAACCTAGATGTTAATGACATCGTGGAAGAGGCGTTCGAGCGCTGCGGCCAAGAACTGCGCACGGGCTATGATTTCCGTACGGCGCGGCGCAGCCTCAATTTGCTTGCGATTGAGTGGGCAAACCGGGGTATCAACCTGTGGACGATTGAGCAGGGGCAGATCCCGCTGTACCCCAACCAGTCTATTTACGCGCTTCCTGTTGACACCATTGACCTGCTCGATCAGGTCACGCGCACGGGCGTGGGGCAAAACCAGACTGACATCAACATCAACCGGATCAGCGAGTCCACGTACTCCACGATTCCCAACAAGAACGCTTCCGGGCGTCCGATTCAGGTTTGGATCAACCGTCAGTCCGGGCAGTCAAACGCCACTACGGCAACGCTGACTTCCAACATTGACAGCACGATTACGACGATTCCCATTACGGGGATCGGGCAGCTTCCGTCCGCTGGGTTCATCAAGATCGACAACGAGACGATTGCTTATTCGGCTATTAACGGCACCGATCTGGTGTATTGCGGGCGCGGTGCGCATGGTACGACGGCTACCTCCCACAGTGCTGGGGCGACGATAACGCTTCAAAACCTGCCAAACATCAACATCTGGCCGATGCCGGATCAGGGTTCGGTGGGCAATCCGTATTACACGTTTGTGTACTGGCGCATGCGGCGCGTTCAAGATACGGGTACTGGGGTGAAGGATCAGGACATTCCGTTCCGGTTCCTTGAGTGCATGATTGCGGGGTTGGCGTATAAGTTGTCTGCCAAGCTGCCGAACGTGGACCCCGGACGTATTCCGATGTTGCAGGCTGAGTACGAGAAACAATGGTTGCTTGCGTCTGAAGAAGACCGCGAGAAGGCTGCTAACCGTTACGTACCACGTGTGTTGTTTTATAGCTGATCATGGCTGGTCCTAAGTTTGCTTCTGGCAAGTACGCTATCGCGGAGTGTGACCGCTGCGGGCAGAGGTACAAGCTGAAGGAACTAAAGAAGCTGACGATCAAGACGAAGCTGGTTAGCATCAAAGTTTGCCCGGAGTGCTGGGAACCCGATCAACCGCAGTTGCAGCTTGGTATGTACCCGGTGTATGACCCGCAAGCGTTGCGGGAGCCGCGTCCAGATGTGAGCTACCAGCAGTCTGGTCTGAACGGGTTGCAGGTGCTGGACACGGTGGGTATCGCAGAGAATCAAACCGGTACGCCGGAAGGTGGTAGCCGGGTGTTTCAGTGGGGTTGGGGTCCGGTGGGTGGGGCGAGGGAGTTTGACTCCGCATTGACGCCTAACTACCTGATCCTGCAAGCCCAGATCGGTAACGTAACAGTTAGTACAACTTGAAGGAGTAAGACATGGATGCCAAGAAAGCCGTGCACAAGCACGAAAAGGCGATGCACCCCGGCAAGCCGCTGACCAAGCTGCGTAAGGGTGGCAAGACTAACGCTGACATGAAGAAGCTGGGCCGTGGTCTGGCAAAGGTTGCCAACCAGAAGATCTCTTCGTTCACCTACAAGAAGTCTGGCCGGAGCAAGTAATCATGGCTAAATTCAGCAAGAAGGTTGGCGGCAAGGAAGTTGGTGCTGCCGAAGTGTATGCCAAGCCGCACACAATGGAAGGTGGCAAGGTAGATATTTGCAACGGCTACCAAGCCGAGCCTACCAAAGCCAACTCCGTCAACATGTCGGTTGGCAACATTGATCGTGAAGGATACAGCCCGGAAGCTAAAACGACCGGGATCAAGATCCGTGGTACCGGTGCCGCTACCAAGGGCACTATGGCTCGTGGCCCGATGGCGTAAAAAACCCGGAACTGACGAATGAACTACACCGAACTTTTTGATTCAATTCAGTCGTATACGGAAAACAACTTTCCGGCTTTCGACCTTTCTGATGGGTCGCAGGACACCACGACCGAACAAATCAACCGGTTTATTCGTCAGGCCGAACAGCGCATCTATAACACGGTGCAGTTCCCGTCTTTGCGTAAAAACATGGTTGGCACTACGACAACCAACAACAAGTACGTTGCTGCACCGAATGATTTTCTGGCGGCGTACTCGTTTGCTGTTGTTACCGACGTGACGGGTGGTGATATTGATACCGGCACCTATGAGTACCTGTTGAACAAGGATGTGAACTTCATCCGCCAGTCGTTCCCGACCCCCGACGATACTGGTGTTCCCCGGTACTATGCGCTGTTCGGCCCCGCAATTAGTGGTTCTACGATTACCAACGAACTGACTTTCCTTCTCGGGCCGACGCCAAACGGTAACTACAAGTTGGAGCTTCATTATTACTATTACCCCGAGTCCATCGTGACGGCGGGGTCTTCTTGGCTGGGTGATAACTTTGATTCGGTGCTGCTCTACGGGTCACTTGTTGAGGCGTACACCTACATGAAAGGCGAGCAAGATGTTATGGCGTTCTATGACGCCAAATACAAAGAAGCATTGGGGCTTGCGAAGCGCCTTGGTGACGGCATGGAGCGCGGAGATGCGTACCGTGACGGGCAGGTAAAGATTAAAGTGACTTGATATGGCACTGTTCCAAACAGCCACTACCAGCTTCAAAGTCGAGCTTCTTCAGGCGGTGCACAACTTTGGCCCGACTGGGGCAGATACGTTCAAGATTGCCTTGTATACGGGTAATGCCGCGCTTGGTCCGAGCACTACTGCATATACGACGGATAACGAGGTGACTGGCACGGGGTATGTGGCTGGGGGGATTGCACTTACGATTTCCCAAACGCCGACTTCTGGGATTAATAACCAGCAGGTGCCGACTGCCTACATTTCGTTTGACCCGGCGGTGTGGGCGGGGGCTACGTTTATTGCCCGTGGTGCTTTGATCTACAACCAGACCCAAGGCAACAAGTCGGTGGCGGTGCTTAATTTTGGTTCGGACAAGACTGTAGTAAACCAAACATTTACAATTACGTTCCCGGCTGTTACGGCCAACGACGCTATCGTTAGGATTTCTTAATGGCTCTGGTTAACACCACCAAAGGTCAGATGGACGAGGCTCTTCTGGAAAAGAAAGAAGGGGTCGTCGATAACGAGAATGAGTTTACGACTTGGGTTGAATATTGGCATGAAGGAGAGCTTGTGCATCGTTCGGCACATGTGACCCTGAAAAAAGTTCCGCCGCTGTTTGCTGAAGCGGCTTCGATTGGTTAGTAAAGGAGATTACTGTGGCGAATACCCAAAGCATGTGCACTTCCTTCATGCAGCAGCTTTTGACTGCCACGCATGATTTTACGACTGGTACTGGTGACACGTTCAAAGCTGCACTGTATGAGGCTTCTGCTACGTACAACGCCGCTACGACTGTTTATTCCACGTCTGGTGAAGTAACTGGGACTAACTACACGGCTGGTGGTGTAGCGGTTACGAACGGAACTTCTCCGCTCTCGACCAATACTTCGGCTACGGCTGGTGTGGCGTACTGGACTCCTTCCGCTTCGATCACGTATACCAACGTGACGTTGACTACGCCGTTTGATGCGGTGTTGATCTATAACTCCAGCAAGTCGGACAAGGCTGTCAGCGTGCACACGTTCGGTTCGCAGACGATCACTGCGGGGACGTTCACTCTGACCATGCCCACCAACAACACGACGAACGCGCTCCTGCGTCTGGCTACAACCTGATAAGGCGGCGGGCTATGCCCGCTGAGTAGCTATGACGTTTGGAATAGCTCCGTTCTCGGGCGCTCCGTTTGCCTCTCTTGCGGGAGGGGCACCGGTTGATGTCGCCCTAACGGGGGTTTCTTCTACTGAAGCCGTTGGTTCAGTAACCCAGTCGCGCACTGTTGCCCTGACTGGTGTCGGCGCTTCTGGTGCGGTTGGTAGCGTTAATTTTGCTTTCCCCCAAAACGTAACGGGTGTTGTTGCTTCGGGTGCGGTTGGTTCAGTAACTGCCTCGCTTACGGTAGCTCTGACCGGGGTTGCGGCGGCTGGTGAAGTTGGTAATGCGGTAGCTAACCCCACCCAGTCTGTTTCTGGGGTTTCGGCGTCAGGGGCCGTTGGGTCAATCACCAACGTAACAATCGCTCCCGCGCTGACCAGCGCCTCTGCGGAAGGGTTTGTCGGGGATGAAAGTATTTTCCCCAACACCACGTTATACGGGAATCACGCAGATCTTTATGTAGGCACTGTAACTCCAGTCCATACGGTTTCTATAACTGGAGTTGATTCTTCTGGCGCGGTTGGCAGCGTTACAGCAAACCCGCAGATCCCGCTGGCTGGGGTTGAGGCGGCTGGTCAGGTTGGGTCTGTTGCGGTTGGTGAACGGTTTATAGCCCTGACCGGAGTGGGCGCGTCCGGTGCGGTTGGGTCGGTTGATGCGGCGTTTGAGCAGTTCTTGTCGGGGGTGCTGGCCTCTGGGCTGTCGGGTACGGTCAAATCGGCTTTCAGCGTTGGGTTGACGGGGGTGGTTGCCTCCGGTGAAGTTGGGAACGTAGGCAAAGCGTTCGGGATTAGTGGTAATGCTGGGTATGGAGAAGTTGGAACTGTAGGGGCCAATCTGACTGTTGCCTTGACGGGGGTAGCGGCGTCGGGGGCGGTTGGATCGGTTGTCTTTACCAAAGTAGTCAACCTGACTGGGGTACCGGCTACTGGGGCGGTTGGTAGTGTTGCTGTGGGGCCGAGGTTGGTGTCGCTCACAGGGGTGCAGGCTCGTGGGGAAGTAAATGCGTTTGGGGTCGCCTACTGGACGCTTATTGATGACAGCCAGAACCCGAATTGGAATATCATAAACACTGCGCAAACTCCAACTTGGCAGATTATCGATACTGATCAAAGCCCGAATTGGGAAGACGTAGAAATGATGGTGTGAGGAAACTATGGCCTTCGTAATCGCAGATCGTGTAAAAGAAACTACCACTACGACCGGTAACGGCACGGTTACGCTTCTTGGTGCGTCTCTCGGGTATCAGTCTTTTGCCGCTATCGGCAACGGAAACACCACGTACTACTGTATTGCGGGGCAGACTACCAGCGAGTGGGAAGTTGGTATTGGTACGTACACTTCGTCGGGTACGACGCTCTCCAGAGACACGGTGCTGTCTTCCAGCAACTCTGGTAATAAAGTCGTATTTACGGCGGGCACTAAGGACGTGTTTGTTACGTACCCGTCCAGCAAAGCTATCTACGATGGTGGCCCGCTCGGTACCCCTTCTTCCGGCACACTTACCAACGCAACGGGACTGCCTCTTTCTACCGGTGTGACTGGTACTTTGCCTGTAGCTAATGGCGGCACCGGGCAAACATTCTTTACGGGGAACATCGTCCCTTATTACAGCAGTGGGTCTGGAACGTTCTCTTCTAGCAACATGTATTACGACGGGACTAACTTTGGCATCAACCAGAGCAGCCCGACTTGTGCGCTGGACATAACTCCGTTCTTTGGCGATTCACTGCGCGTTTCAACTTCGTACCAAGACACCTCGGTTATCTGGGCGTATCGGCAGAGCGGTGTAGTCACCAACAAGTTTCGCGTTTCCTACGACTACACCAACACCGGCTTTTACATCTACGACATTAGCAACAGCGCAACACGTCTGTACATTAATAACTCCGGGGATGTGGGGATTGGGACGAGTACATTCGACGGAGTTCGCACAGTTATTCAGGGAGCCCAAACAGGGGGCGCTCCACAAACTTCCGGCACAACGCAAACATATGGGCTGCTTCGCCTGCGTGGCACTACCTTTACTTCGTGCCTTGACTTTGGAACAAACGGCGGCGACTACGCATGGATTCAGTCTACTGACACGGGGAATCTAGCAACTAACTATTCATTACTGCTGAACCCTAACGGCGGCAACGTCGGCATTGGGACGAGTTCGCCAAACACAAAACTTCATGTATCAGGCGGCAGCACAAGGACATCGGGCAGCAATGGCGTCCTAGACATATCCAACGGCAATACTGCCGGTGGCATGAGGATTTCCGCGTTCAACGCTGCGGTTACTGCCAACGGCTATTTGGCGTTTGAAGGCTACTCTTCAGAGTATGCACGGTTTGACTCCTCCGGCAACTTCGGGATTGGCGGGACGCCCAATAGTTACGGCAGTCAGACCTGTTTGACAATCAATGGCGCGAGTTACAGCCGCGTCGATTTCAACATTGGCGGAACCAAAAAATCGTCGATTTATGGCGAAGGTTCTAGCAATATGATTTTTGAAACCGCCGGGTCTGAGAGGATGCGTATCGACTCCTCCGGCAACGTCGGGATCGGGACAAGTTCGCCCGCTGCTTTGCTTCACTTAGAAAAGAATTTTGCTGGTGAAATTGGGGAGTTTATTAACAACCCCAACGCAAGTGGATACTCTGCACTTCGGCTTGGAAACAGCGACAGAGCAACAAACGGAGATCATTTAATCTTTGGTTCTTCAGTCCTTGGGTTGCGTTCTAAAACTGGTGCAGCAATTACGTTTGAGCCTGCTGGCACCGAGCGCATGAGGATTGACACCTCCGGCAACGTCCGAATAACACAAGCGCCGGGATCATACACAATTGACGTAGATGGTGGCGCAACTTCAATTGCTAATAATGGAACAGTAGATTTTTCAACCGCCTCCGGTATGCTTGTTGTTAATAATTTTAACAATGGTGGTGTAACAATATACATTTGTGGTGGCGGCAGCACACTTGCGGTAAGTTCCGTTATTGCTCAAGTTGGAACGCTTGCATATCAATCTAGCGTGAATGGATATCGGTGGACGAACACTTTTGGGTCAACGGCAACTTTTGGGTTTTTCTTCGTACGCACCCGCGCAAATGCTTGAGGAATTAAATGGACTACACAGTAGAACAATTTGCAGATAAGTCTTACCACATTAAGACTGAACTCGACGGAAAGAAAATTGAGTTTAATGTTGTTTGCGCCGTCGATGAATCCGAGATACCCGGTCTGGTTGAACACCACATTAATTTCCTGAACAGCCCAGCACCCGCGTACCCGCAGCAAGCGCAGCCTAGTGTTCAGGACGTTTTAGCGCAGCAGCAAGCACAGATTGAAGCACTTAAGGCCGAAGTGGCCGCGCTGAAAGGAATTTAATAATGGCAACGCAATTTACGTGGATTATTGAGTGGATGCAGTGCAAACCTGTAGAGGGCAACCTTCAGGATGTGGTCATCACGGCTGGCTGGCGGTGTAGCGGTGTGGACGAGAATTATTCTGCCTCCGTGTATGGCACTTGCAGCTTCCCCAGCCCCGGAGATCCGTTTACCCCCTACGCTGATCTGACCCAAGACCAAGTTCTGGGCTGGTGCTGGGCAAACGGAGTAAATAAAACCGCTGCCGAGGCTTGTGTATCGGAACAGATTCAAGATCAAATTAACCCGCCTGTGGTGCAACTTCCGCTTCCTTGGCAGGCGTAGAAGGAGTTTTAAATGACCGTCAACTACACAACGCTGCTTTCCCTTGGTCAGCCCGTCACTGGTACGGAGTCTGGCACGTGGGGCAATGACGTAAACAACGCCGTTACTGCCTATCTGGACATCGCTATTGCTGGCACGTTGACGTTGACAGGGGACGGTGCAGTAACTCTTACCAACACGCAGGGCACCAACTCCGCAACCAACATCGGCTCCACGACTGCCCAGTACTACATCCTGAAGATCGTCGGGCCCCTGACTGCGACCAAGGTCATCACGGCCCCCAGCACCAGCAAGACCTACCTCGTCATCAACACGGATTCCACCTACGGGGTCACGGTCAAGGCGTCTGGGCAGACAGGCACTACCATCTCTGCCAATTCTCGGGGCTTGGTGGTCTTCAACGGGACCGATTACGTAGCGGCTTCGGCAACCAATATCTCTAACCTGACCGGGCTTGGCACGGGTGTTGCTACGGCGCTGGGGGTTAACGTCGGCTCCGCAGGAGCGTTTGTAGTCAATGGTGGTGCGCTTGGAACCCCCTCGTCTGGCACTTTGACCAATGCGACTGGCCTGCCTCTTTCCACAGGGGTGACGGGTACGCTGCCTATTGCGAATGGGGGTACGGGCCTGACTGCTTCTCCTGCTAACGGCGAGATTGATATCGGTAACGGCTCTGGATTTACCCGCACCACGCTGACTGCTGGCTCCAACGTCACGATTACCAACGGTGCTGGGTCGATTACGATTGCTGCTACGGGTGGTGGCGGTGGTGGAGGGACGGTAACGAGTGTTGCTACTGGCACGGGGCTTACGGGTGGTCCGATCACAACCACTGGCACGATCAGCCTTGCCAATACGGCAGTTACCCCCGGTGCTTACGGCTCTGCCACGCAGGTTGGCACGTTTACGGTTGATGCGCAGGGGCGTCTGACTGCGGCTGGAAACACCAGCATTGCAATTGCCAACACGGCGGTTAGCGGCCTTGGCACGATGTCCACGCAGAACGCCAGCAACGTAACTATTAGCGGTGGGACTGTAGACGGTGCGGTTATCGGGGGTAGCAGTGCTGCGGCAGGCACGTTCACCACGCTTTCTGACTCGGCTGGTAACGTCCGAAGCATCCCCCAGAACTCCCAAAGCTCTGCCTACGTGCTGGTTGCAACGGACAACGGCAAGCACATCTCCATCTCGTCAGGTGGGGTAACGGTGCCGTCTGGCGTATTTTCTGTGGGTAACGCGGTCACGATCTATAACAACTCGGGTTCTAACCAGACAATCACGCAGGGGGGTGGTACGACTCTCCGGTTTGCTGGGGTGTCAAGCACAGGCAACAGAACCCTTGCTCAATATGGAGTGTGCACAATCCTATGCGTTGCTTCCAATACCTTCGTGATCTCTGGAGCCGGTTTGTCATGAGCATTCAACAGATGCTCTTTTCCGGGGGTGGCATACAGGTCATTAATGTGAACCTAACCGCCACTCAGATAACCCCCTACAATTTGTTTGTAGCGGTTGGTAGCCCTGCTAACCCCGTAGAAGTGAATCTGACGGTCAATGCCGATTGTCAGGCTGGGATTGTTCAAGGCTCCGGCTGGGCGTCTGGCAGCACGTGCAAAATAGTTAACAACGCTGGTATCTACGGGGAAGGTGGGGGTGGTGGTAGTGGAGGTAGCGCCATTTTTATCAACGTAGTTACTAAATTTTTTACTGATGGTGTGGGTGGTAATAGCGGTGGTGATGCGCTGTCTCTTTCCATACCCACAACAATTGACAACACTGGCGGTTATATCTTTGGCGGTGGTGGAGGTGGCGGTGGTGGTTTTGCCGCGACCGGTCTGTACACAGTGAGCCAGTGGGCCAGTGGAAATGCTCCTTATTACCGTGCTTCCGGTGGCGGCGGGGGTGGCGGGCGTGGATTTAATAACGCGGCTGGAGGTTCCGGAGGTAGCGCTGATCCTGATTTTAATAGTGGAGGTGCCGGGTACCCCGGTTTAAGCGGTTCTGCCGGAAGCAGTTCTGGGGCTGGTGCCGGAGGTTCAGGTGTTGTTGGTGGTCTGTTCCAGTGTCAAAGTAGTGATGGCGGTGCGGGTGGAGATTGGGGTCAAAATGGTTCGGCAGGTTCGTCTACGTCCGGAATTTCAAATACCCAACAAACCAATCCCGGTGTCGGTGGTGATGCAGGCTACGCAGTTCGCCAAAACGGCAACTCACTGACTTGGCTTGGTGGTAACAACGCTTCGCAGGTGAAGGGCAATGTGGGCTGATATGGATAAAGACGCAGACAACAGCGAACTTGCGTTTTTCAAGGCGCAGGTCAAGGCAGAACTTGGAAGGCTGGAAGCGCAGAGCAGCGCCAAGGAAGTAGCTGGTAAAGCAATTGGTCGTAACGGACTTGCCTATATCACGCTTATTGTCGTGATCGGCGTGGGTGCCAGTATCTTCCTTGAAGCTGACAAGATTGCGGCCGTTATGGGCTTGCTGGGTGCCGCTCTTACGGCGTTGATCTCGATGTTGAACGGAATTGCCGGTGCCTCTCCCAAGCAGGAAAAGCCTGAGTTTGAAGTTATCAAGCACCTGATCGAGAAGTTGGACAAACTGGACCGTCAGGAACTGCCAATGCGTGTGGATGTGGAAGGCGATAAGGTCACTGTACGCAAAGGTGAAGACATCATTACGGCGAAAAAGGAAAAATAATGCTCTCCCTACTTTCAACTCTTGGTGGTCTTCTTATCTCCGGCTTGCCCAAGCTGCTGGATTATTTTCAAACTCGTGCCGACCAGAAGCACGAACTTGAGTTGGTCAAGATGCAGACCGAACGGGAACTGCAACTGGCGGCTGCTGGGTTTGCGGCTCAAGCCAAGATGGAAGAGATCCGTACCGAACAGGTTGCAATGGAGACTGATGCTCGGATGACGGAGGCCGCGCTTGCCCATGACAAAAAGGTGCTTGAGCGGGCTTCCCGCTGGGTTGCCAACTACGTCGGAACGGTGCGTCCTACGGTTACATACTTGTTTGTGTTTGAGTTGATTGGGCTTAACGCGTTTATGGCGTTTTACCTGTGGCAGCACCCGGAACTTATCCGCAGCATTCATGACGTGATTCAGTACTCTGAATTGATTTTCTCCAGCGACGAGATGGCGATGCTTGGGGGGATAATTGGGTTCTGGTTTGGGTCGCGTCAGTGGAATAAAAAATGAAATTAAGCCCGCGTGGCGAAGCCCTGATGCACGAGTTTGAGGGGTTTCGCAGCAAACCGTACCTGTGTCCGGCGCACATCTGGACTATCGGTTATGGGCACGTGCTTTATCAGCAGCAAATCAACCTGCCGGTGGTTCGCAAGGAGGGTTATACCGGCATGATTCGTAAAGAGTATCCCTTGAAGCCGGAGGATAACCGTGTCTGGACGAAGAACGAGATCGACGAACTATTCCGACTTGACGTACAGAATTTTGAACGTGGTGTTCTTCGACTTGTTCCCGGCGTATCTGGGCGTCAAGGCAGCTTTGACGCTTTGGTCAGTTTTTCCTATAACGCCGGGTTAGGCAATCTTCAACGCAGCCAGATCCGGATGCGTGCTAATAGGGAGGATTGGGAGGGTGCAGCAGAGGCGTTCCGGCAGTGGACAATTGGTGGGGGTAAAGTATTGCCGGGGTTGGTAAGGCGACGAGAAGCTGAGATTGCCCTGTTCTTGTCTTGATTGAGGTGTGACGTGCCGCTCCAGAAAATTGCATTCAAACCCGGTGTAAATCGGGAAAACACTCGATACACCACCGAAGGCGGGTGGTATGAGTGCGACAAGGTTCGTTTCCGTCAAGGCAACCCGGAGAAGATCGGGGGCTGGAACCTGCTTACTCCCAACACGTTCTTGGGGCTGTGTCGGTCGCTTTGGAACTGGATCACGCTTGCATACCTGAATCTTATTGGCGTCGGCACCAACCTTAAGTTTTATATTCAGAGCGGTGGTCTGTATTACGACATCACGCCGATCCGTAGCACGGTCACTCTGACCAACCCGTTTCAGGCTGCTTACTCTACGTTGAACGGCGGCATCTCGGATACTGCCACGTCGCTCACGCTTACCTCCGCAACCAATTTCGCTACGGTTGGTGTTTTACGTATCAATTCAGAAGACATCCGATACACCAACAAGGTTGGCAACGTCCTGTCTGGGCTTACGCGTGGGTACAACGGCACTACGGCTGCTGCGCATTCCAACGGGGACGGGGTTGGCAGCTACACAATTACGGTAACAGATAGCGCACATGGTGCGGTGGATGGTGACTTTGTTACCTACAGCGGGTCTGGCATCACCAGCCTTGGCGGCAACATTACAGCCACCGTGCTGAAAAATGAGTTTCAACTGACGTACGTGGATGGCAATACGTACACGATCAACGCTTCAACCTATTCAAACGCCTCTGATACGGGTAATGGCGGCACGGTTGTAACTCAGTATCAGGTGAACACCAGCGGCGACGTTGAGGTTCCGGTGGTTGGCTGGGGTGCGGGTGGTTGGGGTACTGGCCCGTGGGGTGTTGGCACCATTACGCAAGACCCGCTGCTCCTGTGGAATCAGATCAACTTTGGGCAAGACCTGATCTACGGCCCGCGTGGTGGTGGCGTTTATTACTGGAACGCAAATATTGGGTTGGTGTCATCCGACGTAACCGTGACAATTGCCTCTCCGGGGGTGTTTACGCTTGGGGGCAACGCGGTGCTGGCTGATGACACGGCGGTTCAGCTTACGACTACGGGTGCGCTGCCAACCGGGTTGAGCGTTGGTACTACTTATTTTGTGGTGAATTATTCGTCGGGTACGTTCAACCTAGCCACCACCCGTGGCGGCACTGCCATCACCACAACCGGCACGCAATCCGGCACTCACTCTATCTCCCCCCGTGGGATCAACTTGGTGGATCTTGGGGATGCGGATACCCCGATTTACCAAAACTACTTAACCGTTTCTGACGCTTCCCGGTTTGTGCTTGTGTTTGGCACGAACGACTACGGATCTACTGAAATTGACCCGATGCTTATCCGGTGGTCTGATCAAGAAGACCCGTTCACGTGGACGCCTGCTGCCACTAACCAAGCCGGTAGCCTCAAGTTGTCGCATGGTTCAGAAATCATCACGGCGCTGCAAACCCGTCAGGAAATCGTAGTCTTTACCGATTCCTCGCTCTATTCGCTTCAATATCTCGGGCCACCGTTTGTTTGGCAGTCTCAGTTGTTGGGGGACAACCTATCGATTATCGGCCCGAACGCTGCCACCATTGCTTCTGGCGTGGTGTACTGGATGGGTGTAGACAAGTTCTACGCGTACGACGGGCGTGTGCAAACGCTCAACTGCGACTTGCGCCGGTTCGTTTTCAGCGACTTCAACCAGTACCAGACCCAGCAAATCTTCTGTGGTACCAACGAGGGCTTCAACGAAGTCTGGTGGTTCTACTGTTCTGAAAATAGCAACACGGTTGACCGGTACGTAATCTATAACTACTTGGAACGTATCTGGTACTACGGCACGATGGCCCGGACGGCTTGGCTGGATTCTGGCTTGCTGCCTTATCCGATTGCGGCTACGTACAACAACCACCTCGTGCAGCATGAAGTCGGCGTGGATGACTTTGAAACGGGGTCGCCGGTAGCCATCGAAGCCAACATATCTTCGTCCGAGTTTGATATTGGCGATGGGCACAACTTTGGCTACGTGTGGCGTGTGCTGCCTGACCTTACGTTTACTGGGTCTGAGCCTGCTGGGTCTGCGTTTGGTAGCGTGACATACCCGACGCCGGAAGTATCCATGACGCTTTACCCCATGCGGAACTCAGGTTCGGGCACTGGCTACCCCGGCTCTCAAGACGTGATAAAGGGTTCTACCTACAACATCACCGAAGAATTTACCGGACAGATCTACACGCGCGTGCGTGGGCGGCAGTTGATCTTCAAGATTTCGTCTGATCAGGTAGGCACCACGTGGCAGCTTGGCGCTCCGCGAATCGATATTCGTCCTGACGGCAGGCGTTAATGACCAACAAGATTGTCACGACCGAGTTTACGCTTGAGCGGGTGCCACCACCCAACCTACCGCTTGCCCCGGTGCAGTACGACTCTCGGTATCACGAGTCATTCAACAACATCCTGCGCCTTTATTTCAACCGGCTAGACAACTTTTTGGCAAAACTTATGGCAGACGGAACCAGTATCCCAGTTACGTTCCCCGGTATGGAGGTGGACGCGTTTGGGCGGTTGCGCGTCAGCAACCCATTCTCCCTCTTTGATAGCCAAAACCGGTACGGTAAAGACCCGCAGTTTGATGAGTCTACGGCTACTGGTGGCACGAGCACGTATCTGCCAAACGAGTCTTCGGTGCAAATGGCGGTTACTACGACTTCAGGTTCTGAGGTAGTTCGCCAGACGTATCGGGTGTTTCCGTATCAGCCGGGTAAAAGCCTCTTGATGCTGGCGACGTTTGTGATGGATGCAGGCAAAACCAACCTGCTCCAGCAAGCTGGATACTTTAACGATGACAACGGGGTGTTTTTCCAAAAGACGGGCACCACCAACCAATTTGTGCTGCGCAGCAATATCACCGGCACCCCCAGCGACGCTCGGACGGTAGATCAGGCTGATTGGAACGGGGACAAACTGGATGGTACGGGGGAGAGTGGGTTCACGCTTGATACCTCCAAGGCTCAGATCCTGTTTTTGGATTTTGAGTGGCTCGGTGTGGGCTCGGTGCGTTGTGGATTTGTAATCAACGGGCAATACATTATTTGCCACACATTTGAAAACGCCAACGACATCACCAGCGTTTACATGACCACGGCGATCCTGCCGATTCGCTACAGGATAAAAGCCACCAACACCCTGTCTGGCAGCGCCAGCATGAAGCAGATTTGCGCCTCAGTAATTTCTGAGGGGGGCTACGAACAAGCGGCTGCGGAGTTGTTTGCCCGTAGAACAAGCATTTTAACTACAATTAGTACAACTTTTCTACCTCTTGTATCTATTCGCCTTAATGCAAGTTCTTTGGGGGCGGTTGTTCTTCCCCAGCAATTCCAAGTAGTACCAACGACCAACCAAAACTATGAGGTTGTGTTGGTTAAAAACGCTACCCTAACGGCTGCTTCTTGGAACACCACCACGTTCAATAACGTGGATTACGACGTATCGGCAACCGCCATGTCCGGGGGCACAATCGTCCAGCAGCAGTATGTAACGTCCTCGGCGCAGGGTCGGGCGACGGTTTTGGCCCCCACCGGGTATAACTTTGACCTGCAATTGGGCGTGTCTTTGGCGGGGGTAAGCGACATTTACACGGTTGCCATTCGGACGGTATCTGGCGCTACCACCGGGGATGCCCTTGGCACGCTGGCTTTTATCGACTTGACAGACTAAAATAAGTTTGGGTTAGAAGGAGTAGACCATGCTTCCATTTTTATTGCCCCTCCTTTCAGCACTTGGCACCAGCACGTTGGTACAAGGCGCATTGATGGGTTCCGCTCTTAGTGGTGGTATTGCAGCACTAACAGGCGCAAAAGGTTCAGATATTGGTAAAGCCGCGCTTGGTGGAGCGTTAACTGGTGGTTTGGGAGCAGGTATCAGCGGACTTGCTGGTGGGCAAAGTTTGGCTCAACTTTTTGGGGCAAGTAACGCTGCTACGGCGGGTGCGGGTGCTGCCAGTGCTGCGCTTCCAGCTACCGAAGGCATCCCAAGCATTATTAAAGGAACAGAACTTGTAGGAAAGACTGCCCCATTTGCGGCTACGGGTTCTACTGCGCCTTCTGTTGCTACCAATATTATGGGTGGTGATCCACTGTCGTTGGCAAAACTTGGAGCAGAGATTGGTCCTAGCGCAGCGGCACCGGGTTCAATTAACCCAATCATTTCCCAAGCGTCTACTCCAGCCGCTACGACGTTTAGTTCTGGTATGGCTAACGCGGGTCCAACAGGCGTATCCAACTTTATGAAGGACGCGTCTTCTGTTTTGGGGGCACCAAGCGCCCCCACGTTGTTTGATGATCCGCTCAAATACGTAATGCAGAACAAAACGACTGCGCTTGCTTCGGGGCTCGCTGGGCTTACGGCTTCACAACAACCAAAGAAGCCAAAGAAAAAAGAACCATGGATGGGGCTGCAATGGCAACTTCCATCTACCTACGCTGACGGCGGAATTGCTTCTGTTAAACCTCCCGGTTATGACATGGCGGTTGGTGAGCAGCATATGTACCCGCAGCCTTATGCGCGTGGCGGTGTCTCGGATCTTGGCACGTACTCGGATGGTGGTCGGATGCTCAAGGGTCCGGGCGATGGTATGTCCGACAGTATTCCCGGCGTGATTGCCAACAAGCGTCCTGCGCGTCTTGCGGACGGTGAGTTTGTTGTGCCCGCCGATGTGGTGTCCCACCTTGGTAACGGTTCAACCGATGCGGGTGCCAAGCAGCTTTACAAGATGATGGATAAGGTTCGCTCTGCGCGTACCGGCACTAAAAAACAAGGCAGGCAGATTAACCCCCGCAGGTTCATGCCTGCTTAAGAAGGAGAACTATCATGGCTGGTGGCGGACAAGGTGGCGGGCAAGGAACGGGCACCACGGTTGGGATGGGAATTAGGGAGGGTGAAGGTCAATTCATGAACGGCGGTTTTGGCCCCGGTGGTCTTGGTAGTGGGATGGGAATTAGGGAGGGTGAAGGTCGATTCATGGGCAACAGTCCCTTAATGGGTGGGATGGATGATGGAACTAAATCCACAGGGTTTCAACCCAATCCTATTCCGAGCTTTTATGAGACTCCTTCCAACGGTTTTAATCCGTATGGCGGCGGTATGGGCTACGGCGGCGGTATGGGCGGGTTTGGTGGTGGCATGCCTATGTACGGCGGCGGTTATGGCATGGGCATGGGTTCGCCGTTTGGTGGATTTGGTGGTGGGTTTAACCCGTACGGCGGTTTTGGTGGTGGATTTAGCCCGTACGGCGGTATGGGTGGTTTTGGTTCTCCGTTTGGTTTTGGTGGTATGGGCGGCTTTGATCCGTATGGTGGTGGTTTTGGCGGAATGAAAGGCGGCTTTGATCCGTATGGTGGTGGGATGGGCGGGTTCAGCCGTGGCCTTGGTTCTCCGTTCGGTGGCCCGATGGGCGGGATTCGTGGTCGGTTTGGTGAGGCTGGTGGAATGCGTGGTGAAGTTGGTGGTGTTGTTGGGCCTCCGCGTGGCGGTATGGATGGTGGGTTTGGTGGAATGCGTGGTGAAGTTGGTGGTGTTGTTGGGCCTCCGCGTGGCGGTAT